>Ga0182738_1001080_pt1 | contig 35003 bp, 25 predicted proteins | sample eDN5th30CBELigMG_FD_128876 | JGI IMG/M metagenome (GOLD analysis project Ga0182738, IMG submission 128876) | Enriched Miracle-Growth compost microbial communities from Emeryville, California, USA - eDNA 5th pass 30_C BE-Lig MG (version 2)... ...
AACCTTACATGTGAGGTCATAGTTCATATACATGGACGTTTAGGAACAGACAGATTCCAACGCCCAAATTAATCTGTCCGGTAATTTCGAATACAAGCGAATTACAAATTACAAAATTAATCCACAGGGGGAGTCGAACCCTGGCCCTAGTGCACGAAAATTCACTCCGTCCCACTGAGCCACTCGGACTCCCTAGAGAAAATATTTATAAAGAAATTGATGTAATATTTTGACGCAGAATGGTCGTCGAATGTTTGGTTCTTTTTTCAGAGGTTGTCTTTGAATTGAAGAAATTTCATTCAGGAGACTCAAGTAAATTTTTTTGGAGGATTTTTTGTTAAAAAAAATTTCGATTTTTTTTTGTAGGAAAAGAGAGAGAAAATGACAGGAAATTTTTTTTTCAAAATTTCGGGTCAAAAATCCAAACGAAATCCGGAGGATTCCAAACTCTGGTGCCAAAAAGACGCTCAACACAAAAAAAAACCATAAAAAATTTTGTCCCTCTTTTTTCGTATTGTAAATTACAACTTTGGAATTTTAGAAAAAATGAATTTTTTATGATTCTCAGAAACGCCTCATGCTCAAGTCTCTTTTTGATTTCCCATTGAAAATCCTTATAATTAACTATTATTCAGCGGGAATTTGAGTTTTTAGTAAGACAAATCACTGAAGCAAAAAAGTAGCGCCAAATTTATTTCTCTTGTTTTAAATAGATTAATTTCAAGTCACTACACTTTCCAAATAATTAAAAATTTTTTGGGCGAAATTCCAAAGCCTTGATATGCGATATATACTCACTGACTTCACTACTCAAAACCCAGCAACCAAGATTAAATTTCTTCTCTCTCCGGTCTCCCAAACCATTGGATTCTCCTTTTTAGCTTTTGATTCATTATCAAACTAATCTTTCTTCATTGACTTGCTTCCTATTTAATCTCATTTTTGTTTAAATCAAATTAATTTTATTCAATCCCAAGAAGGCTTCTTTCTCATGAAATATCAACGGCTTTTTATTCATATTCAAAGCCCTTAGCATCTTTCATTTGGTTTGCTGTCATCAAGTGTTTCCCATGGAAATTATAATTTTCCATACCATAAATCAAGACTGAACCATTTTAATTTTATAAATTAAAATTTCGCAAAACTGGTGATCATTTGTTCCCAGTCTAAACTAATTTCAAGCTAGTTTATATCTTCACTATTTATTAAAAAGTTTTAGTTCAACTCACATGATACCAACTTCTCCTAATTTAAGCTCTCCAAAGCTAGCCAAAGGAAGAAGACAAACAAAAAAACTTGTGGCACCTTATTTACACCACCTCCCTTACCTTCCCAAGGGAACTACTTCTCCTGGTCTTGTGAATGCTGGAGATTATGGGGTGGACAACCTTGATGCAAGCAAAGACACATCTGGCGAAGTCTTGAGAAGCAAGAGATCCCCAGAGATTGTTCCAAGATCGATTGTCTTGAGAAAGCTCCCTCAGCCTACAGTGCATGATGACTTGAAGCCATCCAAAATCACCCAAATTCGAGTCGCCAACCTTTTGCAGAGAAGGGATACCAACCCATCAAATGGCAAAGTTGTGAACGGCAACTTGATGGAACTGCTCCCAAAGATGAAAGCAAGAAACCTCAAAGATAGAATTGTCCTCCTGAAAAACGCTGCTTCACAAATGAATCCTCCAGATGAAGACAAGCCTGAAGCCATCACAGATTCTGTCAAAAAAGCCAAATCTAAAAACGTAGTTCCAGACTTGGCCCTTGACAAAAAGTCTAGCTCTCCTGATTTTGCTGGAGTACTTGAAGATTTCTTGTTTGCCAAAAAGAAAAATAAATTGTGCCACATTGAAAAACCCCTTGAACCAACCCCTGCCATTCCTCGAGTCTCTCTACTTTCACCCGATTCAGCTATTCAGAAAAAGGATAAAGCAATTGCGAAAATCAGAACACAAATGATATCCCAAGTTAAAACAGACTTTAAAGAAAGTATTTGTATTGGCTCCCCCACTCAATCTCCACTCACCAAGTCGGGCACTCATTTCAGGACAAGTCTAACAAAGCTTAGAACCGAGCAAGAAATCAGCCAGGATATCGAAAATCTCGTTTGCCATACCCGACCTCATCACACAAGGCAGAGTTCTCTTGTGCAGACATCAATGATGATTGGAGATAACACTCTTGATTCTCCAGTAAAACTCTATTCGCGAGGCTCCATGAAAAATCTTACCACTTATGATAAGGCTATCAATATTGAAATTTCCCAACCTAAGAGTAGCAATTACATCCCAAAAGGCTTTAAATCTGGAAAGCCCAGTCTTGATATTGAAAAGATGACTATTTCGGTGATAAATCCTCAACAAACGCCTTCTCATCAGGAAATCAAGTTTCTCCACAGCTCCCAACTTTTTGAAAAGAATTATTCAGAACTTAATCTAAAACTTTTGAGGTCTCCAAAACTCGGAAGCACGGATCACTTGAAAACAGGCGTTACAACAACTTGTAGTAGTAGCAAAACAAGAGGATCTCTTGAGCGTCAAAAAATACCAGAAGAAGACTTGGACCTTTTCGACCTCATTAGCTCAATCAGGGATTCAAGCAGTAAAAGAAATACTGATTCTAAAAAAGAGCGTGATTTAATTGTTAATGGATATAGACAATAATCACCATCATAATCATGTACACAATATTTGGAAAGCAACGCAATAAGAAATCCAAATATTTAAAAAACTTTGAGATCTTTCTCTGTGCTCTAAAAGAACAAACCTTTTTTTATCAATTTTATAATTCCCTATTCATTGTAAATACACTTTCTACTCCTATCTTTTTCACCAAATCCAATTTGTCTCTTGGCTTTTTCCCCTCAAACAAACATTTTTTGGTGTTCATTTTTTTGTATCCGTTTATTTTGTTTTCTCTCCTTGAAAAAAAAATCAGACTTTTTTTTGCCGTTTTTTTATAGAAATCTCTTGATATGCTCGTTTAAGAAGTAAGCCCTTCTTTTATATTTTAGAATTAATCTCGAAAATTATTCAAGCTCATTATCATCAGATGGAAAGTTCAAGTTTATCTCATCATCAAAAACCTTTAGAGGAAATAAAAGTTCCGAACCGAGAAGCAAAAAGTTTCACTTGAAGTTGGGAAATTCAAGTCTACATATTCGAATTCAAAATGAAAATTTCAGATTGTCATTCTGAAAATCAATTATCTAAATTAAAAAAAATTAATCTGAAGTCATGAAACCTTTTCAAGACAAAGACAAAACAAAATGGTTGCAAATATTATGATATGAGTATGGCAGTTAGTTTTGCATCTTGGGTTATTGGAGTTTAAAAGAAAAGAAAGTCTGGTTTGAATTAAAATAATTTAATTCAGAAAAAAAAACTTTTTTAAAAATTAAAAAGAGAAATAATTTCAATTAATTTTTTGGATTAAAAACTTTCAAAATAAAAAAATTCTCAACTTTTTCAAAATTAAATCAATTAATTAAATTTTCTCAAACTTTAAAGAGTTTTTTTAGTCAGATTCAATCTGAATAATAAGAAAAAGAATTTCTTTGTTCATTTTTTTTTTCTGCTTTTAAAAATCTAATAATTTCAGTAAAATGGCTCACAAATTTTCATCTATCATAAGGTTCACTTCTCTTGTCGACGTTTTTGAATCAGAAAAGACAGAACTGGGAAATACCTGTCACAAAATAAGACATTAGCTTGAAAGCTTTGGGAGGTCCTGGAAAGATGTTTGATTTTCAAAATTTCTCAATATTCATGGATTTGTCGGGGAAAAATTTATCGTGGATCTCAAAAATTTCAAAGCTCTTTTTAGTTGACCAAAAATACCCACGAGGCTTTTTTAAAAAAAAATTATGAGAAAAGAATTGTTTTGTAAGAACATCCTTAGTCACATAAACACAGATATTTTATTATGCAATATAACTAGAAAGCCAAGATTTGATATTAAAGTGGGTTTCAGCTTGGGCCTCTTTCACATACTTATCATAGTCAGCTGAGAAGACGATAGTGTGTGCCTTCTTTTGGAACAAAACAATCAAAATCTTTCCATTCATGTGCAACCTTTAAACGATCAAAAATTTATCAAATCATTTCATTACTTTAACATCAGATGAGGTTGGAGAGTGTCGTCAAGGCAGGGGTTGTAAACAAATTTCAACTCTTCCAATTTTTCCAGAGACATTGTCAGATGCGAGTGTGTCACCATTTGCTGAACAACAGGTCGAAGGTCAACAACCTCACTGCTCTCAGAGGTATCAAGACTTGCACTTTCTCTGATAGAGTCTGCCAATGAAGCTTCAACTGATTCTGTTGCCTTGTAACAACTTCTATATCCGTTCTTTTGAAGCTCTTTATAATACAGACTCTTAATATAAGGACCGTAACCATACAAAGCCTTCAAAACAACAATTCCATCTCTTTCGATTTCATTTTGGATTTTATGATGAATTTCATTTTGAAGTTCTGCGACTATTGTATTGAGTGCTCTCCTTCCATCCAAAAGGCGAGATCTATGCTTTCTCTCCAACTTTTTCAAACGACTACAAAATTGATTAGAGATAAATGAATTTTGGGTTGCTTACTTTGCACTTCTTTTTCTATATTTTTGGAATAGATAGGTGCCATAAAACAAAGCGCCAGTAACGCCAAGAGAAAACAAAAGAACTTGACTATTACACTTTGTTCCAAGACTAATTGGCAGTCTCAATTTCAATCCAAGTCTTGTATATCTTTATTGAAATTATTAACGAACGATCCCCAATCTCAAGATCCCAGTACCTCAATTCCCAATTGAAAGATTGTCCAACAAAAGAGCTACTAAATGAAAATTTGGAAATTGAAGATATTCTATAAGTGAATCCCATGATGAGTTGCATGATTGGAGTTGGAGTAAAATAAGTATGCTATTTATGAAATTTAGCAATAGGTCCTCAGAGAAAAAAATTACGAGAGTTGTGAAGGCAAGGAACTTTTTGGTAAAGAATTTAGTTGCAGTTTGCGAGACTCTGATTTTATCAGAACTTATTTGAACTCCACAGTCGAATTTCATGTTCCATCTTTTGACTTCTTTAGTTATTCCAGTCAGGAATTCTCCATCTCCATCATATTGTCCTTGTGTGTACCCTGCGGAGGAAGATTTATTTATCTTTCAAATAAATATTCTTACAAGTCACATCATCGTTGAATCTTCGGTTGACAATTGCGCTGGTTGTCAGGCTTCCGTTCGAATATGTATTGTTCAATGTGACGCTCAAGCCATTGTCAAAAACTTTTCCTGTGTTTAAGGTGACTTCTTTTTCGCTGTCTCCATATTTCAAGAGCCCCACAAGTTCGGTTGTTTTAAAATAAGGCAGAATTTTTCTGAACCTGTACTTAAATCCATAATTGCTGTCATAACTCTTATTATTATAATTGGCATAGCCACCAACCATATGCTGCATTCCTTTGTATTCTGGCAAAAGTACCCAGTGATGCATTGAGAGACTACCGAATTTTACGAGTGGTTTCAGGCCCGCAGCTCTCGCTTGAAGAGAATGAGATGATCTTTTGATGTAATGATTCACAAGGTCTTCTGCATCGATTGTATTGTTTACCGAGGTTTCTTTAGCATATTTTTGATTGATATGTTCTTCTTCCAACCTTCTATGCATAAATTCAATATTTTCTCTGACACTCTAATTATGAATATCATGATTTATTCTGTAAAATTCCTCTCTTACCTCTTGAGCCAATTTCAAGTCTCCCTTGACCTCGCGCTTTTGGATATCATCAGATTCTTCATTATCTTGGATAGCCTCGTATCTATTGACAGTCGCCTTGTAATCTTCTTCAAGACTTGCTAGCTTATCAGCCTTATCATTACACACCTTGATTCCTTCGAATCCATATTTATCATAGACATATTTTCTCATAGGAGTGCTAAGAATTTTATAGGCTTGTTCAATCTTTTCGAATTGTTGAGTTGACTCCTGGAATAATTCAGCGGGTTGCTTGTCAGGATGGAATGCACGGGACAAAGAAAAAAATCGACTCTTCACTTCTTTTTGTGAGGCATCCTCTGGTAGGTTCAAAACCTTGTAGGGATCAAATAAAGCCTTTTCTGAACTCTCCATCTCAATAAAATTAATATTTTTCCAAAAGAACCAAATTAATAAATTGCCAGGATTTGACTCTGATCAGGTCTCAATACTTTTCAAAGGAATGGTGGTTTAAGAAAAAATCATCATAAAAAAAAATTACGCTTCTTGTGTTCATAAGCATATCACAATATAAAGAGTTATCTAAGGCCAATAAATACCAAATTACCAACAAAAATAAATATAAAAACTTTATGAAGAGTCTGCTCCTCAATGTCTTTTGACAAAAAATTGTTTCTTTCTTCTGCATTTATTTCATGCCAAGTCAATTTCGGCTCTCTCACTATTCACTCTCATTTTTGTGCATAAAACTTTGCAGCAAAGAATTGGGTGGGAATTGGGGAAAAAATATAATAAAGGGTTTGGTGGGTGAATCATAATATTTTCCATCCAGAAAAATTAGATTCCAGAGATTTTGGCTTTAGGTTCTGGTAAATCTTCAAAGTTAAACGAGTGGAACTTTTTCAAATTCTCAAGGTTGGGATATAATTTGTCAAAGTTTTTAGCGATTGAAAGAATGCGTGAAGCACAGTCATAAACAATATCTTCTTCCACTTTCAAAATTTGTCTTGCTTTGCTCAACTATATTTAAATTATGAGAAACTACCATCAAAATATTCATTTACCATCTCGAAAAGAGGGAAACTTTTATCGAGTTGTTCAATGATCTTGAAAGCAACAAAGAGAGTTGATGCTGCAAGTTCAGAGTAATCTTGTTGGCTCAAGAGTTCGTAATCGTGCATATTAGCTTTGGCAAGGTACACACACACCTTCTTCAAATAGTTGTAGAGTCTTGGTGCCATTGTTTCTTTCAAATTTAATTGATAGAGGGTGTTCATGATAAATTCATAAGGAGTGCAGTTTGTCATTTTATAATCAAGAGTCATGAAAATCTCCATTTCTTTCTTTTTAATCTGATCAGGATGAATCTTTCTATGTGCAATCTTCTCATGCACAACTGACAATCTTAATGGATAGATTTCTTCGTACTTTGATGCCATAAACATAACAGTCACTCCAATCAGATGGAGATCTGACACTTCATGCTGACTAATAATGGGATGAGAGGAATTTTAATAAACGTCTAAATTACATTTTCGTTCTTTCAAGGAAGAGATCCATTAAATGGACAGCAATGAAAAATGTTTGATCGGAGCATTTATAACTCGAAAGCACTTCAATCATCCAATCAATCATTTTTGATCTCAGATTCACAGGGATCTTGTGATTTTTCAGTGAATAAACTGGAGTTGATTCTCTCTAATAAAAAAGTTAGTCTTTTTGATCTCAAAGAAAAATGTCGCAATTACATCTTTAATTTTGAGAGTTTTGATGATGTCTGAGATGTAGTCTTTGATAGAGTTGTTGCATTGTTCATTCAGGTCAACGATGGGAACAGGGGCCTTTTCAATCTCTCTTTCTGTAATCTCTGGAATTGCTTCTTCGTGAGGCTTATCTTCTCTGGCAACAGGCTCAAGAACAGGATTGAGACGGATTGGTTCTTTTTCGGCATAGGAAACTCTTGCTGCGTTAAAAGACAATCCCTTCTTTAACTCGTTTATGCTTTGTTTATCAACATGGGAATATCTTTCTCTCTGTTCAGCGATTGACAACCTGTTTTCTTTCTCCATATAACTTTGTCTTTCTCTTTGAGCCGCCAATAAATCAGAAGCTCTCTGGCCGTTAAAGGAACTCCTTTCAAAACTCAACGTCTTTTTTACTTTTGTTATGTTCATCTTCTGCTCGAATTCTTGTTCAAGAGAATGTTTGCTCTGAGCGTTTACTGCCTGAAGGTTGAGTGTCTGTGAGTGATACACATCTTGTCCATATTGCTTGACAGATGGCTTCAGGAGGATTTCATTAGCCCTTCTGAACTTTTGTGAGATAGAAAACTTCTTCTCTTGAACTACATTTGACGAGATAAAAGCATTTTCTTTGTCAATAGTGCAATTTGCTTCAGGACGAAGAGATTTGAGACGAGGATTCTGTGACATTGAGATTGAAAAGGGTTTTTGGAGTTTTCTGTTGGAAAATTTGCTTTATTGATTTATTAACTGATAGTTTCTCGCAGTTAATATTTTTTGTGAATTTCCTGATTACCGCTTACTTTAATATGCCTAACCGTCATTCCAGCTATTTCCCTATAATTTTTAAATTTTCAAATCCTCTTATTATTTTTGAGACGAAAGGAAAATCCATTTCTCTTTTGTTTCAATATTTTATCATCCAAGGAGATAACTGAAGAGCTAAAAAATAATGAATTTTTTTAATGAGAAGTTTCAAGAATAATATTCATATATATTTATTTCTTAAAGCTTGAAATTAACAACAATATTTCTAACGATGAAAGCGAAAAAGTAAAAACTCATCCGCCCACTCATCATTTCTCTTTCAACTCTCTCATCTGATTAAAAAAAAAAAACAACTGCCCTGTCAATTTTTGTTCAAAAACTCTCTTCTCAAATCTCAAATCTTCAGTCTCCAATCAAATTAATTTTTCCGAGATTTTTCTCATTCACCACTCCAAGATTCTGTTAAACTCTGCTTTAGTTAAAAATTTATTTCAAAAAAATTATAATGTCTTTTCATCTTTTCTTTTGAGGGATTTTGAATTTTAACCAGAGAGAATTCTCGTATCTATTTTTTAGGTTTCCTGCTAAAATTCCTTCCAAATAATATTTTCTCAACTCTAATTCCAATTTTATCAGAATGAGAATGAAAATGCGAGTGATATTATTTCCATAAAATATTTGCCATGATCAAATATATAATTTTCTAAAATTCGATGAGTAAATAAGATAGATAAATCTCTTTGCTTTCTTTAATTACTTCATAAGAATTAATTTAAAAATGACAACAGAGCAAATCTCAAAAGAAGAGGTCTCTTTTCAGTTGATCTCTTGTATATCATCTGGACAAGAATTTAGCTCAAACTCTCCGATCATATTTGAATACCTTTCCAAGCAATCCAAGCCCTATGTCAATGCTTTTCTTTCATGCTTAAAAGACACATTTGTCTCAGATGAATATGCACCCATGCTCAAATTTTATTCCCTGTTTCTTCTTGTGAAAGCGAGTGAACAAAATAATCCCATGCTCATGACGCAGATTGGCAGAAACAAAGATCTTTTGAACTATATCTTCAAGGCTGTACAATATGACCATAAAAAACCTGTCCAAGAACGTGGCCACGCATTCTTCTCAAAGAATCCTTCTCAGGAAAACGCTACGATTGGACACAATTTTGTTGTTCTCTTGCTTGAAGCTTTCCAATACTGGGCCCAGGCTTACCAATCAACCGATACAGAAAATCCTCTCCATATTTACATGTCAATGTTTAAATCCCTCTCCAGCAAAATCGAATTCCCAGCCCAGGCTCACTATATTGGGCGAAACCACAAAATGACTGAAGATTTTCATCTCAAACCAGCCGAGAGTCTTGGCGACCAGAGTGGTGGATCAAAATTCATTTCTGCTCAAAAAAGTCCCACACAACAAACAGCCCCCAGTTCCAAGAAAAGCAAGGCTTCCAACTTTAGCAAACCCAAAGTTAATATGCAGGATCTTGTCGTCTCTCACATTGAGGCATGCTGCACGACCACCGGAGAAAACTACAGCAAGAATATCGGTACTGTTCTTCAGCATCTCGAAGGAAGCAACTCGAAAGAGTATATCGATGAGCTTTTGCTTGTCGTCGGCAGTCTTTTGGAGTCCCCGACGACAAAGCCCCTCGTTAAACTCTACACAATGTGGGTTCTCATCAAAGCCACGGAAACCAAAAATAAAGCACTCGTCAGCGAACTTGCCAGAAGTGAAACAGTTCTCAATCAAGTCTTGCAAGCTGCTCAGTTTGATTACGAAAAGTCTTTTGACGAAAAAGGCTTGCAATTCTTTACCGAGTCAGATATCGGTAACAAATATGTCAATGCCTCTCTTGAAGCCGTCAAGTATTGGGCCACAGAGTACGGGAGTTCTGATCCCAACAACCCTTTCTACTCCTTCACTTTTATGTATGACTCTTTGAAGGCTAGCATGGTTTTCCCAAATCGCTATACATATATTGGCACCAGCCCTCAAACAGACATCATGACTCTCGGAGGCATTGACCTTCAAAAACTTGCTGCTGATTTTGGCCAAAAGGACAGCTTCCAACCAGCCGTCTCATCATCCTCGCAGGACCCCCTCATTGCAAACGTCGAAACTGGCTTCCAAAGATTAAAGGAAGGAAAGTTCATGGTCAGGGAAGCGCTCGAAACTAACCAAGAAGAAGATCCAAATATGAGAGAATTCTTTGACTACCTCATCGAAGATCTTGTCCGAATCACTGATCAAGAATTGCAGCCTCACATTGAACCCCTCATTGGCTACAACAATCCAGCTGCTGAAAAATACGTCACTCAGGGATTTGCTGAAGTCGAAAATGTTCAAAGGATTAAATCTGAATACAATAAATACAAAAATAAAAAACAAGGCTACTCGCAATTTAGAGAAACTACCTTGTATTATCTACAGGAATCTGATGCTGTCGGAGTCCAACCATCCAGGCCACAAAACACGGGAAAGAGCCAATTCAATGAAAGCCCCCTGAAACCACTTTCCAGAGCTTCGGCTCAAGAAGAGATCCCCCAAGAAGATGACTTCTTTGGCACTGGAGGAGCTATCAACGTCAACAAATCCAAGAATGTCCGTGGAGGATTCCAAACCGAATCACCCTCTAAATACTCTACTCAAAGACCACAACAAGTCACCGAGTCACCCTCCAAATTCTCATCTCAGAAACCTCAAAAACCAAGTACTTTTCAACCACAAGAAGAAGATGACTTCTTTGGCACAGGAGGACCTATGAATGCCACCAAATCCAAGAATGTTCGTGGAGGCTTCCAAACCGAATCACACTCCACTCAAAAACAACAACAGCAAGAAGAAGCGGATTTCTTTGGCAGTGGTGGACAAGCAAATACTGTCACCAGATCCAAGAATGTCAAAGGGGGATTCTCAAGTGGACCATCATCTTCTCAGAAACCAATCAGTGAGTCACCTTCAAAAATGCAGGTGCAACAGTCCAACTTCTCGCCCTCTAAAAATAGAGAAGTTGCCAACGAGGAATACAAGTCTCAACAAATAAACCCCATCCCTTCATCTTCTTCGAACATGAGACAAGAACCTGTGAATCAAGCCAAGCCTGCTTATCAAGAAACGAGACAGCAACCTCAAAAAGTTAAAAAGCCAGCCATTATCGGAGAGGACTCAAAGCCGCTTTCAAATAAAGACTTCTATCCTCAACAACAAAATGAATGGGAGGATGATTATTATAATAGACTCTCCAGCAGTCAATTTAACAAAGACAGATACGCATATCCGAATTATTCAGAGAATCAAGGTGGAAATAGACGTTTTGCTTCAGCACAAGCACAAGATGATTATTCAGAAACCCAAAACGCCCGACCTTACTTGGAGGACACTCGTTATAAATGGCTTTCAAACTACAGATTCAAGGCCGGCCTTCTCCAGGATGATAAAGAAGATCCTGAAATTGAGATTTACCGTCTGAGAACAGGAGAACTCTGCGACGACATTTCTGAAGACTCTCCTCTCAAAGAGGCTAGTCATTTGAAGGCCGACCAAGATCAAGAACAACAACAAGAAATCATTGGCCTTCCCAAAGAAATTCTTCACCAAGAAGCTGAGAAGAAAGCAATCGTACCCAAAGGCCAGGAGGACAGTATGAAGGAGAGTATGCTCACATCGCTTAAATCGCCATCAAATCGCAAGGACCTCAGTTCTGATTTGGGAAATATTGAGCGAGGAATTAAAAGCTCGTCCAAGGTCAAAGCGGCAGAATTGGCAAAAATCGAAACTTCAATTAGAAGCTCATTCAAAAAGTCAGGCAAAAACGTACCAAATTTCCAAAATCTCCAAGATATTGAGGCAAAGGAAGAAGTCGAAAAGGAGCTCACCAAACTCAGGGCAGAAAACACCAGACTCCAAAGGGAAAACAAGTTTTTGAAAGAAGAAGCTGACAAAAATCGTGTCAAGCTTGAAAATAGCTTCGACCAAGTTGAAGTCGAAAAGTTAATCAAAAACTACGACCACCAAGTTACACATCTTCGAGAGGAGCTCTCAGTTGTCAAAGATGAAAATCTCCGATTGAATCAGGATTTGTCGGTCCTCCATGAAGAAAGAAAAAGTCAAAATCCAACTGCAAACGCGCTATTTGATGAAAATCAAAACCTTAAGCAACAACTTGAAAAGCTTAAAAAAGAAATGAATGCTCTCAAAGGTTACGAACAGAGCCCTCGCTCAACTGCCCTCGAAAAAACCGCAAACGTCCTCCCAATGTCCAAAAACGCCAGCACCAAAGATTTAGTGCAAAGTAAACAGGGCAGCAAAAGAGCTATTTTTGAAAAAGTCAATTACGAAAAACCCCAATTATTAATGACTGGTGAAGATGTCGTTTTACAAAGTAGCTTCAAAAACCTCCAACCAACATCAACAATAAACAAAGGTTTTCTTATTGTTCTTGATAATTATTAACCCTCAATAGAGTCACGCTATAATCATCCTGATTATGATTATACTTCGCCTAAAGGAGTCAAGCCAAGTGAAGAAAAGCCATTTAGAAGCCCAAGCCCCAGCCATGACCATGGGTATGATTCGGGCCTTGGCGTGTCTTTGCACCAACATGAATCTCCTCTTCCCAACAGACACAGAATCCAAGGATCCCCTCAAGAGGCAACTTCAAAAGAAGAGGAATTTACAAGAATGCTTGCTACTTACCACCTTCTAAGCAGCAAAGAAAAAGTTAAAGCTGGGGAAGATAGCGAATTTGATATTAAAGGCATGATATCCAGTCGAAAAGATGAAGGCCAAAAAGAAATAAGAGGTATTCAAATCAAAGGAGATGCTCTCGTTCTCTCAAACATGGCTCGCAATGTGCAATATTTGCATTCGCCTCAAGAGCTCTTGAGGTTTAGACTTGCTTGCCTCAAAAACAAGGCTACCCTTTATGAAAACGACAGAATCCAAGTTGGAGTCATCTCGAACGTTATTCGTGAAAAGACTGACGAAGTAAACCTCCTCAAGCTGGGCTTGTACTTTGGCAGCAAAACCAATCAAGTTATTTCCAACTTTAGAGCTTCAGTTGCAAATACAAAGAGTTTTTCTGGTTATGTCAAATCAAATCGCCTAGAAGGAACCTTGGAACAAGGAAAACAACTCAAACAGCAATTAGCCATCTCCTTCAAAAGCACTCCTTTCGAATGTTTACAGCTCAACATCAGCTTTGAACTTGATCATACTCCAGTCCATTTTGATATCTCTCTCCCAAGTGTCATTACCAAATTCATGGAGTTCAAGTACGTCAGCACTGAAGAATTTAGAGAAAGATGGAAGCTCAGAAATCATATGGTCCTCAAGTCTGAAGAAATCGAAATCGATCCATACATTATTAGAAGTACCTATGATTTCAAAAAGTACTTTGGATACCTTGTCGACCTCAAACCAATGGATGAATATGACTTTGTTCAAGGAAAGAAAGGAATTAAGCTTGGGGGCTTATTCGAACTTGAGACAACCTCTGTTGACTATTTGCTCAAAATCAATATCTTGCCAAGCCATAAAGTCGTCTTCCAAGTTGCTTGTTCTGAAGATAAATGGGATGTTGCTTCATTCTTGATTCAAACTCTCACCTTCCTCTTCCAAAAACGTAACTAACGAATCCTCAGAAATTTTTATTGTCTATATCCTCATCTATCCATATGTCATTTTATATCTCTCAATCATAATTATTATTTTGATCTCTATATATATATATATACCATCTTGAAAATTTTTGAATAAATAGAATTTTTACAAAAATTCAGTTCGCGATTAGATTTTCAACTTTGCCCAAACATTCGCAAATCTTGTTTATTTGCTCGAATTTGAAGAGAAAAAACCTGTTGAAGTTTGTTTTATCACCAGTGCTTTCCAAAGTGTCTATTATGCCCGACTTTGTCAGACTTTTGGCAAACTTATCCGACAGATTTGTCAGATCTGATCATTTTAGTGAAGAATCAATCAAAGAAGAAAAATTCAATTTTGAAAAAAAAAAAATTTTCGAGAATTTTGTTGAGAATTTTTTTGTGGGAAAAATTTCCAACAATTTCAATGTCCAAAAAAATGTCCCAGAAAATTTTTTTTTATTTTTGCTTGAAAAGAATTCGGAAAGAATACCTCAAAACTTTTTCAACCTCTTCGATTTCTTCTTTCCAAAAAGTTAGAAAGCACAGCATTTAAAACTAGGATTCGCAAAACTCCTAAAGTTTAAGAAATTAATAAACTCAATTTTGTAATCCTTTCTCACTTTTACTGCTTTGCTCATTAAATGATCAAAAGCAAGGTTACTTTTGAAGTCTTTTCTGAAATAGTCAAATTCATTAGCCATGAATTCTGAATCAAAAAGAGATTGAAAGAAATTTCAACACTTTCATCGAAGAACTTGATGAAAGTGTTGAAATTTCTTGATTTTCTTGAGCTATGTTTTCAAGGCTTTATTGTATCAATTCATAAAAATTTGACTTGACAATTTACATTTTTATTGCCTTTTTATTTATCAAATTTCAGGACCTTGACCGATCCAAATGTCCAAAGCTTTCAAAACACTCTCATCACGAGGGAGATTACTGAACCAAAAGCAACAAAAAAAACACCTTCGACAGGCCTTTTCAACAAAGTTTTATTTTTATAAAAAAAGGAATGTTTCAGAATTTTATTTTTAATTAAATCGATAATTACGAAATGGACCTTTCAACAACGAATCGTCTGATCTTAGAGCATCTGAGATTTTATGGATATCAACTTGCTGCAAGAATCCTTGAAAGTGAATTTAAAGGTAAACAGCCCAAAGAACAAAATACCACCTCTCGACTCTTTGGTAAACTCTTTTTGACAAGTTTTATCTCAGTCATCCAAAATAGAGATCCTTCAGAAATTCGTGGAGCTTTATGGAAAACCAGATCTATGGAATAATAAAAACGACACTCCAAATCAAGAAGAACTTGAAATAATGAAAATAAATCTACCCAGAATGAACAACAGTCCTTTTCGAGGTGTCCAGTAAAATTTTCAAGCCGAATTTTGTGTTCACCCAAATCTGTAGGAGCAATAAAAATGAGAGTTATGCAGGGCCTTTTCAAAAAGGACACCAGACGCAAGAGCCATATAAAATTGCCTATAGCAGCTCGAGGACTGATCCAGTCAATGATAGAGAAGGGCTCTTCAAAAATAAAATGAGCCTTAGGCCTCCAATCATGGGAAATACTGCCCCTGTAGCAGGACATTCTGCTTCTTCAGGCCTCAAAGATCATTCAAGTGCATCTTCTCACATGACTTTTATCGCCAATGCCCTCCGAAATAAAGATGCTCCAAACAACGACAAAAATGCACCTGGAATCACAAGAGCAGTTTCTTACCTTCAAAAAGCTAATAATGTCTCAAGAGACTCGGATTCTCAATATTTAGAAAGTCAGCCTGATTTTAACTCCACAGGAGAATTTCGGACTGAGAATCTCCCTTCTGCAAAAAAACCTCTTCAGAATTTCAGCGTTTACCAAACTGACTCAAAAAATCCTCGAAAACCCTCTTGCAGTTACCTTGAAACAGCTCCAAATGAACCTGAGAATAGTAGAAATCATTGGAATGAGGAAAATTTCAACCGTCTCAAACCAGGTAGATCAGCCTCAGTTCAGCCAGCCGAGCATGCCAAAGGAAGAACAAATTATAATCCGAAAAGAACAGACGGAATGATGAATACTCGACATGAAAGTTTTGTTGCTGAACACACTGAGTCGAGTTCATTCTATGGTGATCAGAGTTTTCTGTCAGCAGCTGATTCAAATGGAAATTATTTTGGAAGAACGCGAAATGTTACGCCTTGGCAACCTCAAAAGAATAAAGAAAATAATGGACAAGGCTCATCTTTACTTCAGGACTATAATTCATTTTTGCAACAAAAAAGTAACAACAATATGAGTGCTGCTAAGCCAAGCTTTCAGAAACCTCCACTTGCAAATCCTGAAAACACCCCTCCAACTTTCCGAATTGAATCCAAAAAACAGCAGCCTGAGGATATGATGATGAATTCAACAAGTTTCCAACAACAACAACCTTTTCAAAAAGATGCTGTCATAAATCTAAATCATTCAAATCAATTTCAGAAAAATCCAAGTTTCATGGAGAGAAAATTCGAAAAGAAACTGAGCATAATTGAAGAAAGAAATAGTGACCAATACTTTGTCCTTGAAGCGATAGAAGCAGAAAAAAATCTTCAGAAAAAACAAACAATGTCATCATCAGATATCAGCAAAAATACAATTCAATATCTGAAAGAAAATACTATCTGTAAAAAATAAATTTGAGGAAAATTTTCGCCTAACCCATCTTTCTAGTTTCTGAAGTAGAAATCAGAAGACTTTTTGACGGATACAATCAAATCTGTGAAACGCCAACCACAGATCCTTATCTTGAAAAGTAATCTATAACCTATATTTAACTTTGAAAAACTTTTTAGGAATAAATTTGATGAGTTTATCAAGAGAACAAAAAATATAAGCTCAACCAGTTTTGTTAATTGTTTATTCACTTTCGGAAGCCAAATGGGAATTCTAAATGGGAATCCGCCAAGAATCGGATTTGAGGAAAGTTTGATTGTCTTGAGTCAACTTACCCAAAGAAATCCAATTGATTTGATGAGATTTCTGTTTATGATCGGTAGTGGTGGTAGAAGAGAAATTCAATTGACTGTCCTTGAACAAACGTTGAAAGAGCTCTTTGCTTCTGAAAATAAAGAAACCATAAAATTATTGTTGAAATGCATCGAATATGTCTATAATAATTCTCTAATTCACAAAGAGGAAATGGTGAGTTTGGATAGTTTTTGGGACATTGCGAAAAACTTTGAAGCAATCCAGCCATATTTCTAGTTTAACTATGATTATTATTTAATTAGTTGTAATTTATTTATTTTCATTATTGTTGTGTTGATTTCTTTTTTACTTCATCATTAGAGTTATTGAGACATATTTGTACTTATACATACATATTCCCTTTTTTTTGAACTGTGAGATGTGAGACAACAACAAATTCTTGAGTGAACACGAAAAATACAATCAACTTTTATTTATAAAAAGCATTATCGAATCATGATTCATCTATCTATTTATCCATTTAAACCGCCCCCTTTAGCAGCAACAATCATATCTTTCTCCATTTCTTCGAGTTTTTGTAAAGTTAAGGATTTGAGAGGCAAAATTTTTGGTTTGCAGAGGATTTCCGAGAGTTCTTTTTTCTCTTTGATGGGTTCTCCAGTTTTGGGAATAACTTCCTTCAAAGAGTCCAACAGCTTTTGGAGCTCAGCCTTCTCCTTAGACAAACCCTGGCCCTTTTCAGTCATATTTAAAAGTGCTCGAGATTAAAAAAAAGTTTTATTATTTTATTTCTTTGCAAGCAAAGAATTTTTCTTAACAATAAATAAATTAGTTGATTATTCAAATTTCAAATGAGAAAAAGAACAGATCGTTTGATTCTTTTCACTATATTTGCTGTTTTGGTTCTTTTCCCCGCAATCGCAGCCGCAGATGATGGAAAACTTATTTTTGGCGTCGGAGTCGGTGTTTTTGCTATCGGATTAGGAGGAGTTGTTGCCATTCTCATCTGCATTGCAGGTCTTGCTACGCCTTATCCTCTGTAATGGCTTTTCTTGTTATTCTTTCCTAATATACTGTAGGATGATCGCGTTTATAGCTGTTCTCATTCCGATTATTCTGTTTTTGATCTTCTACTTTGCTCCAACTGTTTCGTCCCTTGAAGAAGATCTTACAACTCAAACAGATGAAGTTGATTCTTCTTTCGGATGGAGAGTTGCTTTCTTTGTTTTGGGATGCATTGGGATGCTCATCAGCTTGCTCTTCCTCTTCTTGGACTTCTGCATGACCTCCTTAAAAGCCCCCAGAGTTGATTCTGGTGTCATTTTTAACCTCAAAGAAATAAATGAAGCTGCCATGCAAAAGGATCGAGCAATAGCTTCTGAGCTTTTTGGAGAAAGTCCAAATAGAAGCTTCGATATTCAGCCCAGAGGATCCTATCATAACGAACCTCTCACAAGATCTCTTGCTCCAGAAAATGAAAGTATGGCTCGTCTACGTAGAAGAATGGGAGAAACCACTGGTACACAACCTCCAGAACATGAAGAAAACCTTGGCCTCGTCAGAAGAAGAATGGACTAATTTAATTTCTCTCTGAATCCTGTAATTTTTATTTACCTTGTATTTTAGTTTTTGTTATTCTACTTTTGAACAATATGGATTGTTGTTTTGAATATAATCATGGATAAAATATCAAAATTATAAAAACAAATAATAAAATCACTAATGGTGGCTGTTTTCTAAAGACTGCAATTGTTTGACAGACTCTTTTTTAAGGAACTTGCCTCTGACACGATCAGCTACTCTTTTATTTCGAGTTTGTAGTCTTTGCTTAAAATCCAAACTTTCGCCTTTATGCAACCTTGAGATATGCCCACCTAAATTTTTATTAATGGATCCAAATTCCAAAGAAAATTCTTACCGAGTGAACATCCTTTTGTAAAAGTTTTTCCGCAGTATTTGCATTCATAGGCAGCTCGTCCAGAACTTTTGAGAATCTTTTTAGAGAGTTCCAAGGGGATGCTAATCTCATTCTTATTAAATGCCAATATCTTCTTTTGATTTCGGACAAACTCAGGATCTTTCTTTATTCTTGTGCCTTCTCCGATGACAAGGGTATTTGGAATTTTTGAGAACTTTTCAATCTCAGTCATAAATTGGAGAGCGGGTAAACTTTTGTGACGAAAACTTTTCAACACTTTGATAGACTCTTCCTCTGTAAGAAGCTCTTTTTCGCCCTCTTCACGCTCACTTTCAAAATCATAATCTTCTTGGGAAAACTGGAATGTCATGGTGGGCTTATTATTATCACTACTCATGGTTTGTTCTTGTTTTCCTCCTATATAAAAAAATTATCAGCAATCTTGTTGTATAAAAATTGCTGACTTAGATTCTGTATGATGTTATCCAAAGCTTTGGTCAGCTCTGTTGAACCATTACCATTCTCTGTCTCTGATTTGGACAGTTCAGAAGGCCTTTTAAAAACTCTTCTCACTTCATCATGTTCTTTCTTGGTGTTTTTCTTTTGGCGAGATCTTTTATTTTGATTAATCTTCTCCTCCATAATGGCTTCTTTCTTGCAGATGGTTGGCGATAATTCTTGAATTGGCTCATTCCCTATAAGGAATCCCATCTGATCAACATGACTGTTAAAACTTGTCAGAGCCTTAGTTGTGCCTTCATCATTGGATTGGAGCGAATCAAGATACTTTTGCATGCATGTGCTGCCGAGATTGCTGGGAGGGGTCTTGATGCTTGGGGACAAGTTTGGCCTGGCGTATGAGCAATTCAGGAAAAATGAAGGGCTCAAGTTACAAACATGTGCCTTGTCTTGTGGGCTGCTCGTCAAGAATTTGTATTTGCAACTTGAATTCGGCCCTAAGAAAATATTTGAAGAATAAAGGCTGCTTTGGGGACTATTTTCTTTGTTACTGCTAAAACTTAAGAAGGAGCTTTCTGTTTCACTCGACTTTCGTTGTTTAAGACTTTCTCTCAAAGTCATTATTTCAATAAGTAGAATAGACTTGCTCGCCAAACAAAACAATAATTTTGCCAAAATAATTTTTTCTGCGCTCTTTAATATTCTGACTGAAATTTAAACTTTTTCTACTTAGAACTAGATTCCTAGATGATAAATATTATTTCTTGTATGATTAGATTTTGGTTGACTTCATTTCGTAAATAAATAAACAAGTGAATGAATGAGTTTCTATGATATTGATTTTCTTCTATGCAAGTTTAAATTTACCAACCAACAACATAAATTCGTATAAGAAAGCCAAAAGATTATCTGGCTTAGAGTTCGAGGAGAGGCTTCTTTAATCCTTTTTCAGGACGTTCCATGGCTTCAGAGACTTCATCGAGTTGGGCTCTGTTGGCCTTCTTCTTCTTTCTATCGAGTCCACCACTTTGGAGAGTGACAGCGCCATGAACATCATCATCGACCATCTTGCTTTCCAAAATTTCTTCAAAGATATCCTTCAAACTGATGATACCGACCAAATGGGCTCCGCTTTCTTCGACAGTCAAGTTTCTTCTACTGTAGAAGATGGCATTTCCTCCCTTTTCCTTGACTCTTTCTTCGCTGACGAGGGCTATACTTGTCTTCTTTTCTTGGAACAACATCAACATTTCAAGCATGGAAGTATCTGCGGGAACAATAACGGGGGCGATGAGACGAATTTGGGCTTCCTCGACGGTTGATCCTCTAACTTTGTCGTGGGCCAACAAACTTTTGACCTTTAGTATACCAATAATGTTATTCTTGTCATGATTTTTATACACTGGAATTTTGGAAAATCCTGATTTAATAATTCTCTTGATCATGTCTTGATCGATGGTTGCAATATTACTAATCATAAAGACTTTCTCAATTCTTTCCATTTCCTTTGTGACGGGAGTGTCTCTCAAGTCAATGGTGGAGTTGATAACTCTAATTTCTTCGTTAGTGAGTTCAGCATCAGCCTTGATTTCGTGAATTCCCTCGTGGTGGCTTCTTGCAGCACCGGATCTATCAATCTTGTGAAGCTCGATCAATGCCTTCAAGTCTTTCTTCACAAAACGGGTTTTTCCGTGAACTCCAAGAATTTTATCGAGAGCAATACTGATGGGGTAGCAAATGGGATAGAAGAACCACATCAATGCCTTGATGATGGGAGTCATAGCTCTTGCGATTTGGATTTGGGAAGGACCAGTACAATAGGCTTGGGGAACGACCTCACCAAAGACGAGAATCAAGGTTGTTGAAATGAGAACAGCCACAATAGCAGGCACAATGGCGTCCAAAAACAGGGGTAAAGATTCCAAAGCCAAGGCATTGGCCAAAAGCAAAGTACTCAACAACAAGTGGTGCTTGTGTAAAATTGGCATGAGAATTCTGGCATCTTCTTGCTCTTGAGGAGTTCCGTTCTTGAGTTTAAGTTCAAGTTGAAGCTCATCAATTGAAAGACAACCAACGGTAAGGCCAGACATGAGCCCTGAGAAGCATGTTAAAAACATAACCATAAACAAGCAAAGCCAAAATCCTGTCTCGCCAGGAGTAAACTTTTTCTCCTCGTGTTCAGAAGAGTGCTCCTCGGTAGTTGTGGTGTGTTCAGTTGTTTCAGCCTCCTCTTGAAGGAAACGGTCGCTATTGGCTCTCATACTTGATTTCAGGTTATCAGACAAAGCATTCGATTTTGCTGCCCAGCCATTCGATAGTGCAAAATAGGAGAGAAGGAGGGTAAGAAGAAGGAACGAGGTCAAACCTTTTCTCATTGAGATTTAAAGTTGGACAAAATTAAGAGTTTATTAAACAATTTATGATTAACTTTCGCATTTATAGGCAGGCATTCATGTAACTTATTTTTAGTTAAAATCTTTTTCAAGTTTTCGTGCGAAAAAACTATTTTTCTGTGGATAATAATAGTGGTCAGGCAAATCTTTCAAAGTCCAAACAATCGAAAACTGCACCCTCCACAGAGAGCTCTTCTGGCATGATACATGGAGCTTTTCCCAACAAGTTTGAAGGCTGGGCTCCATTTTCCATTCCTAAAATGGATGTAAAGCCCTGAGGCTTTTCAAATAGCTTACTATATTTAGTAACTGAATAAAAGTCTTCAGATCCGGTCATTTCACCTCATAACAAATCAGATTTGAGAAAATTTATTAGCATGGTCATGAATGAGTTAGAGTTTTATTGATCATATTAAAGATCCAAAACCACACGTCCTGGAAGCCTCAATAAAAAATTTATTCTTTTTGTGAACCTGAAACTAATCTTGTCAAAAAAAACTTTTGTTCACAAAACCAGCCAGACGATGTGACATATCTCAACAAACTCTAGTTCCAAACTCAGTCAAACAAGGACCAGTCCTTGGTACTCTGAAACACCGTACTTCAGTTTCGGAAATGCACTATATTGCTTCCGATCAAATTACCCTCAATATTTGTTCTTCATTAATAATTTTAATTCAACTGTTGCTTAATCTTGAACCTCTTGCCAGCTTTTATTTCTTTTTCATCATCCTTTGAAACTGGGGAAAACTTAAGAGAGATTTTTGAACAGAAGAGCTGAGTTTCAGATATTTTGATTGAAACTCTGAACGAAATATTCAATTTGAAGCAAAATGGTTCATCCATTCATTCGAATAATTTTGATTCATAAACACAAACTTTATTGTCTGCTATTTTTTATTTGAACCTTTTAAAGAATCTGAAATTTAGTTGACAATAGAATATTATCAGGCAACCCTCAAAGAGGTTCCGAAAGAATTAGAAGAATTTGTTTGAGCTGAAAAGAATGAAAAATGGAAGGTATAAGAGAGAGTTTCAGTTCTTAAAATGAGTCATTTCTTGATTTTCCCAGAAAGAAAAGTATTTTTAGAGTCTGATGTTAAAAATTTCAAATCTGATTGACAAAAAAGGGAATGATAAAATTAATGAGAAGTGAGAATAAATAATTTAACTCAATTGAATGGTGAGATTTTATGACTTGTAGAATACAGAGGATTGAAAAAAAATTCTTCAAAGAATGAATTTCGTTAAATGACATTTTGTCTTTGTTCAATTGTTTCATAGGCGATTGCCACGAGTTTTGTGAATTTTGAAATGAGATTTTCGAGGTTTGAATCAAGATTCTTCACGTAGCTCAATATGAGTTCATCAGAACCCTTTTCTCTGATCGCTGACTTTTGATTCAAAACAACTTGCAAGACTCCGATGATTGACACCTCACTTTCAGATCTAAAATAAATTTTAATCCGAAAACTATGACTTCATTTTACTTTCTTTTGAGTAAAACTGGGACTGTGTATAATGGGAATGTTGTGTTTATGTCGATATTGTCACTGTGGACCTTGCTGCCTGTAACATCCAGCAATATAAATGGCTTTCGCTGCAGAGCAACTTTTCCAATGATACCATTATGAATATCCAACATTTGAGAGCTAAAAAAAATTTAATTCGACAACTCAACAAAACAGGCTTACTTTTTATTTTTATAGAATCGTGTAAGCTCAGTATTGTGATTCACATGTACATATCTCGCAATTGAGCTTGGGAAAACTCTGGGAGCCCATTCTTCAACTCCTAAACAAAACTCTTTTTGCGAAGTGCAGCTTGAAAGTTCTGCAAATGCGTCCAAGAACATCTCTTTATACTTGATGTCATTCTTGAGGACATTTTCTCGATTACTTCTCTCCCATAGTGAAACACAGAATTGGCATAGAATTTGGGCAAAATAATCCAAGTCCATTAAAAATGTCTCGTAACTAAAGTTTGTGACCTCAAGAACTCCTATTATTTTTTCATCATCTCCTCTCAAGGGCGTCAATAAGCATGTCATTGCTTTTTCAACTGTTGAACTTCCATCTTCATTATTTAGATTTTCCAAAATGTCATATGCTTGAGTTTTGCTCCTCTCTATGGAAAGTATGTTGAAAAAAAAACTTGAAAGATAAATAATTACTCAAGATTCGACATGATTTCGTCACAACGTCCGCAATCAAGCCTTTGCTCACTAAGCATTTCACTTCTTTATTTCCCTTTTCGACAGTTCGATAAGTTCCCGTCATTGGTTCATGAATCCAAATTCTGACTGTGCCAGCACCCAGAATTTGCTTCATAGCAGCATTGGACATATTGATCATCACCTCGTCAAAAGTCTTGAGGGAAAGCAGGTTGAAACATTCGATCATAATTCTATTCAGCTTTTCAGAGAAATTTCGATAAGAAATAAATTGATTGGCAATCAGAGTGACTTCCTCTTTGATCTCTTCGTCAGAGGGCAACATTCGAATATGCTCTGCGAAAGCTTGACTTCCCCCCTCGAGGACGTCATTGATCAGATCTACATATTTCTCTTCAAACAAGCCAAAACGGAAATCGAGATTCTTTGGCAGAGTCTTGTACACATCCAAAAAGGCACTACTTGCTGGCTTTGTGACTTCGAACGTTCTTTTGTTTGAGTAGAAAACGAGCAAGTCCTCCTCATCTTGGGTTCCATCATTTAACTTTTGAGCATTCTGTGGGTTTCTGAGCCTCTCTATACGCAAAACGGCTTTATTCAGCTTCCATGAAGTTCTGGCCAAATTATCGTTTATTTTCTCAATCTCGCGATCCTTAGAGTGGATAATTCTTCTGAGAGATTCATTTTCTTTGACTAATTTGGTCAGTGCTTCTCTGAGCTTTGCAATATTCGAATCCTTTTCTTCAGCCTTCTGCTGCAACACAGTATCATTGACTTTTGTCGACATTGTCATTGTCTGAGTGTTATTGTTGATTTCTGACTCTAAAGGAGAGTGTCTAAAGGTAATTGGATCATTCCCTCCTTCTGTAATAATTTGAAGAGTTTTTTGAAGATCTCCCAGTTTCTTTTGGTTCTCTCGATTGGCTCCTCTTTCTTTAGTCAAGCTTTTAACAAAAAGGTTTCTTTCAACATTTCCTGCTTTCAGACTTTCTCTTAAAACGTCAAGGTCATGTTGTAACCCATCGCTTTTCTGTGAAAGCTTTTGATAACGACTGCTTAAATTTGCATATTCCAACTTCTTCTTCACCAACTCTCTACTTTTTATTCCAACTTCTGTTTCAAGGTAGGCAGATTGTTGAAACTCTGCTGAAATCTTTTTGAGTCTGTCAGTCAGTGATTTCAGCTCCAGTCCCTTGTAAGAAGAAAGACTTCCACTGCTGATATAATTGATCAGTTCATCTAATCGATTGCATTTCTTTGTTATACTCTAAGGAAAATTATGAATTTATTCAATAATTCGAATCTTCATCTTACATTAAGGGCTTCTTCCGTTCTTGAAAGAAGCAAACCTAAAGACTGAAGGATGTCCTTTAAGTCCTTATCACTAAGTTGTCCTGAAGCAATCGTATCCTATTATTATTCAATTTCTCTCATTTATTTCGAGCAAGTACCTCGCTGATTGAATTTTTCAGGTTTCTCTTACAAGTTCTTAATTCGCTTTCAAGCCTCTAAAAAACCATTTTCCAATCAATTTCTCAAAACACAAAAATTACTGAAATTTCATGTCTTTGCCACTCGTTTTCAAGTATTTTTCTCCTCAAATCCTCTTTGTAGTTTATTTGACTTGCAGCCAATTGCATAGTTTCTTGAGAGGCTGAATCTTCCAAATGTATCACCTGGTCATGATGACTCTCCGCCTAATAAGAAACTTTATTCATATTTTGCCGAAAATTGGTATTCCTACCAAACCCCTTCTTGGAGTCATAAGGATGGTCGATGTCGTCTTGTTTTGATTTGAAGGAGTGGTCTGGAGAGTCCCATCGGTCAAAAGTATCTTTGGCTTTGCATCGCTTTTATCTGTGTGAATCCTGGCAGGGCCTAAACTCGTTAAAGTTATTTTCTCAAGTATCTCGTACGAAGTTTGATGTTTCCCGTGTTAATTCTGAAGCCTAAGGATTGTGTTCAGTCAAAATGAATAAATCATGCGAAACTCACCTGCAGAAGAGTTTGCTCTTTTCATATTATTTGCGTCTTTTCGTTTGCAGGCTGGACTGGTTGTCATCAAAGAGCTCAGATTTGCGCCAAAGTAAAAGTGGGAACTTTCAGAAGAAAGACTACTCGATTTCATCGCTATTCACAAATTTTATAAAGGGATTAATCTCTCGATACCTTTTTCAATCCTTAGAAGGCTTTTCTAATTTTTAATAAATTTTAGGGAAATTAAATCTCAAAAGTTTAATTGAAGATTCCAGGTGAATTTTAGAGTTTTATTGTCAAATACTCTCTATGATTATATAATGTATGGGATCAATAACAAATTTTTCAACCTTTTTCAACTTTTAAGTTTTTAAATTTTCTTTTTTGTATCATTATTGAGTTGAAAAACCTTGATGAATGAGATGATTGGCTTTTGTACAAATACACCTCAAAATCAAGTTAGCGAAATCACACTTTTCAGAAAATTTGAGGATCTTGAATTGAAAGGGTCAGGAAATCAAAACTTTGTCTTTTCAGCGGATCTTCAGATTTTCAAAGTTTTATAAGACAAAAAAAAGGACAAAAAAACCTTTCAACAATCAACTATTTATTCATTTGATGATGGTTTGTATTTCTTACCTTTGAAATCAATTGATAATTCTTTTTCTCCCCAGCACTTGAATAAGTGGAAAATATGATTTTTTCCTCGCTTCTTTGAACTGTCAAGGCCATTTTTCTCGAAAAAGAAAAAGCAAAGCTTCCAAAGCTTGAAAAAAAAACTCATAGAAAAATCCAATTTTTTAATACGAAAAAAAAATCTGATTTGGAGTTTTATACCAGTCATTTATTTTATCTGTTAATTCATTCCTGGTTGCACCTTTTCTTCTACAAGCAGAAAAGAATGCGCAAAATTGCAACTTGGAAATTCAATAAAAATAAGCGATTTCATTTCGTTATAATTTCAATTTTTTCCGGTCTTTTTGAAGATGCTTTCTTTGGATTCCATTTCTTCGTTTGAAATTCTTAGAATCCAAAGGGGATGTTTGATTTAGGTATAAAAAAAAAAAACAACTTCAAAATTTTCTCATCTCCAATAACTGCATTATTATGTATGATATTTGAAATCTAAAAAGTTCAGGTATTACTGATTTTTCCTTCGTTATGAAAACTTGTGTTTGTTTATATCCATAATAAATCATAAACTCGCTCTTATTTTTTAACAATATCTACTAGCCAGCTTCCTATTTCTTCTGTATCTTACTATACAACCAAGAAATATAATTTACTCAAAACGAATCATCCAATTCAATTCAATTTAATAAACAGTCAGAAATGACAATTTCACACTTAGACAAAGGCTGGATCTTGAGACATCTCATGAAGATGGCTCTTCAATTCTCCTTCTCCTTCAATGCCTTCATCATTGTCATCATCAAAGATGTCTGGTTTGAGAAGTACTTTTCCAAGGGTGATATTCTCTTGATAGAACTTAATAGCCTCATTCACTTCTTCAAATCTAAAAGATCTGAGAATATCATTTCTTTTTTCTTGCTTAATCATACTCTCCACCTTTCTAATGAGCCCAAGCTTCTTGAAAAACCCTTGCTCATGAAGCCAGTCAAAAGTGTTGAAAGCCTTTATTGTTTTTGAATGAAGCAAGAAATCAGAAAAGTCGTTTGCACTCAATTTATCCTCGGCCAGGAGTCCATAAACATAGCAGTTCGATTTTGGAGGAAGACTCTTGAGAATTTTATGAGTTGTCTCTCCACAAACGCATTCCAAACAGCAAGTTGCATTGAGCGTACTGATTTGAGCCTTCAGATCTTCATCAAAGTTGATGTGCTCTGAATTTAGCACAACATCAGCTCCGATCTCATCCAAAGCCCCTCGATGATTCTCTTGCTTTATGATGTTAATTGTCTTGATTCCTTCTTTTTTCAGGAGCTTCACTATCATTCTGCCGAGAGATGAACCTCCTGTGGTGTGGACAACGGCTTGATGCTTTTCTTTCTTGATCACATTTACGAGCGCCAAAGCAGTAAAGGGATTTACAATTGCACAGGCCCCAACATCAGAAGAAATTCTCTTATCCAAAGGAAAACACGAGGACGTATCACAAACAGCGTATTCAGCCCAAGTCCCTGGATGAGTTGCAGCTGCAAAAGCTACTCTTTTCCCGACTAGTGCTCTTGCTATTAGACCGCCTCCAGAAGATATTACGATGCCTGCTCCTTCAAAACCTATTTGTCTTTGAGGAGTGTCTTCCCCAAATGTGGCAAATGCATTTAAAAATCCCAAATCAGATGGGTTGATTGGCACTGCTTCAATCTTGACAAGAAGCTGTCCTGAAGAGAGCTTTGGTATCGGAACCTGCTTCACTATGAGAGGCTGTCCAAGAGCTTCAATCATGATTGCCCTCATTAGCTTTGGGCCTTCAACTACCTCTTCATTTTTCTCAGCTTCTTCTATGGCTTGAGGTTCGCCATATTCAAAATTGTCTTTTTGGTTCTTCACTCCGAGAGTTTCCATTCGTAAATCTAAATTAATTATAATCAATTCTCGGAAGGCAACATTTTTCAGAAATTTCCTCGGCTAAAAATTAGAATTAGCTCAACGTTCGATTTTCACTTCGTTGACGAACCTTTGAAAAAATGAAGACGAATTCAAAACACTCGTTCATTCTCTTTCCTAAAATTTTTTGATGGTAATGATTGCAATGAAATTAATTTTTCCTTGTTTTAGATGATATCTTGTGGGAAAAAACTCTTTCGCAAATTTTCCGAAGAATGTTTTGATGTTTTGACACTGTCAAGCTTGATACGCCCTTTTTCTTTCAAGAATAATTTTGCAGCACGAGAATGAAGAAACATTACTCCAAAATCTCAAGATGAGTCCCTTTCCCAGAATTTTTTGGGATTCATCATCATTCAAAGATAAAAAATTAACGAACCTCGCCTCAGCCCAATTTCTCACAAATTCTTCTCGCTGCTTCCGAATTCAGAAAGAAAAGATTTTGACCCAAATTTTTTTTTTCAGACTTTGTGAAAATTGCAGAAAACTGATGACAAAAATTGTCGATTTTTTTTCTTTCTCTTGTGAATTTCAGGAAAAGGAGAAACCCCAATAATTTCATCTTTTCAACTTGTAAAATTGAGAGGAGCTTGGAATATTGATGTTTCAAGATATTCCTTCCAGGGGTGGAAAAAATTACCTTTTTCTGGGCCTCCTAGATTTAAAAAAAAAAAAAAAAAACTGGAATCAAAAAATTGCCTTGTTTTCGAGAAGAAATCTTAGGAAATTGCCTCGATATGGCTCTCTGGGAGCTGACCCCTAAAATCTGGGATCCCAGACAACTGAGATATTCAAATCTTGAATGAATCGAAAAAAACAGAAATTTTTCATCGTCAAGAGCTTTTTTTTGAATTTATCAAAATTCCAATTTTTTTGTGGACGAGCAAATTTGCAGTCTCTTGATGCTTCAGAAGTCAACTCAAATTTTCATGATTTTTTCATCAAGTCGATTCCAAATTTTTGAAGGGTTTTTGTAAAATGGAATTGAAAATCTCGAGATTTAGAGACATAAATTTTTTTTAAGTTCAAAGAAAGAAAAAATCATTTATTAAAACTTTTTACGGCATTCATTTGGTTCAATATTTTGGAAAATTTATCAGGAGCTGAAAACAAACAAACAAACAAACAAATTTGGTCTTTTTCATCTTGCATGATTCGAGAAAGAAAAACTTCAAGTAAAATTGATATTTTTAAGGAAAAAAACTATGATTGAGGAAAATTCTGATTTTTTAGAAATTGAAACTTTTGGTAGATTTCCCCTTTATTGAAATTTTCTCTCAATCTAATTACTGGGGAAATTATAAATATATAATATATTTATCAGAAAATCAAAACTCTAAAAATGAATCATCAAAATTTGAAATTTGATTTCATTTTTTCCTCATTGATCTTCGTACCTCTGTGCTTTTCTAAATTTCAGAAAAAAAAGAAATTGAAAAAGCAAAATTTCGAACCCAAAAATTTGTAAACATAGAAAGAAATCTCTCGCCATGCCAATGAAAGAAAAAAGCAAGCAGGAAATTTTTTTATCAAAGAAAAATAATAATTTTTCTGAACGCTTGGAACTAAAATTTGCTGCAATCAAATCTCATTAGCTGAAAGATTGATATTCTTTCTATTTTTTCTGATTCAGGCCTCAAAAAAGCTGTTTCCAAAATGTCAAAATAGAGTGGAGAGAAAAAATTTGAAATTTTTTATTTCTGTAGAAATCAAAAGTATTTTGTTGGAGTCAAGATTTTCTCGCATTTTGAAAAATTTTCAACAATTTAGCGTTTTATAAAACCCAAATAATAAAAAAGAGTTCTGAAAATGTTTTTGTTCTGAAAACAATGGCCTTGTCAAAGAAAAATTGTCATTCTGTCTTTCCTAAAAAATCCGACATTCGCCTGACAAAGCCTGACTGACATTCTTATTTAGAGAGATCTCTGTATTTTTCATGACAATTAAATAACTCTGAAAGATTGAGCAATAAAAGTGGACAATCCGAACTGAAAAATTATTTTGTCAAGAAATTTTTCAAATGATAGAAAAAGAGTCGGGAAAAAACTTTTGTCGAAAATTTTCCCCCAAAGAAATGAAAACAAAATTATCAAAAAGGATTTTTCAATTTTTCTTTTTGATTTATTTCTCAAGAAAAGGGTCAGTCAAACCCGACAAAATTGAGCAAAATAGGCACTTTTTTGGGAAGTCCAGTTTCTTTTGAGTCGTAATGCCCTCAACAAAAAATTCCCTCATCTTTCGCGAATTTTAGTCCTTTTCTGAAACTAACAAAAACAACTCTTTGCGCCAAAGATTGAAAATAATTTCCTTTTGCTTGAGTTTTTGAAAGCCAAAATTAATGTGTTGTACAAAAACATTTTCGAGTCAAATATGGTCATTCCTCGATTTTTCCTAATCTCTCATATGAAGCCTAAAAATAGAAGAAAAAAGGAGAATAGCAAAACTTCACTGTATTATGTTTATTAAAATTAAAGAAAGTTATTTTAACTCAGGGAACATCCAGAACAGAACAAGAACAAGGGTGTTCTGCCAAGAAAAATCTCGTTCAATATCTCACTCAATTCATTCATTTATTAACAAACAAAGTTCTCATGATCGCTTTGTTATTGTTATAAATTTGATTTTCTTTTCTTTATATAATTAAAATATTAATTTTGATAAAGTTTTTCTCCTGCGTGTAAAACTAGGATAATGAGTAAAGGAATTCTTGAAGCAAAAAAGCTCGTCAAAGAAGGAGATGCTGCGTTCGATTGTTTCCTCACTTGGATTAAAATTTATAAAATAGATTGAAAACCGGCTTATTCAAATGGGATAAGGATTATGCCACAGCAGCCATCAGCTATGACGAAGCAGGTACGACAATCGTTCTTTGTCACAGCTTATCTTGATAGCCAAATTGTACAGAGCTTCAAAAGATTATGATACAGCAATCCAAGTGTATGAAAAGTTGGCTAAAGTTAATGAAAAATTGAATGAGTATGAATAAATCTATTAACGAAATGATTTACAACATTTCCAGCAACTGGGGTATTGCTAGAAACTACGAATCAATCGTGCTTATGTGCATCGAAAGAACTGACGGAGTCAAGACTCCTGCTGAAGCTCTTTGTAACTGGGCCTCAAAAGTATAGGAAACAATAAAATAAAAGCTTAATTATGAAACAGGTTAAAACTTATTGTAGAATGGAGAACTCCATCCAGACTTATATAAATTTGGTTAAAAAGCTTTGCAAGTATTTGAGATCTTCAGTCTGCAAGTGTATAACCTTTTATTCGATAGATATCTTGAAGAACAAGAGAATATCACTGAAGCAGCAAATATTTACAAAGAACTTTTGAATGATCTCGAAGAAGACGGACAACATCACGTCAGAAGCGAAGTCGTCACCCAATATGCCACTCTCTTGGTGAAAATCAAAAAGTTTACCATTTTTCCAGGGTTTATTTGACATGTTTCAATTAGATACGCTGAATGTCTTGATCTTTTTGAAAGAGAACTTGTTTCAAAGAAAGAGATTCAAGCAAAGACTGGAAGCCGCCAAAATTTGGACACCGTATTTTGAACTTTATTATCGCCGAATAATTTCTTTTTAGCTTGCATTGACTATCATTTCCCTCTATGTTATTTTAGGAGACCTCGAAAAAGCTGAAAAGAAACTCCAAAACTTTTCTATCGAGTAAGAAGAGGAACATTTTTAAGAGAAATCTCACTAATTATCACCTAGTATTCGAGACTTTATTAAGGCAGCAGAGTTTGATGTTGCAGAAAAGATGATTGAAGCATACAACGAGGGAAATCAAGAAGCCTTTAATACCACAGTCTCAAGAACTGTTTTTAACAACATCTTCCCCTTAAATGTAAGTTTTGAGACCTTTGGACCACAATCTCATCATCAAATCAAAGATTATCAAAGAACTACGTAAAGTTAAAGTTCAAATGCAAATGAAGAAGACCATCAAGAAGAAGTCCCTTCATCTTGAAGATGACGAACCTATCATCCGAAATGAACCAACTAATAATTACCAAACCTTTAATAATGACACATCTCAACAAGATGTCACAAATTACAGCTCCAAAATTGAAGAGCCAACTGAAGTTATTGATGAAGAACAACGTAAGAAGGAACTTGATGATTTTATGAGCTAAGTATGAACAATAATTGATTTACTGAGATATATAAATTTATAATTTGCAAATATCATCAATAAAGAAACTCAATTCTCAATTATTTTACAAAATGGTCACTTGGTTTTATTCACCTTTCTCTGAAATAATGCAACAAAGAATCCGTCCATTTCATCATTTTTGGGATCAGCTCTGAGGCACTTATATCCATCCTTGTAGTGAGTAGAGAAACCTGTTGTTCTCCAGAGTTTGGACAGGTCAGCCAGAGTAAAGTCCTTGTTTTGGGCGAGGAACCTCTCGACGACTTCTTCGTTTTCTTTTCTATAGATGGAGCATGTTGAAAAGGAAATCTTTTCGACATTTGGGAACTGGGCAGCGTGGTTGAGTAACTCTAATTGCGAGTTGCCAAGGTCTTCGACTTTCTTTTGCTGATCGGCTCCCAAACTTTGGTATTCTTTATCGCAGAACTTCTCAAACTCTTCTCTTGAGTACTGCTCTCGTTCTTTGTTCTCAAGGTTGTTGAGCATTCCAGATCCTGAGCATGTTGGGTCAACCAAAATGTATCTGACATAACTGAATTTTTTGTGCTTGGGGTCCAGGTTTAAGAAACTATTGCATATGCAAAAGATATTTTCAAAGCCATAAGAGGACGTTCTTTTACTCAGAATCTCGAACCTTCTTGTATCTCTTTCAAGAGCAATAACTCTCCCACCTGCCAAGTAGTCTGCTAATTGCATTGTCTTGTTTCCAGGCGCGCTGCAAGCATCAATTATATCGGTCTTTTCCTTGAGTGAAGCTCCACCATCTTTCAAGAGATGTTGGCACAGGAAATAAGCTGGGAAGCAACTTGATTTGCTTTGCACAACATATTCTGTTGATTGTTTATGGTCTTCAGATGCTCTGAGAGCTTGGTATGCATTGTATGGCATTTTAACGAGATCAGGAATCAAATCATCTTTTTCAATGGCCATTTTATCAGAGTCGTTGGGAACTTTTGCTTTCAGAGAATCGAAATTGGTTCTCTGTTTTACAATTCTGAGGTAAACGTTTCTTCTGAGGGTAACTGTGCTGGCAGTATTGGAGCTGTTTAATTCTGGCAATAAATTCTTTTCCTTGAGCTCTTCAATCTTCCTTTTCAAAGCTGCCTCATTTTCCATTAAAAGCCTTTTCAACTGGCCTCCCCCATTGATTTTTTTATGGACTCCAAAGAGTAACTCAAAGAGCAGAATTTTTAAAAGCGCATCGTTTTGAATTCGGAGATTGGGATTATTGCGGTACAAAACTGCAATCAGTTCTTCCAAGACTTGATTCATTGTATTTACTTTGATAATAATGCTGAAAGACTTTTGAAACTCACTCTTGGAAAACTTTTTTTGCGTCAAAAAGTCAAACAAAATGGTCTTGAAATTTCCCTTCTTCTGTTGCACTAACTGCAAAGCATTGGCACAATTATTGTAAAAATTCATTCCTTGCTAAATCAATAGTCTCCTTCTTGATAAATTAAAGATCAATTAAATTAATTTATGGATTGTTAGCTGATCCTGTGAGACCTTTCTGGTATTTTTTGATAATTTTGAGATTTTAAATATCTCTCTCTCTCTCTTGATATTTTTGGGAAGTATATCTCTTGAGATGGTTGAAAAAATTATTTCAAGATTTCATTCTTTTCTCAATCCAAAAAGACATCATTTTTAAGCTAAATCTATATTTTTGAATGAATTCTTTTCAAGAATGTTCTTTTTCAATCTAACTCAGCACAATTTTTCCCCCAAGGAATTAGAAAACTCCATGGAATGTCTGCCTCTTTCCAATTCCCAATCTCCCAAATCCTTTTTCATTCAAATCAAAATCTTATTCTTTTCTCTTCCATGAAATCATGTTTTTCTCAAATCTGATTGGATCAATTTTGTTTTAAATGTTTGGATCTTTGGGGTTTGTTAAGCATTAATAAATTAATCACAACTCTTCCGAACCACATCAACCATGCCACCCAAGTTTGATCCCAGTGAACTTAAGATTAGTACCTTTGCCTGTTTTTCCTGATAGCTAACCTCTCAAAGTGATCCTCAAGACTAGAGGAGGTGAACCCGGTGCTGCTTCTTCTTTGGCTCCCAAGATGGGTCCTCTCGGTCTTGTAATTTCTTTTGAAAGCCTGGAATATCTTATAATTCAATAGAACGCCAAGAAGGTCGGTGATGATATCGCCAAGGAAACCGATAAATGGAAGGGTATCAAGGTTATGATCGAAATGAGAGTCCAAAACAGAAATGCCGTCATCTCTGTTCTCCCCTCTGCTTCTGCCCTCTTGATCAAGGAACTCAACGTATGAATCTCAGTTTCTGGTGTCTTAATTCTTGCATAGGAAAAACCCAGAGATAGAAAGAAGGTCAAGAACAGTAAGAATCTCGTTTTTTCCTCATCAATTAACTTTTCTCTAGTCAAGCACGACGGAAACCTCACTTTCGCCCAAGTTGTTAAATGCGCCAAGATCATGGAACCCAAGTCTCTTTCCAAGAGCTTGAAGGGTACCGTTAAGCAATTGTTGGGAACTTGGTA
>Ga0182738_1001081_pt1 | contig 34995 bp, 41 predicted proteins | sample eDN5th30CBELigMG_FD_128876 | JGI IMG/M metagenome (GOLD analysis project Ga0182738, IMG submission 128876) | Enriched Miracle-Growth compost microbial communities from Emeryville, California, USA - eDNA 5th pass 30_C BE-Lig MG (version 2)... ...
GCGCTGTCGCAGGAGGAAGTGGCCTCCGTGCCGGCGCTGGCCCAGGTCTTCGCGGACGCCGACGCCGACGGCGACGGCAAGCTCACCGCCGAGGAATACAAGGCGCATGCCCAGACCACCAACGCCGACGCTGCGCAGAGCGACGACGGCGGGCAGTAAGCAAGACGCTCGATACCGGATTTCCGGTGTGTGTGCGGGGGCGGCCTTCGGGCTGCCCCTTTTTCGTGCGCCGGATCCCGGGCCTGTCTGCGTGGCGCTGCATAATGGGCGCATGGGCAACGGTATCCGCATGGTCGCCTTCGACGGCGACGACACGCTCTGGCGCAGCCAGGATTATTTCGACGACGCCCAGGCACGGTTCGAGCAGATCGTCGGCGCCTACGTCGACCTCGCCGATGCGCGCGTGGCCGAGCGGCTGTACGCGTTCGAGAAGGCCAACCTGGCCTGGTTCGGCTACGGCGTGAAGGGCATGGCGCTGTCGATGATCGAGGCGGCGGTGGAGATCACCGGCCAGCGCATCGGCGCGGCCGACGTGCAGCGCATCGTCGGCATGGCCAAGGAACTGCTGCGGCACCCGGTGGAACTGCTGCCGGGTATCCGAGAGGCGGTCGCCGGCATCGCCGCGCGCCACGACGTGGTGCTGATCACCAAGGGCGACCTGTTCCACCAGGAGCAGAAGGCGGCCCCATGCACACGTCATGCCAAGGCTCGTAACACATTGAAAATAATGGAGAGTGCCCGGAATAGGCGTCCGGCAAAGAGGCGTCGATGTAACCAAATGGAACCCGATGGAGTGCGTTCTTGCCCCAGTTTTGCCCCGATTAGGGGGGCGGCATGATCCAGATTGTGGGGTTCGACGGCGACGACACGCTGTGGCGCAGCCAGGAGTTCTACGACCAGGCCCAGCTCGATTTCGAGGCAATCATCGCCCGCTATGTCGATCTGGACTCTGCAGGCCTGCGGGCGACGTTGCTGGCTACCGAGCGAGGCAACCTGGCTCAGTACGGCTACGGCGTGAAGGGCATGATCCTGTCGATGGTGGAAGCGGCCATCGACCTGACCGGTGGCAGGATCGAAGCGAAAGACATCCGCACCATCATGGACATGGGCAAGGACTTGCTGGTCCATCCCGTGGAGCTGTTGCCCGGGATCGCCCAGGCTGTCGAACAGGTCGCCACGAAGTTCCGCGTGGTGCTGATCACCAAGGGGGATCTGTTTCACCAAGAGCGGAAAGTGGCGCAATGCGGGCTGACCGCATTCCAGCGCATCGAGGTGGTGTCCGAAAAGGACGTGGCCACCTACCGCCGCCTGCTGGAAGAGTTCGAGGTCCAGCCCCAAGAGTTCGCCATGGTGGGCAACTCGCTCAAATCCGATATCGCCCCTGTGGTCGAGCTGGGCGGCTGGGGCGTGTACATGCCCTATCACGCCACCTGGGAGCATGAGGTGCTGCATGACTTCGACGGGGTGGGCCGTGTCGTGGAAGTGGACAGCGCCGAGCGCATCGGCGAGGCTTTGGAGAGGATGAGCCAGGGGGCCTGATGTCTGAGCGGATGCTCGAACTGCTGATCCGGCAATGGCCGGGAGAGACCCATTTGACGGCCGAAGAAACCGCCAAGGTTTTGAAGCAGCATCCGTACACGGTGCGCGAGCGTATGCGCAACGGGGAACTTCGGGGAGCCGAGAAGAAGGACGGTATCTGGAAGATGCCGCTTCCCGACCTGGCCGAACACTTGGAGCCCACCAAGCCAGCGCCACAGATCCCGTCGCCCCCCGTGATCGTGGGACAGGCCCGGCGGCGCCGCGCAGTGGTCATGACGTACTGGCGCGACCGCTTCTGGGCGGATGTGGCCCGAGCGCTAGGCGATATCGAGACCGCCAACGAGTTGGATGCGCGAGCCCAGGATTTGTACGACGAACAGGTGCGCGAATACCTCACACAGCGGGCGGAACGGCGCAGATCTCGGCTTGCGGCTATCGCGGCAGAGGCTGAAACCCCCGTGGCTGAGGGCGATCCACAAGGCGACTTGTAGCTGCAGACCCCGGCGGCGATTATTTACCCTCTACCAGGGGGCAGGAATGACACCTAACGATTTCATCGCCAAGTGGCGACAGGGCGGCGTCGAGCGCGCAGAAGCCCAGTCGTTCTTCAATGACTTGTGCGGCTTGGTCGGTCATAAGACGCCACGCGAAGCGGACCCCGAACGAACCTGGTTCGCTTTCGAATACGGCGCGGAGAAAACGCACGGAGGCAAGGGGTTCGCCGATGCTTGGCTGCGCGGCAAGTTCGGCTGGGAAGCCAAGGGCACCAAGCGCTCGCTGCAAGACGCCTACGTCCAGTTGAAAATGTACGCGGACGATCTGTTGAATCCGCCGTTGCTGGTCGTGTGCGATCTGCAGACCTTCGAGATCCACACTAACTTCACCAACACCGTAAAAGAGGTTTACCGCTTCACGGTGGAGGACCTGGCCAAACCCGAGGTTCTGCGCTGGGTCTGGGCCATGTTCCACAACCCGGATGAGTTGCGCCCTGGTGTCCTGAGATCCGACATCACCGAGGCCGCGGCCAGGAAGTTCGCTGACCTTGCCCATGCTCTACGTGGGCGCGATCATCGGCCACTGGAAGTGGCCCACTTCCTCAATCGGCTACTGTTTTGCATGTTTGCCGAGGACATCGGCCTACTGCCGAATAGCCTGTTCACCCGCATGGTGGAGGGCTCGCAGGATGACCCGGCCGCCTTCCAGGCCAATGCCCAGCAGTTGTTCGCCGCCATGCGCCAAGGCGGACAAGCGGGGTTCACCAAGGTCGAGTGGTTCAATGGTGGCCTGTTCGACAACGACCAGACGCTGGCGCTGACGAGCGATGAGTTGAAGACCTTGCTGGCGGCGTGCCGCCTCCACTGGGACCAGATCGACCCGTCTATCTTTGGCACCTTGTTCGAGCGCGGTCTGGATCCCGAAAAGCGGGCGCAGTTGGGTGCGCACTACACCGACCCTGCCACGATCCAGAAGATCGTGCGGCCAGTGGTGGTCGAGCCGCTGTTGGCCGAATGGGAAGCCGTCAAGGTCGGCTTGATCGAAGCCATTGCCAAAGATACAGCCAAGACCAAGGTCGCCAAGGCTGTCGTCACGCCGTATTACGCGTTCCTGGAACGACTGCGCCAGTACACAGTGCTGGATCCGGCCTGCGGCTCTGGCAACTTCCTTTACCTCTCGCTGCGTGCGCTCAAAGACTTGGAAGCTCGCGTTATTTTCGAGGCAGAGGAGCTGGGCTTGCCGCGCCAGCAACCTGCGGTTGGTCCGGCCAACGTCCGCGGAATGGAACTCAACGAGTACGCCGCGGAGCTGGCGCGCATTACGGTCTGGATCGGCGAGATCCAGTGGATGATCCAGAACGGGTACGGCGCCCGTACGAATCCAATCCTTCAATCGCTCAATCAGATCGAATGCCGTGATGCTCTACTCAACCCAGACAGCACGGAAGCCACATGGCCTCCTGCTGATGCCATCGTCGGCAATCCACCCTTCATAGGCGACAAGAAGATGCGTGGAGAACTGGGGGTCGACTACACCCAGAGCGTGCGCGCGGCATACGCAGATCGCGTGCCTGGCGCAGCCAACTTCGTGACGTTCTGGTTTGAGAAAGCTAACGATGCCATCCGAGACGGGCATACATATCGCGCCGGGTTAGTCGCCCCCAACACCATTGCCGGTGGCGCCAATCAGGAAGTGCTCAAGCACATCGTGGCAACCGCTCCTATCTTCAACGCGTGGAGCAACGAAAAGTGGTGGGACAAGGACACCCAAGTGCGGGTGGCCATGGTCTGCTTCGGTCACAAGGGTGGGCAGCCGCAGTTGGATGGCGAGCCGGTGGCTGGCATCTTTGCCGACTTGACCGCCGATACTGGCGACGGTGTCGATACCACCCTGGCCCAGTCCTTGCCGGAGAACAATGGCGTGGCCTTCCTTGGTGTCCAGAAAACGGGCGCCTTCGATATTCCGGGTACCACCGCTCGGGCCTGGCTGGCGCAGCCCAATCCCAACGGGCGATCCAATGCCGACGTCGTGCGGCCGTGGTTCAACGGCGAAGACCTGGGCGAGCGGCCCCGCGACTATTGGATCATCGACTACGGCACCGGTATGCCTGCCGAGCAAGCGGCCATGTACGAGCAGCCCTACGCCCATTTGCTGGCGGAAGTGATGCCGAAGCGAGTAGGCAAGCGCGAGGCGCGCACCAATGAGCTGTGGTGGATTTTCCAGTGGTCGCGTCCACTCATGCGTCGTGCCATCGCCGGACAAACGCGCTACATCGCCACGCCAGAAACACCCACGCACAACGTATTCTCCTGGGTGCCTGCCACTGTCGTTCCGGACAAGAACCTGATCGTCTTTGCGCGCGAGGACGACACCACTTTCGGGATTCTCTCCAGCACGATCCACCTGTGCTGGGTACAGAAGATCGGCTCGCGCTTTGGCGCCCATCCCACGGTACGGCGCTACAACTCATCGCGCGTGTTCGAGACCTTCCCGTTCCCGGAAGGTCTGACCTTGAACCAACCCCACGACCCCCATCATCCGCACGCTCAAGCCATTGCCGAGGCGGCCCGAGCCTTGGTCCAGGCACGCGATCGCTGGCTCAATCCTCCCGAGTGGGTGGATTGGGTGCGTACACCGGAAGAAGAAGCTGCCGGTCTTCCACTACGGCCCGAACCGAAACCCGGTAAGGCGGACGAGTTGTCCACCCGTACCATTGCCGCGCTCTACAACGCACCACCCGCGTGGCTTACAAACCTGCAAGGCGATTTGGATCGTGCGGTGGCCGCGGCCTACGGTTGGGAGTGGCCATTGGACCGTGCGGAGATCCTGAAAGGACTGCTGGATCTGAATCTAGCCCGGGCCTGACATCGGACGACCAAGGGACGACATGGCCGATCCACCACCTCAGGAAGGTGGGAAAGGCAAACGCCTGTCACGCGGCCTAATGGCATGATGGTCTCGCGGGGCCTGGGAACGGTGGGAATGCCGTAGGGGCCGTGAAGTCCCTGCCGCCGCTCAACGAATGGAAAGCATGAATCAGTGTCACGGGGAAGCATGTTCTAGGGGGAGCTATGACCATTGCGGTTCTGGGGTTCCAGCTGATGATCTTCATCAGCATGTTCATCGCCATCCTGCTGGGGCGAGGGTGGCTGAAAGTTGCAACCGGGTTCTGGGTGCTATTCACGCTGTTCGGAAGCATCTACACCATGGGACTGATGGCACTTCAACTCATCACCATCTACATCTCGTACCAGGTGTGCATGAAGTTCTGGAACTGGCGCGTTTCTCGACGTGGTGCGGTGCGCGTTTCGCGTTAGCGAACTCGCAACAGCTCACTCCACTTGGTGGTGTAGGACGGCGACAACGCCTGCAGGGTGGGCCGCCATTGGGCGTCACTTGAACCAATCCGAGCTTCCCTTGGCTTGGCGCCGCCCACGCGCCAGCCTGCCGCACCCAACCCCACCGTACCGCGGCCCCACTTGGCGTTGATCCTGTCCAACACAGCCATGCCGCGTTCGGCGCGCTCATCGGGCCCGAAGAACAGGTCCGTCTGACGTTTGTCAGCGCGCACCAAGTCGGTCAGGCCCACGCCGCCGCGCTTGTAGGCCTGCGCACGTCGGCCCCGGGCCGCCTGGGTCCGTATGGCCTTGCCTAGGAACCGCACAGCCCGCAGCACCTCGGCCGTGTCCTGGGTGGGGAAGGGAAAGGGCACCGCACGACTTGCATGGAACGTGTCGCCCTTGAATGGGTTGCCGTCTAGCCACACCCATAGCGCGCCCGCGGCCAAGCCTCGCTTTCGCAGCTTCTCGCAGGCCACCGTGGCGAAGATCGCCAACGCTTCCATGGGGTCTCCCACGTCGCGCCCGAACGTGCGCGAGACCACGATTTGCTTGCGGTCGGGCTCTTCCAGTTCCAGATCGCCACACGGGATGCCGCGCAGCTCGGTTTGCGTGCGTGCCAGCACGACGCCATAGCGGGAGCGCACATGATCGGTAGGCAGCGCCGCCAGGTCTGCGGCCGTCTGCACGCCTTCCTTGTTCAATCGGGCGGCATACTTTCGCCCGACACCCCACACGTCCTCGACGGCCAGGGCGTCGATATTGTCCGGCGTGGCATGGAACACGGCGCGTGCGCCAGCGTTGACCGCGCGCTTGGATTGATCCTTGGCTAGTTTGTTCCCTGCCTTGGCTAAGGTCCTGGAGGCACCTAAGCCTGCACAGCTAGGAATGCCCACCCAGCGCAAGATGCGCTCCCGCGCTTCCAGGCACGTGGCGAACGGATCTTTCAACCCGTCCAGGTCCACGAAGTTCTCATCGATCGAGTAGACCTCCACGCGCGGGAACAGGTCGCGCAGGATCGATACGATCCGGGCAGACAGATCCCCATACAACGCAAAGTTGGCACTGCGCACGTGGACCTGTTTCCGGATGGCATCAGGCACCTGGAAGATCGGAGTGCCGATTTTCAAGCCCAACCGCTTGGCCTCTGGCGACAACGCGATGCAGCAACCATCCCCGTTCCCTAGGACCACCACAGGCACACCGCGCAGCTTGGGGTCGAACACCCGCTCGCATGACACGTAAAAGGTATTGCCATCGATCAGGCCGAACATCGGACGCCACCGTGAAGGGGGCGACAGGATCGATGGTGGCTGTCTCAAGAAGCGAGAGGCCGTCAGACGTGGCAGGTCAGCGACCATCGCACCACGCCCCACACATCCACTTCCACGTCCTCGGGCACCCGGATGGGCGCGATGCCGGCGCTTGCAGCCAGCACGATCCGCTGATCCCGCACGTACAGCTTCTTGACCGTGAATCCGCCTTCCCACAGCACCACGACCGTGTGCCCGGGCCGGGCGTTGATGGAGCGGTCCACCACCAGCAAATCGCCGTCATGGATCCCGTAGTCGATCATGGACCCGCCGCAGTCGGCCCGCATGAGGAAGGTCGCCGCCGGGTTGGCAATGAGCTTGTCGTTCAGATCGAGCCGATCGTCCTCGCGGAAGAAATCTTCGGCCGGGGAGGGAAAGCCGCAGGCCGCCAGCGCGGCCAGCATCGGCAGTTCTTGCCGGGTCCAGGCCCCGATGGGGCCAATCAAGGTGGGAGGGTTGCGCGTCATGGCCAGGCTATTCAGGTTCACCCGGCCGAGTCCGCCGGGGAGACAGGATAGCCCCGGAGGTAGTAAAAATACTAACAAGCTGATTTGACTAGGATGGGGCATGGACCTCGACACGCTGAACAGGCAACTGGACGAGCTGGAGGCCGGCTTGCCCGACTTGATCGCCCAGTGCCCGAGCGACGCCGACTTCTGGCCCGCCTTCGCCGGACAGGCCGACCGCATTGAAGACCATGCAGGCGACCATGCGCCCTGGGTCCACGCCCGCATCCAGAAGATGCTTGCCAAGCACGGACGCTACATCGCGTCAGTGGACATCGAATAGAGGACAGAGCATGTGCTACTCGGCAGAAGCCTGGGAGCTATACGACGGCTACGTGAAGGAGTTCGGTGCCGACATCGACATCAAGGCGTTCTGGGAGCTGTACCTGGGGCGCGATGAGAAGTACCGCATCCGCCACAAGCTGTCGGACGGCACGAAGATCCCGAAGGGAATGGATCTGAACTTCCTGCGACCTCGAACAGAAACAGAGCGCAAGATCCAGGACCTGATCGGAGAGTGGAACGGGCGCAAGCTGTCCGAAAGCGAGGCCGAGCTTGCCAAGCAAGAAGCCCGTCTGGCTGCAGCCGAAGCGAAACTGGCGGTCAAGGAGACGAAGACCGCGCTCAACGAGCAGCGGATCGCCACCAACAAGATCAAGCAGATGGAACGCTGGATTGCCGACGCCAAGCGCACCAGCCACAAGCCTGTGCAGGACGACCGCATCTTCCCGCTGTGGTACGCACCCGTTCTGATCATCGAGGAGGGCAAACCCATCGTACGGCCCATGCGCTACCTGTGTCGGCCGCAAGGTATGGCGCCGTCCACGGACTACACGAAGGACGGCAAGGTGTCGGGCAAGTACAACGCCCGGCGGGACAACCTGACCAAGTTCTGGCGTCGTCAGTTCGGTTCAACGCATGCGCTCATGCTGGCCGAAACCTTCTACGAGAACGTCGACAACGGACGAGGCGGCAGCAAGGAAATCCACTTTCAGCCCAGAACGGGCGAGACCATGTACATCGCGTGCCTGTACTCCCACTGGACCGACCCCGCAGGCAAAGAACCCGACCTGTGGTCGTTTGCCGCCATTACCGACGAGCCCGAGCCGGAAGTGGCAGCCCAAGGACACGATCGCACCATCATCAATATCAAGCCCGAGCATGCGATGGCGTGGCTCACACCCGAAGGTAGATCCGACGAAGAACTGTTCGCGATCTTCGACGACAAGCGCCATCCGTACTACGAGCTGGTGAAGGAAGCTGCATAAGCAGATTACGCGGCACCAGGGGTTCGCGACGATGGGCAGGTGGCAACTCAGGAGGGAATGATGTGAGCGAAGAAGATGGGATCTACGTCGCCAACAAGGTGCCGGGACGTATCTACGGTTCGTCCGCATTCCCAGTGAAAGGCCTGGTCAAGGACGGCGAGCATTTCAAGGAAGTGGTTCGCAAGCTGCGGTATATCGATCGGGTTTTTCCCGACATTGAGGGAGACGCGCTGGGCCTGGTCAAGCACGAGGTAGTTCTCAGGACCACGCCCACCGGGAAAAGGCAGATCAAGCTCCTTCTGGTCGAGGACCCGAGGCGGATCAAGTCGATCCACATCCAATCGTTCGATATGAGCGATGGGAAGGATAATCCAAGCAGAAATGCTCACTTCGTTCTGACCGGGCACGAGATCGATGATCTGGTCGAGTTGGCCATGCTCGCGGTCAACGCCGAGTTCCGTGCCGAAGACAAGTTCAGGATCGGTATCGATCAACTCAACCGCTTCACGCTGTCCAAGGACGCAGCCAAGCAACTGATTGGCAAGAACGAACAACTGCTGGAAGACATCCTGTCAAGCGAAGTGACAGAGCGCGACCTGGTCACCGTTGCTTACAGACGCCAACAACTCGACCTTTTTGAACGACTTCTGTCAGACGACGCGTACTTCGACGAGCAGGCACGTCAGGTCCGTGGTCCCGAAGAAGTCTGGCAGAAGTTCTTCGAGGCCAACCACTGGATCTTTGGCGGCTCGCTGTTTTTCAACGCCGCAGGTGCGATCGACGGCGGCAAGCTCGAACGCGTTGTGGCCGGGGCAAGCGTCGCCGGACCTGGTAAGCGTGTGGATGGATTGCTCAGCACAAGGGGGCGTGTAGGTGCGTTGTGCTTTGCGGAAATCAAGACCCATCGAACCAGATTGCTACAAAAGAGCCAGTACCGGTCTGGGGTCTGGGGTCCAAGTAACGACCTGACAGACGCCGTGGCCCAGTCACAAAGAACAGTCCACCTGGCTGAAGGCAGTATTCGCGAGGCGCTGCGGGTTGTCGACGAAGAGGGCAACCCGCTAGGAAAAGATGCCTACCTCATTCGACCGCGGTCCGTACTGGTCTGTGGTGACCTTCAAGAGTTTGTATCTGAGCATGGAGTGAACCGAGAAAAGTTCGCCTGCTTCGAGCTATTCCGACGACACCTTCAAGGACCGGAGGTGGTCACGTTCGACGAACTACTCGAGCGAGCGCGACTCCTGGTTGAGCAGAGTAGTTAGATGCGTGAAACCTCGACAGGGCCGATCCCATGGGAGCTTGCAATGACCGACCCACGCCTCACCCAACTGGCCGCCTACCTGACCCGCGTCGACCACAGCACCACTCGCGCCGACTTCTGGGCAGAGTGGGACGCGCTGGCCGGAAATCTCGCCGAGCAAGTCTGGTCCGATGACGCTGACCCAGAACTACGCGAGGCCTACACCGACTTGTTGGCGTCGGCCGACGACGGGGGCTGGGGCGTACCTGGCGAGCAATGCCAGTCATGAGGGATCACAATCTCACGCCGCCCAAGAAGAAGCTGCCGCCGCTGGTCAAGGTGAAGTTGTCTGCCATCGCCCTGGTGACAGTGTTATCCGAGCGGATGACCGATCAGGACGCCGGCCGCTTTCTGCGCGAGGCCACCGGCACGCAGTGGTCATTGCTTACGTGTATGCAATACCTGTCCGGCAAGGAAGCGTTGGCCACCATCGCCGAGTTGCCGAATGACTGGGCCGAGGACGGCATGACCAAGGAAGCGTTGGAGCAGGCCACCAAGGTGGCAGCGTTTGCCGTGGCCAACGCCCACCCCAAGGGTGTGCCGCTTTGCGCCAGCGACCTGGCCAAGCAGTACCGGGGCAAGGAGTCGATCACAGAATGAAAGGGATGACCGACCCCCAGGAGAAGGCGTTGTTCGAGCGCATGGTCGAAGATGCCATGCAGTCTTTCGGCTTCGGGCGTACCAAGGCCGAGTCGCTGGCCAAGAAGATGATCGTGCGCTTCCGCAAGCTGGGTCACTTCCAGGAGCCGGGTTCACCCGGCCATGCGCGCAAGGCCCCTGGCAAGAAGAAGGCCCGCAGCAAGAGAGCCCATGGCCCGCTCACGCGTGAGGAAATCGCCCGCCTGCCACCAGTCAAGCCGAAGCGACCACCTCCGCGCAACGCCAAGGAGCGTATGGAGAGAAGGCTGGGTCCTGACGATGGAGTACGGCGCCGTGGAGGCAGTCCCTTCGTTCAAGGCGGGAGCCCCGGGCTAGGAAAACGTCGGTAACCGAGCTTTTGGCCAGCGTGGCAAGATATTGCCGGGGAGGCTTGGGGCGGCGGAATGGAGTTTTTGATACTCATCGGGGTGTTGTGGCTTCTCGGCGTGATTTTCGGCGACAAGACGCCCAAGGCCCCGAAGATCGACCCGGCCGTGGAAGCCCAAAGGCGGGCGGTCCAGAAGCAGGAAGACGAGCGGTTTGAAGGGGCTTTCAACCAGTGGCTTGAGCACCTGAAAGAGGTCGTCGCGCGGAAGGGGTGGATCCCCAAAGGCACCGCAGCGCGGTTTCTGGCTAAGCACCCGGCGCCGCTGCACCCCCGAAAGACGTGGCTGCAGGCGGTGGGCGACGCGTCGCCCGAACGGACCCTGCATAACGCGTTCGCCCCGTTGAACGACAAGTTCCTGGCGCACCAGAAGGTGGCGCGCAAGGACTTCTTTGCCAGGGTGGAGAAGAACCCACTGACGGACGAGCAGATCCATGCGTGCGTGTGCATGGACGACGCTGTGATGGTCGTAGCCGCAGCTGGGTCAGGCAAGACTTCAACGATGGTGGCCAAGACCGGCTATGCCTTACATGAAGGCCTGGCCAAGCCCGAGCAGATCCTGTTGCTGGCGTTCAACAAGGCCACGGCCGAGGAAGTGGGCCAGCGCATCGCCGAGCAGTTGAAGGGCGTACCGGGGGTCGACAAGGTCAGGTCTTCCACCTTCCATGCGTTTGGCATTGCTGTCATCGGCCAGGCCACCGGCAAGAAGCCGTCGCTGGCTCCATGGGTAGACCCGTCCAACCCTGGCGCAGACGTGCGGGAAGTGGGGGACATCATCAAGGCGCTGTCCGACCAGGACAAGACGTTCAAGCGGGACTGGGACATGTTCCGCATGGTCTATGCCAGGGACGTGGGCAAGTGGGACCAGCCCGACGAACCCGAAGCCTATGGCAATGGCGTGCGCGGGTTTCGCACGGCCAAAGGCGATGTGGTCAAGAGCAAGGAAGAGCGAACGATTGCCGACTGGCTGTTTTTCAACGGCGTTGAGTACGAATACGAGCGGCGCTACCCACACGAAACAGCCGACGCGCAGCACCGACAATACTTCCCCGACTTCTTTTACCCGGACGCCGACCTGTACCACGAGCATTTCGCCCTGAACGAGAAGGGCCAAGCTCCCAAGCGTTTCAAGGATTACCTCGACGGCGTGAAGTGGAAGCGGCAACTCCACGCCGACATGGGCACGGCACTGTTTGAGACCACCTCGCATGGCTTGCTGACGGAGCAGGCTATTCCTGCGTTAGAGCAAGCACTAATCGAGCGGGGCGTGGTGCCGGCCTTCGACCCGAACAAGGAAGTACCGGGGCTGCCCCCGGTCCACGAGCAAGACCTGGCGAGGTCGTTCCGGGTGTTCCAGCAGCACGTCAAGAACAATGGCCTGACCCACCAGGACTTGGTGGACGCACTCAACGCCCAGTCCAAGGACGGGTTCGGCGCACGACTGCGCAGGTACCTGTCGATCTTTGAGCGGATCGCCGCGGAGTGGGAACGCCGGCTGTCGGCAGGCAACTTCATCGACTTCGAGGACATGCTGATCCTGGCAGCCGGGCACGTGGAGTCAGGCGCCTACAAGAGCCCGTACACCCTCATTCTGGCCGACGAGTTCCAGGACAGTTCGCGAGCGCGGATCCGATTGTTGAAGGCCCTGTCTGTTCAGTACGACCCGCCCGCGCACCTGTGCGTGGTGGGCGACGACTGGCAGGGCATCAACCGCTTCGCAGGCTCGGACATTTCGGTAATGACCGAGTTCGAGCGAACCTTCGACCATGCTACGCGCTTGTCGCTTGGCACCACGTTCCGGTGTCCGCAAGACCTGTGCGACGTATCCAGCCAGTTCATCCAGGCCAACCCCGCGCAGATCAAAAAGAAGGTCAAGACCACCAATCCGCTGACCAAGACACCCATGCTCGCCTACGGGTTCACAGAACAGGACAGCATTGCCGGCTACGTCGAGAAACAGCTTGCCCACATGCACCACTTGGCGGCCAGCGGAAAGCTGACGCCAGCAAAGGGATCGCATATCACCGTCATGCTCCTGGGGCGCTATCGCGATGACAAGCCCACCGCGTTGGAGTCCTGGCAGCGTCGGTTCGGCGACAAGTTGAAGATCGAGTTTCGCACCGCCCACGGCTCCAAGGGACTAGAGGCCGAGTACGTCTTCGTCCTCAACGTCGTGGAAGGCACCAAAGGCTTTCCCAGCCAGATCCAGGACGACCCCGCGCTGCAGCTGGCCATGCCCGCACCAGACCCGTTTCCATTTGCCGAGGAACGTCGCCTGTTCTACGTGGCCATGACCCGCGCTCGCAAGCAGGTTCGGCTCTACACGACGCTGGGCCAGCCCTCGCGGTTTCTCGTGGAGCTGGCCAAGAAGGAACACATCAAGATCGAGCCTATTGACGGCGAGGCCTTGGAGCCGTGTCCTGAGTGCGGCCGTGGGGTCTTGCAGTTGCGGTCGGGGCCTTATGGCGACTTCCACGGATGCACCCGCTTTCCCGCGTGTACCTTCAAGCGCAAGGTGGACCAGGGTACGGCTGCACCATCCCAGCCCAGAACACGAGCCCAGCGACTACCGGCCAGCACCAAGGCGGGCGACCAGTGTCCTGTGTGCGAGCGAGGTGTCATCCAGTCGAGGAACGGGCGGAATGGTCCGTTCCTGGGCTGTTCCCGCTTCCGAGAAGGCTGCAAAGCTACTGGGAACCTATCGAGCTGACGGGGCCGTGTAGTTGCTCCGGGCGAGGCCATGGCTTGCGCGTGCCGCTCAATGCGTATCGCACTGTGGTGGGAGTAGCGCCAACCCGGATGGCGATTTCCTTCACTGATAGGCCGTCAGCTTTGTATTGCTGGATGCGTGCTTTGCGTAGCTCAGACACCGGGCCTCCCAGCCCGGCTTCACGCAAGATCGCGGACACCGTAGATGGCGGTATCTCCATGGCCTCGGCAAGCTCATTCACGGACCGGAAGTGGCGCTTGCGTATCCAGCAGACCTTGTCGCGCATCCAGTAGGGATACTTGCGAGGGCGGCCCATTATGAGGTCGCTTGAGTCCGGGCGCGCCGAGCTACGATCGTGCCTGCAGCAAAGCCAACAGGTAGTGACAGTAAGAATGCGGGAAGGTCGGACATGCCGGCCAGCATGAAGACCAAGCCGGAGATCATCGCGGCTGCCAGATAGGCAGTCATAAATGCTCGTGACTCGCGCTCAAAAGCTTCTTGCTCAATCTTGGTCATGACTACGGGAGGGCTGGGGAAGGTAATCCCAGCATGGCTGGAAAGCCGATTTCGGCAACCCCTGGGCCTGTCGGCTGGCTCGCAAATCCGGAATGGCATGGGCTGGTTGCCCACGGGCATAATGGATCGTCAGGGGGCGATCGGAGTGGGGAATGAAGTCGGAGACTTGGACGATCCAGCAGGTGTTCCAGGATCGGAAGCAGTACAAGGTGCCGTTCTACCAGCGGGCCTACGTCTGGACATTGGAGAAGCAATGGCCGTTGCTGTGGGCTGACATCAAGGACAAGGCCGAAGAGCGGCTGGCTAACAACCAGCCCGCGCCGCACTTCCTGGGCGCCATCGTGGTCGAACCCCAAGAGAAGGTTGGACTGCGGGGTGTGGATACCCTCCACATCATCGACGGCCAGCAACGCTTGACGACGCTGCAGTACGTCCTGGCCGGCATCCGACTGGCCACCCGCGAGTTGAAGATCAACGACTTCGACTCGTACCTGGCCGCGGTCCTGGACAACCCCAATCCGAACACCATGGCCAATGCCGATGTGGAGGTGTTCAAGGTCTGGCCGACCTTCTCCGACCAGAAGGCGTTTGTATCAGCCATGACGGCCGAAAAACTGGCCACCTTGAAGGGGCGTTACCCCGCCCACTTCACCCAGGCCGGCACCTTTCGACGTATTGGGATAGTCCACCCGCCCGCGCTCAATGCCATCTGGAACTTCGCCGAATGGGCCAAGGACTGGATCGAGGCCAATGGCGGGGCACCGGCCGTCGAGGCCTTGGTCATGGCGGTCCTGACCGACCTGAAAGTGGTCCTGATCCAGTTGGAGAAGGGCGACGATGCACAAGTGATCTTCGAGACGTTGAACGGGCGGGGAGCAGAGCTGCACGCCACAGACCTGATCCGTAACCACCTATTCATGACGGTGGACAGCAGCAAGGAAGATCCGGCGGCGCTATATGACGAAAAGTGGAAGCAGTTCGAGAAAGACATCTGGAAGGTGACAGAACGGCGTGGTCGTATCACCAGGCCGCGCCTGGAATGGCTGATCTTCTCGGCCATACGTGCGCAGACAGGGCAAGAGGGCGACCTGGCCCGCCTGTACGTCGATTTCAAGAACTTCGCTCAAGAACTGTCCACAACCCAGCAACTGGACATGCTGGACACCTATGGCAAGCACTACCTGCAACTGATCGAAGGAAAGGGTGACTTGCCGGTGGCTCGGTTGGGGCGACGCCTCCAGCCGTTCGATACCACGACCACCCATCCGTTGGCGTTGCGCATTTCGACAGCCGATGTAGCCGACAGCGAGAAGACTGCGATGTTCAACGACATCGTGTCGTACATCGTTCGTCGTGCCGTCTGTGGCCTGACGCCCAAGAACTACAACAACTGGTTCATGTCAGTCCTGCGGCAGTGGATCAAGGGCGAGCCCACGCGCGCAGCCTTGAAGCATCTGCTGGCTTCCTCGCCCAACAGTCCTGCGGCACGTTGGCCTGAGGATGACGAGTTTGCCCACGCCTTCCAGACGGCGCCCACGTACTACGGCAATCTCGATACCGGCAGGTGCCGAATGCTGCTCACGGAACTGGAAGGCTGGTTGCGCCTGACCAAGCGCACGGAAGAACCCACCATCCCCGATCTGACCAAGCTGGACATCGACCACATCCTGCCCAGGACGTGGTACGAGCACTGGACCTTGCCGGACGGCAGCAAGGCCACGCAAGCCGAGAACCAGGCTGCGGAGCAGCAGGAACTTGTGGGAGTGACCCTGTCGGATCATTACCAGGCCATCCGCCGTCGTGCCAAAGCCATTCCCACGCTAGGCAACCTGACGTTGCTCAACCTATCGGTCAATCGCGAGGCCCAGAACAAGAACTTCGCCACCAAGAAGCAGTTGCTGATTGCCAACACCGTGCTGAGTCTCAATGGAGACTTGATGGCCCGCGAGACCTGGGACGAAGACTCAATTGCTGTTCGTGCCAAGCGACTGGCGGACGCCGCCACGCAACTGTATCCGCGCTAACAAAAGGACTCCCGGATTGCTCCGGGAGTCCACCAGACTATGAGACTTCCCCGTTCGCACAGTCTGGCAAAGCGAGCAGGGGTTGGCGTTACCGTCAGAACGTCGAGGTCAGGTCGAAGGTCAGTGGCCCACTGTAAAAGCCATAAGCCGGGAGTGCGCCGCCGCTGGGGTTGTAGACCAGCTGGAACCCGATGAACTGGGTCAGGCCGGTACCCGTACCGCCGACGATGTCGCTGTCTGACCAGGTGTTGCCAGTCGTTGTCTCACGCAGCTCCACTTCCATGGTCGCGCCGCTCGTGCCCGAGACAGCGGAAATCACGAAGCGACCATTGGCATCCACGGTCGAAGTCGTGATGCTGTATCCGGCGTCCTTGTTGCAGATGACCTGGATGTTGCCACCAGTCTGCAGTTGCGCAGTGTGTTGGCCCAGATCGCCGTGAACGTTATCCACCGACATGATTTCGCAGGTGGACTCCACATTGGCGGTGACGGTGCTTGTTGCAGAGTTGGCGAAGGCCGGAGCCGTAGCGAGCGCTGCCAGAAGGGCAAGCGTCAGAGGGCAAATCTTCTTCATTGGGGGAGATCCTATTGAGGGGGAGGGACATCGGGCTGTTCTGTCCGATGGTGAGTTCAGTCAAGCAAAGAAGTGGGCCTCGTCAAGGCACGCAGACGACGATGCCTCCTTCCTTGGGCAGTACCAGTTCGCATTTCGTACCTTCGTGTTCCAACGTGGCCTTTGCTGTGGGCTTCTCCAACACCAGCACGCCACGCGCACCCAGCAGGAAAACTTCGCCCTGTTCGGAGACAACCCGCGCCGCTTCTGGCGCATAGGTGTCTCCCAGCCGCACTTCCCACTGGCGAGCGGTTTGCGCGGTCAGGGGGAACACCACCTTGGCGCCGCCCTTGCGAGGAGGCACGACCATTTGTTGGCTATCCTCAATCTGCTGTTCGATGGGCAGCTGGTTGACGTCCATCACCACCGGAGAGGGCGTCAGGCCGTTCAAGCCCGACACGAGCGCATAGCCCTTGCGGTTGGTCGCCGTGGACCGGTTGCTGCCGCGTACATCGATCCCGACCTGGCCAGGCACTTCCACCAGCGCGAAGGAGCCTGTGGGGTTGTAGCCGCGTCCATTGAGAACACCACCCTCGCCGATCCACACCGAGTTGGCGTAGCGGCCATGAAGTAGCAGGGGTTGGCCTTGTAGCTTCCTGGCTTCCAGTGTCAGATCACCGCCGGCCACCTTAGTGTCCACGCGGCCATACACCTGCGAGGCGTCGGCCAGCGTTCCGCCCACCTGATAGCGCACATCCCGGCCGCCGAGTTCAGTCCGGCCGCTGTAAATGGCATCGACACTGGGGCCGACATTCGGAGCAGTTTTGGCCGTGGCCATCACGTTGCCGCGGTCAGTGCGCAGTCGGACGCCCAGGAACAGTTGGTTGTCGCCCGTTCGCAGATCGTGGATGCCGCCCGCCAGCCACGTGGCGCGCTGCTGGCGCAAGGACGCCATGAGCGCCACCTGTTGCAGCCGGCGATCATCGTTGTAGCGGATGTCGGAGTACGAAAGCGTCGCCCGCCACGGCTGGCCCTTCGGGTGGAAGGCCAAACCCGCGGTGGTCTGCGACTGGATCCGGAAGGGGCTGTCTTGCAGCTGGGAGATCTCCCAGTAGTCGTCGGACTTGCGTAGGTGTGAGGCGGAGACGGACCAGTTGGGACTGCGGCGCTCGTAAGCCACGCGGTAAGCGGTGCCACGTGCGCCATCATCGCGCTGACTGGCTGACACATCGGCCTGAACCAGGCCCGCTTTACCCAGGGACACGGTGTTGTGGACCGTGAAGTTGCGCCCTCCTTCCTCACCGATCTTGCCTGCCTGGATGGTGGTGCCGATCGTCCAGCGATCGGACAGGCCATAGCGCACAGAGCCCTGGACGGCCCACCCGTCGTAGTGGTCTTTGGTTGGGTCCGTTCGCACTGCGCCTGCGGCCACGCCCCATTCCTTGTTGCCCCTGCGCAGCAAGTCGGGATGGGTGTAGAACGACCGGGAGAAGGATTGTTCGCGGCCGAACTCGTCGCGCTGGATGACTTCCAGCTGGTTCAATCCCGGAACCGCGATACCGGGCGACAGCTCATAGGGGCCGGGAGAAACCTGGCCCGTAGCCCGCTGGTGTTCGTTGACCAGGACCTCGGCCGTGGAGCGGGTATCGGCCAAGCCGCCAATCAGCGGGATGTCGTAGCCCCCGCCATAGCGGGTCAGTTGGCGGTCGGTCCCCACGCGCACGCCGCCCAGTACAGTGGGGTTGTTCAAGCCGTTGCTGGGCAACCCCACGTCGCCCAACTGCAGCGACGTGCGGCTCTTCAAGTTGTCCCGTTGCCACGTTGTCGTTCCGCGGATGTACTCACCTTGGCCATCCACCCAGTTGGCTTGCCCCGTAGTGGTCAACACGCCCCCACCCACACCCGAGCGCGCCACATGGCCCAGCGACAGTCGATGCGTGTCGCCGTGGACGACAGTCGCCACGTCGTAATCCACCATCACGCCCTTGGGGGCGGAAGAAATCGCTTCGGGCAGTTTGGGCGCATAGCCCAGCTTCTTGCTGGGGCGCAGCGATGCCGGAATGATGATCCGGACTTCGGCCGCCAGGGTGTCGTACTCCACGGCCACACCCAGTTCCGTGGCCAACACATGGTCACGCGAGCGCAAGGCCTTGGGGACGACTACACCCCAGGTCTGCCATTCGGCAGGTGTGAACGACAGCGCGTCCGGGTCAAGCATGCGAGGCTCATCGCTCACGGTCTTGCCGTCCACGATCACCAGCACCAAGGTCTGTTCGGCCCATGCGGGTGGGACGAATAGCAACGCCAGAAGCAGCCACGCGAAGCGCTTCATGGCTCACTCCACGGGAAGGGTTTGTGGCACTCCACCCCGGCCAAGGAAGTTGACCTGCGACGCAGACGAGGCTTCCACCTTCAACGACAAGCGTTCGCCAGGCAGAACGAAGTGCGTGCCCGGGACTGACTGGCCACCGTAGGAAATCTTCGAGACTGGTGCCGTGGCGGTACCAGCATTGCGAAAGACCAGGAACCCGTTTTCCCGATGTACCTTCAAGCTGGGCTGGGCACCGGGCGGCACGAACACCCAGGTGTTGATCATGCGTAGCGGGATGGGAACGCTCACGCCCTGGCCGCCCGATAGGGTGTCGGCGCTGTCCAGAGGCAGTTCGGTAATCCGGATCTGGTAGGCGTGTTCTTGCGCGTTGCCCGGGTTGCTGCGCTTCCAACGCAAGGTCTGGACCTTGCCCGGTTCCAGCTCGATGAGCGAGGACGGGAAGAAGGTTAGGTCATATGAAGGCGTCAGGACTTTCTCGCCCGTAGGCCCCACCGTCATGAGGTCCACGACGATCTGGTAGCGTTTATTGCCCTTGGCGTCGTTCTGGATTCGGATGGACCCAGTGGCAGCCGTGGACTCGAGGGCCTGGCTCATGGGCGAGACCGTCATGGCGCCCACAGGTGAAACAAGACACATCAGGAGTGCAGCAAGAAAGGCTTTCATGATTGGGGAACCGGGGAAGGTTCACCATGCAAGCAGCTAAGCCGATTTCGGCAACCCCTAGGCCTGCGACACCGAACGCAATCTCATGAACCTGTCGATCAGTAGCGTTTGTTCGGGTCTTTGACCCATCCGTGCGACCTGTCGGTCGCAGCTTCGGCCGTGGATACGCTGTCTCCGCTGACGGATCTGATGGACATCGTGTTCGATGACCAGGTCAGTTATGGCTGACCCTCCGATGAGGACTTTTCTGACCCGGAGAGGGGGTACTGGCCGATGGTCTGGGCCCGCGGGATCGTGGATCCTGACTGTGCCGCCTGCGTAGCCAGATCGGAACAACCACCACCGACTTTCGTCAGGTGTGGCCGTGAAGCTCGCCGTCCAGGAAGGACAGGGCGGCTCCACTCCTTTCCGCTGACGCAGCCAGCGGTTGCGGCGGCATCTTCTTTCGGGAAATCCAGTCCCAGGTGCGGCACACTTCCCGCCCAAGGGGGGAACCATGGCCGACTCGAAGAACCTGCGCCAGCGCACAAGTGCTGCATTGAAGGTCCTGCACCAGACGCGCAACACGCTGTCTGACATGGGCCATATCGGTTCTGAGCGCACGGCTACGGTCCTGCCGCTCGTGCTGGCGTCGATGGACACGGCCGAGGCAATCTATGCCTTACTCATCAACCAGCCCGAGAAGTCCTGGGTGGCCGCGCTGATCATGCAGCGGGCCCAGATGGAGTACGTGCTGCGGGCAGCCTTCTTTGCCAAGGCGGCCAGCGAGCGAGAAGTCGCAACCTTTCGCCGCACCGGCAGAATCGCAAACCGCGGCAAGAACAAGCGCTACCTGGTCGATGTGGCCAAGGAAGCCGCCCAACACTTGGGCTGGGATGAAGACAAGCTGCTGCGAACCGTCAAGAGTCACTACAAGGACCTGTCTGGCCTCGTCCACGGTGGCAAGGAAGTCTTGGCGATCTACACCCAGCACGATGCCTGGGGCGACATCACCATTGAGTGGGACGAGATGATCGAGGCTGTGGACAACATCCTGGTGTTCGTCCAGCTCGCGCTTGGGGTGGCCATGTCGCTGTCACCGCTCGATCCCGAAGCCATGGACCGACTGGTGCGGCCACCCTACGAGGCAGCGCATGCCTACTTCGGGAAGGGTGGGCCGGAAGAGTAGGAGGCTACAACTTCCCGGGCTCGTTCGTGTTCTCACCGCGGCCGGCAATCTGACCAAGCCGTTCTCGCCAATCGATTGAACGAAACCACTCGTCCATGTCCGTCTCTACATCGACATCCAGATCGGGAAACAGTTGGCCAAGAACCTCCATGACGGCAAAACTTTCGAACTGGTCGAGGTCCGAAATGTTGTAGTAGTTGCAACTTAGGTCGTGAGGATCCGTGATGTAGTAACCCAGGCAAACGTCCAGATCCTCGCCTTCTCTTTCGGCTTCGTCGACAAGCTCGTCGTAGATGTAGCTACCGATGCCATTATCAAGCAGGTCAAGCAAGTCTGCTTTTCGGACAGCTTCGAACCTGTCTTCTGGATGCATGCTGTCCCAGCCTTTCAGTAGTTCAAGACGCTCATATAGGGCCTGATCGACCATCGGCTTTGCTCTGGCGGTTGAGGGACGGTGCCATATTAGCGATGTCCCGGGGCGACCGACATGCAGTCGCACGGCACGCCTACGGACCCTGGTTCGCTCTGGGTTTCGACCTATCCCTGGCCCGGCCGCGTGCGTGCGCAAGGTTCACACCTGGTCCACTTCGTTTCCCCCTGCGGTGCGCCCGCCCTTGCTCGCCCGAGCCCGCGGGGTCTCCCACCCAGGAGACGAACCATGAGCTTCGATCAAGACGTTTCAACCCTGCGGGCCAACGCCGATAGCGCCCTGCTGGACCGAATCGTGGGCTACTACGGACCCGCCAACGACATCGAGCCCTGGGCTCATCTCTACTCGCTGCTGTGGCCGGAACTGTCCGAGAACGAGAACACCCGCCGCGATCAAATCCCTTCTGTGCTGGACGAGTACCAGGATGAGCTGCGTCGCTACATCCGCCGCTACGACGACCTGCGAACCCGTCGCCTGGATGCGCTGTCGAACTACGATCTTGGGATCGCCTACCGCTTGGCTGGCCCCGAGAACGGCCTGTTCCAAGCCTTGGACGCGGTGCGAAACCACATCGGCCGGGTCAAAGCCCAGATCGCGTGGCTCCTGGATGAGCAGGATCGCCTGGCCCTGCCTCAACTGGCCCTCTTCTGAGGGCCAAGATAAACGGCCCATGAACTCCTTGCGTCTACCGTAAGTCCTTGAGCAGCATCCATTTTCCGGCCAGAAAAATACCCCGACCCTATAACAGAACAACAGGTTTGCGTCTTTCCGGAACTGTGTTGCGGCAGGGGCGGAAAATCAATCCTGAATAGGCGTAGCATTTGTCTCGTTGGGAACCCACAGGGAAACCAATGCGACGCATGGGGCGCCGCGCCCACACCGCAAGGTAGGCATGTCCGGAACCCGTAAGGGCGGCTATTACGAGGCGCTAAGGCGGCTGGCCAGTTCACCAGCAAGGGCGAATGCCCATTCCGCGATTGCCTAGATCGCTCCCCTCGCTGAAAGGCGAAGGGACCCCCTCCGCTCCAAATCGCGGAGGGTCGATCTAAGGCCCTAACTCGTGGAGATCACTTCTCGCTTTGCCCCTCGTTCCACCCGCCGTGGTGGCCATTCCATCCAACTGACCAAGGGCGATTGCATCGCCCAACTGAAAAAGCTGCCGGACGCTTCGGTCGATCTGGTGCTGACCGACTTGCCCTATGGCACCACGGGCTGCAAGTGGGACACGGTCATCGACCTGGTCAAGATGTGGCAGGAGCTGTACCGCGTTGGCACGCTCCAGTGCGTGTTCGTCTTTACCGCGCAGACCCCTTTCACCTTCGTTCTGGCCCAGTCCAACCCATACGGGTTGAAGCACCTGCGCCACACGATCGTGTGGGAGAAGTCCAACGGCACCAATCCGCTGCTGGCCAAGCGCCAGCCGATGAAGGTGCATGAAGACATCCTGGTGTTCTGCCGCAAGCAAGCTCGCTACAACCCGCAGATGGTTGCAGGTAAGCCGTTTGCCGCCTCGACTGGCATGTTCAAGGGCGGGGAAGCTGGCGGCATGGCGGGTATGCCGCGCAAAGCCGCCAAGAACACCGGCACGCGGTATCCGCGTTCCGTCCAGTTCTTCTCCTGGGAGCGCGGCTGGCACCCCACGCAAAAGCCTGTGGCGTTGATGGAGTGGTTGATCAAGACCTACTCCAATCCGGGGCACACGGTGCTGGACCTGACCATGGGCTCGGGCACGACGGGCGTGGCAGCAGCCAGGACGGCACGGAGCTTCATCGGCTTTGAGCTGGATGCCCAGTACATGGCCATCGCACGTCACCGGATCCGGTGCGCGCAGAAGGGCAAGCCGGATCCGCAACCGAAGCAGGCCTACCGGCAAGCAAGGCCGCGACTGGAAACCTTGCGGGGCGGTGCGAAGCTGTTGTCCGGGCGCTCGAAGCGCACCACCGGGGCGCTGCGGAAGGAGGTGCGTCATGTCGCATGAGCGTAAGTGGAGGCGCTGCGTTGAGACGATGGTTCGCCATGAAGGCCTGGCTGTCGTTTCTGTTTCCAAGCATGCGTCCGGGCATCTGCGATTGGTCATTGGCCAGAACGGACAGTCTCGCGTCCTGACGACAGGTGGGGCGGATGGCGATCCACGCCAACGGCTCAATGTCAGGTCGCAAATCCGGAAACTTGCGCGTCAGATGGGAGAAGGCCATGACTACTGAGCTGATGAAATCCCTCTCCGTACCGGACCTGATCCGTGAGCGTCATGATCTCCTCGAATCCGCCAGGGAAGTGTTGAAGAATCCTTTGACAAAGAACTTCGCGCTCCACTTGGCGAACACCCACAATCTGTTCGAAGACCGCTGCCTGGAAGACTATACGGCGCGCACTGATCGGGAGCTGTGGAGGCGCTTTCTCAACGGATCGGGTCTGTGGGACCTCATGTCCCGTCAGGAGCGCGAACGCTGGCGCAAGGTGCTGGACCAGTACTCGCGCGAGCCCGTGGAGCCCTTCGCCGCGGAGACCGCGAAGGGCGTGTTCCTGGACCTGCGTGAACGTAAGGAAGAGCTGCGCAAGGAGGCGCTGGAAGGACTTTATCGTCGCCTCTCCTGGGACCACAAGACCAACCAGCCGTCGATGTTTGGTGAGAAGCTGATCTATCAGGACTTCTACAACCGCAATGGCCATACGTCGCAATACGGAGACGACTGCGTGGCCGACCTGTTGCGTGAGCTGTACCGGCTCGATGGCAAACCCGAGCCAGGATACTGGCCACAGTTCGCAGCAGGTTATGTCGAGGTCCAAGGATTCAAGAATGGAAACGCCCACATCCATCTGCTTCGTACGGATCTGGTCGATCAGTTGAACGCCGAGCTGGCGAGGTATTGGCCGGGCGCGTTGCCGGCGCCAAAACGGGCTAAGCGGAGGGGGCGTAGGTAAGTTACAGGGAAACGAGAACGGCGCCGCGGGGCGCCGTTTCTCTTACAGGTTCACCACTGCTCGGGACGCCGCTGCCTTGCGAGCGGCATCGTGCTGGGTGTGGAGGTGGCCAGCTTTCGATTTGGCCTTGTCGTCTGGCTTCAAGAGCTTGACCTTGGTTGGCTTCTTTTCAACGTAGACCACGTCGTCGTTGCCTACGCGGAAGTTGGTGATGTAGGAACGCTTGCAGGCCTTGCAGGCCTTTAGAGTTTCACCAGCTTCCTTCAGGCGATAGCGAAAGCGCCTGAGATCCAAGTTGGTTCCGCAGAGCCGATGAAGCTCCTGGACCGTCACATTCCGGTACGAGGACCAGCTTGCGAAGTAGTTGTGCAGCCACATGGCAAGCAGGTTCCGCCCAAGACTTGCCATCCGCATGATGTCATTGTCCAGCGTTTCGTCGTCCAACAACTGGGCCAGATCGGGGTTCAGGCGGATGGCCATGAGCTTCGTCTCATGGTCTTGCCCAGTAGCATCCAATAGGTTGCCTACATAGCGGCTGCGATGTGACTTCAGAAAAATGCGAGTGCCTTGTAGGTCTTCGAGGAGACGTCGCAATGATGTGCGCTGAACATGATCGCGATAGTCCTTCCCCATCAATCTCAGGATCTCATTGGCAGGCACGATGAACGTATCGCCAGTCAGTCCATTGTGGAGGCGACCCAGGTAGATCACCGCCTGCCAGGCCAGCAAATGCTCCTGGTTGAGGTGTGGCCCCTCACATTCGATGTCGATGCCCAAGGGGCCACGCTCGAACTCAATTCGCTTGGTGGTCTCGGTGTCCTTTCGGTCCCGTCGCATGCCGGACTTGGCAACGCTAAACAGCTCGCTGCGGAGAAACGAGAGGGGGATCTGGGTGAAGGTTTCGGGAAACTTCGACTTCTCGCTTGAAGGAGTCTGGGGAAGTTCAGTGCTTGCGGGGGAAGGCTGAGGCGTGTCCATGAACGACACTAACGCTCCTCGACCAGCCGTCAAGTTCGCTTGCCGAGGCTGCTTACCGGTCCCAAAACAGGGGCGGTGATCAGTGACACCAGGGGCGGTGATCAGTGACGAATGGGGCGGTGATCAGTGACACTTCCCCAAAGCAGGGGCGGTGATCAGTGACACCGAGGGGCGGTGATCAGTGACGGATGGGGCGGTGATTGATGACGCTAAATATTTAGCTAAATCGCGGCAACGCGTTGATTCAACGAAACAAATCGGTGCCAAGCGCCCGCCGATATCCGCTACAGGCTTTAGGCTTTAGAGCTTTAGGCTTTTAGAACCTAAAGGTTGAGGGTGCGCCCCAGGCGCACGGATCCATTCGGATCTGAGGAAAGCCAAGAGCAAAGAGCAACAGCAACAGCGCCGGGGGCTACGCCCCGTCGGCCTGCGGAGCGGATGTGTCTTCCTCACCCCAACGCGCCCTATGGGCGCGGACCACTGGCCGGTGGCCAGGACCTTGGCCGCCTGTGGCGGCCTGCCTTCGGCCTGGAACACGAGCAACGCTTGACCTAGCCCAAGGGCGAAGCCGCGGCGCGTCAGCGCCGCCAAGGCTCATGCTCCTTCCCAGATCACAGGCCGCCATCGGCGGCCGTCCACGGCGCGCAAGCGCCGCGACCGCATTCGCTTTGACGTATGACCGTACCGGTTCGCAAACCTCAACTTGCGAGCGTGCCAACTCGCCCCAGACTGGACGGGGCATAGAGGAGCCCGACCCATGTCTGATCCGAACTTCACCGACGACGAAATCCTGTGGGCGGCCGACCGCTTCGAGGTCGTGTGCGAAAGGCACGCAACCAGCATGCAGTTGGCTGACGAATGGTTCGTTCCGGGCAAGCACCACTCGTCCATCGAGACTTGCTGCAAGTACGCCAGATCCGCGTTAGAGCGAGAGTATGACGTACACATCAAGTGGAAGGTGAAAGATGGATCGACACGAGTACCAGAGACAGCAAGCCAAGAACTTCTACAACAACCTGCGGGAGGGCGTAGCCCCTCCGTTCTTCCGATGGCAAGACCCTGACACGCCACTACCGCAGATCGGTGGCGAACCTCGCGGAGTGTCCGGGTACTGCTTCGAGGCAGACAATGCGCTTCAACTGGCCATGGCCGCCAAGGCGCAAGGCTTCCAGAGTCCCTATTGGCTCTCCACCGAACAAGCCAACGCAGCCGGTGGCTACATCCGCAAGGGGGAAGCAGGCACGAAGATCCTCAAATGGGTCCGAAAGGATGGCGAGCTGTCCGAACGGGTGCCAGCCACCGTGTTCAACGCTGACCAGATCAGGGGCTTGAACCTGCCCCGGCAGAAAGGTCTGACACCCGAGCAGCAAGCAACCCGTCAAGCCGGGCTGGATGCCTTGATCACGCCGCGCAAGAAAACGCCGACGATTGATCAGTACAACGCCCGGTTGAAGGAAGTCATGGCGGAGAAGTTTCCGGCCCAGGAAGATGAGCAGGACAATGCCCGCATGGTGTTGCGCCGCGAGTACGCGGTCATGACCGGGCAAGCTCGCTTGGGCCTGCCGAGGGAAGTCGAACCTGAGCTGGCCCAGCAGTTGAAGCCCTTTATCGACATCCGGCCACATCCGCAGGAAGTCGTGCGGGCCCTGGACGACGCCTATGCAGCGCTGAAAGAAGTCGGGATCGAGCCACTGGTTTACGCGAACGTGCCAAGGAAGGAGATGGCGCAGCAACCCGTCAAGCCGGCCAACGAGCCACGGCCGAAGCGCGAACGTACGCAGGCCAAGGCGAAAGAGAAGGGCAAGGAACAATCAAACGACATCCCATTCTGACGGATGGGTTCGCAGATATGAGAAGACGAGGGGCGGATTGACCGCCCCTTCGTTTGGGAGGGGTTGCCGAAATCGGCATCGTTTCTAGGTTGGGTGTGGTCTTCCCACATTCCCCTTCCCCATGAAAACGACTGCTCTTCTTCTGGCGCTTGGCCTGATGGCCGGGGCCGCCCATGCCCAAAATCATGACCCTGCCAAAGAGTCGACCGTGTGCGACGGTGCTTACGCCCCCATCGTGGGCCAGGGTGCTACTGCATGCGGACACGGCGCTTACGCTCCCGGCGAATACAGCTCGGCCTACGGGCATAGTGCTGCGGCCACTGGCGATAGAAGCGTGGCGATCGGTGTCGGTTCGTCAGCCCAAGGCAATTCGAGCGTGGCCACTGGCAACGGCGCAAGTGCTACGGGCAATGACGCAACGGCCATCGGTACGGCGGCGCGAGCCACGCAAGCTGGCGCAGTAGCTATTGGACCGCTGTCCGAAGCAACAGGCGTAAGCGCCGTGGCAGTGGGAGATAACGCCAAGGCCAACGCCGACCGATCCAGTGCTATCGGCGACAACGCACAAGCACAAGCCGAAGACGCTAACGCCGTTGGAACGAACGCAACGGCAGGCGGCGCACGCAGCAATGCCGTCGGCAATGGTGCCATCGCTTGGGGTGAGAACTCCAACGCCATGGGGACCAATGCCCAGGCAGGAGCCAACGGCGCGCAGGCGTTCGGCACCAATGCCAACGCTGCGGGTTTCAACTCGATTGCCCTTGGTACGGACGCCACTACCGGTGCCCAAGATGGCGTGGCCATTGGTCACGGTACGCAAGTGCTAGGCACTGGCGTTGGAACGGCCGTGGGTAGTGGCGCAAGTGTTGATGGAACCGGCACGGCCATCGGTCAAGGCGCGTCTGTCCAAAATGGCGGCACGTCTATGGGCCAGGGTGCTTCTTCGATTACGGGCGGTACGGCAGTGGGCAAGAACGCCCAGGCCGGGCTCGATGGCACAGCGGTCGGAGATGGAGCAAAGGCTTCGGCCACCAACTGCGTGGCCCTGGGTAATGACTCTGAATGCGATGAAAGCCAAACGGTGTCGGTGGGAACCGAGGACCACGAGCGTCGCCTGACCAACCTTTCACAGGGCCGCAACGACACCGACGCTGCCAACATGAGCCAGCTGCGCTCCCAAGCCCAGGCGTTGGGCGGTGGAGCAGGGTACGACGTCTCTGGTAACTTCGTTCCGCCCTCCTACACCTTCCGTAGTGGTGCGACCTACAACAACGTGGGCGGGGCGCTGGATGACCTGGATAGCCGCGTCCATGACCTGGAACAAAACCCAGGCGGTGGTGGCACGGGTCCTGCAGGCCCCGCGGGTCAAGACGGTCAGTCCGCTTACGAAATCGCCCAGAACAACGGCTTTACCGGCACCGAAGCCGAGTGGCTGGAAAGCCTCAAAGGCGCTGACGGCCAAGACGGGGCTGATGGCGTCGACGGCGCGCAAGGCGAGAAGGGCGACAAGGGTGACAAAGGAGACCAAGGTGAACCCGGCGCACCTGGTTCTGGTACGGGGACCGAAGGCCCCGCTGGTCCTGCTGGCCAGGATGGTGTCGATGGCCAAGACGGGATCGATGGCCAGGACGGCGCCCAGGGTCCACAGGGCGAGAAGGGCGATGACGGTCGCAGCGCTTACGAAGTTGCCGTCGATGAAGGCTTTACCGGCACCGAGAACGAATGGCTCGAGTCCCTGCGCGGTGCTGATGGACAAGATGGTGCTGACGGCGCCCGCGCCGTGGCTGGTCGCAACATCGAAGTGGAAGACAACGGCGACGGCACGCAGACGGTGTCGCTGGCAAAGGATGTCGACCTGGGCGAAGACGGATCGCTTTCCGTAGGCGCCACCACCGTCAACAACGACGGCGTGTCGATCGAAGGCGGCCCCTCCATGACGCGCGACGGCGTGGACGCAGGCAATCAGCGGATCACCAATGTCGCCCCGGGCCGGGTGGAGCAGGGTTCGACCGATGCGGTCAACGGTGGCCAGCTGTACGACCTGGCAAACCAGTGGGACGACCGCTGGACGGAGATCAACAATCGTTTCGACGAGGTCGACCGTCGGCTCAATGGCCTGGGTGCGCAAATGGGTGCCATGTCCATGATGGCCGCAACCCCGGGCGAGGGGGGCGTCACCGTGGGCCTGGGCCACTCGGGCGGCAAGACGGCCCTGGCCGTGGGCTGGTCACGTCGCCTCAATGACCACACGTCGATTGCCGTAGGTGCTGCTTTTGGTGGCGGCAACAAGCCGGTGGTGGGCGTGGGTATCCGGATTGGGGGTCGCTAATGAAAACTCTCATTCTCTTCCTCGCTCTTCTAGTTGCTCCGTTCGCGGCATCTGCTGGCCAGCTGTCATCCGACTTCCGGGGCAAGGTCGTGGACTCCCATGGCCAGCCCGTGGCCGGTGCGGTCATGCTCGTGGAGCATGTCGAGACCGGACGCATTACGCGGCACGTGGCCAACGCCAAGGGTCGGTGGCATGCCGTTGGCAAACGCTCGGATGGGACGTATCGAGTCTCCTGTTATGCCCCTGGGAGTGATGTTCCTGCAGTGCGCTTCGAGGGTCGCGTAGCCTTGGGACAGACACATCTTCGCAACTGCGTCATCGGTCAGATCGGCGCTCACTCACCTGCATGGCTGTCGTCCTGGCAGTGGCGGCAAGCGCCAGGCGAGCGATACGTGCTGGATTAGCGGTATTCCGTTGGAAGCTGGGTCTCGGCCACTTCATGGGCTTCTGTACGGGGGAAGCGGCGCTCAGGCGCCGTTTCCTTTTGGGGACATGGTTTCTCTGGCACGCGGTCGGGCTACGGACACTTTGCCGGGTCGGTCCATGCCGCAAGGCTAGCGCCTGCTCCACTGCGTTTCGCCCTACGGTGCGGCCCGGCCTGGTGGCCCCGGCGGCGGTCCTGCGCACGCCAATCCGGCGCGCCAGAGGAAACCCAAATGCGAGTCCCCAAGCCACTCACGAACGAGCAGAGCCGTCTCCTGCAACAGGCTGAAACCCTCATGCGCTCCCGCATCCGGGGCGATGGCACGCAAATCTCCGACCCGTCGGCCGCAGGCTCCATGTTCCGCTACCGTCTGGCCAGTCACGACCGGGAAGTGCTCTCCATTGCCTTCCTCACCACGCGACACAAGGTCATCGCAGTAGAAGACCTGTTCGCCGGCAGTCTGGATGCCTCAGAAGTCCATCCGCGAGAAATCGTCAAGCGGGCCCTGGAACTCAACGCTGCAGCAATCATCATGGCCCACAACCATCCGTCGGGATCGTTGGAGCCCAGCGCGGCCGACAGGGCAGTTTCCACGCGTTGCAAGCAAGCACTGGCACTCGTAGACGTGAGGCTTCTCGACCACTTTGTGGTGTCGGCCGACGGCTACACCTCCATGGCCGCGCGTGGCTGGATCTAATCCAGCCCTTCGGGGTTGCCTGCAAAGGCAACCCTTTCACAATGGGCGGATGACCAAAGCACATCGTGCCCTGCTGGATCTTGTTCGGGAGCGTACAGGGCCCACACACCCCGACTACACCGCGTTGCTGCAAAACCGGGACGATGTACGGGCCATGGCCCATGTCCTGGGCGTGAAGGGCGTAGACCCGGACAGCCCAGATCTCGGAGGCTCCACACTTCTTCATCAGCCGGACGTGTCGTATGGCGTAGTGCAGTTGCTGTTGGCAGCAGGCGCTGACCCCGATGCATGTTGGTATGGCGGCCATGGCCGCACGCCGCTGTACTTCGCCACCGTTCCGGGCGTGCCCACGCTGTTGTATGAAGCTGGCGCTGAACTGGAACTCCGCGACGTCAGCGGCTTGACGCCGCTGTTGTTCAACATCCAGTACGGCGCAGCGGACATTGTGGAAGAACTTCTAGGGCTGGGCGCGGAAGACACCGCATGCGACGACGCGGGATTGGATGTATTCGACTACGCCAGGCTTGTCCCAACGCAGGCGATCGCCGCGCAGTTGGTCGCGATCGTGCAGCGTCATCGCGCTCGACTGGCCAAAGCGCGTAGGGAAGAGCTGGAAACTGTCATTCGGCCTGTGTTGCGTCAATACGATCCACAGCGCCGCTTGTAGTTTGCGCTTCGCTTCGCATTGTTCGGAGTGCCATCTTCCCGATCGCACGGCGCTGCCTAATGTGGGAGTCCCTTCACTCGGAGTCCTCCCATGGAAGACGCCATTTCACTGAGCGATGCCCTGGACGCGGCACTCCGCTACCGCGTCGTTCGCACCCCGGAAGGGGTTGTGATCCAGCCAGGGACGGCCGACGACTACCTGTTGGATATCGAACAGGCCGTGGAGAAGGTACGGATCTCGTTGGAGCGGGGCGATCTGGTCACAACAGACGAAAGCTCCGAAGGCGAATGAAGTACGCGGAGCTGGCGCAGCAGCAGGCCCAACTCCTGATTGACCTGATGGCGCAGGGGAAACCCTTCCTGCCGTTCTTGAAGCCGGGCGATCCCCGCACCGTGAACAACCTGCCGTACAACCCGACTACGGGTAAGGCGTACAGGGGCGGCAACCGCGTCATGTTGTGGATCGTGGCAATGGTCAATGGATGGGAAGACAATCGCTGGGTGACGTTCAAGCAAGCGCAGGCGCTTGGCGCGTTCGTGAAGAAGGGCTCGAAGTCCATCCAGCTGCGCTACACGATCTATCCCGACGAGAAGCAAGCCAAGCCTACTCCGGTTCACGACCACGCTAACGCACCTGTTGTCAGGCTCGAGAACGACAAGGTCAAGACGTTCTTCTTCAACGTCTTCAATGCCGACCAGGTGGAGGGACTTCCACCACCTCCGTCGCGCCCGTCGTCTGTCGACCGATCATGGATCGGCCCTGCGGGCTAGGTCGCTGGCCCAACATCCTGGTCATCGCTCTTGCAGGCGGGAATGCCTTCCGCCGGCGCTTGTCCTGTCAATGGTCGCTCCAGCGGCCCGTGTCCTCGACTGCGTCTGCGGGCCGCGCCAGCCGCGGGTGCTTCTGCCATTGACAGCGCGCCGCCTGCCGGCGGCCGGTCCCCATTCGGGAACATCGCGGGGGCGTGTCCCCGTGTGGGAACCAAAAATGAGCTGGACTAAGGAGGTCCACTGATGGCCACGTACCGCTTCAATCTCCGACTGGACCGGATCGTGCCTCACACCGCTACCGTCGAGGTGGAGGCCGACAACATCGCCGACGCGATCCAGCAGGTGCGCGCTTCCGATGGAGACGGTGCCATTTGGATGCCAGAAGGCAATGGCTATTGGGGCGACGACCTGGTGGTGGACGGCATGCACCGCGTCGAGCCCGCGCTGGACTTTGAGGTGGTGGCAGACCCCATCAAGGAACTGGGGCTGGCGTGGTTCAAGCGTATCGAGGCCCGGCAGGTGAAAGCATGAGGCGAAACAAGGGCCCCATCACCCCGGGCTACGTGCGGCGGATTTCGCCCACGGCCGTGTCCGTCATGCCCTTTACCGGAACATCGGTGGAGGACATGGAGCAGTTGCGGTTCCTTGCCAAGCAATACGCCCGGCAGGTGCCGTTCGGCTTGGACTGGCCCGTGAACTTCTGGGCCGACCGTATCGGCTTTGAAGCAGGCGACCATGCTGCCCGCTGTTGGCTGGATGGCTACTTCCAGCGGTTCACCCATCCGGCCATGCATGCCGGCAACACCACGAAGCACTGAACGACAATGAACAACGACGACAAGAAGGTAGTGTCCCTGGCCCAGCGCCGGATGGAGGAGTTCTGGGGGAAGCCCATTTCCATCTACACCCGCGCCCAGGCGATGGCAGACGGTGTGCTGGTTGACCTGACCGACACTGCCAGCAAGTACGGCTTCAAAATCCCGTTTGCCTGCACGGAAACGGTCTGGCGCTCCCTGGACTGGCCGGTGGGACACAAGCCCGGCAATGGGCAGTCCACCGCGGGCCGAGTACACGATGTGCTGACGATGGCCCGCCTGGCCGCAAACGGTGCCGCCAGGGCTGGCGCATCGGTGGCGGACTTTGATGTGCTGGTAGTGCCGTTCGAAGGAGAGGGCGTCGTGCCCGAGACCGTGCGCATTCGGCTGATGGTGTCTGGAGGCGACAACGGTGAGCCCGTGCTGACCTTGATGTATCCCGGTGAAGAATGATCCGGTGCCTGTAATGGTTCGCAGAAAGTGGGCTTGTCGGGGAGGGCAAGCCCGTTAGGTTGGGATATCTCCCTTGAAGGACTCCCCATGCGCGCAGCCATCCTCCTTTCCCTTCTGCTCATCGCCCCCATCGCCAGCGTTTCGGCGGGTGAACAGTCGTCCCGTTCCTACCAGCCCTACGAAGCACGGACCGCCCAACAAGTCCGGGTGGCGCGTGTCCTCCATGTTCGTGAGGTCCGCATCCAGGCCAAGAAGACCCATACGGGCACTGTCGTTGGAGCTGCTGTGGGCTATGCGGTTGGCGACAAGATCAATGACCGTCGTACCGCTCGCGTGGTAAGCAGTGTTCTGGGTGGTGCTACCGGCCGCGCTGTACAGGGCAAGTTCTACCGCCGTGGTCTGGAAATCTATGTCCAGGAGAGCGGAAGCGGAAAGACCTGGGCCATCGTTCAAGAAGCCGATGTGCCCGTGCAGGTGGGCGATGTGGTGGCACTGGTGGGTAGCCGACGAAACCTTCGCGTAGTGCCCCTGGATTAGGGAATGCAAGAGCCGCCGAAAGGCGGCTTTTCTGTATCCACTCGCAGGCTCAGGGGTTGCCGAAATCGGCCACGGGCCTAGGTTGGTTGCAACCTCCCCGAGAACCAGACCATGCCTCGTTTTGTCATCCCTGACTACGACCGCGAACAGACCAAGAAGCTGCATGAAGTGATTGCCTCCGGCAAGCCGCGCAAGCTGCAGTTCTTCTTGAGGAAGCACGACGGCTCAATCATTTTCGACGATGCCGTGTATGTCGATGGAACCGCCTACGACCTGGCCAAGGCTCACATGCCCAAGCAGATTCCGCGACTGGATGCGTACATGCGCAAGCACTTTTATGGCTGATGTACAGACTGTTCGGCGGATTGTCGATATGCGGAAACGACAACGGCGCTCCCTTCGTGAGATTGCCGAAAGCGTCGGTCTGTCCAAGGAGCGGGTCAGGCAAGTCCTGATTGAACTGGGTGTGTCGCCCCGGCCGCGTTCGCCGAAAAGCAACCGAAAGAACCGGCTGCAGTTGACCGAAGAGCAACTGCGCCAGCGGTACGGATGCACGTTGGAAGAGCTGGGCCGCATTCAAGGCAACCGGCTCATGGAAGACCGGGCGTCGCCTGTTGGCCTGTACCGCATGCAGCGGAATAGGTCGTTGTGGTTGAAACGAGGCTGGGCATTCACGCTACCCACGTGGTGGGCGCTATGGGAAGCGCATTGGCCCAATCGTGTTCGTGGCCACCTGGTCATGGCGCCATTGAATACCGCCCAGCCCATCGGTCCAGGCAATGCCCAGGTCATCACACGCTCGGAACTCATGAAGCAGTGGCACAAACGGAAGTGAGGTTGAAGGCTGAACGACAAGCCGCCGCCTGGTGGCTTTTCTGTATCCGTTCGCAGCACCAAGGGTTGCCGTAATCGGCTTTGCTGCTTGCATGGATATCAAGTGATATCCGCCGATATCACCGGATATCAAGGAACCTTCCCCATGCAAACAAAGAAATCGAACGCCAACCTCTACCTGTACTCGTTCCTGGGACTGCTGTTCGGCTTGGCGGCCTCCGTGGATGTGGGCTCACTGGCCCAGCGTGGCATGGACAACCAGGCCAACTACATCCAGGAGTCCACCCGGAGCTTGAACAGATGAACCACGTGTCTGTCGTGTCTCCCAAGGGTGGAGTAGGCAAGACCATGCTGGTGTTGCAGCTGGCCGCGTCATATGTCCGCGACGGATTGCGCGTGTGCCTGGTGGATCACGACCCGCAGGGATCTGCGCTGGTGTGCGGCAAGATTGCCCAGCGGGCTGGGGTTGAGTTGCCGTTCGTGCCCACCAACGCCCGAGTGAGCGGGTTCGACGTGTACATCCATGACCACCCGCCAGGGTTGGAAGAAGCCTATCCC
>Ga0182738_1001082_pt1 | contig 34957 bp, 16 predicted proteins | sample eDN5th30CBELigMG_FD_128876 | JGI IMG/M metagenome (GOLD analysis project Ga0182738, IMG submission 128876) | Enriched Miracle-Growth compost microbial communities from Emeryville, California, USA - eDNA 5th pass 30_C BE-Lig MG (version 2)... ...
AGAAAAGTGCGAAAATTAAAAAAAAAAAAAGTGATTGATAAGAGCTTGGGATCTGGGAAATCCTAAGAAATATGAGGAGTTAAAGTCTTTTGAAAAGAATTATTTCATTCACTTTTTGTTTGCTTCTTTTTATTGCTTTAAACTTTGGGCATAAGGGTCCAGAGGACAAGATTTTCGAAATATTGATGATTATCTTCTTGAATTATTGACCATAAACGAGTCAAATATAGATAGTCTTTTTTCATATAAGTGGTGAATATATAAATATTATTATTTTTTGTTTTTATACAAGAGGATAAGACTTTCACTCTCAAGTTCCCTAATATCATCTGGATTTTTGAAAACTTCGTCAAAATTTTGTCCAATCAAAGTGATGCATGCTTCTCGAAGTTGGTGCGCCTGATAGGTTTGCGCAAGCTTAATCATTTGTATCACATTTTCGATTTGAATGTTTCTAGAAAGGAACTTTTCACAAGCAGCCTGCAATTCATCTATCATATATTCATGAGAAAGCTTGAACAAATCTCGAGCAATCTCTTTATTGATTACATACTCCTGAAGATAAACATACTGAAGTAAAACTATTTGCAAATTTAATTTAGTGAGAAGTTTAATGAAATAAGTTACCTTTAAAGACTTTTGCTCTGACATTCTTGACTGGGATAATCTTTTCATGAGACTCCATCATGTCACCTTTGAAGATTTATTAACAAATTTAGTTAAATCTCAACTCATGAAAGTGTTGTGGAAGTAGGGGCACCTGGCTGAAAGGATACATTTATTTGCGCGAAACTCTTCATTTTCAACTTGAAATTTGACATCTGTAAAGGTATTATTTGTGTAAAGTTTTTCCATCAATTTCTCCAATTCTTTGGATTTTGGTTTCTTTGTTTTAGCAGAGACATCTATTCAAACATTTCATGAAAATTTCTCTCAGAAAGAATTACCGAGGGAATAGACCTCAGAACCATCAACAAGAATGATGGACTCTTGATAGAGGGTAATTGCTTTTCTCTCAACATTATTTTTTGGATCTGGGCTTGAAACGAGCGTCTTCCAAGAATCCTCACCTGATATTTGAAGGAAAGAAAGTTACAAAGTCTTACTCAATCTGCGAGATATAACTGAAGTCCCTTTAAAAGAATTACCAAATATAAAGATTTGGTCTTCTTGTACAAGTATTTCTGAAGACAACATTGAAGAATCAGGGAAGCTTTTATTGCTCAGCTGTTCCCATTTCTCTTTAGCTTTATATTTTATGATTTTTCAACAGACAAATCTTACAGATGTGAAAAATCCATAATTCTGGTGTTAAAAGGGAGTGGAACTCTCCTCTTTCAACAAAAAAGAGTCGGCCATTCTCTAGGAAAGCAGAAAAATCATCCTTTAAATCTACACGTATCCTAAATAATTCGAAAAGGAAGTATTTTACATGGAATGGTCCCTTGAACTTCAAATCTTGTCACAATTGCATTCTCTACTATATGAGAATAAAATATTTTTGGTTGTATTTACCAAGATTCACTTTATATACATAAGTCGGCTTTTGAAGTTGATTAGGAGGTCCCTGGGTATGCGCTAGATAGACTGATCCTTGACCATCAGAAATCATTTTGGTAGGAACGGAGATATTCGCTCGTTTCTCACTTAGGCAAAAGCTTGTTGGTGCTAGCTATGTTATCTAGACTTGTAAAACCCCAAACAAAGCTACCTTTCTTGAGTTCAAAAGTCAAATATTGTAAACATACACTTGGAGGGTTTCGATCAAGAATGAGACCATCTTTAACAAGACATGGAGAGAAATTCATCGGATAATTCGACTTCAGAGTAATGTAATGTTTTGACCAAGAAAGCTCCTTCAAATGAAAGGTATAAACAACATGACTGCTCTGCGTCAGAACAATCAGATGATCAGATAATGTAAATGCCTTTCTCCACCCTTCGTTTGGAGGAATACTATCATTGGCTCGACTTTCCAACTTGTTCCATTGAAGAGCTTCTCAAGTAAGAAAAAATGATGTTGATGGGTTTGCTTACCTTGTTGCATTTCAACGTTTTTTTTTGTCAAATGTTTGTCCTATTTTTGGGACTATTTATTATTATTAATTATTAGGTTTGGAGTTTCTTAATTATGATGTATGTTTTGAAAAGAAGTCTCTTAAATCTGAGTTGATCTAAAAGTTGAAATTTATTATTATTTTTTTTAATGAACCAACACTTCAAAGAAGCAATTTTGAGAAAAGAAAAAATGTTTATTTCTCATCAAAGTGATTCAAACTCGGGAAAGCAGGCCCGGACTCTTTTGAACTGACATCCTCCTACTTCATTTCGGCTTTGAAGTTAATCCTCTTAGCTGAAGGTTCAAATTTTTTTATAAAGGGAATGAACCCATAAATCTGGCATCTGGTGATGATCTTGACCTTTTCCTCCATAATCAGAGGGCTTCGCATTCTCTAGCACAGTGGGATGTCCATTTTTTCGCCAAAACATGTTACGCTGATTGAGAAAAATAAGATGCGCAGGCCTCGAAATACCTAGATCCATTCGAGAAAGAGTATTGGCGCAACCAAAACTGACTGAACAATTTCTATTTCTTGTCTCATACTTCATTGTCCTTTTTGGCCTCCAAATGTGAATATTGATGTTTGATTCGCATTGACTGAAGAAGAACTCATGAATGGGATAATGATATTTTCTAACTTTCTTGATTTTTTACAAAACCTTTTTGGAACTATCATCTTTCAGAAAGAGAACGAACGGAGTTATCTTTTTCATTCTCAAGAGTTAGGATTTGGATAACAGATTACGGGCCAGAATCAAGAATAAGGCGAGGTGGCGCAATAATGAATGAGATGTCATTCCACTTGGTGAATCCAATGTTTTGACAAATAAAGTTCTTTCAGATGAAAGGTATACAATGTATCAGCATTGTAGTTTATAGTTATTAGATGATCAAGAGAAACAAGTCCTTTTGCCCAGACTTGCGATGATTTTCCTTGAGAGATCTTGGTTCATAATTTTTTTCATTGGGACTGAAGAAAATCAGTTGAGGGTTCTCAAGGAGGTGAGAGGATTAAATTTAAATATAGAATACATTTTTGAATCATAAAAGGTCAAATATCTTTTTGCGAAAATTTTTCTTTGACTAAATTATTTCCACAAAGCAAACTTTTAACTAACCTCAACTCTGTTATTTTTGAGGGATAATGCTAGAATAATAGAGTCTTGAAGCAACATTGTTCTTTCGAAATTATTCAGGTTTTTTTTATTAAACAAAGATTTCTGAAAAATGGTCAAGGATCTTGAGAAAGAGTAAAAGATTATGTGATTTTGAAGATTCTTGTTGACAACAATTTAGAAAGCCTAGCCTTTTTTCTGAACGCTTACGGAATTCTAAAAAATATATTCATGAAAAGTTAAACAAGAGTTCTGAAGAATAGCATCTCCCTTGTTTCAGATTTTGTTTGAGACTTTTGATCTACATTTCACATTTTTTCACAGGCGGAGCAATTTTTTTCAGCTGCCAGAGTCTAAAGCGGAGTTAGAATTTGATCTAAAGAGAAAGCCTTTCGATAATTGTTCACATAAAGCCTTTTAATTCACTTTTATTATAGAGTCTTTTGTTGACAAGCCAACAGACCTCCACCAAAAGTCGAAAATGCAGAGAAATCTTCGACAAGTCCAAATGAAAAGACATTTGATCCAAGTCTTTCTTTCATTTTGCTCGCTAGTCATATGCAATGCTCTCCCTTCGATTCCTAATTTTGATTTGAGTTCTGAATCTTTAGATCCTTCAACAACAGGATTCAGTTTCTTGGGAGATGCAGCTGGAGACAGATTTGGGTATTCTGTGAGCACGGCTGGTGACATCAATGGTGATGGGTCCCCGGACATTATTATTGGAGCTCATTCGAAGGAAAGTTATAGAGGAATGGTGTATGTGATATATGGAGGATTGAATTCCTCATTTTCAAATTTCAATTTGAGCCAAACAGCTCTAGACCCGGCAACAACAGGATTTACTATTCGAGGGCATTCTACTGGAAACCTCCTTGGGCTTTCTGTAAATACAGCTGGGGATATAAATGGCGATAAATATGATGATATTATCATCTCTGCTTATTTGAAGGATAGCATACGAGGAGAAGTTTATGTGATCTATGGAAAAGAAACTTCCTTGTTGACAAATATTGATTTAAGTGTGACACCTTTAGATCCTGCCAGTACAGGATTTACTCTCAAAGGATATGCGAGTAATAATTTCTTTGGGTATTCAGTGAGTACATCTGGAGATGTGAATAAAGATGGATTTGATGATATCATCATTGGAGCCTTTGGCTTTGATAGTGATCGTGGAGCAGCTTATGTAATTTACGGCGGAACGACTGCTACAAGAACAAATATTGCTTTTTCTTCAACAACATTAGATCCAGCTAGCACAGGGTTTATGATCACGGGAAATGCCGCGAGTGATAGGCTTGGGAGATCAGTAAGTAACGCTGGAGATATAAATAATGACGGATATGATGACATTATAATTGGGGCGTACCAAAAAGATAACAGTAGAGGAGCAGTCTATGTGATTTATGGTGGAGAAAATTCATCATTGAAGAATATTGACCTCAGCTTGGCAACACTAAACCCAGCAAGCACAGGGTTCACTGTCCTCGGGAGCATGATGAATGAAGTCCTTGGATATTCAGCGAGGACAGTTGGAGATGTCAATAACGACGGATATGATGATATAATTATTGGAGGTAATGGAAGAGGAAGAGCATATATCATTTATGGTGGGAAAACTTCCTCCTTTTCGAATATTGCTCTCGCTTCTGTCACATTAGACCCTGCTATTACAGGGTTTATGATAACAGGAAACTCCTTAAGTGACAATTTTGGGGTTTCAGTAGGCACAGCTGGAGATGTAAATGGTGATGGATATGACGATATAATTATTGGAGGGAGTGGAAGGAACAGTAATCAGGGAATAGCCTATGTTTTCTATGGTGGAGAGACTTCATCACGAGCCCATATTGACTTGAGCTTGACTGCATTGGACCCTGAAACTATGGGGTTCAGTATTACAGGGGATGGAATTGGAGATATTTTGGGATTTTCAGTCAGCACAGCTGGCGACATAAATGGTGATGAATATGATGACGTTATTGTTGGGGCTTCAAAGCATAATAGTGACGCTGGTGCAGCCCATTTAGTTTATGCAGGTATTTGAAATTATTTTTATTGAATAGTAATGATATTTTAGTCTGCATTCCCAATTCTGCTGGGAGTCAACCCTGCAGTAAACGTCAGTTTTGTGAAGGTTGCAAGGAAGGGTATAGTGCCTCAAATCCTCGATGCAAAATTTGTCCTACAAATTGCCAGACGTTTATTGACACGAGATCTTGCCAAGTTTGTGATTCAGGCTATGCTTTGACCAACTCTCTATGCGTATCCATTCCAAATATTGAAGCAAAAATATCAAAAGCGATTTTATCTAGTCTTGTGGTAGTTGGGAGCATCTTCTTTCCTGGTAGCTCTGCATTTACAAAAGCAAGACTGGTGTCAAAAATAGTGCAGAATACTCGCTATATTGATCTGGTAGTCACAGAAAAGCTTAGTCAGATCTATAAAAACTGGGGAACGGAATTTATTTCTTGGGATTTTTTAGACGTCTTACCAAAGACATTTGAATTCAAGACGTTGCCAAGACTGTTTGAGAAATATAATATTGATGGCCCTTTTATAGTGAATTACTGGTCAGATATGATGACCAATGGAATTGCCTTGTCTGTTTTCTCAATTTGTATTTTGTTGAAAATAACTTTTTTGCGAAAAAAGTCTCAAGATCAGTGGTTCTCTTTGATACTGCAAAAGGTCTTTAAAGCTTCACTGAATTTTTCAATGGCTCAAATCTATGGATGCCTTGATGATATTTTCTTTTATTTCATTCTTGATTTGAAGACTAATCGCTTCAATGCGACATTTTCTTGGATGAGTTTTCTCTGTGGAATGGCTTTTATGGGTCTTGGTGGCTTGCTTCTATTTTTGAATCTTCAAGTCGTCAAACGATACCAAAAGGTGAAAGGATTTGGTACCAAAGAAGACATTGAGGCTTTCAATCGAAGATATAAATCTAGAGAATTGCTTTATTCAGATTTTCAAGATACTGATTCATGGAGCCAATCTTTTTTTGCTGTCCTGGTGATTCGAAGCATCTTCTCAAGCCTTTTATATACCGTATTTTATGATCTTCCAATCTTCCAAACGGGATTTTTGATGATTATCGACGGAGCAATTCTTTTATTTCTATTCACCAAAAAGCCTTTTATCACAGTTCGAGCAACTGTGGCCCAATATTTCTTTGAAACAATGGCATTATTTGTGCATATTTGTGTCTTCATTCTGAGCCTTGATAATGACAGAAATTCATCTCCTGATGCATTAAAACGTGGCTTGTGCACATGTGTAATTTACATGAACACTACAATGGTTGCAGGAAGCTCAATTTTCATGCTTGTTGAAATTTGCACAATGGCAAAGACAAGAATAAAAGCTTGGAAATTAAAAAGAAAAGAAAAATTCCAAAAGAATTTGGTAGAATTTGGAACTTCCCATACTCAGAATAATAATACTGTCAATTTAAAGAGTGAAGATCAAAGTCCTGAAATAAATAAAGGAAAAAAGTGGATTGATATAAAGACAAGGATTCAGGCACCGCCAATAAGCTTTGAAAATTCTTTTGTATTAGAGGATAATAGCAGAGAGGATATGCTTCATGATATTCGAAGGAAATCTCACTTTGTTAGTAGCTCAGTTCTCCAAGATGACAATAGTGTACAGATTGAGGATATTATAGAAAGACGAAAGATTAAAGTGAGTTTTAAAAAGAAAAAATAATGAAGTGATGATTTGGAAGATCAATGCAAAGGTGTTTTCATGGAGAAGAGAGGGTATGGGCTGGAAATATTGTTTATTTTTTAAATCTAAACCTTTGAATGTTTTGTAACCATATGATTGATTCTTTTTGTTCATTTTTGTTCTCTGTGAAAATGAGAAATCTTGAAAGATTTTCTTTTTTGTGATTTGGAGAAAAAAAATCCAAAATTAATTTTTTTGCAACCCTTCAATGAAAGTTTCCATGCTGTAAAAAAATTGAATTCATTCTATATTTGGTATTTTACCCAAGTTGATCACTGATTAAGCCAAAACATAAAAAAGTAGATTTTTGACTTTGACAGTTCACAAATAACGAGACTAGAAAAATCAGGGAATCCTTTTTTGTTGAAAAAGGCGAAATTATTTTCTTCGACAAAGATCATCAAAAGGTTAAAAATTTCCCTCATTCGGAGGAGTCAAAAAGCAAGATTTCTTTGAAAAAAATTTGAAGGTGAAAATTTGAGAAATTTTCGAAGAAGCAGAAAAAAAAATTCTTGAAAATTATTTGGTGTTAAATTTTCACCAACAAAAAAACATCTTGAGAAACTTTTTGTATTTTTTTGGGTGGGGTTTTGGTTCCATCATAAAAGTTTTATAATGGTACATATTGATAAATTATGGATAACAATTTTATGAAAGTTATAATAATATGGGTGGTTTTAGCCAATTACAAAAAAATTATTTCAAATTTCTTGCTGACCGAAAAATAAAAATCTTGTGAATTTGGAATTCAAGTTTCACATCATAGGCAAACTCGGCCTCTTGACTGATGGAACTTTCTTCTATTTGCCAATTACCTCATCTTTTTTTTCGATATTTATGATGACAAGAACCATCTTTTAAAAAAGCTCTTGGAGAGAAAAGGGTCTAAATTTGACAAGACAGAAAGTTTAATTACAAGAGAATTGCCAGAATTCCCTTCTCTGGTTCTCAAAAAGGAAAATCAAGGAGTTTTGATATTAAATCAAGAATTTACCTTAAAAAGAGTTTGACAGATTTTTTTCTTGACTTTTATTGTTAATTGAAACATAAATTTGGAAACAAAAGAGAACATGATTGGTACTCTTTCGAGACCAAGATAAACTAAATTAACGCAAGCAATAGATCAGATGATAAGCATATCAAAAAGCAAACTGGAAAATTCTCCAGAACATGCAATGAAAACAACCAATCCCATTAAAAAGTAGCTCATTGACGAATTAGTATTTCTTAATGCTCTAGTTATATCATTCACCTAACTGACGAAAACATCTCTCCGCAGATTATCAAAAGAAGGCGAGCGAGAGTCTGGGGATTTAAGCCAATTGAGTAAATGAAATCATCTCCAAAAATGTAATTTCAATAGAGGAGGAGCCAAACTTGGAACCCTAAAAAGAGTTATTTTGGACCTAAAATCCTAAGAGAATGTTCAGAATCTATCAATGCAAGGGTAAAAAACCCAATATTTCTGAAATGACCTCATAGGCTTGATGCTGAGAATTTTGTGAGAATTATGAAGAAGCAAATTCCATTACAATATCTCTCTCTAGACTTGAAGAAGAAATCTCGCAGTCTCAAGTTATTGAGTAAATAGCAATCAGAGAATAACAGACGAAGGATTAAGACATTTGAAACAAAGACTTAAGACTCTCACTTCCTTGAAATTTCTCTCTCTTAACCTGAGCCGGTAAGCCTATGAAAGCCCCTCAAATGGCTAATTTTCTAGATGCAGAATCACAGACAAAAGATTGAAATATTTGTCAGAAGCTCTGAAAACACTCACTTCTTTGGAACATCTATCTATGGATCTTGAACAGTAAACAAAGTTGATTCAAATTTGAATTGAGAAATAGTTGCTCTCAAATCACAGATAGTGCACTCAATGATTTCAAGAAAAGTCTCAAAACTATCGCTTCATTGAAAAATTTCTCCTTAAATTTGAACTGGTAAGCCAATTTAACTTGCTTGAGTGAATTATGACAAAGTTGCGGGCAAATGACGGATTCAGGATTTAAACAAGGCTTCAGTATCGGTCCTTCATTAGAAGAGATCTCCCTGAACTTTTCCAGGTACGGGAACGAAGCCAGGATATCCTCTTGAGTGATTCCTTTTTGAATAGATGTGCACAAATCACAGATGAAGGACTAAATCACCTGAAAGAAAATTTCAAGACATTCATTTCTTTAAAACATATTTCTCTGGATTTTAGCGAGTAATAAATTGGCTTTCAATGGATCAATTGGATAGAAATAAAAATATAACGGATATTGGAATAAAACATTTGAAGGAAGGACTCAAAGCCCTCACATCCTTGGAACATTTCACTCTGAAGTTCAGCAAGTCAGTAAACTTGAAAAGAGAAAAATTAACTGCTTAGCTGTTATGAAATCACAGATTCTGGACTGAATTATTTACAGGATGGTATGCAGGCTTTGACTTGTCTCCAATATGTTAGTGTGGACTTCAGTGGGTAAGGGAAGGAACTTAATAAGTCTAAAATAAGTTGAAAAAGTTGTTCTCAGATTACAGATGGAGGATTGAATCATTTGAAGGAAGGACTTCAGGAAATGACTTTTTTGAGATCCATCTCTCTTGATTTTAAGCAGTAAAATGAACTGGAGGAAAAGTTTTTTGAATTCTTTAATTAAATAGGTGTAATGCCTTAACAGGTACTGGATTGAATTGTTTGAAAAAAGGTTTCCAGAATCTTACCTTTTTGACGCATATCTCTTTGAATTTTACCAGGTAACCAGAATCTCCTCATGAGTAGTTAATTGACTAGTTGTCCTCAAATAACTGATACTGGACTGAATCATTTGAAAGAGGGCTTTCAGAACCTCGCTTCCTTGGAAAGTATTTCTTTCGACTTCACCTCGTAAAAATTTAATCAATGAGTGATTAATTGAATAGGTGTTCTGCAATCACAGATGCCGGACTGAAATATTTGAAAGAGAGCTTTCAGACAGCAACTTCTTTGCAAAAAGTCTCTCTGAATTTTACTTGGTAATCAAGATATATTTATTCTTAAGGATTGATTGATGGAACAGGTGCTCAAGAATCAAAAACACTGGACTTGAGCATCTGAAAGAAGGGCTTTCCAATCTGGCTTCCTTGAAACATCTCTCTCTTGATTTTAGTGAGTAAATAATTGGTTTTTTGAGTGAGTTCCTGATTTTCCAGGTGTAAAGAGATCAGCAACCTTGGACTGGAGCATTTGAAAGAAACTCTTTATAAACTACATTCCTTGCAATCTCTCTCTTTGAAGTTTCGCTCGTAAGGAGATTAGACTCTTGAGAAACTAATTGATTGAACAGGTCTGTAAAAATCACCAATGCTGGACTTGGCCATTTAAAAGAAGGTCTTCAAACGCTAACTTTCCTTCATAAGCTATCTTTGGACTTTAGCAAGTAAGTTATAGGGATTTTTGAGATATGTATTAAATGGATAGCTGTGATAAAGTTGCAAATACAGGTATGACTCATTTGAAAGAAGTCTTCCAAAAGCTCACTTCCTTGCGATCTGTCTCTCTTTGCTTTAAACGGTTCACAGATCACATCCTTGAGGACTTATTGATTAGATGTTTTCAAATGAGCAACGCAGGATTAAGCTATCTAAAAGAAGGTTTCCCAAGCCTCACTTCCCTGACACACCTTTCTCTCGATTTTACTTCGTAAGTGTAAATTGAATCAACAAAGAATTAATTGATTAGATGTTCGAAAATCGGCGATGCTGGAATGGACCATTTGAGAGAAGGTCTCCAGGCTGTGAATTCCTTAAAACATATTTTCCTGTACTTTGATTGGTAATGAAACTGGGTTCGAGCAAAATAACTAATTGAATAGGTGTGAGCAAATCACAGGTGCTGGATTTGGTTCTTTGAGAAAAAGTCTTTATAAACTCCCATTATTACTTCATGTTGATATGACAGCGCTAAGCTTTAAAAATGGCTTCTTTTTAAAACACGGAGAAATTTTGAGATTTTTAAATATTGGAAATTTTCAAAAATACCTGATATTTCATATTTTCTTGAACTGGAGGAAATCCGAAAACTCACTTTCTAGGAAAGGATATTCGTATTCCCAAAAAAAAATCTAAAATAAAGAAAAGTGTTATTTTTGCTCCAGGAAACTGTTAAATATTGCAACTTTACCATTTTATTTTATTCAAGAAAAGTAAATATGAATGATTATTGATTCGACAAATATCGACTGATAATTTCTCATTTTAGACAACCTCAAAATATTCACTTTACAAAAATTAGTTGAGTAAGAGGTAGGATCTTTTGAGGTAGGGAAGATTCTGCAAAGACCTTCTGATCTTCAGCCGCCCCTCACTAGTAAGTTTTGAGCAGCTATTAGTGAGTTAGGGGCTTTATTGAAGTTGCTTAATTACCTGGAAAAATCAAGATTAATCGTTCTTAAAGATTTGAGTGTTTCCAAGCTTTCACTCAAACTGCTGAAAGCCTCATCAGTGATATTCTGACACCTGTTGTTCAAAAGATGAGAAATTATTGTTGAGAGGACAATGTACCAGGTAAATATGAGGCTAAGGTTTTGTAAATCGGCCAAGTCCTTCAAACCTTTGCTCAAGTTTTTCAGTGCTTCATCAATGATGTTATTGCAACTAGAAAATAAGCTGAGTTAGTCGGAAAATAGAACTATTTAAAGTCAAGATAGATGGTTTGCAGAGAACCGAGTTTTTTTAAGTATTCATTCATAGAACTCCAGGCCTTCATGTCCTTTATATTGTTGCAGCTGAATGGATTAAAAATATTGTTTTGATAAAACAAGTTACTAAGAGAAATTCAGAGTGATATTTTGTAAATTGGTGAGGTTCTCGAAACCTTTGCTCAGGTAGTTGAGGGTTTCATCAGTAAGTTGGCAGCAACTAAAAAAATAAATAGGCTGCGAAGGAATGGAGCTTTCTTTACTCAGAGAAGTTGAGAGAGATATTTTGCAAAGAAATGAGATCCCTCAAGCCTTGACCCAAGCCACTCATGGCTTCGTCTGTGATGTCAGGACATTGTAAAAAGTTGAGAGTGAGGTTTTTTAAAGAGGTGAGGTTTGGAAAAGCTTTACTCAAGCTGCTGATGGCTGTATTCGAGAAAGAATCACCTCTATTGATCGTTAGTTGATTAAAAATAACTTTTTTGAAACGATTCAAAGCTGAGAAGGAGATTTTGCAAAGAAGGAATGTTTTTGAAACCTTCACTCAAAGAGCAAAGTCCTGTATCAGTAATATTGGAGCCTCTATGATTGAAAGATAAAATAACTCGATGAAGAGCTTGCTTGGTTACGCGAAGAAAGTCAAGTGCAAACATTGTAAAGGGGAGATAATGCTTTTTAAAGCTTGACCTAATGCATCCAGTGCGATATCAGTAATATTGGAGCATCTATGTAAATCAGCTTGCTGAAGAAGTAGCAATTTACAGAGAAAAATCCAAATGAATATTTTGTAGAGATCTGAAGCTTCGAAGAGCGAAACTCAAGTTGCTTAGGGCTTTATCAGTAAGATGACACCTTGTCAGGTTAGTTTCTAATGAAAAACTAGTCATACTGGCAGAAGTTGATCTTGATGTTTTTTAAATTATGGATGCCCTTCAAATCTGCACTCAAGTCATTCAGGACATCATCTGTTATTTTGGAACATCTATGGAGAGTTGAGAGCTTTTTCTTGGGAGATCTCAAGCTTACCCTGAAAAATTGAAGTCAATATTTTGTAAAGAGGTTGATTGTTTTAAAGCTCTGCTCAAATCTCCCAGTGTGAAGCTGGAACACCTGTGTGAAGAAGAAAGTTAAAGACGTGCTCTAAGTAGGTTTACAGACGAAGAAAAGTCGAGATTGACGCTTCTCATATGAGAGAGCCTTTTCAAGCCATTGCTCAAGTCTCTCAGACCTTGATCAGTAAGTTGCGAGCACCTAAAATTGAGTAAACCCTCAATCTTGAAAAAATTTCTTACAAATGAAACTTGAGATTGACAATCTGCAAAGAAGTGAGCTTTTTGAAGGCTTTTCCCAAATATTTTAATGTTGCATCAGTTATATTGAAACATCTACAATGAGATATCTTTTTGGTCTGATCAGTTTACCTAGAGAGGTTGAGGCTTAAGGTTCTCAAAGAGAAGATGTTTTTGATTTTTTTTGCGAAAGAAAGGATGCCAGCGTCTGTTATTCCGAGGCAACTAAAGATCATATGAGAAAAGAGAAAACACTCGGTTTACTTTGAAAAGTCAAGATCTAATGCTCGGAGAACTTTCTGGGACTTGAGAGTGTCAATCAAGATTTCCAAGTCTCGATCAGTGGTTGTACTCCTATGCAAGCGAGGCTGATATTTGATTGTATTCTCAATTTTACATTAATCCGAAAAACCTCCAATGAAGGATACTGGCCCTCTTTATTGAATGCATATTCAAGTCCTGTCTATCAACCTTGATTTCATACCTTTGGGTGTGAAATTTGACTGAGAATTGGCTTACTTGAAATTTCTATTTGTGATTTTCTTCTCAAAAAGTTTGGTTGTTGTTTCTTTACTATTCAAGGGTTTTGACATCATTCTAAAGCAGAAGAAGAGGGGTTATTTAAGATTAAAAGGATGATAGAGGTTACAGGAATGATTTGTTTTGGTTTAGACTGATTGAAGAAGAAATAGAATTGATTTGTTTTCTTTCTTTGAGGGCTAAATTAAATAAAAATTGTTTCGTACATCACATACCAGCATAAAGTATTTTTAATTATGAACTGAATGGGAATCAATTTTTTGTGTGACCTTCGAATTTCTTTGAAGTGAAATCATTAATTTTTGAGTGAAAGGGATTAGCATTGATGGAATAAAATCCAGTTTGGAGACCATTGATCCTATGAATTCTTCTGAGACAGCTTCATTTTTGATCTTCAGAATGATGGAAAAATTAATCAAAACCAAATTAACTTTTGTCCAGGCAGTTACTGATGAAATCAAAATTTAATGATTATATCAAATTGATCTTATCAGAAAAATACATTTATGGAGAGGGTACGAGGGCTTTAGTCTGAATTGAACACGAAATGCTCTTTTTCAGATTTTTTAGATCCTTTTTTTTAAAAACAAAAATGTCCTCTTCAAGAAAAAGTTTCTCAACTCAATTTTTTATTATTGTGAAATATTATCAATTTAGCAAAAGGGGGAATAAATCGTCATATGAAAATTTTTGTTGAAAAACACTAGATATGATGCAAAAATCAAGGGAGAAATTTTTCATTAACTTTTAATTTCCCCCGAAACAAAAGAAAAGACAGACATTGGTACAATTTCGATATCAAGATTCATTTAATTTTACGCAAAGAACAGATCAGATGATAGACATATCAGAAACCAAATCAGTCAAAGAGAGTGATTTCTCGAAATTTCATCATGACATGAAGAAAATCTATCCTATTAAAAAGTAACAATATCAATTCAAACTTCTAAATCGGATAGCTATACTCTCAAAGCTGATCATAAGAACCTTGATTCAAATATTATGAAGAGAAAGCTAGTGAGAGTTTTGACAATCGAGTAAATAAATGAGCCTTGCTGTATCATAATTGGAATAGAGGAATCCAAGATAAGACCTTAGAAAGGGTCGCTATGGGTCTGAATTCACAAAAGAAAGTCCAAAAACTCTCAATGCAAGGGTAACAGATCATATAATATTTGTAATGAACCGCTGTAATAGACAGGACATACACAATTTTGAGAAAGCTGTTAGCAAACTCACATCATTACAATATCTTTCTCTGGACCTGTAAGGGATCTAACAACAGCATCTTGTTGAGAATGATTTTTTCAATAGGGGTTTAAAGACAACAGATGAAGGGTTAAAATGCTTGAAAAGAGGTCTTCGGACTCTCACTTCCTTGAAACGCCTCTCTCTTAACTTGAGCTGGTAAATAAATTCAAGCAGAGAGATTGATACAATAGGTGCAAAATAACAGATATAGGATTGAAGTGTTTGAAAGAAGGTCTCCAGAGGCTGATTTCTTTGCGAAATATCTCTTTTAACTTCTTTCAGTAAGGGAAGTGGAAGCTTCTAATTGATAGAATAGATGCGCTCGAATCACGGACCAGGGATTGAATCATCTGAAGGGGGCTTTCCGGAGCCTCATTTGTCTCAAACAAATCTCTATGAACTTTAAATAGTAATAAAAGCGGTATTTTCGAGGTAACTTGTTGAACAGTTGTTGGATCAGTGATCTCGGAGTGGGTCGTTTGAAAGAAGGCGATCAAGCCCTCAGTTCCTTAGAATACTTCTCAATAGACTTCTCCATGTAAATAAAGAAAATCTCATTTGATTGTTGGATGGATAGATGTCCGAAAATAACAGATGCTGGACTGAATCAGTTGAAAGAGGGTTTACAGAAATTAACTTGCTTAAAAACGATTTCTCTGAACTTTTCCAAGTAGGAAAATTGAACTGCAAAGTCTTACTAAATGATAGATGTTGTGAAATAACAGATGATGGACTGGATTACCTGAAAAAAAGGCTTACAAAAACTCGCCTTTTTAGAAAAGGTTTCTCTGAATTTTGCCGAGTAAGTCGTTTGATTCTTGAGTGATTAATTGAATAGACTCAAAAGAATAACTGATGCTGGGGTAAATCATCTGAATCAAGGTCTCCAAAAGCTTATTTCATTGGGAAAACTTTCTCTGGACTTTACCGAGTAATTCTGAACGAGATCCTTGAAGAACTGACTGACTAGCTGCGAAATGATCACCAATCATGGATTGAATCATTTGAGGAAATGCCTCCAAAGTCTCAGTTCCTTAAAACATATCTCCCTGAACTTTTCAAAGCCCGAAGTTTCGTTTCAGAGATTCATTGAATAGGGTCAAAACAATAACGGATGCTGGAGTGGATCATTTGAATAAAACCTTCCAAAACCTCACTTGCTTAGAATCTGTTTTTCTGAATTTTACTGAGTAATTAGTCGTTTGATTCTTGAAGAGTGAATAGAATAGATGCATTAAAGTGACAGATGCTGGATTGAGGCATTTGAATGAATGTCTTCAGAAACTAACTTGCCTCAAAACAATTTCTCTGAACTTGAGCTCGTAAATGATTTTCCGAGTGATGAGTAATTGGATGGACAGGTGTTGGAAAACAACAGACACTGGACTAAATTATTTGGGGGAGAAAGCTTCACTTCATTTGAAAATATTTCTCTGGAATTTACCTCGTAAGGAAATTTTATGAAAACAGGACCTAATTGAAAAGATATCATGGAATTACAGATATCGGGCTGAGCGACTTAAAAGAACGCCTTCAAAAGTTAACTTGTTTACAATATCTCTCTCTGACCTTTGCTTTGTCAAAACAAATCATCCTTGAGAAACTAATTCATTCAATAGTGTGAAAAAATTAACAGATGTTGGATTGGAGTATTTGAGTCAAGGTCTCCAAAAGCAAATTTGCTTAAGAAGAATTTATCTGGACTTTACAGAGTAAATAAGAAGTAGATTCTTGAGGAATTTATTGAATAGCTGCGATCGAATCACCGATGTCGGACTTCATAACTTAAAAGAAGGCCTCCAGGCCCTTGCTTCCCTTGAACAGATTTCTCTTAACTTAAGCTGGTAAATGGATTGATTCTTTATGCTTTATGAATTAATCGAGAATAGTTGCATTAAAGTTACAGACTCTGGACTGGGTTATTTAAAAGAGGGAATCCAAAATCTTTTTTCCCTCAGACATCTTTCCCTAATCCTTTGCGAGTAAATAAATCATAGATTCGCATAGCGACTCATTGAATAGCTTGAATCAAATAGCAGATGCTGGACTGAATCATTTAAAAGAAGGCCTTCAAAATCTTCCTTCATTGAAACATATTTATCTAGACCTAAATAAGTAAATTAAACTACAATGGATATTTTTTAAAGAGATTAGTTGCGAACAAATCAGTGATATTGGACTGAATCATTTGAAGGATGGTCTTATGGTTCCTGCTTCAGCAGAAGAGATATCAATTAACTTGAGCTAGTAAATAAATTTCACAAGAAGAAGAATTGATTAATGATTGAATAGCTGCTCAAAGCTCACTAAAACTGGAGTCAATCGCTTGGGAGAAAGTCTCCAGAAGCTTCCATTTTTACTGAACCTTGTGATGATCCCACCTTGTTAAAGTGTTTATTCTGTGATGAATACTTTCAAGGCGATTTGTTGATCGTAAAACTTTCTCAATAGAATTATTTTGAATGAATTTTGAAGAAATCGTCAGTGTCGTTAAATACCGTCACCAAAACGTGGGGGTCGTCGTCCGGCTGGACGGTTTAGAAACCATCACCCTTAAAAAATATAGAAGGAAATTCTCTCTAAATTATACTCAAAATCAAATCAATATTCTCATTTTCTCAATTCAACTTATTTTGTTTTATTTTGTAGTTTAAGTCTCAACTTGTCTCTCAGGAATTTAACATTCGTTCATCGATTCCCCTTTGATATTAAATTTCCAACCTCTAACGCCCTTCAACTAGTTCAAAAAGAGTTCCTGATTTGAAATCTTCATCTCCAGGACAATTGTGACTTTCAAGATATTTTGGCTTTGTGAGGTGGATTATTTTCAGTAACTTGAACCCTTTTCAAGGAAGTTGCTGATGGTTTATTCATTAGTTGAAGAGGTATTAATAAGGTTTGTCGAAAAAGACATAATTTTGTGAATCTTGAATTTGTGAGATAAATTACATCAGTTTCAGATGAAAAGATCAATTGTCTCTGTGATATGCGAGGATGTCATCAAGAAAGAAAATCAAAGAATTTTTGGAAGAAAATTTGGTTTGAAATAATTTTGAGATGTCTTGATGAAAAACAAAAAAATGGAGAAAAATATTTTTTGAAAAATTTTCCTGATTTTTTTTTGCTGAAGGGAAAGAGATTTTTTCAAGATTGGGGTCTTTTTCTTTGGGCAGCTGGACGATGTAAAACTGTCACCTTTGGAGATTTTCGTCGCTGGACGGTTTTTTGGGCATTTTTAACAACTCTGGTATTAAGCTTGAGTCCAGTGAAAAGATTTTCTCCTTGTCCGGAGAATTTTTTGAGAAGAGGTTCTATTTTTAGGAAAATATATTGACGTATGAATTTTTCTTCAAGCAATTATATTTTAATTTTGATTTACAGAATTTTATTTCTGGAAAATCATTGATCACCTTTTAAATGTTTTTTTCTAAAGTATTTTTTTTCTTGAAAATTAATTTAAGAACTCAAAGACCCAGCTTTTGCCACGAATTCTCTTATACTGAATGTCAGAAAATAGTTCTGAAGACTCTTGGAGGTTAGAGATGATCTTTTTAATTCATTTAATAAGAATAGAAGCTTGGATAAGGTCTTATAATTCGGCCTCTCAGCCTCAGATTTCAGAGCATAGGCTTCACGGCAATAAGAATGAGGAGAAAGCAGGAATCTTGAACTTTGAATTTTGAACGAAATTTAACTTTAATTTTGAACTCGAAACTTCGAATATTAATCAGAAATAATTTTTAAACATTGATTCGAAAGCTCAATTTCTTTGATTTTCTTCATCCATTTTCACTTTATTTCTGATTCGAAAGACATCGTGTGGCAGATGAATGCCATGAGATATCCGAGAAGATGGGATCATGTATTGGGAAAAAAGAAGCAAATTTTTTGTTAAAATGGCCCATGTACTAGTGACATTTTAAACTCTTTTCTCCCTGGAAAAAGCATTTTTATGCTTTTTATTGGATGTTTAACTCGTCTAAAGTCTGTTTCAATGGATGAAACATAAAATAATTTTTATGGGATTTAAAATTAAACCCTCTGATGATTGTTCATCCAATTTTTAACAAATCAAAATTTTATTTCATATGATGTTATAAATGGCTTTTTGAAGCTAAATTTAAATTTACAATAAGAAATCGGTCTTTGTTTATCAAACATAACACTTTTCAATCTAAATTGACACGAAAATTTGTTTATTTTTCAGATTGAAAAGGAAGAGTGAATCGCATTTTGGCTCATTTTTCTCTGCTTCAAAAGAGGAATTCTTCACAATTTTACTTCAAACAAAATCGCTTTATCCGATATGAATTTAATTAGGTATTAAAACAATCCTCAGTATCTGTGGTGGAAAACTCAATTAAATAAAGCCTCAGTAATTGAAAAGCCCAGAAAAGTTTTTTTTGTAATTAATTTTTATTGTAATCAAGCAAATCAAACCAGAAACGAAAAGGTGAAAACAAAGAGGTAAACTTCTGACAGCAATACGCATGATATTAACTCTCGTATTAGATCATATGATGATGGATATATTGAGCACTCAGCCAGTCAAAGAGGAGATTTATCAAAAATCCAATACAAAAAGAATCAATCCAATTAAAAAGTAGTTAATATGAGGAGAGTGTTTAAATATGATAGCTACGTCATCCGGTTGAATGAGAAAAATCTTGATTTCCACAGAACGAAAGGACAGCGAGGAAAAGTTTGGGGATGGAAACCAATAGAGTAAATCAATAAATAAGCCAACTCAGATGTAATTGCAATAGATATAAAGCAGAAAAGGAGGGCCTGAAAAGGGTTATTTTGGATCAGAAGTACCAAAAGAATCCTCAGAAAGCATCACTCAGCTGGTAAAGAATAAAAGTACCTTAATATGTATGATATTAACTTATCTAGGCGATATAATGCACAGAGCTTTATCAAAGTTATGAGGAAGCCCCATCTATTGCAGGATCTTTCTGGAAGCTTTTATGCGTAAGGAGGTTGCTGAGGGTGATTAATTACTTGAATAGAAATGAAAAAATAACAGATGTGTGGCTCAAGGTTTGAAAAAAGGCCTCCGAAGGATGAAGTTCTTGCATCATCTCGATCTTAAATTGGATTAGTAAGGAAATTTCGTCCCCCTCAGAGATTAATGAAATAGCTGTCCACAACTGACAGGGGATGGAATAGAACATTTGGAGAAGGGTCTCAAAGCCCTCACTTCTTTACGGAAATTGAACTTTTCTGCGTAAATAGAGTTAGGCCCAGGGAAATTTATTGAATAGTCGTGGACAAATAACTGATGACTGGCTGAATCATTTAAAGGAAGGGATCAAAGTCCGCAGTTCACTTAGGGAACTTTCTCTGGATTTGAGCCGGTAAATAAGTGGAGATCTCGAAAAATTTATTGTTGAATAGTAGTTTTCAGATAACAGATGCTGGAATGAACCATTTGGGAGAAGGCCTCAGAAATCTCAATTCATTAGAGCGCCTTTCTTTGAACTTTGACAAGTAAGTCAATGAATACCTGGAGAATTTATTTATTGGATAGGTGCAAGAAAATAGCAGACGTTGGAATGAATCGTTTGAAAGAAGCCCTCAGAAACTTCGTTTCCCTCCAATATCTTTCTTTGGACTTTAACTGGTAATTAAATGAATGATGTCTTGATGAATTTATTGGAAAGGTGTGTGGAAATAACAGATGACGGGTTGAATCATTTGAAAGAAGGTATCAAGGAAACGAAGTCCTTGCAGTATCTTTGGCTGAATTTCCAAAAGCAAGGGAATAAAGATCTCGAGAAATTTACTGAATAGGTGCACGGAAATAACAGATGCCGGCTTGAATCATTTGAAAGACGCTCTCGAGACTGTCAGTTCCTTAACGCATCTTTACCTGAACTTTAAAACGTAAATAAATTTGATAACTTGAGGAACTTATTGAGTAGTTGTTACAAAATCAAAGAGGAGACAGAGACCTCTTTAAAGAAAAACTTGAAGGATGTTCTTCCATTGTTAGTTTATATTGAGGTTGTGATTGACGAGGACGATTATACTGACGATGATGATGATTAAAATTAATCCTATGCTGTGAGAATTGGATATTATCGTTTATTGTTTGTTTGGAGTGAAAGCTTTATATTGAAAATTCGAAGAGAATTCTCTTGAAACGTTTTGTGAAGGAAAAAAAATCTCTTGAATTTAATATTCCAAATGTTCTCCCTCAGAATAATCATTAAAATTCTTTTTGGGTTAAGTTTTGCTCTTCAAAAAGAAAAGGAGAATATTTACTTTGCAAGAATTAAAAAAGTGATTCGAAAATTTTTCCAAATCTTTCTCCTTTCCTTGAAGATCATCTTTGATAGATAGATAGATAAAATTTTTCGATTCTCAATCAAAAACCCTTATGAAACAAGAAATGCTTAGAAAAATCTTTTTAAGGCTTTTTTGTTTGAGGAGTCTGTGACTTCCAAAAATTCTGTTGAAAAATGTGTTGACAGGGTAGAGTCTTAACTGACCTTATTTTTAGTAATTTTCCTAAAAATTCTATCCTTGAGAAAGAATTTCATTTTTTTAAAAAGAGGGTTGATGTTCTTTGGAGTGAAATGAAATTTGAAAAGAACAATCTTTCCTCTCTTGAAAATTTTTTGTTTGCAAAAATTTTGTTCTTGGTTTTCCCTTAAGAAAATCATTGAAGGTGGAAGGGATATGTACTTCTCACGCTCGAAGACTCTGATACAGAGGAAGCCTGGATGGGCAAAGGGAAGATTTTTCTGGAGTTGTTCTTTTTTTACGGTTTGTAACTAGGAATTTCATGTTAAAACAAAAAAAGTGTTGGATCAAGGACCCGTGAATTTGATTTTGCTCAACGAAGTGTGAACAACCTTTGGTTTTACAGAAAGAAAATTAAATTTGTGAAGAGAACTCATCTTTCTTTGTTTATTTCCCTTTGGTCAAAAGCAAATCAATTTTCCTCTTGAGAATTAATTTTCGCGCTCAACGATTCATTTGCAGAAATAATGGTGAGAAGCCAGTGACCAAAAAAGAGAATACTGGAGAATTCTTCCTCAAACTCCTGAAAGGTGATCCATCTCTTCTCAAAAATTATTTTTCCCATTGAGCTTTTCTCCTTCGAAAACGGAGTTTTCCCGCTTTTTCAATAAGTGAAATAAATCTTTTGTGATAGAGTGATTGATTGTCAAGATTGCTTACCGCGATTTTCTTGAAAGTGAAATAATTTTGTCCAGTAGGAATTTAATCATGAATGAAATTCAAAAAGCTACTTGATTAAAAAACCAAAGCAAGCTTTGACTTCATTAACTGTGCATTTTAGTGGAAAAAATAAAACCAGAAACAAGCTAAAAAACAACCAGGTAGTCTCTTTCAAGCAAAACTCAAGAGATTATCCTTAAACAGAAGGCCACGTGACCGATATACTGAGCACCCGACCAGGAAAAGATCCCTTTAAAGCAGACCGTGAAAAAGAATCAATCCAATTAAAAGTAGCCAATATATGTAAAGTTTCTAAATACGATAGCGGTGTCTTTCAATTGAATGAGAAGAACCTCCATGTGCACATTATAAAGGATAATGACGGAGAGTTTGGAAATTTAAGCCAACTGAGTAAATGAATGGACCTGTTCAAAAGTAATTTCAATAGGAACTTCCAAAATGAGATCTTGAAAAGGGTTGTTTTGGATCTGAAGTTCCAAAAGAAAGTTCAGAGAGTATAGCTACGATGGTCGGAAAACAACAACCCTTGGTATTTATTGTGGGAATAGGTTTAATACAAAGAGCTTTATGAATATTATGATTCACTGCGGAATATTTCTCTTGACATTAGCGAGTAAGGAAATTGATCAAAAAGAGTATTTTTAAAGTCTTAATTAATTGACTAGAATTGAAGAAATAACAGATATTTAGTTGAGTGGTTTGAAGAAAGATCTCAGAAAGATGAAATCACTTCGTGGTTTTTCTCTTGACTTTTATAAGTAACCAGATTCTCCCTTCTCTCCTAATCAAGTAGCTGCCTTCAAATCACAGATGATGGAGTGAGTCATTTGCAAGCAGGTGTCAAAACTCTCAACTCCTTGAAACATCTTTCTCTTAACTTTGGAGAGTAAGCAATAGAGGACCCTCAAGAATTTATTGAATAGATTCTCTGAAATAACAGATATTGAAGTGAGCCATTTGAAAAAAGTCTCCCACCATGAATTTCATTCGGTGCCTTTCTCTGAGCTTTTATTAGTAAGTCAATAAAGATCCTGAGGAATTTATTGGATAGTTGTCAACAGATAACAGACGTTGGAGTGAATCATTTGCAAGAAAGTCTCAAAACTCTCGATTCTCTTGACCACCTTTCTTTGAGTTTTTGCAAGTAAGTGCATCAATATTTTGGCAAGTTGAATCGATAGCTGTCGAAAATTAACAAATACCACAATGAATTATTTGAAAGGAGGTTTTTCAACACTCAAATCTCTCCGATATCTTTGTCTAGGCTTTAGCAAATAAGAAAATCAAGACCAAGAAGAATTTATTGAATGATCGTCATGGAAGCACAAATAATGGTGTAAATCTTTTAAAGGAAGGTCTCAGCAGACCTAATTCGTTACAAATTTCTCCTTGCAGTTTTGCAGGTAAGCAAATGAAAATCTTGAGGAATTTATTGGATAATTGTTCCAGAATCACAAAAAAGAAAAGCACTTTTTTTCCTCTTTGGAAAAGAGTCTTCAGGAGCTTCTTCCGTCATTAGCTCATGTGAAGATTGACTGGTGGTGGTTCTCATGAAATCTTTCATATTGTTGTGAAGATCGAGATTCGTGGAATTTTTTGTTTGAGCTTTAAAATTGAACTCAACTTGAAATGAAAACAAAAATAAGGCCTTATTAGAACTCTCTTGAAAACAGAGCTTGTGATGATTCGATTAAAAGAGAGAAAAAAAATTACAATTGAAGACAAAAGTCACAATCGTTCATTGTGTCTCTTGCCGTAAAGTCTCTTGATTTTGGTCAATTTTTTTTGACCATGAAAGATTTTCTAATTTTTCCTGAGAGTTTACCACTGTTTTTTTTTCGTTTTTTCCTCTTATTCAGGGCAATTTAGGACCAATGGAGTCCATATTTTATAGTTTGTGATCTTTGATGGATGTATTCCCCACCAATAGCCTCAAAAAATTTTTTTGCTATCAGCCAATCAAGAGGTTTTACGGTATTTAAATTTGAACTTTGCACTCTTTGTCCTCGCCCTCAAAAGACCTTTTTCTTTCAAAATTGAGAAAGGAGAAATTTCTTCGATACTTTTCAATGAAAGGGACCTTGTCTTTTTGGGGTCGCAGAACTGCTGACTCAAATGTCTCAGAAAAAAATATGCTTAAAAAAAAAATCCATTCCAGATGATAAAACTTGAAGGTCTAATAAAGGATTGTGAGCTTGAGACCTCAGTGATCCTCATCGGTTATCTGCAAGACTCCAAAAAGGGATTTTTAATTCAAAGAGGGACAAACTTTTTAGTCTTAAGGAAAGCTGGTTGGAAAGATTTTTTATGGGAATTTCTTTTTTGGTCCTTTTTTTGAATGCGCTGACTGATTCAAAATCGGAAATTTTTCAAAGGCTATTTTTGCAAAAATCTTGAAGAATCGATGAAAACGATTTCACTCGATTTTTTCGAACAATCTAAATAAAAAGACCCTTGGAAATAATTTAATATTGTTTTATTTGCTCTTCAATCAACAAAATTTTCCAAACCCCAGAACAACCTTTCCTTTAGCCTTTAGACCCTCTTTCAACTTCTAATAACCCTTCAGAATGCTAGAAAACACCTCAGATATCAAAATAAACGAAGCCAAATTCACTTTTTCAGGGTTTCCAAGTAAGAAAATCGCAAATAGAAATTCTCAGTCAGACACCCCTTTGAAAAATCTAATGAAATGAATAGGCATGAGCTCCGACTCAACAATTTGACCTTGAGAGAGGATTCAACGAAAAGGACAAGCCCAAGGAACTTCAAGTTCTCAGGAGATATGTAAGGAAAAGTTGAACAAAGATCATCTGAATCTGAATGTGAATAGGAAAACAATGACGGATAAAGACTTGGTAACATTAGCAGAAGTGTTAAAGTTCCAGAGGGCCTTACAAAATCTCGAGATTGACTGTTCAAGGTAAGGGGAATAAACTTTAAGGGAGGAAAAGTTGAGACTAGTTTCCCTTTATTGAGCTTTTTATCACGGCTTTTTCTTAAATTTCCATAGGTGTACTAAAATAACAGATATTGGGTTCAGATATCTCTGGAAAACTCTCAAGAAGCTCTCCAACTTGAAAGGAATCCAGCTGAACTTTTATCTATAAGCCGCTTGGAATTTTTTTATTTGATGATAATAGCTGCAATGATCTCACTGATACATCCTTTTTCAGCTTGGGGAAAGCCTTGAAAAGGCTCACTTTTTTGCAAAAAATCAGTCTGGGTTTTTCTTGGTAAGTCGCTTGAGAATGAACAGAATTCCATTTTACTTGATTGAAAGGTGCAAGAATATTACTGATACTGCCTTGTACAGCTTGAGTCCAGGCTTGAAAGGGCCGAAACATTTGCAGGATATCAACCTCGACTTTTCTGTGTAAGTCGATTAAGTTGGGATCTTTGAATAAATTGGCGAATAGATGTGCTGGTCTTACTGGGAGGGCTCTGAAGAACTTGAATGACGGGCTGGAAAAGATGAGGTCTTTACAAAACTTTACTCTCAATTTTTCTTCGTAAGTATCTTTTGACTTTGGAGAAATTTCTCTTTCTGCAAATTTGGGTCCAGTCCAAAATGTCAGATTTTTGAAAGACTCCGCTCCATTTTTGCTAAATTTCAGATGGCTTCCAGTCTTTTTGGAGACTGGTCAAGCACAGAATAGTTTTATTGAGAGGAATTTTTTATAATCTGCTGAATAGTTCCAAGATGAAAACTGATGCCGGCCCAGTGAACCTCAGCAAAGGCTTAAAACGGCTCATTTCTTTACAAACTCTCAATCTCAACTTTTCTGAGTAATTCACTCTTTGGATAATTTCTCTGATTGATAGGTGCCAAAAACTCACTGATATAAGCTTTGACAGCTTGAGTGAGAGCTTAATAAGCCTTACCACTTTGCAAAATCTCATTCTGAACTTCTCCAAGTAATTTTCTTCAAGACAAGATATTGACTATTAGATGTGACAATTTGACTGACACAGCCTTTAGCAACTTGAGTCAAAATGTTCGAAACCTCATATCTTTGCAAGATTTTACCCTCAAGTAATGAAATCTTTATAAATATCTCTCTTGCTAATGAGCAAATAGGTGCAATAATAACATTACTGACGAAACTCTGGCAATTTTATCTGAAAGCTTGGTCATCCTTCATAATTTGAAAAGTGTCAATTTGGACTTCTCCAAGTAAAAATAAGAGATTTAGAATATTATTTAATGGCTCCTAGCTGTTGGAAGATGACTGATCAAGGCCTTTGCAATATAAGCAAAGGCTTAAAAAACCTCACCTCCTTACAAAAAATCAGTTTGAACTTTTCTCAGTATGTCGCTTTATCAAGAAAAATTTTTGATGAAGAAATAGATGCTATAAAGCCACTGATCTTGCCCTGGCTTCTTTGAGCGAAAGCATCAAGGCTCTCACCTCTTTAAGACTCATTAGTCTCAATTTTGCCGCGTAAATTGCTCCTTTAGTTTTTTGCTTATTGAGAATGACTAAAGGTCGCATAATATCACTGATGAAGGCCTCGCTATATTGAGTAAAGCTTTTCAGAATCTTGGTTCTTTGCAGAATCTCAACCTGAAATTTTCCGAGTAAACATCTTGATTCAGACAATTTATTCATAAATGAAAAGGTGTGAGAAGCTTACGGATGCATCTATATATTCCTTGAGCAAAAGCTTTGAAGGCTTCATATTCTTGAAAGAGATTTGCCTGGATTTTTCCTTGTAAAAAACGCTTTTCAATGTGAAATATTTTTCTGAAAATTATCAGATGTTGCAATCTTACGAGCTCAACATTGGATAACATTAGCGAAGGTTTGAAAAATCTCACTTCTTTACAAACAATGAATTTCAACTTTTCTTGGTAAATATTGGCAACTTTTGAAGAGAAAATAACTCATTATAGGTGTAGTAAATTGAGTGATTTAGCTTTTATATCGCTCCCTCAATGCTTGAAGAGCCAGATTAACCTAAAAAATCTCAGCCTGAATTTTTCCAGGTAGTTTCTATGTGATTCTCCTTTTGGACATTTTAAGGTGCAATCAGATCATTGATAAGCCTTTGGGATTTTTGAGCGGATGCTTGAGTGAATTGGCTTCTCTTGAGACTCTTCATCTTGAGCTAAGCAGGTAACGAATGACTTTGTAAGTGTTTTGGATGAATCGTTAGATGCACAAGTGTCACGAATTTAGCTTTGAGTGGTCTGAGTCAAAGTTTGAAAAACCTCAAATTTTTACAAGGACTTGGTGTTCGTTTTTCTTCGTAAGGAATTGTATTGAAGGAGGTCTTTAATTTCCGGTGAAGAGATGTCCGAATATCAATGATGAAATCTTGAATGACTTGTGTAACATTTTGAAGAGCCGGACATCTTTGCGAAAGGTGTTTTTTGATTTTTCTCAGTAAGGACTTATTTTGAAGTGGCACACTGATTTGGTTTGATAGATGTTCGGGAATTGCCAATCACACCAAGCAAAAAATCAGAGAAACCTTGCAAGATCTTTGTCCATCACAATGTGATCTGTTGCTATTCATTTGATCCGGAAGAGGTTCTATTTTCTATTTATAAATTTCTGAATGAGAGAAAGAAAATAATATGTGTCATTTTCGAGATTTGCTCTATGATCTCTCTCAGCCTAAAATCTCCAAGAAAAAATTAATTCTACGCAAAAATGATGAGAATCACAAAGGGAAATTTAAGAATCTTTTAGGGTTCCCAATAAGATTTTGGATGCCTTTGAAGTTTTTGAAGAAAATTTTTCTGAATTTTTTCGATTTTCTTGTCAATATGAATGAATGAATTGGAAAGACAGACTCTCAAAGTAGTTTTTTTCGAAGGTAAGGCGTTCGTCTTAAGAGAAATTTCAAATTTAGCAAACAAAGCAAATTTATTTTTTTGTACGACCAAAGCTGACTTTGGCTTGAGTTTTTTTTCATAGAATTGAAAATCAACCTGAAAAAATAATTCTGATTTGAGAATAGATTTTCCAAGTTCTTTTCCTTTGGTGTTAAAACTTTGAGCAAAAATAATTTCACTTGAGATATATTTGGCAAATTAGTGAAAAACCTTTGATAAATCCATCCATAAAGGGATTTTTAATTCAATAAAAAAATCTAGAAAATTTCTTTTTAAAAAGTAAACTCAATAAAGAATCCTGGTAAAGTGTTGGTTCTTGGACTTTTCTGACCTTTAGAAACAGAATGATCTCAAGAATTCCAACTCAAGCCAGAAAGGAAAAAGAGGACGCTCCAAAAAGCATTATAGTGAAGAAAATAGCTAATAGGAACAGAAAGTAAATCTTAAACCATGAAAAGAGGGATCAGGTTTGTAGGGAGAAGGCCGAGTTGAATGGCACAAACTTGTCGTTTGATTTGATAAAGAAGCACAAGGCAAGAATCATCGTCTTCTCCAGCGAAGAGTAAAAAAGAATGGATAATTTGAAATGTGATGAAGATAGGAATTTCAAGGTTGATGAAGTAGTCAAGAGGCTCACAATGATTCTGAAGGGATCAAAGGGAATGAGAAAGCTGGAGCTTTGGTATTCCAAGTAAGAAATCCAGTTTATATTTCTATGCATTTTTCATTTCAGTATGGGAAAATCAGAAGAGCATATTTTTTGTTTGAGATTTTTCGAATCGAAAGCTGAAAAATTCAAAGGGAAAGAGCAAAATGCTTCCTGTTGAAGAAAGACTTTGAAAATTTTGACTCCAGGCGTCTCTGGAGCTTTTCTGACAACCTCTTTGCTTGACCTTGGGAGAAGGTGATCGGGTTCATTTTGGAAAATTTTTTGAATTGAGTTTTCTTTGAGTTTTAAAGATTCCTTGAGAGTCTTTTGAGATAAGATTTCCAAAGAGCTTTCAAGAAGAAGAAGATTTGGAAACCTTTTCGCAGAAGCCTGTTGAAAAAGGTTCTCACCAAGAAAATTTTGATTCTTTTCAAAGGTCCTGAAGAAAAAAGGGCATCTTATCTCATTCAAAATCTTCTTTTTGGGGTCTTTTTTAATTTCTTTAAATTCTCTTTGAGGTTTCCTTACAAAATTTAATGGATAAATAGTTGTGATGAAATAACCGATAGAGCCTTGGAAAAAGTTATTGCATGTCTTAAAAGGCTCACTTCCCTCGAGAATCTCACCATTCGAATTATTGAGTAAAAATCAGAACAAGTTTATTTAACTAATGCTTAGTTGTATGCAGGTTACAGATGGTGCACTAGAGAGTATCAGTCAGGCTCTGAGAAGAATGATTTCATTAAAAAGTTTAATTCTTCACTTTTATGAGTAGATGATTTGGCAAAAAATTGAGTTTTGATTTGAGAATAGAAATGAGGGAGTAACAAATAACGGAGTTACAAATCTTCACAAAGGACTAAAGAGACTGACCTCTTTGCGGAATATGGAACTTTATTTTGTTGAGTAAGGAAGAATTCTCTCGTGAATTTTCGAATCCTTTGGTTATTTCTTTTTTTCTCGAAGGGGGTTGGTGTGATTTTTTCCTCCTGAGATAGTCTTGTTTCTGTGCATTCTGAAAGTTTTTGCTTCTGAAAAGAAAGGGAGTGATTCAGAAGCCTTGGGTGCTTTCTCGGGACTGAAGCCACTTTTTTGCCAAAGTAAAAATCTCACAATCGACAGGGAATTTTTGGGTATATCAAAAACCGAGTATTGAGTTGACTGATGAAAAGAAAGATTAGAAGATTCATTGTATTGAAAAGAAGGTATTTAAATTTCGAATAGGTGTAGTCAGATTACAGATAAAGGGCTACAGAAGATATGTAGGACTTTGGAAAGATTAAAATGCCTACAAAGCATCACGTTGGGCTTCCCAGAGTTGCTCTTTATAAAAGAAAGCTTTTTAATGAGTTTTTCTCGTCATAGGAATGAAATTATCACTGATATGAGTCTTGGAAATCTCAGCAAAAGCCTCAAAATACTGACCTCTCTCAAGGAAATTAGCCTGAATTTTTTGAGGTAAGCCTCTTTTGTCATCGAAAAACCCTTGTTTTTTGGAATAGTTGCGAGAAAACAACGGATGCAGGACTGAGAAAAATATGTGAAGCTCTTGAGGAACTGACTGTTTTACAGAACCTGACCCTCGGATTCTCTGGGTAAACAATACTTTTTTTTGGCTAAACAAAATCCTTTTGGCAGCTGTCACCAAGTTGAGGACATAATTGGACTACAAAAGATCGGTCAAGTTCTTGAGAAATTGAGAGGATCTTTACGAAAAGTCTCTCTCAAATTCGGCTCGTAACAATAGAAATAATAGATCTTTGAATAACTCTTTCTAGGAATCAGAATTTCAGTGACAAAAGCTTTGAAAGCATTATTCAAGGTGTAAAAGCATTGAATTTCCTCCAAGACCTGACTCTTGACTTTTTTCAGTATTCAGGGAATGATAAAAAACAAAGTTTATTTTTGGATAGTTGCAACCAGGTTGGAGACTCTCACTTGCAAAAAATAGGACAAGCGCTGGAGATACTGACTTGCCTCAGAAAAATCAATCTCAATTTTTCTTGGTGAGGGGATTATTCTAATCTATGCGAGGGAAAAGCCTTTTTTGAGGGGATCTCCTTTCCTTGCCTTCAAGTCAAAAAATAAAAGTTTTATTAATTTTTTTAATAGGAACGAAAATATTACCGATGTCTGTATCCCCAACATTTGTCAAGGCTTAAGGAAGCTAACTTTCCTTCAGAACCTTACCCTCAAATTCTACGAGTAAAAATCTTCCTTTTCAGGTCAAGAACTTTATTAATTTGATAGTTGTGCTCAAATCACAGATGTTACTATGCAAAACATTGGAGAAACATTTGAAGAGTTACCTTCCTTACAGAGCTTAACGCTTGACTTTGCTCAGTAAACGATATTACAAGAAGAAATATTGTAACGTTTTCAAAGGGATGAAAAGTTAACGGATGGAAGCCTCCAAAGCATTTGGAAAGGCCTGAAAACACTGAGTGGTTTGCAAAGCATAACAATTGATTTTGATGGGTATTTGGCGTGGTAAGAGAGGAATTATTAAATTTGTATAGTTGTACTGGGCTGACACGGGAAGGCCAAGAGAGATTTGCGGAAAATTTGGAAGGATTGGTCCCTTCTGAAAATATCCTCATCACATTTTCAGATGAATAATTTGATTTCAAATTGAGAAAAAATCTAAGATGAAGAGTGTACTGGAGGCAATATGTCTCTGATTATCCAATCTAATATTTTACTGACTCCCTATAGGCATTTATTATGATGGCTTTTCTTATGAACTTTAACAATTTTGTTCAGATTCATTTGATATTAAACTAAAGATTTCATTAATTTTATGACGATATATTTCCTATGATTTAATGATTTTGGAATTCGAATACTTCATGAAGAGAAATCTTACAGACTCAGATCTAACAAATTTTTTTACAAGGATATCTTGAAAAATGAATCGAAGTAAAACTCTTTTAAAAAAAAGTTTGATTTTATGATCCAAATTGATCGAGATTTGGGTTTGAGATTTTTTGAGTCGAATTCTGAAGGTTGATTGATTTCTATCATAAAGATTTTTTTTCAATAGGCCAACTTCGAGGGGGTTTCGGATTTTCTAAAATCAAATTCAGACAAGAATTTTGTTGAGTTCTGACTCACAGAAATTAAAACCAAAATCAAAGAAATTCTTCCAATAAATTCTGCTCAACTCCCAACAAAAAAAACCAAAGGAAAGAAAACGATTGAACCAAGTCTCGATTCCTGAAACCTGCCTTACTCACATACCTAGAATGATCTCAGGGCCCTCTACAAACGAAAAAACTGAAGAAGAGAATCATCTTTCGAAGAAAATCCACAATGGAAATCAAAAGTAAGAGATCCTCTTCAGATTCATAAACTTGGTAGAGAGAAAGCTGAGCTCGACACAAGGAGCTTAAACCTTCACTTAAAGGAGAGAATTGAAGCAAGAGGACTGGATTTTTCAGAAAATCAGTAAATCAAAAGAACGTTTTCAAAATCTAATGGATCTCATAGAGGAAAGATCCCTGAAGCATCCTTCAAAAAGTTGATAATGGCCCTCAAATCCTCAAATAAAACGCAGAAACTCACCCTTTGCTGCATCTGGTAATTGATTTTCCACGGGCTCTTCACTTAATCAGAACATCTAACCCTCACTCATTTTCTCGTAAAGAGCCCTCTTTTCTTCTCACTCAAACCCTTATGCAGAATTAGAGGCTCTTCGGCGCACCTTCTATGCGCCTCGAATGAAAAGTCTCTTGGGAATTTCCGAGAAAAATTGGAAGGAGGGATTTTATGAGCTTTGCCTCATATTGAAATAGGCCTAATCAAATAACGAACAGAGCACCTCAGAAGCTCAGTTCAGGGATCAAAACCCTCAGTAGGTCTCTGAAGAATCTCTCTCTGAACCTTTATGCGTAAGGGAATATTTGAATGGAGAAGAAATTTATTGATAGCTGTGACCTTGTCCAAGATGATGGAGTACGAAATCTCAGTTTGGCCTTGAAGACATTGTGTTCTTTACAAAGCCTAAGGCTTACTTTTTCAGCGTAAATAATGAGAATCTGGAGAGGGTATGAATCTGATGATGTTAGCAGCAACAAGATTAAGGATAAAGGATTAAAGGCGATAGGCTCAGCTTTAAAGTCGTTGAGCTCTTTAAGGAGCATTCAGCTATATTTTATCAGGTAAATACAGGGGAAATGAGGGCTTTTATTTGAATTTAAAGGCATCTCAATGATACGATATTGTGGAGTGTTTGTCAAGGGATCAAGAGATTGCAATTTTTACAAGTTATTTATATCGAATCTGCGAGGTATTTATTTCGGTTTTTGAATAGAAACTCTAGATTTTGTCCTTCGACTGAAACTTGCTTGTTTTTGGGATCGTTTCTACAAGAGAAAATTTTCTGTCCTGAGAATTCTCTCTAGATATTTTTTGAGGGGTTGCTTGAAGATTTTATGAAAGAAAAAATTTTTATCCAGGAGAAAGATAATCGAAGGACAAGCCATCGTGCTGGCTCGGTGTTTAATTTATGGATAGTTGCGATCAGGTGACAGATTTAGGGTTGAGAAATCTCAGTCAGATATTGAGAAAATTTGACGAGTTACGAAGCCTTTCTCTTAAATTTGCTTGGTAATGATGAAGAATAAGAAAGAGATTTTCATGAGATTTCCAAGGGCGGATGAGGTTACAGACATTGGAATGGAAAGCATTGGAGAAGCTATTGAGAAAATGACTTCTTTAAGAAGTGTTTCTCTTGATGTTAACGGGTAAGAATCTTTGTTGTAAAGACGAAGTTTCATTAAAATTAATAGGAATAAAAACATAACAGATTCAAGTCTTATGAGTATAAGTAAATGTCTGAAAGAGCTGAATTGCCTTGAAAACCTGACTCTTCGCTTTGATGAGTAAGGGAAAACCTTAGAAAAAAGGGTTTATAAGTGGTAGTTGCAAACAGATTAGGGATGTTGGGCTGCAAAGCATCAGAGAAAGTCTTGAGAAACTGGCCTGTTTGAAGAGTATTTATCTCAATTTTTACAGGTAATTCAGATGGCAAAATGAGGTTTTAATGAGTTTTTTCAAAGGAACCAGAATATCACTGACATAAGTCTTGAAAGCCTGGGTCAAAGCTTGAAGACTCTTAATGTACTAAAGAGCATTGAGCTGAATTTTTTTAGGTAGAGAATTCTTGGAAGGAGAAGTTTGTTCATTGAGTCTAGATGCATTGGACTCAGTAGAGAATGCAAAGATGGTTTTCTTGAAAGCTTAAGAGAAATTGCCTCATTAGAAAACACTAAAATCCAATTTTAATGAAAGAAAAAGTTCTTGTGATTATGGATATTGAAATTATACTGTGTACCTCAAGATTTCTTGATAAAGAATTGGAAGGAATGTGGTGAGAGTTTTATATTAAGAAAATTTTGTTTGATGAGTTGATAAGAAATAAATACACAACAAAACTTTTTCCTCAGTCCAAAAGTTTGTAAAACTTCTCAGGAAATATTGATTATTTTCTCTCATGAAATTTTGCATCTCTTTGTCAATTATTCAAAATTGCCTGAAAAGTGGAAAAAGTTGCGCTCAAGCGGAGGTCTATTTCTTTGGAATTTTCTGAAACCTTTAAAATGCTTCCATATATTTTTGACCCAATACTATTCTCTTTGCCTGAGATCTTTCAATGAGCTATAAAAGAGAAATAGTTATTGAGAAACGAGGAGAGGAAAAGTAAACCACTTCCTCGGCTTTTCTGGGTCGATATGGGACTCGATAATTACAAAATCATCAAGTTTTCGCAAGAAACGAAAACTTCCCTCCAAAATCTTGGGAAGAAACTTTGCTTTAACTTCAAGAGAAACTTCTTGAATCGACTTGAGAGAAAAACTCCTCTTGTGCACTCATAGCCTCTAATCTCTTGATGAATTCCGAGACAGCCAACCTCCTTTAGCAAAACATCAACAACAGTTTTCAGAGTAAGAGTCTTGAGATGAAAATTCTCAACTAACCCCGGGTTTTTCCAATAGGATTGTCTGAACCTTATCTCCTTTGTTAGATTTCATCTCCTCTCATGTCTTCCAGGCACATTGATGAAAAGGTTTTTGTAAACGCTAGAAGACGACCATAGTGATTATTTCACAATCCTCCTTAGACATCCTTTTCAAGCTCGTTAATAGAGATATTTTTAGACAAAAAAATTAGGGTTTTTCTAGTTTTACCCGGGTATCTTGAGAAGCTCATGGGGCCCGAAAAGGGATATTGACCCATAAAGCTTGAATATCTTGAAGATTCAACCTTTTTGCTCTTGACCAGATGAACACCCTCTTTTTTCGTCACAAATATGCCTCATTTTCATCCAAAAAAGCTTAGTTTTTTTCCCATAAGTTTTTGGAGCCCGTTGGGTGAAGCTCACAGCTTTTTCAAAACCTAAAAATATCTCTCTGCTCACAAAAACTCTCTCTCATTTTACTCCCTCACAAACTAGTTTCTACCTCAATTAGCCGCTCATATTTCAAAAACTATTAAGGTTTATTGACTGAATAATCATCTTTTCGTTTTTCTTGAGAAGAAAATCCATAAACTGTTTGAGATCCTTCATTGAAGCCAACTCCCACTCTCAGAT
>Ga0182738_1001083_pt1 | contig 34917 bp, 16 predicted proteins | sample eDN5th30CBELigMG_FD_128876 | JGI IMG/M metagenome (GOLD analysis project Ga0182738, IMG submission 128876) | Enriched Miracle-Growth compost microbial communities from Emeryville, California, USA - eDNA 5th pass 30_C BE-Lig MG (version 2)... ...
AAGCAAGCTTATTCAAAATATTTAAGCTCGCTCCCTTCAGATTAATTTTTGACAAGCAAAGTTCTGTGATTTAAAATGCATTTCAGTGTAGGAACCACTCATACCACTCGAGCCTTCAGCACGTGAGAAAATCTTCCGAAAACCATAATATAGCAACCTTACTTCTTCATTTCCATTGTAGAATACAGTCTATTTTATGCTCTCAAGAACCTTTTATGTTCAAACAGCTGAAGGACTTAAAGGCCAAACTGCGCCACTTTAAGCATAAGAGGGTCTTAGTCGGAGAATATCCGTCCTAAAACTAACAATCTGAGAAGAGTTCGCTTGCAGATAACAAATAATAAGCTCAGTTTTTAAGACTATATATTTTTTTACAAACTTTTTTTTGCTGAGTTTGGCTGTCCAGTCGTTCTTCTTCAAAATCATTTCTTCGAGTTTAACAAGAATATTCTCATTGCTTTGCTCGAATTCTTCAGATTTGCTGCTTTTGGGACTTTGGAATAAGTTAGGAGGCATACATTTTAGAACCTTTGAGAATTTTTGTTTCTCCCTTGCATCCTACAAAACATAAGACTTGAGGGGAAAAATTTCAGAATAAAAGTTTAACGCTCAGTCACTATTAACATTTTTTTTGAGAACATTCTAGATAATCTGAGCAGGAAGTCCGGTTTCTTATTGCCAGATTCAGCTTATCATCAAAAATTTCTTTATCTTTTTGCCATTGTACCAAAACAAAATTCGACTTGCCAAAAACTATTCAGAGGTAAATTTCAAGTTCTCATGTTTCTCTCTCCATTTGATATGAAGGAATCAGTCATCTACGGCTTTAAAAAAATTATCTCCTTGTATTCTAATCCCAAAATTTTATAATAAACTTGCTGACAATCAGTTTTTATGATTTAGATCGGTATTTTCTACCTTTATAAGCCAGCAATCAACCGCTATCAGATATAAAGATTTAAACAGAGCTTCTCTAGAAACAAAATTTTTCAAAAATGCATTCCAAAAAGGCAAAGAAGGGTCATAAAGAATCTGAAACTGAAAAGGTTGCTGACCTCAAACGCCTTGCCCAAGAAACATCTGACTTTGCTGAAATCATCGAATTAAGCGATCATGAGAACGCTGATGTTCGATTACAAGCTGTCAAGAGACTTTGTCCTTGCAGAGTCCAAAGAGACATCGATAGTGTCTGGCAAAGACTTTTTGAGATGACTGAAGACGATGATGCTCGTGTTAGATATCAAGTTTTGCACAATATTTGTGATGGATCTCCTGATCATTTAGAATCTCAGGTTGTGGAAGCAATGGAAAAGTTCAACAGAGATGAAGATAGGGAAATCAGAAGAAGAGCCCATAAAGTATTGGCAAGTTACTTGAGGACTGGGAAGTGGAATGTTTTGTAAAATGAACAAGATTTTTCTACTAAAGTGTTTCTACATTAAAACGTATACGTTCGATTTAGTTACTTTATGAATAATTGATACTGAGACAATGTATTTTTATTTCTTATGAAATGATTGAAAGAGTGTCTGTCCTCACAAAAATTCATTTTCTCAATAAAAAGACGAGAGATTTTTCAAATATTTAGTGTCTGATTAGAGTTTTATTCATAAATGAAAATAATAAAAATATGTATTTTTATTGTATTGCATGAAAAAAGGATTCAATAAAATCTCCTTATTCATAAAAGTAAATTGCTTAGATAACTCTCCATTGCATGATAGTTCTATCATAACCACCAATAGAGTAGAGTCTTTGATCATTATTGTCGAATCTCACTCTAACAACATGTTCAGAATGTCCTCTATATGAGTTGGCCTTAGCGCCTTCAAGGCAAGGATTTCTGTAAAGATTAACCAAACCGTAATCATCAGCACTAGCAAAAACATCACAAGCCTTGCTTCTATCAACTCCATTGACGTGACTTCCATCAGTACCAGGAGGGAAAACACCTTGAACAGGCCATCCAAGCTTAACAGTGAAAGAAGCCCATTTTTCATCTCTAAGTTCAGAAGCACCACCTTTTTGGGTGAGAAAGAGAATTTAAAAGAAAGAGATTTTACCAGTTTTTTGTTGGCCAGTGTTGGCATCAAAGAAGAGGAGTTCATAAGCACCACATATGCTCTGGATACTTTGACTATCAGTGCTCCAATCAAGAGCAGTAATGAAAGAATTATGCTTGGTGCATGTGGCCAATAAGTTGTAATCAGTACTCTAAATTGAAAATTTAACAAAAATCGCGTTCAAAATCTTACGTCGTAGATGTAGATCTTGTTGTCATGAGAACCAACAGCACACTTAGTACCATCAGGAGAATATTGGATAACTTCGATCCATTCCTTAGAGTGATGGATTTTCTTGACAAATTGCAAGGTATTGACATCGCTGTGAATATGAACTTCACCGTTGTTAAGACCAACAGCGACGTGTCCATTAGAGGCATTGATAGCAGTAGCTCTGGCGCATTGATTAGGAGGGAAAACACTCAAAGTAGAAGCTCCTCCAATCTTCTTTTTCATTCCAGGAACTTCATTAACAATGGCAGTAGCAATGCATTTTCTGGCTTCAGGATCCCAAGTCATGACCTTATTATCATCAGAAGAGGTCACAATCAAGCCAGAATTAGGGCAGATAGAAAGACCCCAAGCTTCACCATCAGAGTGACTTTGCATAAGGACTTTGCTGTTGGACGCATCATCGATTTCAATGATAGTTCCGTCTCTTAAACCAGCCAAAATAGTAGTTCCTTGAGTATCCAAAGATCTAACTTGAGCGCTAACAGGAATAGTGGCGATTTTATTCAAGGTAGGGCCATAAACAGTGATGGAATTTTTACCGCCAACCAAGATTCTCTCAGAAGTAACGCAGATGGCATTGATAAATCCAGTAGTGACTTGAATGGATTTAACGCAAGAATTGCCGTTCCAGAGATAGAGAGCGCCATCAATAGATCCAGAGTAGCATTTACCGTCAGGGCCAAAAGCAACAGTAGCCATGGCAGTCATTTTGTTTCCACCAAAGATACCCTTTCTGCCAGACAAAGTGGATCCGTTGAAGGTGTAGAAAGAAACTCCTCTCTTTTCAGCAGTAGCAAAAACGTTGTCAACTGGTGACCAAGCCAAATCCAAAATTGGATCAACGCCTCCCTAATTGGAATGAGTTAATTATATTCAAAATTTCACAAGAAATAATACCTTTTGTTGGGCGAGTTTATTTCCTTGCAAATCAAAGACAAAGACGGTATGATCATTATCAGCGGCAGCAGAAGCGACATATTGAGCATCTTTATTGATACCGATAGCTTTAACAAGTCTGGTATCTCTTCCTTGCTTGAAATTGCTAATCAAGCTGCAATCTTCAGTATTCCAGACACAGATGATGGGGTTTTTGCCGACTTGACCGGTAGCAGCAATCTTTCTATCAGGACTGATAGCAATAGCCATGATATCATCATTGTGAGTGGTGGTATCCTTAATATCACCTCCACCAAAGAATTTCTGAGTGTTGTTGGTCTTATCCAAGACAACACCGAGAGCAGCGGTGATGTAAACAACTCTGTTGGGATCAGCACTGTAGAATCTAAGGATTAAGATGAGAGGATTTGCATTGGAAAAGGGTGAGTTTACAAGTTTTGTCTAGAATCTATTGCTCTATAGCCATAGACATATTCTAATTCCAACTTTTTGGAAGGAGCACTGGGGTTATTAGCAGGCTCTATGTATTGTTAGATTTCGGCTCGATTTCACGGGTTACTGTTGGTGGGAGCTTTAAGAGCACCGATCCAAGGCTTGACAGCCATGAATTGATCACCTTCACCGGCAGCTTCAACTTCGAATAAGGCATTCTAAATGAAGAGATTAATATTCAAATATTCATAAGAGAGGTACATCGCCAGCTTCTTTCTTTTCGGTTCTTTCATAAGCGTCATGAGCTTCACCATTTTCGTCATAGATCTTGCCTTCGAGCTCCAATTGAGCTTCAGCATCAAGCTCGCCAGTTACGATACTGGTAGCATCGACAGGTTGGTTAGGTTTAGCTTCCTAGGAGGAGAATGAGAAGAGGGAGAGGAGTAAGGATTACGATAGAACTTGCACAGCCCATTTATGAAGAGGAAATAAATTTTTTAATTTGGAAGATTTTTGTTTTTTTTGTATTATAAACTCAGTAACAGTTACAGTCTAAATTTATAGGGTATGGGTTCATTTTAAAATTTTATAAATTAAGGATAATACGGCAATGAGGGGCGAAAGATACAAGATGCAGATCAACTTTCTTTAATTAGTAGAGAGATACGGTTTTAAATTATGTAATAATTCTCTTTTAAAAGACGTCATTAGGAAATCATCCAATCATGTGTTTGCTAAATAAAATTTGAGGTTTTTTGGTCTTTATAATGGCTTTTTGAATAACTTGTTTTGGCAGGATTATTGGGGGGCAGATGAAGAATTGGGGATTCGATAAAAAATCTCTTTCAAAATTCATGGGGATTTGAGACTCTTGATGCGGTTTGGTGAAGGTCAGAAAATAGATGTGAAGGAGATTTGAACAAGGTTTGAAGGAGGAAAGAAGAGGCCCTAATTTTAATCAAAACTAGACAAAAAATTTGAGGCGTCTTTTTTGCCTAAACTTAATATAACAGTTACAAAAAATAATAATATCATGATGATAGTAACAATGATGGAGGTCTTGATTCTATAGAGTTCAGTCTCAAGCATAATATTTAGCTCTAAATATGTCTCTATATTTTCTGAGAATTCAAGAACTTTGTTGACTTGATCAATGGAGGCTTTCGGAGATATTTATGCCAAATTGGCTCCTTTTTCTTTCGAGTGGGAAAACTTGTTTTCAGAGTCTTTTGAAAGTGATTTTGACGAAGCAAGAGGCTATGAATATATGATCTAAGCCGTTTTTAGCCAAAAATATTCGAAACTGAAAATATATTTGAGGAGGAATTGTAATCACGAAAAAGGACTTATAAAAATGGATAAAGTAAGAACTTGGTTTTTTTGTGATTTTTCCTTCAATTAAAAAAGAAACTGCCGCTTTTTATATAAACTCTCGGCAGTATCTGTTCCAAAAGTCTGTCTTTCAGCCTAGTTAGCTTGAGAGAAAGAATTCATCTTAATTTATGAAGCCATGACTCTGATGGAAATAGGTCAGGAGATGAGGAAGAAATTTTTTTTTTTGCGATTCATGAAAGAAAAGAAAAATGAGAGATTTTTATTGGCAGTGGAAACTTCCGTAAAAAACAAAAATAGATGGGTAAAAACACTATTTACACCAAGTATACATTTTTTACACTAAGAAAAACACTATTGTACTCAATATATAAAAGAAATTAATCAGTAATTATATTTAAAGAACATTCCATTTACCAGTTCTCAAGTAACTTGCCAATACTTTATGGGCTCTTCTTCTGATTTCCCTATCTTCATCTCTATTGAACTTTTCCATTGCTTCTACAACCTGAGATTCTAAATGGTCAGGAGATCCATCACAAATATTGTGCAAAACTTGATATCTAACACGAGCATCATCGTCTTCAGTCATCTCAAAAAGTCTTTGCCAGACACTGTCGATGTCCTTTTGGACCTTACAAGGACAAAGTCTCTTGACAGCTTGCAATCTGACATCAGCATTGTCATTGGAACTTAAATCGACAATTTCGTCAAAGTCAGAGGTTTCTTGAGCAAGACGTTTGAGGTCGGAAATATTTTCGGCTTCAGATCCTTTGTGGCCCTTTTTGGCCTTTCTGGAATGCATTTTGAAAGTAAAAGTTTTTGTTTTAATTATTTTTTTGTTTGTTTGAGATTGTAGGAGATGAGAGAATATTTATAAGGCAAATCTGCTGAGTAATTCTGATGAGGTTTACCTTGGATTAGAGATATCAGACCCTATAATTTGGAGAATTTGGGCGATCAGGCCTTTGATAAGATTATCAGATTTGAACTGAGTTCCCACTGTACCCTCATAAACCTTTATTTAATAATAAATGACTATTAAATTCTGATGCTATTGGATTATAAAAAAAGATATTGAAAGAATGAAGCTGATACTCAAAGTTAGGGTTTGGAAATCTGAATACTCAGAAGAAGGAATTTGAGCAATCGAAATATTTGCTTGGTGGGAAGTATTCAGTTCACCAAAATTTTATTGAAAGAAATTGGGAAATAAGAAGGGCATCTCCAAAGCAATATTTCTGAGAAATAAAAATTTTTTTAAAGAGCCCAAAGAATCAATCGGATCAAATTCGAAATATCATGCCTAGAGTCATACAAACGCGTTTTTACTAGAGGAGGGTTTTTTTATCTCGCTTTTCGATGTCTTATTCTTCAAACAAAACCAAATTCGAACCATGTTGAAACAATCAAAATAAAGCTGAATGCCTTGGTTGTTGATTCTTGAAGTTCAATAAGTCAGATGGGCCTCACTGATTCTGACGAATGAACTCTTCAACTAATTGAAACATGAAAAGGTGATTTCTGCACCCAGTGATTTTCATTTCAAATCAAGGTTTCCCAAGTGCCTATTTTGCCCGACTTTGTCAAATTTGTCAAATCCAACCCTTTTCTTGAGAAATAAATCAAAAAGAAAAATTGAATATTTTTTTTCAAAAAATATTTTTTGAAGGGTTTTGTTTACAATTTTTTTGGATGAAATTTCCGACAAAAAAATCTTTTTCCAATCCTTTTCACCATTTGATTGATTTCTTGGAAAAAATAATTTGTCAGACCAGATCACACACTTTTCTGGCTCACTATTTTAGAGTTATTGAGTTGTTCTAAAGAAACTCTTAGGATTCAATAAACCATCTCCTGATAAATAAGTATGTCAGGGTTTTTTGAAAAACCTCTGGCAATACTTGAAATTCTTGAGAAAGGTTGAGAAGCCTTGTTTCAAATTCAGCTCTCAGCACAAATTTTACATTCTCAAATTTTTTGAATTCTCTCTTTCTTTAATCTTACTTCAAACAATCAATAATTTTTTCGAACAAACTTTCAAAAAATATTTTTGTTTTGAGGCAAAGATTTGAACACATCCAATTGTCTTCATTGACTCTTCTGTTTTTCTTTGTGAGATAAGAAGGAGAAAAGACTAACGAAATTATTATTTCATGCGATTGATATCTTTCAAAGGCAATTTTTTCAAACAAATTTTTTTTTTTTAATTGAAACTAAAAAATATATATCAAAATGCCCAAAAAGACCGCAGCCGCCGCTTTACCACAAGGAGAAGAAACAAAGAAAAAGAAGCCACTCGCACTAAGAAATGAAGTTTTCATTAGAAAGAAGGAACGATTGAGGAAGAAATGTATTCAGCATTAAAAAATAGCGAGTATAATATGGGTCAGAAAGAAATTGACCCTTTCAAGCCCTCCATGTTTAGAGGAGGTCTTATCAACCGCACTACGAGGCATATCTACATTATCCTACGAGTTCAAATGTCAGAGATCAAATGAGCCCTTTATAATTGAAGGAAATGTTTGTTCTAAAATTTTCACTAATTGATATTCCCTTACAATTTTAGTAAATCCACTTTCTCTTGCTTTTTAATTTATTTGCTTATTGAGAGTTTTTCCTTTTATTAATCGCCCAGTCTCATTAGGAATTCGAATTGATTCAACAGATTGCATGACAGAACTCAATAGAAATTAATCAATTTATTAATAAAAAATTAAACCTTCGGAAACTGAAATCATTGAAGAAGGATCCTAGTCTCCAAGAAGAAGACAGTCTTTGATAATTTTCCCATAAAATCATAAGGACTCAAGATCTCACTTGAATTCCCAATAACAATCAAAATAAGAAAGAACTTTTAAAACTTTCAAATATGTATTTCTAGCCTCGAATTATTCTTTTAGAAAGAGCTTAGGCAATAATTCTTGCCTATATTCCACTTAAGGGATAATCAATAAGAGCTGTTCTTTCTTTCTGACTCAATAGGCTTAAATTTCTCCATGCTTTTTACTTTTGATAAAGCCTGATGCCATAATAATCTTTTGATTCAGAAAAGATGTACTATCATCGAGTGTTAATAATAAAGTAATAGAAGGTAGCTCAGTAGCACACCAACAGACTTTTCTTTCTGAAGAAATGAATAAATAGGAGGGTCTTCTGATAAATATAAAGAGATATAAAGAATTAATGTTGAATTCCAAAGGATTAGCCTTTGGGTTCACTACAAGAGGCCAAAATAAAGATTAGGATCTTCAGATCAAGAAGCGGGAATAAAAGGAAAGTGAAAGGAAAGGAAAAAGGGAAAGAGGTAAAAATTCATAAGGGGGGAAAATGGGCATCTTCATCAAAAAGAGAAGTCCATCTTTAAGGCTCCAAGAAGGAGTCTGTTAGCTTTTAATACAGAGGAAAAGAAAGAATTTTCGAATCCTTCTTTCGAAACAGTGTGGTTGTTGATGCGTTTCATATACGAAAAGAATAAATCGGACAGTATGATTGTTTCCATTTGATTCAAAATTTTCAAACGAGAATCAGTTATGGATTTTAGCCCTAGTAATTCCGATGTCAATCAATTTTAAACTCGCCTAAATGGTGTTTCAACCAACAAAGATCTCCATAACTGCCTTGACTTCCCAGAAATCTATTTTATTTTCGAAAAGATCAACTCTTGCCCAAAACAAAAGAAATTTCCAATCAGAAGAAATCTAGCTCCTTGGACTCTGAAAGTTCGTAAAGCTACTGAAAGGTTCATCATTATTGCTACTATTTAAAGGTTTTGTGCTGAGAAAAGCGAGAAAGAAAGATTTAAAAATGTGCTATGAAGGTCATTATTTTCTTTTGAAAACACAATGGAATATCATTATTATAAGTCCTTTTTTCAGGAGCTCAAAGACATCATTGGATCCTTCATCCTGCAACCCTTGAAAAATTGAAAAGGTGGAAAGGAAGCAATAAATGTCCCATGCCCTGACAAGGACGACGGTTGGTAGCCAAATAATGGAGACAAAGAAGGCGGGGGAGTGGAACTTTTGATATTTGGAGTTGTTTTTCAAAATTTTTTGGATGTTGCGCAACGGAGGCGGGGTTTGTTGAAGGAGGGCTATTGTATGGTACAAAAAAGAGACGATATATGTTTATTATTTGGTTGGAATGTGTGAGAGCCATAAAATAGATGATTGAGGAGTAACGTCAATATTACTAAAAATAACACCTAAAAAGACCAAAGTCTAATTCTGATAAATTCGGACTCTAATCATTGATTAAGCGGCTAATTTATTGTTTTATAATCCACTAGTCTCACTTATTTCCAATTAAAATCCAAAAGAAAAACACTTTGTGTTTTTTAAATTTTAGGTCAGAACTAAAAGAGAAAAGCAAATTATGAATCTATAATTGCTTAATTAATATCGAAAATCCTCCGCTATCTTCCTAACATTTCTGTTCAATGCCAAGATATACCGCTGAATTACCCTATGGGAGTCAGTCCTACAGGGCTGAAGCGCCTGTAGAAGACTCCCGTTGCTGGTCCGACTCTGAAAGTTTGGTTAATAGGAATCTATTCTCCAAAGTAAACTTGCCAGCAGTCCTCAACCAGCTCCCTTACCTGAACCCCAATCTCATGCTCAAGTCCTTCAACTACGAAGAATACCTCAAGACTTTTGACACAAAGACTTTGAATCTCAAGAGAAGAGCCTCTTTTGACGGTGATTCTGATGAAAGCCAAGACCCACAAAAATTCCTCAGATCCAACACTTCTGATAACGTGAGACCTCCCCGCTTCAGTGACGAGCTTCAGTTGTTGTACAGAAGACAATCTGAAGAGACTGTGACAAGCAACAAGTCCGCTGAAATCTCACATACTATTGATTTCCCTAATTCTGCTGATATCAATGCCGTTTCTCCTCAAGAAACTGAATATAATGCCTCTGGGGTGAACTTCCCTGCTGATTCTGGGTCACAAAATCAAAAGAGAAACTTCCCTGGTTTGATTCTGAGAAGAATCAGATCAAGCTGTTTGACATTATTTGAATACAAAAATAGAACTCTGCCCTTCAGCCAAGAGAGAAGATTGAAATATATTAAGGATATTTTGGTCGGCTACAATGACCATGAACTTGCTTGTTTCAAAAGATACCTCGAAGGCTGTGAAAAGAGCTTCAAAACTTGGAAAACTGTGGGTGATTATATCAATGGAGAAGAAATCTCAAGCCGAATCTTGCAAAAGATTATCATCGGCTTCTTAAATACTGAAGGCCTTTTGGATTTTAACGACTGGCTTGATCAGGGCCGTATGAGCAAAAATACCAAGGGCCTTTTGGTTGGCAGCAAAAATTGGTTGCAAAAGAAGTTTGAAAGTATATTCAGAAAAGTTCCAAGCAGAAGATAAAGTTCATTCAAGAATGGAACACTGATTGGAGTTTTTGAGAGAACTTTTTCTGCTTGGAAGCTTGAATCATAATAATTCAAATTAATTCGTCATAAAACAAATCAAAGAAAAAGAAAGTTTACTAATTTCTACATTATGTACTTTTCTCAAACTTTATTTGTGACCAATTTTTTTTAAATAGTTTAGGATGTCCTTTATAATAAATAATTTCTATGTGATGCTGCTATTGCCTTTAGTACTATTGTAACTTATATAATTAGATAGTAAAATTGTCCACCCCATCCCCCACGTTATATATTCTTATGATTTTTTTTTTCATCTTCAAAAATGAAAAAAATCCATTTCTCAGAAAAACAATCATTGAACTGACTTAATTTGACCCCAATTCTACTAACATTTAATAATCTATTAATTAATCTCATAAAAAATCCCAAATTCAGTCGATTGATTGTTTCATTTTTCCCCTTTTTAAACTAATAAACTATGAGTCAAAACGATATTTCCTGCAAAGTTGAAGACGAAGGATGTCTTACCAATCCATCTCTCTTACAAAATCTACCAAAAAACTGCACTCCAAACTCCTTTCAAAATCTTCTCCCAGCTCTTTATAACTACACTCTTATCGAATATTTCCTTGCCTCTGTCGACAGTATGAGTTATAATGCCAGACTTCCCTACCAAAGTCTCTCTCTTCAAAAGCCAAATAAAAATTTCAGCTGCAGAGATTTTGACGCACCCATTAGTCCAAAGAAATTCATCAAATTAAACACTCTTGATGGCGAAAAAGTTAAATTGGAAGATGGCTCTTTTCCTCAAGAAACCCTCCAAACTGGCCCAAAAGCCGCATTAAGCGAAGCTTCTACACAAGAAGGATCGAATAGCTGCGGGATACCTGAAGGTGTAAATAAGAGCTGTTTAAAAGATAAACATTCTCAGAATCCGAGAAAAAACCTTCCTGGTTTAGTTTTACAAAGGATTCGAACAAGCTGCTTGGCTGCTCTAGAGAATAAGAATAAATCGCTTTCCGTAGCAGATGAGATAAGATTGAAATATGTCAAGGAGATTTTTGAGAAGTTGAATAAGGAAGAGATTGAGAAATTTCAAGAATATTTTAAGCTGTTGAATAAGAATTGGAAAACGTGGAAGAAAGTGCACGATTATATTCATGGCAATGAAGCGTTTAGTGAGATTGTGCAGAAGATTATTGAAGGTTTTCTTGCAGAGGAGGGTACGTTGGACTTTAATCATTGGCTGACGGCTGGTAAGATGAATCAAGAAACCAAACAAGTCATTGAGAGAAGCAAAGAGTGGCTCGTGATTAAGTTTAAAGAAGTGTTCAAGAAGGAGAAGAGTGATAAGTTGAGTAGTGGTTTGATAAAAATGGAAGAATAAAGAAATTTTTATAGAAAAAGAGTTTTTGAGAGAAGAAACTGGTTATTTTATTGTAAAGAAGGAGATTGAGTATATAGAAATATATATGTGATCTTGTTGTCTGTTTGTTTATCTGTTGTAGCATAATCTTATTTATTTTGTTGAATGCTTGTGTTTGTATCTACTTAAAAGAAAATAATTCAAAGGACTGGAAAAAATCATTGTGATAAGGTGAACCCTCAAGGGCCTGAATGATTCTTTTTGTAAAAGATTGAATTTATTTTGACTTTAAAAAAAGGAAAGTCAACTTGAGCCATGAGAGAAGACTGAGAAAGAAATTTAGAGCCTAATTTGATTTTTCTCCCATCTACCTTTCAAAATTAAAAGATTTTTCTTTCTTAACAAGTGTTCCAGAGATATTTTTATTGAATTAAATTCTGCAATCGCCGATAAAACCAATTGACTGTGAGAGTAAAATACAAACCAAAAGAGTGCCCAACTGATTTTTGAGCCCAAATGCTATCTGGAAAAATTCTCTCTTCTTTATTTTTGAGAAATTGATCCTTGGGGAAATTGTCAATAAGAAAAATTCGTCTTGTGTGAGGAAAAGTGCAAAATTTCTGTTGAAGACTGAGAGAGGACTTGAGACATCACTACACGCTGTGGATGTCACTTTCAATATTTTTTTGAAAATTACAGATCATTTTAAACCTTTCTCTAAAAGCCCTTGAAATCTAACAAATGGCTAAGCCCAAGCTTTGCAAATTTTTCTCTTCATAAATGTCCAGTTCTTCGGTCTCTTGTCACTCAAGGTTCAGATCAGATGTCTCAAATTGAGAAAAAATTACTTTGTTCAAACTAATTGAAGCAGGGTCAATTGTCTCATTATAATATCCTCATCAGCAGACTAAGTTCTCCATAGATTCTCTGGGAAAGTCCTAGAGATTTTGAGTTCATCCTTGACTCTTTCTTTCAATTGTAAAGACAAGTCTAGATGTCCATTAGATTTCTAATTTTCTAAATGGAAAAGTTTTCTTTTTTATCGAACCTGATAGAAACTTTCCAATGTACTGTCCCTCCTGAATGGTTTTTGGGTCTTATAACAGGAGAGAGTTTCGAGTCAAGGCTCAAAACAATTTTTCAGTCAGAGTGAAAGAACCAGAGTCTTTGGCTGAACGGATTACTTGGTTTCGAATTTAGATGTTCAAAATATTTGGACCCAATCAGATTCTTTACACAATATAACTTTACTCTATTGTGATCTCAATTATCGATTAAAGGTCCATTTTTAATGATTTAGAAGAAGTAAAGACTTAAAATTTCTGCCTGAGAGAAGATTATTGTCTTCTTATTGGTATCATTTCATCACATTTTGTATCGAGTTCTTGTGACCCTGAGATTTGAAATTGTAATGAGTAGGCTTTTGCGATTTGTACTGAGATAGGATCAAATATAGTACTCTTTGAAGACTTTGTTGTTTTAAATTTTGAATGAATCGAATACAAATGTTTCCTCACGTCATTAAAACTTTATTTTCTTTCTGAGAGAAACTTGAGTCAAGGCTTTTCTTTGAAAAGAGAACGATACAGAAGAGAGCATGAATTGGAGTGAGATCCAACCTTTTGCTGAGGAAAGAATATCAACAATTTTCATGCCATTTTATCCCGAGATTATTGAGTTAATAATATTTTATCTCCGACTCACCGATAAATTTGAATTGAGCCATAGAATCCAAGAGTCTTTCTGCGCTTACAAAACTCTTTCTTTACGAATATACCCTTGTTTTCTTCTTCATAGCCATCCAAACAATCCTTTTGAGGGAATACCAAGTCTTTATCCAAAGCCAGTTCTGAGCAAATCTCTGCAGCCTTTACTTTTTCCCTCACTTGCCTTTCATTTTATTCTCTGACTACTCATTGCTTATTGTTGGCGCCTATGCTAAGATTCAAGATTCTCGGAGATCTGATGAAAGATAACTGTATTCTGGATCAGCTCCCCCTTTTTCATAATTCAATCAGCTTTTTTGAAGATCATTCTATTGATTGGACTCTTGCACTTTTCTGTAATAGGGTAATTCATGTGTTGACCTCGTCTTTCCAAAACAAACAAGAATTCATCTTATTTATTCAAACAAAACCAACTATAAAATGTCCTCTTCCACTTACACCGTTTCCTTGATCTCTCTTATCCTTTGCTTATCAGCCCTTAATGTCAACACTTCCTGCGTCCATATTGGCAAGGACTCTGCTTCCCTTCCTCGTGTCTATGATTTATGTGCTTTCACTGGGTAACCTTTCCAGGAAAACAACTCCTTATATTTTATTTCTAGTCCCATTACTATTAATTATAACGTGAAACCTTATTTGAACGGAACCTTTGCTTTCAGTTTGAACAAGCCCGCCACTCCTGCTTGCAACCAAAGCAGCCTCGTTTGAGGAACTATCACTAACAATGACGTCAAAGTCTGTGGCAACTTCCAAAATCAAGACCCCACTTTTGAATACGTCAGTAAATGAAAGTTTCGGGGCCGTGGATGAGGTGAATTAAAACCGATTTTTTTTGCTTTTGAATCAATGCGCTCAAAAAAATTATTTTGCCCAGAAAAACTTTATTCTCTTAATTTCTCAATATTTGATTTTAAAGTTAGAATTTTGGTGGTTTCTGAAGAGATAAAGACTTTGATATTCCTTCAAATGAAGACTTTGGGATTGCAAAAATCACATCTTTACTTTATCTTCTCCAACCTCTTCACTTGGCATGAAATCATCCTTTGAAAACTTTTGAATTATTCATTCTTTTTCGAATTATTAGAATTCAAATAAATGAAATATTTTGCGATGTCATCAAAATGATTTATTTAATTTAATAAGGTCAGAGTCCATTGCTAAATCTGATCTCTGTCTAAAAACTGCAATTCTGATAGCGCACAAATAAGTTTTAATGATGCAAGACATTTGATTTTTGCACAGAGCCCCCCTTCATTGTTCTGCTATTACTGTATTCTCAATCAATTGCTCAGTTTTTATAAGAACATCGTGATTTTCAAGATTACAGTATTTGCTAATTTTAGCGCAACCTTTGGGCTTTTATGTAAATAGGCTGATTATTTACATCTTCATCAAAAACTATTTATAATATTTTATTTTTCATTAAACCTCAATCAAAATGTCCAGCTCTACTATTGCCTTCATTTCGCTTCTTCTTTTCTTATCAGCTCTTGATACCCAAGCTTCCTGTATCCATGTCGTCAAAGACGTGACTTCTATGCCTCGTGTCTTTGATTTATGCGTTTTCACTGAGTAACCTTATTCATGATAACAATTTCTCTGAGAGCTTTCCTAGCCCTATTACTATTAACTATAACGTGGAGCCTTATTTGAATGGGACCTTTGTTTTCAGCTTGAACAAGCCCGCCACTCCTGCTTGCAACCAAAGCAGTCTCGTTTGGGGAACTATCACTAACAATGACGTTAAGGTCTGTGGCAACTTCCAAAACCAAGACCCCACTTTTGAATATGTCAGTAAGAATTTCTTTATTTTTTGAAAGGGAATAAATGATTTTTAGGCCCACGTAGTGCTGCTCCCGGCATCGTGATTACTTATCCTGATCTTGATATTGATGCCGGCAATATCCAACTCACTTTGAGATGCAATCAAACCGCTCCCGCCAACAGCAATGTCAACTTCTTTGTTGATCGTTGGGAAGACACAACTATTTATATTACTGGTTATTCTTATTACGGTAAGAACTATTATTGGAAGAAAGCTTTGAAATAATTGTTTCATAGGCTGCCCTGTCAAGTCTAACGCTGGAAATTTCCTTTCCTTCTAAATTAATAAATTTATTGTCTGACTTCATAAGAATAACGGTGATTTGAGATATTGAAGTTCCACCATATAGCAGTCTTTTGCTTGAAAAAATCATGTCTGGAATGAGCCAGACATTAAACTCATGCCCGCGCTATTTTTCTAATTTTCTCAGAGGTCAGAGGTCCCACAATTTATCGACTTAGTTTTATTTTAACATGATAAATGAATACACATATCAGGAAAAAAAAGTGTATGAAACCGATGGTTTTTCTCACACATTTGAGATGATATTAGACAAAAAATCAAATTCAAGGTTCTTTTTCTGAGAAAAATAAAAATTCTGAATTTGATTGGAAAAAAGAAATCTGTTGGAATAAGAGAACAGAAAATTCTTTCGAGAATTTTTCGAGTTTTTCTAAGCTCTAAAATGCCTTGAGATTTCTGTATGAAGGGAATTCAGAATTTTCTGGAGCAAAAACTGGGCCAAATTTCATTTTCTATGTTGGCTGCAAGCAAATTCAAATTTTTCAAGAATTCTGTGAATTTTAATTCTCATCAGAAAAAAGTTCTGATTTTCAATCTTCGCAATCATCGTCCAAAATTGATGCAAAACAACATTGACCCTAAAGACCTTTTTCTTTTCGACGCCTCCTTTTATTCAAAATTGCCTGATTAAATTTAGAACACCTAGACAAAAAACAATTAGTGAATATCCATATCTATTGTTTTTAGTATGATGATGATTTAAAGGAAGGGAGATATGAATCTTCCATTTTATTGGCCCCTATGCATTCTTCTTTAATGTGAAATTTGCAAGGCTTGTAATGTTCTTCAGCAATTTAAAAAAGAGTCTCTCTTAATATCCATTCCAATTGTGACTTTGAATTTGAAATAGGATATTTTGGTTTGGTTAGTGTCATTATTTTCAGTAACTTGAACCCTTTTCAAGGGAGTTGATTATGGTTTATTCATCAATTGCAGAGGATTTTTAAGACTCGCCGAAAAGACAAAATTTGTTAATTTTGAGTTCATGAGAGAAAATGACATCCAGTTTTAGATGGAAAGGCCGACTGTTTCCGTGAAATCTAAGGATGTTATCAAGAAAAATCATTATAGAATTTTTTGAGAAAAATTTTGTTTGAAATAACTTTGAAATGAAAAGAAAATTTTTGTCATTTTTTTCCGTCAAGGAAAGGGATTTTTGAAGACTGAGGTCTTTTTTAGACGGCTGGACTGTGTAAAACCGTCACCTTTGGAGGTTTTGATCCCTGAGTTATTTCCTTTTTCACAACTCTGAGAAATTTATTGAAGAAAAGTCTGAGAACTCGAGAAGGAGAAACAAAACTTTAGGCAAAAATCTCCAGATTTTGAGGAAGATTTAGGCACTGAACAGATATGAAGATTTTCATGATCAACAACAGAATCTCTAAAATTCCTATGCATCTCAGAATGTAAGAATTTCACATTTCTATTCAAAATTACTGATTCTGATAAAAGAGTCAATGAGCCAAGAGGACTGGATATCGAGCCTCAGAGTCTTTTTTTATTGAACTAATTTTTTTTTCATCTATCTGTCTAATAACAATAATCTTTCTCCTTGGAAAAAACAGTTGAGCAAAATTTTCAGTTTTTTGGTCATGAGTTGAAGAAATTCTTTTCTATACGAGTCTATCCTTTATTTTCTTACTTTTCCTTGAACCAATCTATTCCAATCACCTCTTCGCTCAATCAGCTTTTGATATGAAAACTTAAATTTTGAGTAGAGGCTAATTTTCCTCTGTGTGACGTGGGGTGGCCTTGAATTATTTTCAATTTTGGGAAAATTTTTTTCTCATTAAAATTTAAATTCCAAAGAAACAAGGGACCGCTTTGTTCTCCACCCTAATAATTTTGCAGGCTCCGTCCAGCCTCGTTCTCTTGGGCTTGCAAGTTCATTGTTAGAAAATAGACTTGAGATCTAAAGATCTGAAACATTCCAAAGAAATATTATTCCCTTTCAGAAAAAAATTCAGAGAATTAGTTTTCTGAAAACCTGAGGTTTGTTTTTGGTCCTTGAAAAGGCGTCGAAGAGAGTCTCTATTTCAAAATTGTGAAACTTTAAAAAAAAACTTTTGAGAGTCATCATTTTTGCCGGTAATATATTGAAAAATTTTTGCTCAAAGTTTCTGACAAATTTAGAGTCCCTCCAGGAGACTCAAAGTTTTCTGTATTTAAGGAGACTATCATTTCATATTTTAGAAGTTTTGCGACAATTTGAAAGAGCTAGAACTTAAAAAACCAAAACCTAAAGATTTTTCCTCGTTGATCTTCAATTTCATTATGAAAACTCTTGATCCTTAATGAGAGTCAGGTATTGCGAAGATGATTGCCGCTTCGACTAAAATCTGTGTTCTGGCATCTTTGAACTTTATCTGACTCAGTTATTCATCATAATAAACCAATTCAACTGGTCAAACCCTCTCAAAAAAAAGAAGGTTCTTTCAAAAAAAAGAGATTCCCAATAAACTTTCTTGTTCAGTTCACTCTTCCACTTTTCCGACTTTCCTTTGAACAAAGAGTATCAGATTCGAATTCAATAAAGTCTTTGAATAAACTATTTGAAAATGTAAAAACTTGCTCGCTCTTAAACATCTGAAAAAAGCGTTTGAAGCTTGACTTCGAAAGAAGAGGCAACATAACATCAGACGATGAAGATTTCTATCGAAAATCTGTTGGTAAGCTTGTTGGGTTCTTTGGAGAGGCAAAAAGTATAAATACGTGAGTAGTAACTGCTTATTTCAAATCATTAAGATGTGCCTTTCCAACTGCTAGTCTATGGTGGGAATTATCCACTATATGTAAACAAAAATGTTTCTGAAGATCATTTGAGACGTCTATCTTTGCTTTTTGAGTTTCTTTTTGCAATAAAAACACAACTTCAGCCGACAGAAGGAGGGATCACATTTTATAATATAGGGTTTAACAAGAAGTTCAAGTTGAGAAGCATTAAAAAAATAATTAATGGACTGTTAAATCGATTTTGGAAACAAAATTAGCACCGCAATTTTTTCGAAAAAATCAGAAATATCGATAAACCAACCAGTTCAATTTCTGTTATTTTTTCGTTTGGAAACCAAAAATAACTAATTTGCCAAAGATCTGCCCTTTGCTCTGTTTTCTCATTTTCAAAAGCTTTGAGCAAAGAAAACTGCATATTTTGCTTTATTGCTGGTTAAAGCTTTCCATTCATTCAATTTCCGCCCTGGATTTGAGTTTAAGGTGAATTTTTTTTTTTTCAAGGACAATTTTGTAAATAGTTGAACCATACAAATCAACTCAAATCAACAAAGTTGCTTTTCTTGAGAGTTTTGCTTTAGGAGATGAGCTGAGTGTAGGTTTGGCTCACGAATTCAGATATGGATTTCATTAAAACTTTTGTGCAAAAATTGCTGATTTAAATTTTATGTGAAGTCCAAGTACAGAGGCAGGAATTTGAATCTCCCAAATCAAGCAAAAATAGGCCAGGGAAGAAGTTGGTCTCAACAAAGTTGGGGCATCCCAAAAAAAATCCAATCAGGTCATGTTGGAAGATTTTGAGAAATTGGAACTGAAAAAGAAAAGATGAAGCTAGATATGATTTATCTATCTATCCATCGATAACCTTGGGTTCTTTTTCAAGAATTTGCAAACGCTTTGGCCTTGAGGACCCTCTTGAGAATCAAGTCTATCACTTGGTCCCGTATCGAGGCCCTTGGAAGTGTGAGAATACAATTTCTTACATTAAAAATCCAAAATCTCCCAATGAAAAATCAGTATACCAAAGGTTACAAGCCATATTAGGGAAAGCTCCTCCGGTAGATTTTCACCACCAGTCAGCATAAGTAGAGAAAAATGTCTCGGGAAGTACACAGTTGAAGCTGAGTTGAATGTTTGCTATTATCATCTATTAAAACTCTTATATTTGGGGGGATGCAAAGATGGATTTTACGCATTCACTTTTCTTTGCTGGAACTTGGAGAATGGTGTAGAGGATCAAAAGAAGGGTTTTGCAAGAGAGAAAGATCAGCAAGGGAGGATTTCTGTTCGAAAATTGAATAAAAACAAGATTATTTTTTCATCATGAGAAAATAGCGAGAAAATATGAGATCAAAGGGAAACATAACAAGGAAAAGTTCTGAAGAAGGCAAATATCAATTGATATAACATATTACTCGTCATCTATATTTAGTTGTTGTCTCATGACTTTTCTCTCGCAACTAATATAAACTACTAAAGTAGCATCCAAGATTTTGAAGAAAAATCTTTCTTGACTATTTTAATGAACAAAAATTGAAACTAGTTTCTCCTTCCGTTCCCAGAAAACAAAAAAACTTAGCCAACCTCAAAGACTTTATTCTCAAATGCAGAAATATTATGAAATCCCTTAAAAAAAGAAAAAAGTTTTTCCTTCTGTCTTTGAAGTACCGTGGTTAGACTCCTTCATTTACAGAAGAAAGTTGTCTTGTCCTAAGAAGTTTTCAGGAATCAAGGTCTTTTCTGAAAAAATGGCAATGAAAATCTTTCGCTTGTCCTACGACTGTGATGGTGCAAATTTTAAACTTTTCAACAAAAAACGCTTTAATAAATATAAATCTGAAGAAATGATTGGGACAAATACGAACTATAATTGTGGTCTGAAAATTTTATCTAAGCTGAGAGAAAATATAGATTGAAAAGATTTTAATCATCTTGAGAACAGTTTTTTCGATAACAAACCGTTTCCATGTCTTTTTCCAAGATAACAGAACTACTAGAAAGCACTAAAAACTGGAAACAAAGGGGAGACTTGATGATCTAAATTCCAAAGCATATCGAGTCTCCTCTAAGTTCTCGAAGCTACTTTACACAATTTCAAAAAAGTTGGTCATTTTGTGTTCAATGATGGAATCTTTTTTGTGATGGCACCTTGGACTTTGACTTTGACTAATTTCAGAAATTTGTGGGAACAGAGTCAATTTTGTTTGTCCAAAAAGAAACCAAGACCTCAAAATTTAGCTCCTTCATACAGAAAAGTAATCAATCAGAATACGAATATGAGCGGCTTAGAAAAGAATAGACTTGAAAAAATTTACGTTCTTTTCTTTCACTTCTGAATTCAGGTAAAATATAAGCTAACTATCTGTGAAAATGGAAGAAAAGGAGCTGATGAAGACTTTAATACCCAAAGGCCCATCTTTTAAGGTCTGTTGGAATTAAATTTTATTGCAAGACAAACCGAAATTGATTAATTAAAGATTAATTTGAGAGCGTGTTCCATGGAAAACTCCTTTTGATGGAAATTACCCATTGAACCAATGGTTTTCTACTATTTTTAGGTTCCTTGACTCTCTGACTCTCTTCCATGGGGATGACAAAACTCTTGGGTTTCTGATTGGGTCAGGTGGCGTTAGAAATACTTTTCCTTTCTTCGAAATGATATTTTCAATGGAAAAGTGAGTTAAGATCTCCTTTTGATGTTTGATATGCTCAGAATTGAGAAAAATCAAAAAGATGTTGCGGAAGATGCGAATTTTTCGCGTTTTCGGACACTTTTAAAGAGGTAATAATGAAAATTCCTTTTCAGAAAGCATGAATGCCCACTCAAGATCAGTGATGAAGGACCAGCCAGTCATAAAAGGATTCGGGCCTAAATATAACTATCATAGTCATTTATTAAATTACGAGAAGCTTAAAGCTTTCAAGATCTTCGATCATCATCATCAGCTCTTTTTTTCGTTTGGAACAAACCCGTTTTGTCTTCTTTTAAACTCTCGAATTAGCCTATTGTGTTCGAAAAAAGAGCCAGTTTATGCAAAGCCTGCTCCTTGTGCTTGCTCGAATTTGAAATTTGAGGATCAAGGGGAAAAATGTATGAAAGGAATGCTGAAAAATTCTGGACTGATTTGGTTCTTTAAAATGTTTAATTTTTACGATTTTAGTAGTTTCCGCTTGTGCTGCTTTTTAATTAAATCTTATGAGGCCTCAAACTTGCTTGATCAATCTTTTTATTTAAAAACCATTTTAATGAATTTTATCAGAGCTATGAATTATTTAAAGAGAATTTTGTAAGAAATACCGTGTCTCTTTTGAAGTTCTGCCTTAGGTCGGAGTTTTCTTCTAAACACTTCTCATATAAAAGTGATTGTTCAAGAGATGGTAACGGTTTTTAATGAAATTAACGAGCACGTGATGGAATAAGAAAAGCTCAAAAACTCGAACTTCAAGGCATAAATAGCCTTGGATTGAAAGTTTCTAGCAGGTAAACCCAAGTCAAATCGGCAAGAGTGGGTCTTCTGGAAAATCTTAACGAGTTCAAAAATAGAAGGGTGAATTAAAAAAAGTCTGACTCTAATTCAATTTTGAGAGAATTTCAAGGGCCCAGGATTATTTCCTGACATTTATTTTCCAACTAAATCATTAATTTATCCCGTTATATTTTGATCAGCTATTAAACCATCAATTGAAAAGATCAGTCCTTCGTTATTTCGAAAATTAAAAAAATAAATTACTGCTCCTTTTAAATTTATTTGAGCTTTTAGCTTATAATAATAAAAATTAGTTTTTTCTCTTAAATCTCTCAATCAAATTAATATGCAACATCAAAACTCGCTTCACATCGCGCCCATTACAAACTTCTTTACCTTCTTCAACGCAGATCTCTTTACCAAAGACTCTGAATATCCGAAATGTCTCTCCCAGACCTTCTCTGATATTAGCCCTTTCTTTGAAGGTTTCCAATCGAAAGATAAATATTGTTTCAGCAATGAAACTAATCAGCCTTATCTGAATCCAAACTGTGTTCGAGACTTTGTTATTGAAGAAAATTACAAGTTCCCAAGTGTCATGAACAAAACTTCTCAGACGACTGAAGAGGATCAAAACTCCCAAGAAATACATCAACTAGCCTCTGAGGAGATGGAATGTGGAACCCCAGGCTCAGTTACAACAAACACGAGCACCGTCCAGAATGCCTCAGAGAGTGACGGTTTAATGGAGAAGTGGGCGACCAAAGAAAAATATACGCAAAATCCTCGAAAAAACATCCCTGGCCTTGTTCTCCAAAGATTACGATCCAGCATCTTTACCTTGTTGGATACTCATAGAAGAACAACAAATAAAAGAACCAATGAAAATCTAAGCTATATTCAAACGATTTTATCCGCTTATAATGACCATGAGATTGAAAATTTCAGAAGTCACTTAGCTTCATATAATAAAAACTGGAAGACATGGAAAATGATTGGAGAGTTTGTTCAGGAAGATAAAGTTTTTGCAAAGATGCTGAAAGAGATTACTGAAGCGTTTTTGGGCTCAGAAGGGTCTCGAGATTTCGAAGAGTGGATTGAATTTGGTAAGATGAACTCACATACAAAAGAAGTGATTCAAAAAGGTCGAGATTGGATGACAGAGAAATTTGCAAAGATATTTGATGAGACTGAAAAGAAAGAACCAAAAAGGAAATCAATAGGCTCCAAAAAACAAAAACACTGAAAGAAAAAGTGGTTTTCTTTCAATCTAATTTGTTTTGTTTTAGTTTGATGTCAATTTCAAAATTTTCAAAGTCTTTTACCCAGAATGGAAGATACATCAAGTCTATTAGATGGAAAGGATTTTCTGAAATTCCTGTTGTACTGGTTTACTGATGTCTTTATTTTTGTTCTCTTGTCATCTTTGCTTCTCTTTTTCTTTTATAAAGTCGTTTGGGTTTTTTTTTAATCAAGTAATCATCCAAGAAATATATTTAGCTTCTAAGATTTAATTGTTTTTAAACACTTTTTAATTGGCTCCTTTTCTCCCTTTCATCTCAAAAAGTAGTCTTTCAGGATTACTTTAATCGGAAAAAGAACCAGAAGAAATTCCTTTCGCATATGATAAAAACTTTCTTTGAAAGTTGACACTTTGTTCAGATCTAGAAGCTAAATTCCAGAATTCGATGGATTTTCGAGGCTTGTTGAAGATTTTAAGCGCAATCCACTTAGCTCACTACTTTCAGCCTTGAGGCAACTGAAAAGGTGCCAATAGACTTGGATAATAGAATAGAGTCGAAATACTGTTTTTTGAGGACTCGATCTTTTGAGAAAATTGAGGAAATAGGAATGAATGAAATCAAGGAAAAATATCTTATAAAAGTTCTAGTACTCAGGATCGTTGAAGCTGATTCAAATGAGCCAAAATTTTAGAAGTTATTGGGAGAATGTGTTTGAATTAATGGGGAAATTATGTAAACAAAAGTCGAATCATAGAGGGGAAAAATATCAAACTAGCTCCTGAAAGGTGATGAGTTTTTCATATCTCACTTTGACAGAGAGATTGATGACCAAGGTCGTAAAGGGAATTTTGTTTTTCTCTCGTTTTCGTTCAGAGAAACTAATAACTCTTCATTCGGATTAGTTTGAATTATTTTTCGCTTCGATGAACTTCATATCGCTTTTTGTATTTTAGCAGAAGTCGATTCACAATTTTGATTTCTGGTGTCAATGCTGTTAGGTTTTGGTGAAGTCAAACTTGATGAGCTTGAAATAAAATTAGAAAGACTCAATTCCATTAAAAAGATCAGATTAATCAGAAATAGGAAAGACTCAATTCAATTGTTATTGCAAATTAATCATTAGAAAACAAAACAATTCTCAGACTCAGATTTGTATGACACATTGAAGAATTTACGAACCAGCGAGACTCATTTCTCAAAATCCTGAGAAGGCACCAATAAATAGCTCAAACCTGAGTTTTCCCCAGCTTTGAAGGCCTCAGTTATAGTTTCTCTGAGGCCCATTTCAAATTTGTTGATATCCACAGATTCTAGTCCAAAATATTGAAATTGATCACAGCCCTAGATTTTACATTAAAATTTCAAAAGAATTTCGTTTCGAACTTGGCTTTTGAAGAAGCAAGAGGGAGAACAACTTCATCAAGAAGACAAATTCCTCTTGAGAAAATGATTGAAATAAAGCATAAGTGCAAAAAGGTTTATCATAAACGTCAATTAAAAAATGAATAAAATTTGAAAATTAGAAGTTAGAAAACAATGATTGAGAAGTATCTGAAGGTAGAAATAAAAGACATTGAAGCTCATCTTACTCAACTCTCAGTTTAGTTTTACGTCCGAAGGAAACAAAATTTTACCTCTGAAAGTGTCTCTGGGAACTTTTATTTCTCATGATTTAAAGGTTTGTCTTAATTTGAAGATTTCGCATAAAAATAAAAGATGAATTTGAGGTTGAAACAGAACAAATAACTTTCAAAGCAGCTTTGAGCTTGGGAAAGTCTCACCTCTGCTTTTCCTGCATAACATCTGTCACCGATGAAGAGTTTATGAAACTATAGGTCTATCTTATCTCTTTGAAGATAATTAAGATTTTCATGGATATCCAGACAGTATCACTCTAGAAATTCACGTTATGCTCTCAGGATGGTCAATCGGGGTGTCTTGTAGTGAACAAAGTCTTTGAGACTCCAGACTTTCTGGTGGGAGAAATTATGTTGAAGTTTTGGATAAATATTGTAGATTTCTTGAAGGTGTAGTTTCTTATTTGAGTTTTTATCGGTTCAAGCATCTATTCTGTGGTCCTGAGCGTATCAGCGAAGGTTAAGGAGGGTTGATAAGAGTTATACTGTAGAAATCAAAAAGGTTCAAGAAAGCATAAACAAGAAGATCATAGAGCCATCTAAAATTTAAGGAAATAGAGAGACTCAAATCATAGTTTTGGTTCAGTAGGATCTACGAGAAAAGGGATCCCGATTTTCAGAACCTTGAATGTTCTTTTTTCAGACATAAATACAGAAAGAAAGGGTTTTTTGAGTGTTTTCTAGAAATTGAAAATTTTAAGTCAACAAAGACATCATAGTTAACATCCAAGAGAGTGAGGGGATTCAAAGAAGAGTTTTGGTTGAAATTTCTGTGTAAAATAAAGATATGGCCTCAGAAGAGTGAACAATAAGCTTCTCCTGCTCCTCTATAAAAAGTCACTGATCATCTCAACAAAAAAATAATCAAGATCAAGTGACGAAATTAAAATTATTTGAAAAGGTTGTGAGCTCTTTGTTGAAGGAAGTGGGGCGTTTGAATGTGTTGTCAAAGTTGGGTGATTTCAACTTCTTTCAAGATTTTCGAGGGGATAGCCTTCGAACTCGCCAGGCAAGCAAGAGGTTGAATGGAAAAATATTTGTTGAAGTTTTTTTTCGAGGGTTTTTTGAAGACTATTGAGCAGTTAATTAATTGAAGGTCCAAACATCAAGAAATAAAAGTTTCTTGAAGAATCTATATTTAACTTTGAATTAAAAACAATTTGAGCTCCTTCAACTGCCTCTTTTTTTCTATTTTTCTTTATTTTATCGATTTTTTTAAGCCAGCTTAAAAATTGAATGTTAACCTCTCGAATTAAACTTTTATCTTTTCAACTTCTTCAAAATAAACTTTAGCCTTTATTTTGCTAGAGGCAAGACTAATCACATCATTCATCCTTCTTTTCTGGATCTTGAGAAAAAGTTAATCTAAATCTCCCTATGTTCTCGAAGTCCTATTCTCAAATCGAAAAATTTCTGCCTAAAGAATTTTCAGAACTCTATTCTAGAAATTTCATCACAAAAAATTTGTCAGTTTTTTCGATTTTTTCGAAACATAGAAAAAATGCCAAGCGATAGAGAAGACTTTCAAGCAGGAAGTGATGAGAATGGAAAGAAAGGCTTTTTGAAGAGATTAATCAACCGGAAAAACCCTTTCATTTAAGTTTTTTAAAGGTAATAAAAAACTTATTAGGCTGTCTGAAACGTCATGCGAAGACCATTATTTTAAGCAGACCTTCTCTCAAGAATTCTCAAAAAGGATGTATGAAAAGATCGGGTAGCTTGCCAAAGCTAGTTCATACTCTGAATCGGGCTCTTTCCATGGTATTAGGATATTCTACTTGTATTTCTCTGGACTAGAGGGCTAGGAGCGGCCTGCTTTGTTTTGAAAGTCAGGTTTTAAGGGTGAAAGTTGCGAGAGAAAGATCGAGTTGATTGTGAATCAGGGACAGAAATGAGTTTTATCAAGCAGTTGCTAATATTTGAAAACTAAATTTAATTCCAATACCAGTAGAGAACTCTTTGAAAGAAATAATTTTTAACCGACAAAAAATCGTGGTTGCCATAACAATTTTTTTTATCAATAAATGTCATTTAGACCTAATTAGTTGAAAACTGAAGGGAATAAGAATAGGTCTGTTTGGGAAACGAGATCCAGTTTTTGGGGTGAAAATGTCCCAACAGCTTTGGAAAGCAAGACGCAGAGAGCGAAATTTCAAACCAATTTTACTGACTTCCTGTTATTTAATTTAAAATTTAATCAGTAAAATTAAAAGCAAAAATTAGATCGATTAATTTGGCGATTTCACCTTCCTTCATTGGGAAGTCCATCATGCAAATTAATAATACTTTTAATTAAACCAGCACTAGTTTATTCCTCTCTCAATGACAGGACTCTTCCAAGAGGACTTTAACTTGCGCAGCGAGTTTCAAATGTCAAAAACCTTCCAAACCTTCTACGGAAAGAACAATTTCCCTTTCCATCCAACATCTAGGGAGGCAGATCTTCCCAACAATCATTCACCAGCATTAAACTGGCACGCTTTTCTTGATTTCAATACCCTTCAGACCTCTCCCATAAAGAGCCAGCCTCAGCTGCCTGAGCAGTTCGTGGACAACCATATCTATTTAAACCCAAATTTGTTGAAAAGCTGCGCTTTCAAACCTGTTGATTGGGGACGGAAATCTCAAGGAAATGATAAAATTCGGATAACCTCAAGAAGAACTTCTGAAGATACAGCCACATCAACCCCTAATCAGGCCAATGAGATCAATATGGAGAGTTCCCTGCTGTATCTAAGCAAAGAGAATTGTGTTTTGGGGAATTTCGAAGGATCAAGTGACTTTTCAATAGACAGTTTTTTTGTCAGCTGGAGTACATCAGAGAAGAACGAGGAAGTTCCGAATCTGGAAAAAGTGCCTCAGAATCCCCGCAAGAACCTTCCAGGACTCGTTTTACAAAGAGTGAGAAGCAGCTGCTTGGGTTACTTTGAGTCAAGGAACCAGAGGGGCTTGACTGAGAAAGAAGCAAGATTCAACTACATAAAGAAGATAATGGAGAAATACACGCAAAGTGATTTGCAAAAACTGAAGCAGTATCTCGGTCAATATAACAAGGATTGGAAGACATGGAAGATGGTGGGGAGGTATCTGAGAGGTCCAGGTAACTCAGAAAAGATGTTACGAGAGATAATCCAAGCATTTTTGGAGAAGGAAGGAGTGAATGACTTTAGCGATTGGGTGCAGAATGGGAAAATGGCAAAATATACAAGAAATGAGATTGAGAACGGTAAAGGGTGGATACAAGACAAGTTTAAAGAGTTGTTTGAAGAAGACGAGACCAAAAAGGAAGTTTGGAAGAAGCAAAAAGCTTAAAAAATAAATATTTTAATTTTGAGGAAATCTTCAACTGATGATAATGACGATGAATTTATCGTTGTTGTTGTTAGCAAGGGACTTTTCTCTACATTTAAAATACTTTGTTGTGAAGTCCCAACAAATCGTTTAAATTGTGTACTATCAAGAAGTGGTATCTTTTGTTTTATATAGATTTTTCATTTTCTTTCAAATAATGTGTTTTCATTGTTCTAGAAAAAAAATTATTTCATTTTGAGTTTTTACCCTGTAATGAAGTCCCAAGAGAGTATTAGAAATTAAAGGCGGTTGTTATTTAAGAAGATTCCTTGATCTCAGAGGGCTTGTTGGTTTTCGTTTAAAGGTGAAACGAGCGAGCAATTTTGAGAGATAAAATATTGGAAGAACTTTCAAATTGGAAAGGGGTTTTAGTGACCTTTTAAGGATATTTTATTTTTTTAAAATGGCCCTGTGGGATTGGCGAGAAAGGAGGGCATGAGTTGAGGGAGGTGAAGTGGTTTTGTTTTTGTATAATGTTTTGAAGGTTAACTATTATCAGAAATAAGGGTGATTGTTTTAAAATCCTTATTTTTTGAAAGGGAAAATAACCTCTCTCAAAACAACAGAAACATTTAGATTTGGGATGATTGAATAAAGGCAGAACTGGTCTTGTTATTCTCTTGCAAAAGATTGAATTTGGAAGATTTTTAAGAAACGTCAAGAAATCAGAAGTTTTGAAATGAATAATAATACTATTATTCGAAATTATTCTCAAACCAATCAATACACGTATGAAAACATTTGATATTGATCTCTCATATGAAAAATCTTCAGAAAACCAGTTTACCTTTTTCTTCAACTATTCATTTCAGCATCTCTCTTCAAAAACTCTCAATTTCAATTTGGGTATATAATTATAAAAATTTTGAAAGGTATACCTGCTATCCAATATCTTGGTCGCCCTTCCTCCAAGTCAAGACAATGCAACACTTCGAAAATGGTCGTTATTGATACCTTTTGGCTTGACGTTAAAATTTAATGGTTTCAGGAATTAATCCTTTTCTGAAAGGTCTTCAATTATTCATTTAAAAACCTTCGAATAATAAGGATACCGATAGATTGGCAGGAGATGAACTTAAGGAAACTAAAGGTAAGCGATTTTCAGTGGAAAGGGAAAAGACTTGCAATTTTGGCCTGATTTGGATTTCAAAAATTTGAATTCAATCACTCTGATTCTGAAGAAGCTTGGAAAGAAGAATTTATGGAACAAACTGTTTCTATCTTGGCTTGTCTACTTTTTTCGGAGGCTATTGAATGTCTACAGGATTACAGTATATATCAATCACTTGCAAAAGAGCAAGCTTTGCTGGGAAGAAGATTGAAATTAACCAATTGATTCTTTTGTGATTTAAGGTGGTTGGAGGCAGGAATGTAGGAAATTTTTGTGGAGGAGTTTGAAGTTTAGAGGGTGTGTGGAAAAGAAAGAGTGCCATTTTTAGATTTTGTTCAGAATCAATAGGTGTAAAATGAGCTTTAAAATTTAGTAGAAAATTCCTTGACAAACTCAAGAGGTAAAAACTAAATTTGGCCTCAAAGCTGCTTATCACTATTGTTCAGCTAATTTTATCTTTGGTATTGACTTTCGATTGGTTGGCTTTTTTGGAGTTAATTTCTTCAAGATCGAAAGACCAGTCTTTAGGTCAAGGGAGTGATTTTATTCAAAACACAAAATTTTTCATTTTATTGTGTTTGAATGTGAAAAAAGAAAAGATTCTTTTAAGATTCTTTATTTGGATGACCTAAAGTGTTTATCAAACTCTCAGATAGTTGAGGAGAGGTTTCCTCGTGTTGGATCCTAATTAAAAGAAAAGAGAGACTGACCTCAACATTTTTTTAAAGGGTTTATTCTTGAATTCAGGACTTGAGAAATTTTGCTGATATTTTGAAGATTTTAGTCGACTTTAATTTTTTTTTTAAAGTAGGTTTTTTGGGGGTAAAGGCCAAAGGAGAAATAGTTTGAACTTTGATTTGAAATCTGAATGAACAAAATTTTGTCTGATCTGAAGTTCAGAAAATAAAAAATTTGAGTTAGAAAAACAATAAAATTTTAAGAAAATAAATAACTTTATTTTTATTTTTTATTTCTCAGCGCAGCAGCAAAAATAAAAAGAATAAAAATTAATTCTGTTTTGTGATTAGACACCAAAAGGATTTTGGCAATTACTCCCCAATCTCTTTCCTTGATTGGAATAATTTTCTCATAAACAAATAAAGGAAAGATGTTCAAGTTTTTTCGACTAGAAGTCACTAAACTAATTAAGCAAAATAATTCAAGGCAAAAATGAATATTCGACAAATGAAGAGAGAATAATCAAATGGAATTAATTACTTTATTATAATTTTAGCCTCTAAGAAAAATCCACCGAACTTAACAAACTCAATTTCATAGAGTAAATATTCTGAAAACCGTTAAACTATTTCTTTTCTTAAGTTTTCTTTATTTCTTTCACAGGAAATTCATTTTCAAAAATATGACCGTCTCTTTTTTCACGTGAAGGAAATTATTTAATCTTGAATTTAAGAAAAACGAGCCCTTTTCACATTTTGATTTGATTTCGAATCAAGTTTCTTTTTGCCTCGTGTTAGGGCAACAATTGACTCCAAAATTTTTTTGGCGCTTTCAAATTCTATTTAAATAGATTTTCAAAAGCAAAGGAAAATCTCAGTCTCCTCTGAAATTCAAAAGCAAAAAAGTTCTATTACATTGATTAATCAACTTCTAATAATTTGTTTGTCTCAAAGCCCGCACGCAAGCTTTTGCTCGCTTTTTAATATATTTTTTTCTCTTTTTAAAATTTTTCCAAATCATGATCTGACGCAATTTAATCATTGCTTATCTTCAATAAACATTAATAAATAAACTTAATTTAGTTTCTGACTATCACAGTACCCATCTTCTCCCAAAAACAAAAAAATGGAGGACACTATCTTTGACCGTGCTGCTTTCTCCGAAATGGAAGAAAGTATTTTCGATTTTGACAACAACGGCCTTCATCCCTGCACCGATGCCCCAGATTACCACGAAGACCACCCAAATCAGGCCATTCCCCAGAACTATTCAATTGCTGAGCAACTCTTGAGCTTCGGCTCCTACAATCCTCATTCTCGCGACCTTATGCAGGAAGAAACCCTTCCTCTTCACCACAGAAACTTCACACCTTGCGAAGAAGGCGTTGAAAGCTTCGTTTTAAAGCAAAGAGCCGTGTTGACTCGATGCTTGGACAAATGTGATTTGATTCAACAAGATTCCAACACTATTTGTACCACTATGAGCACCGAGAACTCAAGCTACATGGCTTCTCCTTCTACAAATGATAACGAAGACAATATGTCTGGTATTTTTGGCATGACTCCCTCAGGCAAGAAATCCAAGACCGAATATCCTAAATATGCCCCCGGGCTTATCGCTGAAGGGGTTCAAAAGAGTATTTGCGAGTGCTTTAATGGAAACCAAGGAGCGAAATATCAATATATGAGAAGCCATTTAGAGACAATTATTGAATCAAGAAATGAAGGAGAGGAGTTCGTGGGCCTTATGTTGAGCTGGGATAACCAGAAAAACGACTGGGCAAGTGTGGGAAGAAACTTAAAGAAATTCGGTCCTGTGTATGCAAGCGCTTTGTTGTCATGTATCAACGTGTTTTTAACTGAAGGTGGAGAAGATTTCGAAACCTGGCTCTTCAACACCAGTATCCCTCAAGCTGATAAATGCAGCCTTTTCACTAACAAAGAAAAACTCGCTGAAGCCTTCTGGAAGAAGTTCAAGATCTAAGTGAGTTAAGAAGGATTTATCAGAAAATATGACCGATCGTATTTGTAAATAAATAAAATATCTTTATCTTCTTCCCTAAACCGCCCTTGTTATATTTAACCCCCTGGGTGCAGAACGTATCAATATTGATACGCCCATAAAATTTTTTAAATGCCTCTCGAGTGCAGAAAATTAGGCCCACAAATCGTGAGCAAAATTTTTCTTTTCCCTCCTTTCATTTTTTTTAGTTTTTGTCATGAAAAAATTTTTTATTTTAGGGCCTTTTTAAGAAAAAGATTCTCAGCTCAAGAGTTGCTGATCCGTTCGAGGACAAAATTTTTTGGTGCTGCCAAACACTTTTCTAAAAAGAAACAGACGCTTTGGAGATTGAGATCAAAAGAATTTAATTCATAAAGAAAGATGTATTTGCGAATCTATCATTTTCATCTTCATCTCGCTCTTCTTCAAGCCTGACTATTTCCCATTCTCCAAGACAATATATTATGTCATTCTTCAAACTCCATATTTCTCGTTTGAGGGCACCAGATGGGAGAGAGTGATAAAAATCTCTTTCTGATGAAGGAAGTTTTTGAAAAGGGCTGTATTGACGTGCTTCAATAAGAGCAGGTTAAAAATCATTATTTTTCTCAAGCTTCGAGAGACTTCTATTGAGGAAAATTTTCATGAAAGAGAGGATGCAAATTGATACATTTCGTAGCTGAGCATTCAGAAAAGGGAAAAAAATATGTTCTGCAGTTGAGCATAAAAATTCTCATTGGAAAATTCTTTCCGCACTCAGGGGATTAACCAACCCCTTTTTATAATTATATTATGATTTCCACTCCAAAGAGAAAAAAGTTTTCAAAATGATGATTTTAATAAAATAAAAAATAATGTGATTATTAATAAGAATAGCTCATATATATTTTTATGAGAGTAATAACGAATTCAAATAAATAGTTATGTATGTAATAATCAATCAATAAGAAAGGAATAAAGGCAAATTCAAAGCTTTGTTACGTTTAAAAAAATCAAATTTATTACACAAATTATAAATTAGGGGGCCTCTTTTTTCCAAACAGGGGAGTAATTTTGAAAGCAAATTATATAAAATTCATATTAAAAAAATCCTTAATTTTAAAGAGAAAGCTGTTCTTGGAAGCTTTCTATCAATTGAAATTTATCCTTCCTGAGGAGTTGTTTGTTGGACTCGTGCATTTTTTTGTTGCTTTTGAGCCAATCTTCGAAATCATTCTGGCCATCATCTGAAAGAAATCCAATAATACAAGCCAAGAAGACTTCCATATAGTTTGCATGATCTTTAAATTGCTCCTTGATAGCTTGATAAGTTTTCCCAGAGAACCTGACTTCTAGCAAGAATTCCTTGTAAGCTTTCCTTTCAGAATGTGTTGGAAGTTTCATCTGGATCAAGTTTGCCAAATAAAAAATTATATGTTCCTGGTTCTGATAATTATAATCAAGGTATTTCAAGGAGCTTTCCCTCACTCTAAGAGCGATGGAAACAGGGAAATTTTTCTTCAAATTCTGCTTGCTAGGGTCAGACAGATACCCAGTCTGGCGAGTGAGGACCTGCTGGTTATATTCTGGCCTTTTATTGTTCATATTTCGTGTTGAACGTCTACATTGTCCTGGGCTACTAACTTCTGAGGTGGATTCTCCTTCCTTTGAGGCCGCTGTTGTGATACTTTCGCTTGTTCTGAGGCAGATTGCATCATCAAGCTTTTCTTCTGAGAAATCATCTTGAGCGCGGCCAAAGACTTTTGAAAAAAATTTGTTGTCTGGCGTATTTTCAGGCATTATAGAAGAAGGGATTTGAAGAGGAGCTAGAGGTTGCGAGATTTGAACAATGTAGAAATCCTCTTGGTTGAAAGAGCTAGATTCTTTTAAAAAGGGGTTTGGGAAATGGCCTTGCAAAAGAGAACAGTAGGAAGGTTGATTTTGAATAAAATTGTCATAATCTTGGTCGTCAAAGGCGTTTTCTTCGTAGCGGAAGGGAGAGGAGTTTCCATTGAGAAAGAGATGGGTTCTTTCTGAGGAGTAAGAAGGGAAGGTAGGCTGATTTTCAATGTCAATGAAAGGTGCAGGAGTCCTAAACATTAATTGATAAGCAGATTATTTGAAGTAATTTCAGGGGTTCTATGCATTAATTTAACTCGGAGATGTTAGAGATTTTAAGAAAAGCCAAAATTCAGAATGCTTAATTTAATCAAAATCAAATTTTTTTTAATCGTGACTCTGTCTGTCTGTTGTGTTGCGAAAAATGAGGCAATATAAAGAATATTCTTCAAGGTGTATGAGATCTTTTTCGGGAAGTTTGTGAGAGATTAGATGAGTTATTTTTGAACAAAGATTGTCTTTGAGAGAGAGATCTCATTTGATTAATAAATTATTTGAAGAATGGAAAGGGAAATTAGAAATTGTTATAACCTTTTTGTCCTCATATCCTTCGATGTTGATTATCGAGTCTAATATGCGCTTGATCTCAGGGGTTTTTGTTGAAAAATTAAGCTCTTTCCCTTTCTCTTGAATAAGAATGATGAGATCGTGGTGTTTATTAAAATAAAAATTCAAACTTGGGCTGAGCCAAACCATGCACCTCTAATTTCACCAGTAATTGAAATATTTAAAGTCTCGACGTTGGTCTCTCAATCGCAATTTTATTAATAAAATATAATCGCTGGTTTCGACCCTTTTAAATAAACACTTTTTATTGACCCACTTTGTGAAGTTTCGGCCTCTTCGAACATGATCTTTCTGGTGAAAAAACCACATTCTACACATGGAATCGTCACATTTTGTGTCGTAAGTCCTCAATATCAAAGCAGGTAAATATTTGTGTTCCTGAAGAGTTTTCTTTTTCTCTTTGGAGATGAGAGGTTTATATCCTCTAGATGCGGCTAAAAATTGATGAGTGATGATCTGAGCAGGATCAAGGACAGCCCAATAATTAATTTTTAGTCTAGATCATTTTCTAACTTTGAAAAACAAGAAATTAGGAGAGATTTTAAAGATTTTTGGGAAAAAACTTATTATTTGAGTACTATTTTTGTTATTTTAGGATTTCATCATTCCTAATTAGATGACGAACTTTTCAATTGATTGATCGTGAACTCACTCTCGCCAGAAAATAAAGAAGAATAATAATTTCT
>Ga0182738_1001084_pt1 | contig 34907 bp, 30 predicted proteins | sample eDN5th30CBELigMG_FD_128876 | JGI IMG/M metagenome (GOLD analysis project Ga0182738, IMG submission 128876) | Enriched Miracle-Growth compost microbial communities from Emeryville, California, USA - eDNA 5th pass 30_C BE-Lig MG (version 2)... ...
CCTCGGCCGCCGCGTTGTCTATTTCGGCCGTACCGCCGAGACCCATGTCGAGCATTTCCCAAAGTAACTGACTCCCGGCCGGGCCGCGACCTGCCTTTCCATCGTCGCCAGACGATCGTCCAGAGCCTGGACGTTGGGGAATTCCTTGAGGCCGCCAGGAAGTTTTGCGACCGCCCAACGGATCATTGGGAACGCATAAGCGTCGATCACCGACCGGCCGCCATCGAGAATCCATTCCCGACCCGCGAGGTGCCTGTCGAGAATTCCAAACTGCCTGGCGACCGGCTTCTGGCCAGCAGCGGCCACCGCATTCCGGGCAAGCGCCGCATCAAAACCCAGACCGTGCTGCCTTCGGCCAAAACCGCGGCCATGCTGTTCCGGGCGTTGATGGCGTCAGGCCAAATCTCCATGCGAAAAATCGACGGTTGGCGCACGCTGCCAACCAAGCCGTTTGATCGGACGCTTGACCTCGCCGCATGAAACGATAAGCTCATCTAGTCGGAGGCCTCGCCCCCAAAATCCAACACAATCCGATACGGCACCGACGGTTGGCTTAACCTTGACAGTTATCCACAGCTTTAATCCTTTTCATCGGAGAAACCGGACTCTCAGCTTCAAGGACTGAGTACTTGAGGGCTTATTTTATTGAATCCTTTTGAGTGCTATTAACGCTCTGATTTTTATTATTATTTCATGAGGCGACTCACTCCGAGCCATCGAAGTCTCGGCCCATTTTCCCCTCCTTGCCTATTCGCCGCCGACACCCCCATCCTCATGTGGGTGGGTTCTGACGGAGCACGGTGATGAAGAATTTTGAGGGCAACGGCGGGTTCGGTGAGAAGAGTGGGCGAGACCCGGCTATCGAGCGCCGAAACCAGACGTGCGCACCTGACTTAGATGGGATTACTGGTCTCGCTGGAAACGATGTGCCTGCACGAGGCGCTCCGGACGTGGATTTGCTCGACCTAACCGCTCCCGTGAAACTCCTCCAGTTTCTCAGGGGACACCAAATGCCGCTGGCAACATACGACTATTGGCCACCTCAAAAAGACCGCCCCTCGTTCCGCTGCATAGCAACGGACCAGAAAGGGGAAGCTTCGTGAGCGAGATGCTTAGGTCTAGCATCCGGAGAGAGTGGCAAATGGAGGGGCTTGAACTCAGCGACGACGAGCCGGGGTTCTTCGTGTTCGACGTTCCGGTGTCGATACACCGACAGGTTTACGCAGACAAGTCGCCCACAAGGCCGGTGCGGCAGCTTCAGCCAGTTCTTGCAATCCGGGGAAGTGACGGCGCGGTCGTGGTCCCGGATGAGAGCCTCGCATGGTCGCGGAACCTGCTCGAGCAGATGACTCCGACCGCCGACATCAGGCGGAAGCTCAATACGGTCGGACGGCTTTTCGAATTTGCCGACGCCATGGCGGGAGAAGCGATTTCCGAGGCCGGCGTAATCGATCAGATCGTGTCGCAATATCTCATCGCCCGGGCGGAAAACCCGCTCGATCCGACGAAGCGTCGTTTCCCGCATTGGCAGCCGATCCAGTACCAGCGCATCCATATCGAATTTCGGGATCTCGTCGATTTCGCTCAGTTCTGCGCGGACTACACAGGCGTGGAATCGGTCATCGGGGGCGCCTTCAAAAGGCAGTCGGCGTTCTGGAGGACGGTGAAACGCAACTCGCCGCCCGAGGACTTCCTGATGCACCTCGAGACGCAGCGCGAGCGCTGGAACATTCTCCAGGGCGACGACGAGGTGGTCGCGCCGCCCTCCATCCTGAGGCGCATCGCGGTCGAGGCCTCAGCCGGGAAGGGCAGCACGACATCGCTGTCCGTCGAGGAGATGGACGCGTTGATCGACCATGAACCCAACTTCATGTTCAAGGCACTCTGGATACTCCTGGCGTACATAGGCCCCCGCATCTCGGAGGCGCTGAACATGTACGTGTGCGACGTCGTCGATCCCGGTTTCGCCAGGCGGCTCTTCCTAGCGGACATAATCGGCCCGGTGACGATCTTCGCCGACCCGAGGAAGTCAAAATTCCTGGGGTCGGACGACGGGAGGAGGAGTATCCGGAAGCGCACTGACTATCTGGCCGCGTACGGACTACAGCCACGACCCGACTACGGCGGCAAGAGCATGCGGGCAGGCTGGAAAGGCATGACCGTCTTCAACCCGGAGTTCCTGATCACCCACGGAACCTGGAACTGCGAGAAGCGTGCCGCCGAGTTCGCCGACCTGCTGGACGAAATCCGCGCCTTGCATGCGGACCTCGGCACTGGTCGCCTGCATCCGTATCTATTCGTCAACGCCGTGAACGCCGAGTACCTCGGCGAGCCTCTGAAGATGTCGAACGTGAAAAAGGCGTTCGCACGCGCCTGCCTACGGGCGGGCATCGAGCCCCATTCGCTCGGCGCCTCACTGCACGGATGCCGACACTTCTACGCCTGGTACGGCAAGCACGTCCTGCAGATCAACGAAGAGACCCTTCAGCGGAGGCTCCGCCAGAAGAGTCCGCTAAGCCAGCGCGTGTACGGAAAGCGCGGTTCGGACATTCAAGACGCCATGAACAGATTCAAAAAAGACGGAAAAGCTGCGACATGAAACTGGAAATCCGGAACACAGACAACCTCATGACCTCCGACAAGGAGATCGGAAGCTATTTCAATCCCACCGACCGGATGGTGCTGCTTCGTGTACCCGACGCGGATGAGCTGCGTCGGCTTTGGAGCGAATTCGACCAGGAATTGCGGGCCGAACTGAAGGAACTTCTCCTTCAGCCGTATGGGGATATCGTCGACAAACTCGGCTACCTGGGCTTCAATAAGAAACTTGCCGACGAACGCAGGAACACGTTGTTCGCCATGCTCCCTAAGACCAACGTGAAATCGGCGCAGTTTTCGAACGCGGCTCTTTTCAACGCTGCCATCGCGCTCGATTTGATTCCAGACAAGAAGCCGAACGGCCAACCTAGAAAGCGACTGGCGCAAGGCGAAGGGTCCATCTTCGAGCAAGTGCTCGGAATGTCGCTCGATGACCGTAAGGCGATCATCGAGGTTATCGTGGACGACCACGAGAATCTCGATGAGTGGTTGCTTGTGTCGCAGGGCAGCGCCGTCGGATGGGCGCAGCTTCGCAACAGGATCAAGACGGTGACCGACGCGGCGGCGTTCCTGGGCGGCCTTGCGGACGAAACTGATAAGCTCATGGGCGACGACGACCAGAGGACCGTCAGGCACGCGAGCATAGACGATAAAATCGTATACGCTCCGACCTGGTTCGCGCAATTCCTCGCGAAACGGCGGATATGGGTCTGGCCGGCACGCTACACGGCCAGGATGATGTTTATGTACCCGGCGCGCTTTTCCCCACTGGTCGCGAGAATGTCAGTGTTGGAGGACCGTCGGAGCTTTGCCGATTCCGTTTTCCGCTACCACCAGGATCAGAGGCACACGGGAGCGGTGGTCTCGTTGCAAGCCTTCGTGACTGCAGCACTCTGCGGAAACGCCTGGGAGGCCGGGGAGAGCCCGTTCCGCTGGTATCCGTTGGCAGCGTTCAAAGAGTGCGCCTCCAGCCTGGCTAGCGCCAACCATATTCAGGGTTCCATAAACGCAGTCTACAAACTGGCGGTTGAACATGCTGGGGAGACGGTCAAGCGACGCCCGGAAGCCCACTACTTCGTCAACAGCGCCCGCCTGGCGAAAATCGGTGTCGATGCCTTCAATTGGACGCTGAATCCGACCCCGTTCAACACACAGGTCGTGTCCCGACTACTTGAGCGCCCGATCGAATCCGTTCCGGACTATGTGAAGTCTTGGGCGGAACAGCTGCGGCAGCTTCTTCCGCTGTTCGGCGTCAAAACCATCAAGATGGTCGAGAATCCGCTCAACTACTGGCTGTTCTACCTTATGACGCTGGACCCGAAAGACGCCCCGATCGATTTCCAAACCATCGTCCGGACAGATCACGTCCACGATCTGCGCGGGCGCAACACGCGCACGTTCTGGAATTTCCTGTCCGTCCACTTCCCGGCTGACAGAGCGGACATGGGGAACCGGGCGATTTCCATCATGCGAAAAGCATTCCATCTCGCAGCGCTGCGCGACGAATTCAAGGGTGCAAATCCCTTCGACACCAAGCTGGATAAAATCGGGGCAGGTTACTCGAAGGGACACGACATTACTCATCGCAAGGCGCTGGAGTTGGAAGCTTGGGAACTCATCGTCCAGAAGAATAGAGAGAACGACTATGGCTTCGCGCGCAGCCTCGGGCCGAACCGATGCCATTATACGCTCCGCAATCCCGACACGGGGGAATACGAACTGGTGTTCTGGCCCGCCGAACCCGTCGCGGTCGACATCCTCCTGAACAGCGGCATGCGCCAAATAAGCGGCCGTTGGGTGGACAGCGGCGAAGGCGACGCGATGCGCATCGACCGCGAAACCATGCGGCTGGTACCCAACGACCATCCGGCAGCGACCCCGCGCAGGGAGGAGTGCTTCCTGCAGCTCGTTGACCTGCCCGGCGCGGATAGCCGAAAGATTTTCGGCCAGCGGGTCGGCACGAACAAAACTGGGAAGCCGTATGTCATCCCTTGGGTGGATTCCGCAGTCGTGGACGGCTTCTACCGCATGCTGGACCTCCAGACGAAGTACAATCCGATTTCGGAGAGCGTGAAGCCGATACAAGATAGGACGCGGGACATTGCCAGGGGAAACCCCCAGCTGTTTCCCGACATCTTTCCGCTGTTCCGCGATCCGGATTCCAATGGCGACAAGGCTGTCAGCGACAACAAGCTCCTGAACTATTGGAAGGATCTTCTTCGTCACTGCCAGGACGAAGTCAACGCGCTATACGGGTACGAATATCCATTGATCACGGATGACGGTCTGGTCTTCGACCTTCACTCCCTGCGTGTCACGATGGTGACTAACCTCCTCGAGGCGGGTGTCAGTCCCGAGATCGTCATGGACCTCGTCGGGCACGCCACGTGGATGATGACTTGGCACTACAACGCCAAACGCAGCACTAGGATGAATCTCGGCATTCAGGAGGTGATGGCCAGGCGAACGGAGGCTCACGCCAAGCTTGCCGCCCGGAACCAGGACGCGATCGAAGAGTACGCTGCCGAGGCGGTGGTGCCCGACTTCGTCAAGGATCATGTCGGTGCCGGCATGCTGCGAAAGTACAAGTCGCGCCGGGACCTGCCCCCGTTCGAGATATTCCTGCACGGCATCTGTCCGGGGGGATCGTGTGCGACGGGCGGGGCGAAGATTGGCAAGCGTTTCACGGCCGTGTGGCGCGAGCGAGCCTGCTCGGGCTGTCGCTACCGGGTTACCGGGCCGAAATTCAAGCACGGCATCCAGAACAAGATCAACAATCTGCTCGCCGAGCTAAAGCTGTCGGGACAGCGCGCCCAAGAGCTCAGTCAGCAAATCGAGGAGGAGGAACTGCGGACAGGAAGGGAAAACCACGCCCTTCGCGGCCTTCAACATTCCGAGAACCGGTTCAAGAACCGGCTCACGGAAGAACTCGCCAAAGAAGTCAGCGTTCAGAGGATCGTGCACGAGGTAGAGGGGGCGGCGCGTGCAGCAGGCCTGCCGACGGATGATATTCTGCTCCCTGCGTCCACCGACTTCGATCCCGCCAACGTCAGCTACGGTTTTACGGAGGTCCACGAGTTCGAGCTCTTCTACAGCCTCACCAAGGAAACCCGTCTTCTACCGGCGGCGGTCCTGGAAACGGCCCCTGGAGTCGAGGCCCATATGAAGAAGCTGCTGAAGGAGGTGCTACGCAAGCACAGCCTCGCGGAGCTTATGGCTCCCCTCACCGATCGACAGGAGACCGAGGCCTGCCTGCTAATCGGGGGACGCCTGCTCGAACTGTACCCGGAAGCCAACCAGTTCCAGAAGCTAATGGAAGGGGCGATCGAACTTGACCACAACGTGGTCCAGGATATGCAAGCGCACGTCCGTGCTGTCCTCGCGGCTGCGCCCAAACAGCCGCAGATAGGATATGTGGCATGACACGGGCGGGTGAGTCCGAAACGGTGACGGCCGAAATGCTGATGGATCGGTTGCAAGCGGAGGCGAAACGGGCATCGGACGAGCGACGGGTCGGGACTTTATCCCGGCTCGTTGAAGCCTGCGACGAGATTCTGTCCGGCGGCGCATACAAGCGCGCCAAGTCGGCGAAGCAGGACCCGGAGATCTTCAATCCGAACTTCGTTAAGCTGAACTCCCGCGTCATCGAAATGTACGTGCGGTTCCGCGCCCGCCTGGACAAGGGCGCGAAGGAATGGACTGGCCCGGTCGCCACGACGATCCGCGGCGACAAGGACTTGATGACGTACGTGAAGCTCCGCGACGTCGAATCGAACCGTCCGGGCAGGCCCAAGAGGCACACCCCGCAGTCGAGAAGGGCCGACGAGATCATCGACCGCATCGATTCCATCCACGATCAGGCCCTTCTGCGGGACGTTCTCGCCAAGGCACGGGAAGCGAAGCGGCAGCTGGACATAATGGTGGCCGCGCTTCGAAAACATCCGGAGGTCGATGTCGACGCCCTCAGGGAGGGACAGTACACGCCCCGGAAGATCGACAGTCCTCAAGCGCAATCCGCAATCGGGGCAGATGACACGAAGCTGATCGGTCGGTTAGTGACCAGGCTACACGACCAGGACCTGCTTGAAGACTTCGGGTTGGTCCATCGCGCTGGGAGAATCAAGATGGATGGGGGAGCGGGTCTCGACCTGGTTCCCCCCGAAGAGATGAGGCTCCTTGAGCGGCTGGCGGGTTTGGACTAGACTCCGGCGTAACGTCGGCAATTCTCGGCTACGCCATTGAATTTCCTGACCAGCAGCTTGGCGACAAAGTCCGGGCAGGCTTTCGGCGCAATCAGGGCTTGGCCATTCGGTTTGTTGAGATCGCTCGCCATTTTGGCGAGGAACTTGCAGTAGGAGATGCCGGCGGATGCGTTCAGTCCGGTACTCGTCATCCTGGTACCCAAGGAGGCATCACTTTCCGCACGCTGGAGCCACATATGATTTCGGCTTCGTTTGTAAGGTCATCTTACACTCCAAGTGGCTCTGTTCCCGTGTCCGTGCCATTCTCGTCATCGACCTTTTTGCCGTTGTCGATCGGACCTTTTACATATCCGTGAGCAGTTGCATGCCCTCGGCGGCGGAGGTGAATATCTTGATGCCATCAATCGCCATCGGTCTGACCGATAGGTCCGACGTCCCGAGGCTCTCGCCAAGCATGATGGCGGCGCAATACGCGAAAGCCGGATCAAATCCGCGTCACCGCTTTAGATTCCTTACTGTGGCGTCGCTGCGACGCCAAGCTCAGGAAAGGATTTTTCTTCTCGTTGGACGATAGCCAAATCCACAATAATTGTGGATTTGGCTATCGGTGACATGGAGACAGCCGATGGCCCGCAAGAACCTACCAGCCGTGCAAAGCCCGATTTTCCTGACCGAGCATGGATTTTCATTCGATGTGATTGAGGAAGAGCACCGGGAATTCGTCCGCGCGGGTGCCCATCGCGCTCGACAGTCGCTACGGAAGACCATCGCGGCGTATATTGAAACGGGAGGTTACCTGCGAGAGGTGCGGCCTTATATCCCGCATGGCTACTGGGCGTCGTTCGTGGATGATGTCGTGGAGACCTCCTTGACCACTGCTACAAACTGCATGGCCTTGCACGAGCGGTTCGTTGAACTACGGCCGGATGTTTTGCAAAACCAACTCGGCGTTTCCGTGACAGCTATGATCCATCTCGCGACGGCACCCGACGCTGCGATCGATGAAGTCATTGATCTCTGTGCGAGCGGCCAGGAACTGATAGTTGGCCAAGTCGACGAGGTGATCGATCGCCATGCCGGAAAGGTGAGCGCAAACCACCGCAAGAAGTCGAAAGTTGACGACGAGCCGGACGATCTGACGGGCGAAGATGCCTTGGCAGCCTTAAGCGAAGAAGGAGTGCGCCGGCGCCTAATTCCCCAGATCATCGCCGAATTGCAGCTTGTGCTGGACGTCTTGGAAGATGCTGAGGAAATGCGGGCATCGGGAGGTCGAGCCCCGAAAACAATGATCGAAGATGGAATTCGGGTGCGAGCGCGTTGGCTCACGGATGCGTTGGAGCAGGTAACTCAGCTTCGGGCGAAAACGGATGTCCCGCTGGTGCATGGTACGTTCGTCGAGCGGGGCGAGTATCCCCCGGGTCCGTGGGCGGATACGGCTTCTTTCCTTGCCTATGTTTCAAGCTCTCATGGGTGGCAGCGGATCAAGGCTGACGATATTCCCGCTTTAGTCGAGCGCGGTCTCATCGCGCTACGCGGCGCGTTGCTAGCCTAGGCAGCTTATGTGATTGTGGTAGCTTATGTGATCGTCGCTGTCAGCATATGCTGCGGTTTCTTGCAGATGACAGGCGCTCGCGGCGGATCGCGCCTCGCAGATAACTCCTGATCGCGGTCGACGGCGTAGTACGCGGTAAGAAGTTGTCGGCTTGGGCGCTTGCGAACCGGAAGTCACGCTAGGCGGGGGCACGTTCATCGATCTTTCGCCGACGGACGCATATGCCGACGGGACCATAGTTTCCGCCAAGGGATGGACCGATCGTCTGCGACAATCTCAAGGTCGGCGTCGCCAAGGCGCTGTGGTTCGAGCCGACGCTCAACCAGACCTTCGCCGCCATGGCCGGACATTACAACACGAGCATCCTGCCGACCCGAAGCCGCAAGCCACGGGACAACGGCCAGGTCGAGGGCACGGTTCTGATCGTGGAACGCTGGATCTGGGCCCGGCTGCGCAATCGGCGCTTCTTCAGTCTCAGCGATCTCAATGCCGCGATCACGGTGCTGCTGGAGGATCTGAACAACCGCCCCATGCGCCATGTCGGCAAAAGCCGCGGGGATCTGTTCGAGGAGATCGAACGAACGGCCCTGTCGCCATTGCCGCCGGCGCCGTTCGAATATGCGGAGTGGAAATCGGCTAAGGTGCATCCCGACTACCATGTCGAGGTCGACAGGACGCGGCGGTCGCGTGAAGACGGACATAGGGTCGGGCCTCGATCTGGTCTTCCCGGAGGAGATGAAGCTGCTCGAGCGGTTGGCGGGTTTGGAGAAGGAACCAGCATAAGCCCGACGGGCGCTTGGGCGAGCCCCATGCGCCCCGGAGATCGAGTTCCGCAAGCACAACGGGCTCCGAGAGGCTGCCTGGAGATCGCGAAGATGAGGGGCTTGGACGCTTTTTGAGATGGCCTGTGCAAGCACCTGGTGCCCGGCGACAGCAGACCGAGTTGCACGGATGTTCCTCACTATGGGGGAATGCTCTGACGGGCATCGCCTACGACGACGATAGCCAGATTGCCGAGTTGAGGGCTGTGAAGGGGTATGATAAGGCGAGACCGAGAATTGAGATCGAAGTTGGCGAGCTTTAGCGGCTCGTGCGCTACATCTTGGCGTTGTCGACGAGCAATTTTTCGAACCTTTGAATAGCATCGGGTGTGCCATTGCAAACTTTAGTAAAGACGGCGGCGACTACCTTAAGGGCTTTGTCGATAGTAGTCCGGTCTTCTTCCGAATTTTCTTTTAATAAATTCCCTGAAAAATCTAGAGACCAAGGTTCATCTATACTTTTCTTATAGAAGATATTAAGAGTGTTAATTTTTGGAACTCCGCTAGAAATTCCAAAGATTGCAACGATCTTCTGTTGTTCGCCTGTTTGTGCGCGGCTTACTAGTTCCAGCGGTCCTCTGTTTGCATAGGGGCATTTGAACGCAACGGGTCGGAATCTGACATCGTCGAGATCATCAGGCGACTGAGAGAAAGCGATTGAATAGCTCCCGGCGAAGCAAAGCATCGCCCCAAAAGCTGCCAAAAAAGACTTCATCGTCGAGTGCCCATCCGCCCTGTTTGGTTGATCTTACATCATGCCATCAAAAATTTGGCAGATACCATCCGAAATGTCGGCGTTCCGCAGGCGTTATGTCAGTTGGGCGATGCCCGGTGGCGGCACGGGCCGGGTGAACCAGATTTGCCTTGAAGTAGCCTTCCGGCAAGATCACCTGGCTATAAGGAACGAAGGCCCCCGCGCTCCGTTGCGAGCTTCGAGATTCTCGGCCGGATAGAAAGACGCTACCGCCTCGATCGCGACCGCGGAACCTGGTCTTGTCCTGCCCGGCGACCGTCTTGATCCAGCCTGTCTGCACGATAACCCTAAATCGCCCTGAAGTGCTGAACGCTGTCAATTCTCGGCTTTGTACCGAGGGCGCATTGGCTTTGCATCAAGCTTACGCCAAGTGCCCAGAATGTGGCGCCTCAAACGGTAACCACGGACAGAAGCTTGAAACCCGCAGACGATGGGCACCTCAGAACGGAGACACCGTTGACAAATTACAGAAACCCTCCAGCCGACACCTCGATCAAAGCCGCACCACAGCCTTAACATCTTCCGGATTACTCGGAAGGCTGGCGAGTTCTGCGACTGTGATCGGCTTTACAGGAAATCGTAGTCGATAATACCCGATCTGCGATGGGAGGACGCCGCGATGGCGGGCAATCATCTCCGTGACCGTGAGCCCGCAGAATCGTCCTTGGCAAGGTCCCATGCCGCAACGCGAATAGGTCTTGAGCTGATTGGGGCCTGAAACGTCGAGTGACGCCAAAAGTTCTCGGATCCGACCCGCGGTGATTTCCTCGCAGCGACACACGATCGCTTCCGAGGGCGGCAGGCGGAACCTGTCACCGGGCCTGAACGCCTCGTCGAGAAAGCTCCGGCCACGACCATGGCGGCGAAGTCGGTGTTTGACTGGTGCGGCGCGCCGGTCGCGTTCGCCCATCGCAATGCGACCGAGCAGGGCTGCGCAATCGAGCGCGGCCAGTTCCCCTCGAAGTGCCGCGATCTCTGCGCCCATGATACCGGCTCCGTCGCCGGCAACCGTGATGGCGGGTACGGAGGTGCGGCCCCACTCATCGGTTCGCGGTCGAAAGCAGAGCTGCCGATCGTCCCATTCGAGGTCACAGCCGGTCGCGGCGGCCAGATTGACATTCGGGACGACGCCCTGATGTAGGAGCAAGGCGTCAACGTCCAGGCTACCCGACTTGCCGCCGCGCTGGCGCCACCGCACGCGAGACAACCGCCGATCCCCTTCCGCTGACAATTCGGTGACCCCGCGAATGACAGGCACGTCCCGCGACACCCGCCGCATCAGTCCGATGCCTTTTGTGAAATAGGGCGAAAGGGCAAATCCGGGAAATGAGGACAGGCTACGAATGCCAGGGCGCTCGGATGTGTCGAGAAATGCCGCCGGACGCGCGCCTGCATCCAGCAACTGATTTGCAAGAAGCCACAGCAGCGGCCCCGTTCCTACAAGGACGAACCGTCCGTCCGGAATCAGGCCGGATGTCTTGAGCAGGATCTGGGCAGCACCGGCCGTCATCACGCCCGGAAGCGTCCAGCCGGATATCGGAAAGGGGCGCTCCTGCGCTCCAGTTGCAAGGATCACCCTGCGGGCGGTCACAAACCGGGATGCCCCCCCCTTGGAAAGGCCGATTCCGGCATCCTGCGAAATCATCCAGACGACTGCTCCGGAGATATAGCTCGCTTGGCATTCCGCGAAGGCGTCCAGCAGCTTCAGTCCATTTTCGTAAGCTGTGCCTAGGATGCGGCGGCGAGTCGAGGATGCCGCGCCCAGTCCGCGATAGATCTGGCCGCCCGGAGCCGCGTTCTCATCGATCAGGAGAACATCCAAACCAAGGTTGGCGGCGGTGGAAGCCGCAGTCAAGCCGGCGGGTCCACCGCCGACGATCGCCAGATCGTACGCATGTTGAAGCTGTTGAAGATCCTTAGCTTCCATCATGCCCCGATCTCCATCTTGCCGAGGTTGGTCTCAATATGCATGCCCTCCCGCAGCAGTGTCATGCAGCCCTGCCTGTTGCCAAGGCCGTCAATGGTGACAAGACAGTCGAAGCAGACTCCCATCATGCAATAGGGGCCGCGTTCGGCCCCAGATACAGCCGTTTTTCGGCAGGCCGCTTGTCCATTCGCGAGCAGCAAAGCCGCGACGCTATCCCCCAGCCGTCCGCAGACCGGCTGCCCGTCAACGACGACAGTGACGACGGTTCCTTCCTGGCTATTGCGCTGGAACATGAAACCTCCCGGTATCGAACGCCTTGAGTTGGGCCGGGAGCGCGCCGGCGACGATTGCGGAGGCCAAAACCTTCCCATGCGCCGCCGCGAGCGTTACCCCGCTGTGGCAGGTGGCAACGAACGCTCCGGGGAAGCGCTGCGACTGTTCATAGATAGGATAGCCATCCCGGCTAAGCACGCGCAGGCACGCCCAACTGCGCACGACGCTGACGGCGCCCAGTCGGGGGAACATGCGGCAGGCCCTGTCAGCCAAGACGCTCATGATCCCGGTGCCGACTCGATCGTCGAAGCCAGCCTCTTCCTGGGAGTCGCCGAGCATGACGCTGCCTTCGTCCGTCTGTCGCAGCGTCGAGACGGGATGGAACAGGAATGGAGCAATCTTCTCGGTTACCAGGATCTGGCCGCGTTGCGGTCGAACTGGAACGTCGAGGCCTATCATTGGCGCAAGCCGGACATTGTCGAGACCTGCGGCGAGCACGATCCGCTCCGCGTCGAATGCCCTGCCGTCGGCCATCAGGAGGCGAAACGCGCCCGAATGTTCGATCCGCTCCACGCGGTGCCGCGGCAGATATTCGACGCCCCGGGTGATCGCCGCCCTGTGCAATGCCTGATAAAGACGCAACGCGTTGACGTGTCCGTCGAGCTCGCAAAAAGTGGCTCCGACCACCTCGGGTCCAACGGCGGGAAGCCGGCGGCGAACTTCGTCGGCATCGAGAACCTCGTAGTCGTACCGGGACACGCCTGGCTGTGCATTGACCGCCTTTGCCGTCGAGCAGAGCCGCTCCATCTCCGCATCCGATAGCGCAAGCTGAAACCCGCCGGGTTGTTGCAGGGCTATGTCCATCCCGGCATCTTCCTCGACACCATCGGCGAATTCGCGCCATAGGTCGACCGATTCGCGCGACCAGTTCGCATAAGGGGTCATGCCCAAGCCTTTGCCTTGGAGCCAGACCAATGCGAAATTTCCGCTCGAAGCGCGGTAAGGATGGTCACCTTCGTCAAGCAGGCAGACCTTGTGCCCTTCCTTTGCGATGGCGTGCGCAACGGCGGAGCCGACCAATCCGGCGCCGACAACGGCAAAATCGAAGGAGCGCCGACTCATCGCGCGATTATTCGCCGTCCGGCGCCAATTTCCGGGCCTGTTTCAGCAATCGTCATCCAGGAATCTCTCCACAGCTTTCTATCGCACCAAACGGACCCTTCGTCGCCGGCTATGTCAAATTCATTGCCATAGCCAATCCATAACAATATGTTATGCCCCCAAATCAGAAATCAGACAGACAGAAGGTTGCTGTCGATGAAGGTCCGGCAGATAGAAGCATTTCGTGCTGTTGTTGACGCGGGCGGCATCACACCGGCGGCGGAGCGGCTGCGAATATCGCAGCCCGCAGTCAGCAAGCTGATCATGGACCTGGAACGAGCGGCCGGCCTGGAACTGTTTATCCGCCACAAGGGCCGCTTGATCGCAACGCATGAAGCGAGACTTCTCTATGAAGAGGTCGACCGGCTGTTTCTTGGCCTTCATCGGATCGATCGCTATGCGAACGATCTGCGGAACCTCAAGACGGGCAGCATCCATCTCGCCTGCCTGCCCAGCCTCGGCCTGCGCATACTGCCAGAACTGATCGCGCGTTTCGTGATGGAGAAGCCGGATGCCAAAATAACCGCGCATATTCGCGCATCGTCCAAGATAACTGATTGGCTTCTCGGTCAGCAGATGGATTTGGGTATATCCATGCTTCCGCTTGACCACCCCTCAGTCGTCACGGAATCGCTGGTCAAGGTTGATGCCGTCTGCGTGGTTCATCCCACACATGCGTTGGCCAACCGTGCCTTCGTCACGCCTGCGGACCTGCAGGACGAGCCCTTTATCGCGCTCGGACGCGAAGATCGGTCGGGTCAACTCATTGGTCGGACGTTTGAGGAGGCGGCGGCCAAGGTCAAGGTCAAGCTCGAGACCAACCTGTCCGAAACCGCTTGCCAGATGGTCGCCTCGAACGCCGGCGTGTCGATCGTCGATCCCTTCACGACGATGCACTACCGGCCAGACAGATTGGCGGTGTTGCCTTTCCGGCCATCGATCAAATTCGAGCTTTTTCTCCTCTATCCGGCGTTGCGGCCTCGATCCAAGCTGCTTGACAGCTTCATCGATGCCCTTGGAGAGGAAATCGGCCGGCTTGCCTCCGCGATCAAGTCGTAATGTTCGAGGACACAAACCCATAACCTTTGATTATTGACTGTCCATAGAAAGGAATTTGACAGCTATGATCGCGGTATGGTGTCTTCCCATGGACATTTTCGTCGGCTCAGCCGGCATCGGGAGCCGGCGGCAATTTCCCCTGGGTGGGGGCGTGGCTGACTCGCCCATAGCAGCTTGTTCAAGACCAGAGAAGGTCAGGCCAAAATGACGATGTCCTCCGGCGCTCCAGCCTCGAATTCAGCGAAGGATCGCCCCCGCAGGCTGAACGCAAACTCGAGCGTGGCTTCTTTGAGCGCCGCCCAACGAGAGCGGGCCCAGCGCCTCTATGCTGAAAACATTGTCTGGAACGCCTGCGATTCCACCCCGGAAGAACATGCAGACCAGGAATATGTTACCAAGATCAAGCAGTCGGCGGTGACAGCCGTCAACCATACGGTGGCCTATACGGTCAATTTCAAGCAGGCGGTCAAGGCGATCGCAATCTGGAGTAAACTCTACGAGGACAATCCCGACGTCGGATTCATAGCCCGCGACTACGCGGATGTCGCGCGCGCCAAGGCGGAGGGGCGCGCCGCTATCTTCATGGGTTTCCAGGACATCACCGCGCTGGAGGAGGACATCGATCTCCTCGACACCTTCCACCAACTCGGCATACGTTTCGTTCAGCCGACTTATCAGGACCGCAACGCGGCCGGCGACGGCTGCGGCGAGCGCGTCCAGTCCGGCCTGAGCAAGTTTGGCGTGCGCCTCATCGAGAAACTGAACAAGCTCAGGATTGTCGTCGACCTGTCGCATGTCGGAGTCGGCTCGACGCTGGAGGCGATTGAGATATCCAAGCAGCCGGTCATGGTGACCCATTCCGGCTCCAAGACGATCGTCGACACGGCGCGTAACAAGACCGACGAGGAGATTAAGGCGCTGGCTAAGCGCGGCGGCGTGATCGGAATCGCCGGCAAGTCCGGCTTCCTGCGCCGCGACGGGCTTCAGGCTGGCAGCAATGTCGACGATTTCATCGACAGCATCGATTATGTGCGCGACCTGGTTGGTGTCGATCACGTCTGCATCGGCACGGACATCGGCGACGAGCGTGGCTACAATTACGAGCGCATCGCCAGGGTGCATAAGAAGCATCCGGAGATCGCCATCATCGGCGACGACCTTTTGCTCGACCGTATGCACACCGACCAGATCGGGCCGGGCTCGCTCTATCCGATCACCGAAGGCCTGGTCGCACGCGGGTACAGCGACGAGGACATCGGTCTCATACTCGGCGGGAACGTCAACCGCGTGCTGCGGCAAATTTGGACCGAATGACAAGTTTCAAGGCCCTCGGCCGCTCGACAACGATAAGACTGGGAGGAACACCATGACAAATTTCGATTTCCGCATCCCCTTGCTGGGCTCGCTTCTCCTGGCAGGCAGCCCTTTGGCGGCGCAGGCCGCCGACCCGATCGTGATGAACATCTCCTGCTATTCGGGAGCCTATGCGGCGGCGTTCAAACAATACGTCATTCCGCAGTTCGAAAAAGACCACAACGTCAAGATCGTCTATTCCGAGGCAAGTTCCGAGCCGACGTTGACCAAGCTGCAGGCCCAGAAGGCGAGTCCACAGATCGATCTTGCCTGCGTTTCCAGCGGCATCAGTGCCAAGGCCAAGAAGCTTGGCCTGCTCGAGAAGAACGACCCGGCAATCGTCACCAATGCAGCGAAGCTGCGCGCTTACGCGAAGGACAAGGACGATATCGGCATCGCCTGGGGAACACTCGCCATGGGCATCTCCTACGATCCGGAGCAATATAAGAATGCAGGCCTGGAGCCGCCGAAGTCTTGGAACGACCTGCTCAACCCGAAGAACGAAGGGCATCTTTCGTTCAGCGATTTCACCGGCACCTACGGCCCCTTCACGCTGATCATGATGGCCAAGGCCAATGGAGGAAGCCAGGGTGATATCGATCCCGGTTTCAAGGCCATGGCCGACATGAGCAAGCTCGCCGTGACGATCGCCGGCACCGATTTCACCCAGCTCTACTCGCAGAAAGAGATCTGGGTGGCGCCGTGGGCAAATAGCGACGTGTCTACCGTCGTCAAGAAGACCGGGCTGCCGCTCGAATTCGTGTTCCCGACAGAAGGCTCGCCCGCCATCATCACCAATATGGCGGTGGTCAAGAATGCGCCCAATCCGGAGCTCGCGCAGGAATTTCTGAACTACATGCTCAGCCCGGAAGTGCAGGCGATTATCGCCAACGACTTCAATGTGGCCCCGACGGTCGATGGGCTCGATCTGCCGAAGGATCTGGCCAACAAGGTTGGCTACAGCGAGGAATATTCCAAGCGGCTGATGGCGCTTGACTACGACAAGCTGGCCGCCGACCTGCCGGCCTGGACACAACGCTGGCTGGCCGAGGTCCAGAAATAACGACCAGCAAGATCGCCAACGGGCCACCGCCCTGGTTAATGCAGCACGGACGTGGGGTGACGGTGTCGAATTCCGGATCGCAGGCCGCACTGAGGGGAGCGTATACCACACCCCTCAGGGTCAACAGCATAAGCAAAACATATCCGGGCAACGGCGCTGCCACCCTCGACAATGTCAGTTTCGAGCTGGCGCCGGGGGAGCGGCTCTCATTGCTTGGTCCTTCTGGCTCGGGGAAATCGACGCTGCTCCACATCATGGCCGGGTTCGTCAAGCCCGACGAAGGCGAGGTCTATGTCGGTGAAAGGGACTTCACCCATGTCGCGGCGCACCGCCGCGGCATTGGCGTCGTCTTCCAGAATCTCGCGCTGTTTCCCCATCTCACCGTCAGCCAGAATGTGGCCTTCGGCCTGCGCATGCGCGGCGTCGACCGCCGGTCGCAGCGGGAGCGGGTTGAGCGCGTCCTCAAACTGGTGAACCTGGAGGAGTTCGCTCAGCGCAAACCCTCGCAGATCTCTGGAGGACAGAAGCAGCGCGTGGCCTTTGCTCGCGCGGTGGTGACCGAGCCGCCGGTGCTCCTGCTGGACGAGCCCTTTGGCGCGCTCGACACGCGGCTGCGCGAAGACATCCGCGCCGAGTTCATCCTGCTTCAGGAGCGGCTCGGCATCGCCACCATCCTAGTGACCCACGACCAGGAGGAGGCCCTAAGCTTCGGTCACCGAGTGGCCGTGCTGAATGGGGGCAAGATCTGCCAGATTGCCTCGCCGGAGGATATCTACGAAGCGCCGGCCGATCCGTTCGTCGCCACCTTCGTCGGCAAAGGAAGCCTGATGGCGGCAGTGTGGGGCGGAAGGACGGGTGGCAAGGCCGAACTGCGGCTCGGTAGCCAAGTGCTGCGTTGCGACGAGCGCGGAATTCGCGGCAACGCCGCAATCGCAGCCGGCGCGCCGATGCAGTTCTTCGTCCGCCCCGACTGGCTGTCGCTGCTCCCCGGCAGCGAAGCCGACCGGAGCGAGGCGATGGTCGGTCGCGGCACCATCTCCCGCCGACGGTTCGCCGGCGATCATTTCGAGTACGACGTCGAGCTTGAAAGCGGCCAGACTGTCATGGTCAACGTTTCTCCGCTCGAGCCCAATCTCAAACTCGGCGATGCGGTCGGGGTAGAGCTTCGACCGGGGCGCGTACCCTGCATCTTCGAGATGCGGCGCGTCGTGATGTCAGGGCGACAGTCATGAACACGACCTTCCGGTCCGCTGTGCTACTGACGCTGCCCGTGCTGATCTTCGTTGTCGTGCTGTTCGTCCTGCCGGTGGCGATGCTGCTGCTGTCAAGCTTCGGGCTCCCCGATCAGAACGGCGATGTCGTTCCCTCGTTTGCTGCCTATGACGGGATTTGGAACGCCCGCACGGGCAAGGTCTTCCTGACGAGCCTCGCCATCAGTCTTTCCGTTGCGTTACTGACGACGGTGATCGGGCTGCAGTTCGCGCTGATCATCAACAAGATGCGGCCGACAGCGGCCTCGCTGCTGACAGTGGTTTTGTTCCTGCCGCTGGCCACCAGCGAAATCGTTATCGGCTATGGCTGGCTTATCATCCTCGGCCGCAACGGCGTAGTGAACCTGGCGCTGCAGGGCCTGGGCCTGATCTCGGCACCGCTTTCGCTACTCTACTCGCCGGCAGCGGTGGTCGTCGGCCTGACCGGTCTTCTGCTTCCGTTTTCGGCCCTGCCTATTCTTACCTCGCTGTCAAGTATCGATTCCAACCTCTACCTCGCCGGGCAATCGCTTGGCGCGTCGCGGCTGCGCATGGCATTCGAGATCACCTTCCCGCTGGTGCGCGGGGCTATGCTGAGCGGGGCGGCGGTGGTCTACGCGCTGGCGATGAGCGCCTTCGCCATTCCCTCGGTGCTGGGCGGGCAGCGCGTGCAAACCGCCCCGCTCAATATCTATATCAACTACATCAATCTCTTCGATCATGCCTCGGGCAGCGCGGTGGCTTGCATGCTGCTCATTCTGGTGATGATTCCGATCCTGCTTTTCGCGCGCGGCAAGAACCTGCTGACAGGGCGGGTCTGATGGTAGTTTCGAGAGCACTATCCGTACCACCGGAACCCACGCGGGAGAAATCCGCGGCCGTATGGCTGACGCGGCTCGGAGGTCGTCTTTGGAAGATCGTTTTCATCTGCGCCGCGATCGGGCTGATGGTAGGGCCGCTGCTGGTTGTCATCATCGCCTCCACATCCACCACCCGTTTTTCGGTTTTTCCACCGGTCGGCTTCACACTGAAATGGTACGTCGTCGCGATGCAGCAGGAGGAGGTACGGGCTGCGGCGCTCTACAGCCTGTGGGTGGCGATCTTTTCCTCGATCGCCTCGACCGCGCTGGCACTCCTGCTGGCACTTGGGCTGGAGGCGATCGACCGGGCGCGTTTCGTCGTGCGGCGCCTGCACAGCTTCTTCGCCTCGGGTAGCCGCATCGTCCTCATGCTGCCGTTGATGTTTCCGCTAATCGTCATGGCGGTGGCGCTGCTCGACTTCTTCTCGCAGATGGGTTGGTACGGTTCCTACACGCTGCTGATTGCGCATACGCTTTATGCGCTGCCCTTCGCGCTGACCTTGGTAGAGATCGGGCTCGCAGGTGCTTCCGACGAGCTGCGCCGCAGCGCGCTCAGCCTTGGCGCGTCGCCCTGGCAGACGATTTGGCACGTCGTGCTGCCGGCGGCGCGTGTCGGCATCGGTGCGGCGCTGGGGCTGACATTCATCATGTCGTTCGGCGAGTTCACGCTGGCGTTGTTCCTGCATGAGCCTGAATCGGTGACGCTTCCTATCCATATCTACAATTCGCTGTTCGCCAATCCGCTGACGCCGGACATCACGGCCGTTTCCGGGGCGATCACCATCATGACTGTGATCGGGATGGCGATCGTGCTGCTGGCGGCGCGCCGGATGATGGATGGCGGCGAACGCTGACGTATTCCCAAGGACATCTTCATGCCACAAGACATGCAACGCGCCTGGCAGCCGGCCGATTTCTGCAGTGTAAGCGTATCGGAACCGCCCCGGCTTTCGCCGTCGGAGGAGCAAGTCGCCTTCGCGGTGGGCCGAGCGGACATCGAGGCGGACGCCTATTTCTCGGACCTGTGGCTGATCCCGACCGACGGCAGCGGGCCGGCAAAGCGACTAACCAGCGGCCATCGCGACATGGCGCCTGCCTGGTCGCCCGACGGAACATCCATCGCCTTCATGCGCTATGCGCATAGCGTGAGCGGCATTGACCCGCGCGGCCAGATATTCCTCTTGCAACTGGACAATGGAATTGTCCGGCAACTGACCGACTGTCTCCTTGGCGTGGACAGTTTTACCTGGAGTCCGCGTGGTGGCGAGATCGCTTTCGTGGCGCGGGTGCCCGAGGAGGGACGCTACGGCACCGATCCGCGCGTTCTGCCGGCCAACGAAATGCCGCGCCGCATCGGCACGCTGCAATATCGCTATGACGGGGTCGGCTACACGGCCGACAAGCGGCGGCACATTTTCCGATTGGAGATAGGCGGAAGCGCTCAAGCGCAGCGCATTGTGCAGGTGACGCGGGGCGACCACGACAACTGGATGCCCTGCTGGTCGCCGGACGGCGAAAGTCTCGCTTTCCTGTCAGTACGGCACGCAGACAGCGAGAGCAGGATCGCTCAGGACGTGTTCGTGGCAGACCGCGCAGGAACGAACCTGCGCAAGGTCACCCACACGGACCTTTGCGTCTTCAGGCCGACCTTCTCGCCGCAAGGTGACGAGATATTCTTCATCGCGCATATCAACGGCGACAACCATATTGATGTGGTGCAGCGCTATGCCGGACTGTGGAAGGTGCCGGCAGACGGCTCTCGGCTGCCGGTCCGGCTGACAGATGAGGAAACGATTCATCTTAACGAACGCTACAATGCGCGCGGCAGCGCCAATGTGCGGAACCTGATCTGGCACCGGGACGGCATCCTCGCAGAACGGCCGCATCGCGGGTCGGTCGAATTGGTGCATGTCGACCGCGCGGGCAAGGTGACCACGTTGGTCGGTGGCGAGCGTCAGGTGCGCGGCTTCGATGCCGTCGGCTCGACAATCGCCTGCAACGTCGTCACGGAAAGGTCCTGGGGCCGTTTGGTGGCGATCGTCGACGGCAAGGAACGCATTTTGTGGGAGCCGACCGAGAGCCCGAGCCAACGACTAGCCACGATCGAGCCGCTGGAGGCGCGGAGCTCGGATGGCTATCCCGTGCACGGCTGGATCGCCCGACCGGAAGGGGACGGTCCGCATCCCGTTCTGCTGATGATCCATGGCGGGCCGTTCTACCAGCATGGCTACGCGCCTTCGGACGAGGTACAGGCTTATGTCGGCGCCGGCTATGCGGTGCTGCTAGCTAATTCGCGTGGCTCGCTGGGCTACGGGCAGGCGCACAGCCGCTCGGTGATCGGCAAGGTGTTCAGCTGCGACGCCGATGACCTGCTGGCTTTCGTAGATGAAGCCCTGAAGGATACGTGTCTTGACGCCACGCGAGTAGGCGTTCTGGGCGTTTCCTATGGCGGCGGCATGACCAACTGGCTGGTCGGGCATACCGACCGTTTCGGCGCCGCGGTGAGCGAATGCGCGGTCAACGACTGGGAATCGTTCGCCCTTACGGCCGACATCGGCTATTATTTTGCCCAGGCCTATACGAGCGCCGATCCACTGGCGATGCGCGCCAAGTCGCCGATCACCTATGCGGAGCAGGTCAATACGCCGGTGCTGGTTATCCAGTCGGAGCTCGATTGGTGTTGCACCATGGAGCAGGGGCAGAAATATTATGCTCGGCTGAAGCGAGCGGGAAAGCAGGCGGAAATGCTGCTTTTCCCCGGGGAGGGTCACATGCTGTTCGAATCCGGAAAGCCGCGGCATCGCGTCGCTCGACTGGAAGCTATCTTGGAATGGTTCCAACGACATCTTCGTGGGCAATGACATGATAGCGGCAAATTGAACAAAAAGTCGGTGTAGAGGCTTCCCGCTTTAGACTACCGCTTAGCGCCCCCAATTCAGGCCGTACCCTGATTTCAACAACGTCCTACCCCGGCGTTATCCCACTACGTTTCTGCTCTTGGACCATGCTCCAGACGACTTGTTCGTTGAGGGGTGACTATTTGGTGGGCTTGATACGTATTCGCATGCTGCCGCCCTCTGGATGCTCGATATCTAAAGCGTTTGTTTTCCGCATGAGGTGGCCCAGCTTGCGAAAGCCGAACGTACGGGGATCGAAGTCGGAGGCCAGGTTGGCCAACTGGTTACCGACCGCGCCCAGAGGAACCCAGCCGTCCTAGCTTTCCATCTGCGCGATGACCCGCCGGATAATTGGCACCGCCGCTGAGGGCTGCTGCAACGGCTTGTGCGTGAAGCGGCTTCGGGGACAGTGTAGCAAGTTCTCGGCATAGATGAATCGGCGACAGGCATCGTGCTCGCGGATGCGGGCTGCGAGCCGCATGAAGTCATTGTCGGACGAGACCAAGCAGAAACCGTCGAATCGTCCGCTGTCGAGCAGGTCCATCGCGTCGATGACAAGCGTGATGTCCGACGCGTTCTTGCCTGTCGTGTAGGCGAACTGCTGCTGAGGGATGATGGCGCGCTTGGAAAGCAGGTCGGCCCACGCCTTTGAACGCGAGATCGAAAAGTCGCCGTAGATGCGGCGGCCGCCGGTCTCCCCGAGCTTCGCGATCTCTTCAAACAGGCCGTCGGCGACTTTGGTCGAGGCGTTGTCGGGGTCGATCAGGACAGCGAGTCTTCTCGATGGGTTTCTGAGGCTATGCCGTTCTCCAAGTAGCGCCAGCATCCGCGCCACCGCAGAAGGTGTCAACGCCGGGCTACGGGCCGAGTAGGCGATATCGATAGCCCATCGCATGTACGAGTAGACACACGGTCAACTCAGGCTTGGTGTCCTTTTGTCGGACCGCTCGCATAATCCAGCTGCGCTGTTCGGGCGTGACAATGTCCATCGGCGGTAGATGCACCCATCCCCCGCAAGCACTACTTCGGAACCCTCGCGTGGCTCTCAAAGCCCGGCCTACGGCCGGGTCCGGGGCGCTGTACATACGTGTCCGCGAACCGAACAGCGGCTTGCCACCCAGTCGCAGCCGGGGACGGCTTCGGCACTATTGAGGGGTGCGCCGCCCCCGGCCGCTTCCCTCTCTGCGCTAGTTGGACCGATTTTAGGCGACAGATTCGTGTAGGGGCGAAAAGGCTTCGACACCAAGGCTATCCGCACGCTTGTCCGGCTGCGCAAGAAGGACCAGGCCGAGCGGCAGGAAGAAGAGTCGATTCTCGATCTCTACAAGGCTGCACTCGGCATGACGTAACCGCAACGGGTGCCCTTGCCTCGCCCTTCTGTCGTTCAGGCGGCCGGCTCGAATTTCAGCGCTACGCCGTTGATGCAATAGCGCAGGCCGGTCGGCGGCGGGCCGTCCGGGAAGACGTGGCCCAAGTGGCTGCCGCAGGTGGCGCAGTGGACTTCGGTGCGCACCATGCCGTGGCTGCGGTCCACCGTCGTCTCGACCGAACCGGGAACCGGATCGTTGAAGCTCGGCCAGCCGGTGCCGCTCTCGAACTTCAGCTTGGCTTCGAAAAGCGCACTGTCGCAGCCGGCACAATGGAAGGCGCCCGCGCGGTGCTCGTGCAGCAGCGCGCAGCTTCCCGGCCGCTCGGTGCCGTGGCCGCGCATGACGGCATATTGCTCCGGCGTCAACAGGGCGCGCCATTCGGCATCGGTGCGGGTGACTGGGTAGGTGTGGGTATCCATGCTTGTCTCCTGCCTTTGCGGCTTGTTGTTTTCATCATCGTCGAATTCGCCTCAACATAGGCATTTGTTACGGCTTTGCCCAGCGGCGAGAGCTCAATGCCTGCGCGACAATTCCTTCGTCGCCGCTTCGAGCCCGGCCAACGTCAGCGCATACATGCGGCCTGCGAAGAGTTCGCGCACCATGCCGATCGAATGCGTATAACCCCAGTATTTCTCCGGCGTCGGGTTTAGCCAGACGGCATGCGGCCACTGGTCGAGCACGCGGGTAAGCCAGACCGCCCCGGCCTCCTTGTTCCAGTGTTCGACCGAGCCGCCCGGCGTGGCGATCTCGTAGGGGCTCATCGAGGCATCGCCGACGAAGACGACCTTGTAGTCCGGCCCGTATTTGTTGAGCACATCGAAGGTCGGCAGCGTCTCGGAAAGGCGGCGGCGATTGTCCTTCCACACGCCTTCATAGAGGCAGTTGTGGAAATAGAAATATTCCATGTGGCGGAATTCGGCGCGGGCGGCGGAAAACAGTTCCTCGACGGCCTTGATGTGGTCGTCCATCGAGCCACCGACGTCGAAGAACATCAGAAGCTTCACCGCGTTGCGGCGTTCCGGCCGCGTCCTGACGTCGAGATAGCCGTGCTCGGCGGTGGCGTGGATGGTGCCGGGCAGGTCGAATTCCTCGTCCGCGCCCTCGCGCACCCAGCGGCGCAGGCGTTTCAGCGCCACCTTGATGTTGCGCGTGCCGAGCTCGACCGTGTCGTCGAAATTTTTGAACTCGCGCTTGTCCCACACCTTCACGGCGCGACGGTGGCGGCTTTCGTGCTGGCCGATGCGCACGCCTTCGGGATTGTAGCCATAGGCGCCAAAGGGCGAGGTGCCGGCGGTGCCGATCCATTTCGAACCGCCCTGGTGGCGACCTTTCTGCTCCTCCAGGCGCTGTTTCAATGTCTCCATGAGCTTGTCGAAGCCGCCGAGCGCCTCGACCAGTTTCTTTTCCTCGTCGGTCAGGTGCTTTTCCGCCAGCCGGCGCAGCCAATCCTCGGGCAGGTCGGCGACATCGACGCCCGTTTCTCCCGACAGTGCCTCCAGCCCCTTGAAGACATGCGAGAAGACCTGGTCGAAGCGATCGATATGGCGCTCGTCCTTCACCAGCGCCGAGCGGGCGAGGTAGTAGAAGCCCTCGACGTCGTAGTCGACCAGCCCGGCCTCCAGCCCTTCCAGCAGCGTCAGGTATTCCCTGAGCGAGACGGGAACTTTGGCCGCTTTCAGTTCGAGGAAGAAGGGGAGGAACATGAGGTGATGAAAATTGTCCGTATGTCGATCACTCTATCTTAGAGCAGAAACGGCTAGATTGGGCATATGGAAGTTCAGCATATCGAAGTGCTGATGTGTGCGGCGGCGCGGTTCGATGCGGGCTGGTGGAAGGACGACCGGCGCTATTGGTGCGCCTACTGCGGGATTCCCACAAAGCGGAGGTCGACACCCGGAGCTTTGCAGCCGCTTTCGCTGGGCACGCGCGATCATGTCGTCCCCAAGGCTCACCATGGCGGGATGATGACCATACCGGCCTGTCGTGCCTGCAATGTTGCCAAAGGTGCGAAATCTCTTCAGGAATTTCTGGTCAGTGATCATTTCAAGACTTGCCGCGAGAAGAAGCATCGAAACCAGTGGCCGCTGCATCTTCTTTGGGCCGTTGCCGGCGTGGCGGCATTGAAACGCTCGGCGAAACTCTCTGAACTCTCGAATAAATCGAGAAAAACATCCAAGACCGATCCTACAGCAGATCGTACTCGATGAAGCCCGTCCGCCGCGCCATGCGGTCGTAGAGCTTTCGCGCCGTGGCGTTGGTCTCGTGCGTCATCCAGTAGACATTGGCGACGCCGATCTTCGCCGCCTCCTGTTTCACCGCCTCGATGAGGGCCGCGCCGACGCCCTTGCCGCGCACGTCCGGGGCGGCGAACAGGTCCTGCAAATAACAGTTGTTCACCAGCGACCAGCAGGAGCGGTGGTAGAGATAATGCGTCAGGCCGACGGCCTTGCCGTCGAGCAGCGCGATGAATCCTTTCGGCTCGAATTCGCCGGCCGTGAACAGGCGCTTCCAGGTGGTCCGATAGACTTCCTCGGGAACCGTCGTCTCGTAGAATTCGAGATAGGCCGTCCACAGCCGGCGCCAGTCGGCGTGGTCGGATTCCTGCAAGGGACGCACGGTGACGGTCATAGCTTTCCTCCCGATTGACAATCTGTTCTAGCGGCCGTAGCCGCATGCGGCGATGGGGCAGGGCAAGCTTTCCGTTGCCACGCCCTGCTTTCGCAGTCTGGCCATTGTCAAAGAGCAGACCTCGGAGTGTCGAGGTCGGGAAGCGGGCGCGGTGGCCGTGCCTGCTAAGTAAGTATATGGCGCGGCATCCCGCGCCCGCCGGCGATTTCTGTTTCCGTCCGTTCCGCTTTGCCACGGCACACGATGAAGGCATTTGCGCCGCCATTGGCCGAAGCTTACAGCGCTCGTCCAGCGCGCGGGGGCCGTAATACCCCCAGGGGGTGAAGAGCGGTCCGCGCAGCGGACGAAAAGCCAATTGCTTGGCTTTTCGAGTGATGAACGCCCGGCAGGGCCCTTGGACGGCCCTTCGCTACGGCTCAGGGCGTTCGGCGCCTATCATGATGCCACTGGCATCATGATTTTCTCGCTGCGCTCGAAACCGGCTTCTCACCCTCCCCGGCGCCATCGCCACGTTAGCGACAGGACGGAGGCGCCGGTCCCTTCCCACACGCCCACCGTCGCGACCGGTGTTCCCATGGAAGCGGCCTTATGTAGCAAAAGCACCAAGCGCCTAAGCTGCAAAAGGTCGGGGAAATGGAGAAACATGAACCCCGATGCATTTCCGTTAATTGTAAAATACTCGACTCCACAACATGGATGTTTCCGGGCATGGTGCGCCCATGTGGAAGGGGTTTTCCCGCTACTGGGTGGCGGTTGTCTGTCGCGCTGGGGTCGATTCATGGGAGGCTGTTATTAAGCACAGCTTCCGAGATATCTTGCGGGACGCCATAGTTTTGGCTGGAGCATTCGGCATCGCTTGGCTTTGCGGGCCGGAGTTGGTCCGCGACAGTTTGATGAGCGCGGACAACACGAAGGACACTGCGGTTTGGATCATCATCACCCTAGCCGCACTTGGCGGCGTCCTTGTCGTCGTTTTCGTGGCGCATTTGCTTTTCATCGCGCCCTATCGTTTGTGGATGGAGGCGAAGGGAGCCAGCCGATCACTCGGTCAAGATGAGGAGGTAAATCGGTCAGTTTCCGAGGGCGCGTATCAGTCCGCAAATGCATCTTTGCAAAGCGCTCAGGCAGAAAACCGGCAGCTTCGCGCCGAGCTTGCTTCCGCAATCGAGCATCGAAATTCTGCCGCAAGGATTATGCGTCTAAATCTGGCTTCAAGAGATGTTAAAGAGTGGATTGAGGGATATCGTCAGGCCGAGGAGAAAGTCAGGAATTATATCTCGGATGGTAACTTTAATCAGACGATGGGGAATACGTTTTCGACCTGGTATGACGTAATCAAACCTGCAATCGGCCAGATGGATCTAATACGTGGTGACTTTCGGCGAGTTATGAATGATTTGCTCGGTGAGGATTTCGACTTTTACGCTACACCGAGTCTTACAAACAACCCTTACTCAGTAAATCCGCCGAATATAGACCGATTGCCGCGCGACGAGTTCAAATACGAGTACAAACGCGCGTGGGAGAGAATACGGCGAACCGAGGAAAAAATAAAGGAGCTCCCAAGAAAGCTAGAGATTGCGATCAAGCGCGAGGAACAAAAAATCGCGCGGAGCGATCAGGCTTAAGAGAGATCGACCTTCGACGTTCCGATGGCATCCATGCATTGTAATAGGAATGCGGCGGCAAACCCCCCGCGACTTATCTTGTTATTGAGGTTCCGCTCGGTTTCATGAACCCCGATCTCTACCAGGCGCTCGGCCAGTTGGGCATAAGTCACGCCTTTTCGCTTTAGTTCAGCTTTCAGCAGGTTCTTGGCTCGCGTCTCATATGCGATTGTTTGCGGGTCCGATTTAGCAGCCATATTGCATCCTCTAAAATACCATCATATCCGATGATATAAGTCCTTGACAACGATGGTGCAAGACATCATATATGGTGAATAATATCACCGTTTATGATGACAAATGGCTCAACACTTTCTTCTCTCGGCTGAATCCCGCTCTCTTTCCCTGAAGGAAATCTACAAAGGTGGCGAGGAAAAGGCTTATGGCACGTTCAAGCGGTTGCGTTGGTCGCAGACCGAAGGCGAGCCTGTTTGCCCGAAGTGCGGGTGCCTGGACCATTACGACATTCCGACCCGTCGCAAGTTCAAGTGCGCCGCCTGCCATGCTCAATTCAGCGTCACGTCTGGCACGATGTTCGCCAGCCGCAAGCTTGCCTTTGTCGATCTGCTGGCCGCGATCTGCCTCTTTGTGAACGGCTCCAAGGGCATGTCGGCGGTGCAGTTCTCGCGCGATCTGGACGTGCAGTACAAGACCGCTTTCGTCCTGGCGCACAAGCCCGCGAGGCGCTTGCCGCCGAAACCGTGACCGAAATGCTGGACGGCGAAGTCGAGATCGACGGCGCATATTTTGGCGGCCACGTTCGCCCCGAAAACCGCGTCGAGGATCGCGTTGACCGTCGCAAGCGGGAAAACCAGTCCGACCGTCGCCGTGTTGTGGTGGCACTTCGTCAGCGCGAGGGCCGCACTCTCTCCTTCGTCCGCATGAGTGAAGCCGATGGCGTAGAAATCGCCCGCGCTCGCATGATTGCCGGTGCGAAGCTTTTTGCCGACGAAGCGACCCATTGGGACGCACTGGAAATGCAGTTCGCCTCGACCCGCATCAACCACAGCGAAAGCTACAGCGACGGCCACGGCAAGCACACCAACATGGTCGAGAGCTATTTCAGCCGCCTTCGCCGCATGGTGCGCGGGCAGCACCATTTCGTGTCGCACAAGTACCTTTACCAGTACGCGAACCATGCCGCATGGCTGGAAGATCACCGTCGCCGTTCAAATGGCGGCAACGCCTTCGCGCTGCTTGGCGGGTCGCTCAATCATCCCGTTAGCCGTGTCTGGGCGGGATACTGGCAGCGCGAAGCGGCGTAAGCCGCCACAGATAGCCAGCATCGCAGTCCTCGAAAGTGGCGCGCCCCTGACCTTTGAGTTTGCTTAGGGCGCGGCTCACCTTGTCGGTGAGGGCGACCACGAAAGGCTTTTCGTCAATCGACCATCCCTTGTCGCGGGCTATGGAAATGGCAACTTCCGAGGCTTGCAGGCCGTTTGTATTGGCCTGTAGGGACGCCACCACAAGTCGCATGAGCTCCTTCCGATGAAACAGGCCAGATGTGCAAGCCTTGCGTACTGGCAGCGCCGCTTCGTCTCCAGCATAACCCATGATCCGTAGCGCCGTATCCAGATAGCGGAGATCAGTGCGAAGCTTCGTCACCTGCGCTTCAAGATGGCCGATACTGCCCGCGAGTTCCGAGCGACGGCGGAGAAGGGCGTGAATCCCAGGGTCGTTTTCCATGCCTGGATTTTATGGGAACCCGCTCCTGTCGTGCAGCGGCAAAGTTGGTGCTTTTGCTACATAGGACCGCATGGAAGGGTCTGCGGCCAAGTATGAGGCGGGTTCGGAGGACGGGGATAAGTTTCGGTAGATCTTTACGAAGCCCCCCGCCTCGTCATCCTCGAACAAGTGGAGCGAAGCGGAACGCGACCCGAGGATCCGTGCCGGACCATCGATGAAGCGCAGGGCGGTGCAGTTTGAAGTGCCTTTCGCACCGCCTCATGCAGCAACACCGTCCAGGCATGGATCCTATGGTCTACGCCTCGCGCTGCTCGGCTACGCCATAGGATGACGAAGGTGGGCGGCTCCTCGCCGCCCATTTCATTTCACCCCTGCCGTCTCGCCATGAAGGCCAGCCTTTCGAACAGATGCACGTCCTGCTCGTTCTTCAGCAGCGCGCCGTGCAGTTTCGGCAGCGCGTTCTTCGGGTCGCCGCGCAGATCGGCGGGATCGACGTCGTCGGCGACCAGCAGCCGGATCCAGTCGAGCGCCTCGGAGGTCGACGGTTTCTTCTTCAGCCCCGGCACTTCGCGGATCTCGTAGAACTGGGTGAGGGCCGCCCGCACGAGGTTCTGCTTGATGCCGGGATAGTGCACGTCGACGATTTTCTGCAGCGTCTCCATGTCCGGGAAGCGGATGTAGTGGAAGAAGCAGCGGCGCAGGAAGGCGTCCGGCAGTTCCTTCTCGTTGTTGGAGGTGATGATGACGATGGGGCGCTTGTCGGCGCGGATCGTTTCGCCGGTCTCGTAGACGAAGAACTCCATGCGGTCGAGCTCCTGCAACAGGTCGTTGGGAAACTCGATGTCGGCCTTGTCGATCTCGTCGATCAAGAGCACGACCTTTTTGTCGGCGGCGAAGGCGTCCCACAATTTGCCGCGCTTGATGTAGTTCCTGATGTCGTTGAAACGCTCGTCGCCCAGCTGGCTGTCGCGCAGGCGCGAGACGGCATCGTATTCGTAGAGGCCCTGCTGGGCGCGGGTGGTGGATTTCACGTTCCATTCGATCAGGTCGAGGCCGAGCGCTTCCGCCACCTGCCTCGCCAGTTCGGTCTTGCCGGTACCGGGCTCCCCCTTGACCAGCAGCGGCCGCTCCAGCGCGATCGCGGCATTGACCGCCACCATCAGGTCCTTGTCGGCGACATAGGCGGCCGTGCCTTCGAAACGCATTCCTGAACTCCATTCTCAACGTCCAACCGGTCTAGAAGCAGATGGCGGTCGGTGCAACCGGCACGTTCGAGAGGCGGCGTCGCGCAGCGGCGACGGAGAGGGGAAATTCGACGATGCAGCACCTTCCCGCTGGCGAAGCGTTCGACGGCGCTCTATATTGGACCTCGACGGTCTGCGCCTCGCGGCAGGAGAGACATTTCCCCGGGGCCTTATTGATCCCTAGGGAGCTGTCCCTGGCCAGGCCCGTGGGCTTGGACATATGGCGCCCACCTACTTTGTAGGTTCCCGGGATCGACTTCTCCACCGGTTGCGTGGATCGTCACTTTTCCAAAGCAACAATCCAGGTCTAAATCTATCCGGCGTGCCGCGCGGCGCTTTCCTGCTCGTGCCGTAGCGTGGCGATGAAGCGCTTGGTGCGCTCGCGCTGCGGGTTGCCGAAGACCTCGGCGGCCGGACCTTTCTCGACAACGACGCCCGCCTCGAGGAAGATCACCTCGTCGGCGACCTTGGAGGCGAGGCGCAGGTCGTGCGTCGCCATCACCATGGTGGTGCCTTCCTCGGCCAGCCGGTCGAGCACGTCGACCACTTCCTGCGCGAGTTCGGGATCGAGCGCCGAGGTCGGCTCGTCGCACAGAAGCACGCGCGGCGAGGGCGCCAGCGCGCGCGCGATCGCCACGCGCTGCTGCTGGCCGCCCGACAGCGTCGCCGGCCAGGCGTCAGCCTTGGCCGCCATGCCGACCTTCTCCAGCAGTTCCATCGCCCGTTCGCGCGCCTTGGCTTCCGGCCATTTCAGCACGACCGTCAGGCCCTCCATGACGTTTTCGATCGCCGTGCGGTGCGGGAAAAGCTGAAAATTCTGGAACACCATGCCGGTCTGCCGGCGCAGGCGCTGGATGTCGCCGGTGGCGACGCGCCGGCCGGTGCCGAAGGTAAGTTCTTCCTCGCCGATCTTGACCATGCCGGCATTGGGCAGTTCCAGAAGGTTGATGCAGCGCAGCAGCGTGCTTTTGCCGCCGCCCGAAGGGCCGACGAGCGCGGTGACGCTGCGCTCGGCCATGGTGACGGAAACGTCCTTCAGGACGACGTTGTCGCCGAATCGCTTTTCGATATCCTTCAGCTCGATCATGCGCGCGCCTCCAGGAAGCCGCCATAGCGGTTGAGCCGTTCCTCCAGCCTGACCTGCAGGGCCGACAGCACCGAACTCATGGCGAGATAGAGCAGGGCGGCCTCTATGTAGAGGATGAGCGGCTCGTAGGTGGTGGCGACGATGCGCTGCGCCGCCTGGAACATCTCAGGCACGGTGATGGCGGCCGCCAGCGAGGTGTCCTTGACCAGCGAGATGAAGGTGTTGGAGAGCGGCGGCACGGCGGTGCGGGCCGCCTGCGGCAGGATGGTGCGGCGCATTGCCTGGCTCCAGGTCATGCCGATGGAATAGGCCGCCTCCCACTGGCCACGAGGCACCGAGGCGATGACGGCGCGGATGATCTCGGACGAATAGGCGCCGATGTTAAGCGTAAAACCGATCAGCGCGGCGGTGAAGGCGTCGAGCAGGATGCCGGCGGAAGGCAGGCCGTAGAAGATCAGGAAAAGCTGCACCAGAAGCGGCGTGCCGCGAAAAATCCAGACATAGAAGCGGGCGATCGCCACCAGCGGCTTCGCCCCGAACAGGCGGGCGAGCGCGGTCAGCAACCCGACAGCGAGCCCGAGGACGAACGACAGAAGCGTCAGCGGTGCGGTGAAAAGCAGAGCCGCCCACAGGAGCGTAGGCAGCGAGTTCAGCATCAGTTGAAGCCAGTCCGGCACTCTATCGTCTCCTGTGGATCGCGGCCTGCGCCACCGTCATGCGAAAAGCGGCGGCCGGGAGCCGGCGCGCCGCTTCGATCGTACGGGCAGATGCGCCCGCTGGAAATGCCCGTTCCCGCCGGAGTCCCGCTTACTGCGAAACGTCCTGGCCGAAATAGGTGTCGGCGATCTTCTTGTAGGTGCCATCGGCCTTGATGTCGGCCAGCGCCTTGTTGATGGCGGCGACCAGCTCGGCGTCGCCCTTGCGCACGATGATGCCGGAATAGTCGGCGTTCTCTTCCTGCGCGGCGATCTTCACGGCGGCGTCGGGCTTGTGCTTCTTGAAATCGTAGAAGGACAGGCTGTCGTTGATGGTTGCGTCGGCGCGGCCGGTGAGCACGAGCTGGATCGACTGGTCGAAGCCGTCGGTACCGACCAGTTCGGCGCCGTTCTTCTCGGCCAGCTTGCCGAAGTTGGAGGTCAGCGACTGCGCCGACTTCTTGCCCTTCAGGTCGGCGAAGCTCTTGATGTCGGCATTGTCGGCCTTGACGATCAGAACCGCTTTGGAGGCGATGTAGGGATCGGAGAAATCGTACTTCTTCTTGCGTTCCTCGGTGATGCCGACCTGGTTGATGACGGCATCGTAGCGGTCGGCGTCGAGGCCGGCGATCAGGCCGTCCCACTTGCCTTCCTGGAACTTCGCCTCGACGCCGAGGCGCTTGGCGACCTCGCGGCCGATCTCGACGTCGAAACCGACGAGCTTGTTGTCGGCGTCGTGATAGGTGAAGGGGGCGTAGGTGCCTTCGGTGCCGATGCGGAATTCGCCGGACTTCTTGATCTTGTCGAAGTCGACGCCGGCCTGGGCGGCGGCAACCGCTGCCAGCGACAATGCGCCGGCGGCGAGGAGGGTGATGAGCCTTTTCATGGTCTTGAAGTCCCGTTTTTCGACCGGCGTTTGCCGGTGCTGGTGAGGTGCTGCAATCTCGCAGAAGCGTGGTGCAGCCTTAAGGAATCAAATTTCAATTCGGCGCGCTTTCTGAAATCTGATACCATTGATTTGTCTGTTTGTGGACTATTTGCGCGCGCCGATCCCTGCCGCTGCGGCAACACAAGACGCGGCGCGGGCGGAACAAATACCAGGTCTTCCGCGTTGTGACGCGTTCTAGGGCGCTGTGGCTTGTCTTCAAGGCCGGCGCGACGGGTTTTGCGGGAGCGCGGATGATGATGCAGGACCGTGCCGGACGCACGTTCATTCGTGCGGCGATGCAGGCACCCTATCTCGGCCGGGCCGAGGAACACGAACTGGCGCTGCGCTGGAAGGAAAAGGCCGACCGGAAGGCGATGCATCGCATTGCGTTGGCACACATGCGCCTCGTCGTCGCCATGGCGGCGAAGTTCCGCCATTTCGGCCTGCCCATAGGCGACCTCGTGCAGGAGGGCCATGTCGGCCTGCTGGAGGCGGCCGCCCGCTTCGAGCCGGAGCGCGAAGTGCGGTTTTCCACCTATGCGACATGGTGGATTCGCGCCGCCATGCAGGACTATATCCTGCGCAACTGGTCGATCGTGCGCGGCGGCACGTCGTCGGCGCAGAAGGCGCTTTTCTTCAATCTGCGCAGGCTGAGGGCGCGGCTCGCCAGCGGGACCGGGCCGCTGACCAGCGAGGCGCTGTACCGGCATGTGTCGATCAAGCTCGGCGTGCCGGAAGCCGATGTGGCGCGGATGGATTCCAGGCTGTCGGCCCCCGATTCCTCGCTCAACGTGCCGCTGGCGGAGGAGGGCAGCGAGGAGAGGCAGGATTTCCTCGTCGACGAAGAGCCTTTGCCCGACGAGATCGCCGGCGAGGCGATCGATGTCGAGCGGCGCTCGATCTGGCTGCATGCCGCCCTTTCCTCGCTCAACGAGCGCGAGCTCAAGATCATCGAGCGCCGCCGTCTCACCGACGAGGGTGCGACGCTGGAAGAATTGGGCACCGCGCTCGGCATCTCCAAGGAGCGCGTGCGCCAGATCGAGGCGCGCGCCATGGAGAAGCTCAAGGCGGCGCTGGTCGAGCAGAATCCGGAGTTCCTGAAGGCGGCGTGAGTGGGTGGCGCGCTCGCCGTGCCAACTTGGCACTATCCCTCATCTGCCTGCCAGCATCCTCTCCTCGTTCTTCACGGGTGAGGGCAAGGGGCGATCCCTCTATTTATCGGTGACGATCTTCACCTTGTCGCCGGCCGACACGTTGCCGGCGGGGCCGATGGCGTTCAGCACCTTGAACAGGTCCAGCTTGCGGTCGACGCCGGTCATCTGCGCGGCCAGCGTGCCCATCGTCTGGCCGGCCCGGACCGCGACGACGCGGATGCGCAGCGGCTTCAGCGCTGCCTTCTCCTGTGCGCTGAGGAGGCGGAAGGTGCCGCTGACGGAGCGCGCCACCGAGTCCAGCGCCGTGCTGTTGGCGGGCGCGGCGGTGAGCAGCCGGTAGACCTGCCCGCCGGCGCGGATGACGGCGATGTCGAAGCGCCAGCCGTCGGCGCTGGCCCTGGCCACCACCGCCTCGTTGCCATTGATGGTCTCGGGATGCACGCTGGCGTCGTCCAGGCCCGCCACCCAGCCGCTGCGGACATAGTCGGTCAGCGCGCGATTCTGGTCGAGCGAAACACCGTCGAAGCGGATCGCCATGTTGCCGGGACCGGTGGCGGTCACGGCGCTCGCCGAATTGTCGATGATGAAGCCGTCGGGCACCGAGAAGGCAACGCCTAGCTTCGGATGCAGGAAGGTGTTGCCGCGCACATAGCCTTCCTCGGGCGTGTCGCCGTAGAG
>Ga0182738_1001087_pt1 | contig 34842 bp, 27 predicted proteins | sample eDN5th30CBELigMG_FD_128876 | JGI IMG/M metagenome (GOLD analysis project Ga0182738, IMG submission 128876) | Enriched Miracle-Growth compost microbial communities from Emeryville, California, USA - eDNA 5th pass 30_C BE-Lig MG (version 2)... ...
CCCTCTTTTGCAAATGCCACGGCAATCGCTCTTCCGATGCCACTATCTCCCCCAGTTATAACTGCGGTTCGTCCTTTTAATTTACCTGTTCCGATATAGTTAGGATTATCAAAAATGGGCAAGGGATCCATTAGGTATTCAAAACCGGGCTGCCTTGACTGCTGTTGCGGCGGAAAAGACCATTCGATTTCTTCACATTTTGTTTCAGATCCATAATGTTTCTTATTTGTCACAGAATTAACCTCCATCCATATGATTTTTTCGGCTACTTAGTAAACATTAATATGGGTAAGGAGGAGAGGAAATGTCAAGATAAGGATGAGCAGTAGGTGAAGGTTGTGTGTAATGATTGGTTTGATTTGTTATCCCTCCATTTTGTTCACACCCTGGTGGTGGTCCAAGAATTGTAGATTGTTTGATTGGGGCGATTGCGTTTGCGTAGGCAGTTTCATTTACGCAATATGCTCTGTTAGCAATTTCTTTTGGTAAAAAACGTAGAAAATCGGAACCAAAAACAATGTCTGGTTGCGGCCGATCGAAGATAGTTAGGAAATGCGTATTGTTTCGCAATGCTACTATCCAGTGGAACCAACCTTTGGGAAATTGGGATGCTTGCCCAGGCTTTACATGATAGGTCATTATGCTTTGTGTAAAGGGATTGAAAACAGAAGTCATCACTTCGCCGCTAATGACAAATACAAGTTCATTCACATTTGTATGCCAGTGTGGCTGAACGATGATTCCCTGATTGAGATGCACATTGAATAATCCAGTATGTATAGCTGGCATTTGCTCAGGAAATAACTGGGTAATGTAATTGTAAGAATCTTTTCTATAATTAACAGACTGGGTTGAATCACCAAAGAGCTGGAAGGAAGGAGAAGCTGGATTAACAGACATATACAAGCCTCCTATTTTTTTAAGTAGAAAATTAATATGGATTACTAGCTTAAATATATACAAAACGAGGTTGGCCTATGAGTGGAAAATTAGTTTTGATTTGCAATGGAGATGATTAGAGTTGAGGAGTTGAGTAAAAGTCTAAATAGATTAGGGGAAGTTATTGATATATGTCCAGAAATCTGGGGGATTATGTAAACTTTTAAAAAATGATCTAAACTTAATAAATATAATTCCAAACCTACAAAAAAAAACACCACTCAATCAAAAATGATTAAAGTGGTGCAATATATTCATAACCTAATCTCAATCGTGGAAATTCATACCATCTGTTACTTCTTTAACAATGCCAGCACGAATGACAAAATCGCCAAAGTGTTCATTTTCTATGCGTTCTTTTGCAAAACGTGGGAGCAAGACGCGAAGTTCAGACAAGATTTCTTCCTCGCCGACATTCTCGCGATATAGTTTGCTTAAACGGCTTCCGTTGAAGGCGGCGCCTAAGTACATATTGTATTTTCCAGGACCTTTCCCAATAAAGCCGATTTCTCCTAAAGCATGGCGAGCACAGCCATTTGGACAGCCTGTCATACGAATCGTAATTTCTTCTTCTCTCAACCCGTTTTCATCGACAATTTCTTCAATCTTATCAATTAAGACTGGTAAGTATCGTTCTGCTTCTGCCATCGCAAGCCCACACGTTGGTAGGGACACACAGGCAATAGAATTGCGACGCAGTGCGGAGAAACGTTTGCCATCCATTATGCCGTATTGCTCTATTAAATGAGCAATCTGCTTTTTATTGCGGCTTGATACATTGGCGATTACTAAATTTTGATTAGCTGTTAATCGAAAATCGCCAGTATGTACTTTAGCAATTTCGCGTAAACCGGTCATTAAAGGATAGCTTTCATAGTCTTTAATGCGACCGCCTTCGACAAATAAAGTGAAATGCCATTTTCCTTTGATTCCTTTTTCCCAGCCATAGCGGTCGCCATTATGATTGAAGTGGAATTCTCTCGCTTCTTGTAGCTTCCAGCCTAAACGATTCTCTAATTCTTCCACAACATTCTCTAAGCCGAGGCGATCTACGGTATACTTAAACCGAGCATTTTTACGAACAGAGCGATTTCCGTAATCACGTTGAATGGTAATAACTTTTTCAGCAAGTTCTAAAATTTGTTCTGGTGTACAGAATCCAATTACTTTTGCGAGCTGAGGATAAGTTGCTTTATCTCCATGGGTCATTCCCATTCCGCCGCCAATGGCAACGTTAAAGCCAACTAATTCTTCCTTCTCCGTAATAGCGATAAACCCAAGATCTTGGGAGAATACATCGATATCATTAGAAGGAGGAACTGCAATGGCAATTTTAAATTTTCTCGGAAGATATAATTTTCCATACATTGGCTCTACTTCTGTTTCCTCCACAGTTGGAGTGAAAGCTACTTTTTCCTTATCTAACCACAGCTCATGATAAGCTTGTGTACGAGGCAATAAATGATCACTTAATTTTTGAGACCATTGATAAACCTCACTATGCAATGCTGATTGGTAAGGGTTTGGATTACACATTACATTACGGTTTACGTCTCCGCAAGCTGCAATCGTATCTAGTAGAGATTGATGGATATCTTGGATCGTTTGTTTCATATTCCATTTTAAAATGCCGTGCATTTGGAATGCTTGGCGTGTTGTCAATTTCAATGTATTATTTCCATACTTCTGTGCCAATTCATCCATTGTTAACCATTGTGCTGGTGTAGCTACCCCACCAGGAGTTCGGACGCGGAGCATAAATTGATAGGCAGGCTCCAATTTTTGTTTTGCGCGTTCATTTCGAATATCACGATCATCCTGTAAATAGCTTCCGTGGAATTTCATTAAGCGGTTATCATCCTCTGAAATACCTGAGCTTATTTCTTCCTCCATGGATTCCTTTAAAGTTCCACGTAAGTAATTGCTTTCTTCTTTTATGCGCTCCACATCACTTGGTGGTCCTTCTGGGGCTTTCAATACTTGTTTTGCCATTTTAGAAAAACTCCTTTCCTACAATATTATTAGTAAACATCTCGTTGGTAACGTTTGTTTTGTTTCATGGCTGCTACATATTCCTCAGCTTGTTCTAATGCCATTTGACCTTCTTTTTGAATAATAGCAAGAAGTGTTTGATGAACATCATGCGCCATATGCTTTTCATCTCCACAAATATAAAGAACAGCTCCTTCTTCCAGCCATTCAAATAGCTCTTTACTATGCTCAAGCATACGATGCTGAACATATACCTTTTCTGCTTTATCACGAGAAAAAGCAATATTCATTTTCGTTAACACACCATCTTTAAGCCAATTTTGCCATTCTGTTTGATAAAGGAAGTCTGTGACAAAATGCTGGTCTCCAAAGAATAGCCATGACTTTCCTTCTGCTCCTATTTCTTCTCTTTCTTGCAAGAAAGAGCGGAATGGTGCAACTCCTGTCCCAGGACCAACCATAATAATAGGTGTGTCTGGATTTTCTGGAAGCTTGAAATTTTCATTGTTTTGTATATAGATAGGCAGCTTATCTCCTGGCTGGATACGCTCAGCAATTTGAACAGAGCAGACACCGTTGCGATCTCGTCCGTTTGCATGGTAACGCACGGCTCCGATGGTTAGATGTGCTTCATCTGGATTTGCCTTATAGCTGCTGGCAATGGAATAAAGACGAGTCGGCAGTTTACGAAGCAAGGATGCGAATGTTTGCGCATTTGTCTCTAACGGCCCGAAATCTCGGATAAGGTCTAATATGTCACGACCATTTATATATGCTTTTAGTTTTTCTTCATTTCCTTTAGCTAGTAGCTCATCTAAAGATGGATTTGCCGCTATTTTTGAAAATTTTTCTAATAGTGGCTTTGTTAAAACAGTAATTTCATAGTATGTTAATAAAGCTTCGCGAAATGCTAGAACTTCCCCTTGTTTATTTATCGTTACACTTTCTGTAGGAGAGAATCCTAGTTCTTTTACTAAAAGATCTACTAGCTCTGGATCATTATTAGGAAATATCCCGAGGCTGTCGCCAGGCTCAAAGCTAATACCAGAATCCTCAAGAGAAAGTTCTACATGCAATGTTTCTTTATTGGAACCTTGACCATTTAAATTAATGACGTCAAGTATCTCTGCATAATACGGATTGCTGCGGGAATAGCCAGAATCTCGAATAGATTGTGGTATTGTGCTTATTGGATTAGGGGCTGTTGACTCTGCTTGAAGGTTCAAGCCGTTAACAACACCTGAGAACCATTCGCTTGCTGGCTCATCATAATCGAGATCACAATCCACACGTGGGTAAAGTCTCGTTCCGCCTAATTCTTCTAAACGGGAATCAAATTGTTTTCCTGTTTCACAAAAGAACTCATAAGAGCTATCGCCAAGCGCCAACACCGAGTATTGGAAATCCTCAAGCTTTGGAGCTCTTTTTCCATGCAGGAATTCATGGAAAGCTATTGCGGTATCTGGTGGATCACCTTCTCCATGTGTGCTAACAATAATAAGAAGATTTCGTATTTTTTTAAGATTATTAGGCTTAAAATCAGCCATTGATTGTACTGTTACATTAAATCCCAATTCCTTTAAGCGACTGCCGTGATCCTTGGCAAGGCTTTGTGCATTCCCAGTTTGCGATCCAAAAAGAATGGTAATGTCTTTTGTAATGGGAGTAGCTACCTGTTGTTCCGTTAATGAAGTAGTTAGGCTAGGTTCTCCTGCTGTTGTTGCGATTACTGCTGTGGAAGCAGATAAATAACCATTTAGCCAAATTTTCTGTGATTCAGTTAAAGTTGGTAAAAGACGGTTTAATAATTCGGTTTGTTCTTGATTAAAGGGACTGTTTATTACTTGAAACTGCAACACTTTCACCTCGCATAGATAATAGTATTTCTTTTTATAGTTTGATTAGTAAGATAATTCTTGAGATTTATTTTATAATGAAAAGAGAGGATTGTCACTGCGAATTTATTAATCCTATCAGACAAATCGGATTAGAAATATAAAAGTAGCCTGTTACTTTTTTGAACAAGCAGGAGGATAATATTTTTTCTAAAAAGATTAGTCTTTATAATTTTAATTGCACTACAAAAGCTATCTGATAAGGATTCACCTAATAAATGACTGTGTTAGGCGTCATAATGGCATACAATTCAACCATGAAAGTGGTCTGCCTAAACTTTCCTCGTATTACACGTACTCTAATTGTACTTTACTGTAAATAAAAGAATGAGTAAAATACATATAATTAATTGCAACTATTAGTAATTCTAATAACTGAAAGCTAAGATGGAGGAAAAACATGCAATATGATGCGTTAAAGACATTTGTAACACTTGTTGAAGTGAAGAATTTTACAAAGACAGCAGAAATACTCCTTATGAGTCAGCCTAGTGTTAGTTTGCATATAAAAAACCTCGAAAAAGAATTCCAGACAAAATTATTGGAACGCTCACCAAAGTATTTAAAAGTAACGCCAACAGGCCAGATGCTATATGATTGTGCCGTTCAGATGATTCGCTTATATGAACAGACGAGACAGCATATCTTGGAGCACCATCATGCAATAAAGGGGGAACTGAAAATAGGCGCAAGTTTTACGATTGGCGAATATATTTTGCCTTCCGTACTGCTTGATTTGCAAAAGCAGCATCCTGAATTGCAAATACAAGTAACGATTGGGAACACAGAAGAAATTGTCCAAGCAGTAAGATTATATGAAGTAGACATTGGTTTAATTGAAGGGCAGACAAATGATAAGGAATTGCAGGTGATTCCTTTTATGGAAGATGAGCTATACATTGTCGCATCTATGAATCACCCTTTAGCATACCGAGAAGAAATTTCGATTTCAGAACTACATAATCAAGCGTGGATTACAAGAGAGGTTGGATCAGGGACGAGAGAATATTTAAATCATGTCATTCGCTCCAATGGCTTAAGAGCCCAATCCTTTTTAACCATTAGTAGTAATCAAGGTATCAAGGAGACACTGATTAATGGAAATGGTTTATCGCTTTTATCAAAAAGTGTCATTGAAAGGGATGTAAACAACGGGAATCTGTGTATTATTTCAGTAATAAATACTCGCTTTACAAGAAGGCTATCCTATTTATTTGCACCAATTATGAAGGAGAAACAAAATGTTCTTACCTTTATTGAGACATTAAAGGAGACATTTCCCTATAATGATTAATATCATTGGCTGTTCCCATAGGAGTCAAGCGGTCACCTCTCCAAACCAACTTAATATTCGCTTTCAAATAAATAAATTCTTATTTAATTTGGAGATAGTATGTTTTTTCAGTGCCCTCAAGCGAAGTGTATTCCGGCTGCGGGTAATCGCAACAAACTTTTACGAAAACAGCCATATCATTTAAGAGACCACTGAAAAACTGATAGCTATTGATGATTGGTCCTAACCGCCTTTTAAACTTAGATGTGTAAATTGTTTTCCGAGGTGCCCACTTGCTTTCCATGGGGCGAGCGCCGAGCCGCTTCGTCGCTACGCTCCTGCAGGGTCTCGGACTTTCTCGCTGCTCCATAGGAGTCAAGCGGTCACCTCTCCAAACCAACATATTATTCGCTTTCAAATAAATAAATTCTAATTTAATTTGGAAAAACTATACTTTTTCAGTGTCCTCATCATTTAAGGTGGGACATATGTATAACAGCAAGTAATTAATCTCATTCTAAAGGAAAAAGCAGAAAATCCTTCTTATATCATAGAAAAATAACTAGTGTTTGTAGTATGATAACAAAGGAATTTTATTAAAAGAAGGAAAAGCAAACGAACTGCTTTTTCTAAATAAGGAGAACTACTTGCCTATGAAAAAAAGAAACAAAACAACTCGTTTGGTTCTACTAGGTCTGCTTACTGCAATTATTATCATTCAAACCATTGTTCCGATATTAGGATATATTCCGACTCCTATACTGAGTTTAACGATTATTCAGGTTACAGTTATTATTGCAGCTATCGTGTTAGGACCAGTAGATGGTGCAATTATTGGAGGCGTTTGGGGAGTCATTACGTTCGTTCGAGCGTTCACCTATCCAACAAGTCCCCTTGCGCCGATTATTTTTACAAACCCATTAATATCTGTTTTTCCAAGAGTGATGATTGGAGTAGTGGCAGGGCTGTTATTTTACAAAGTGCTGAAGGATAGAATGAATGAGACGATTGCGATGAGTATTTCTGGTGTGATTGGGTCATTAACCAATACGATTCTTGTGTTAGGATTTGTCTACTTATTTGTAAGAGAGAGCTATGCAAATGCAATAGGCGTGAATGTTGAAGATCTTCTGCCAGCGATACTAGCGATAGTTGGCACAAATGGTGTACCAGAAGCAATTCTATCAGGGATTCTTACACCAATCATAGCTAAGCCGTTGTTAAAGATAAGAAAAAAATAAGGAACGGAAAATGAGGCTGGGACATAAGCATTTCAATCAATAATAAACACGACTTAATATAATTAATTCGCATTAATGTTCGTATTTATTATTTCAGACAAAGGTTTAAAACGACTTAGTTTTTACACGTGACTATAGTTAAAAACATAGATAACCATCATGAGAAAGTAGAAGGCTTTATTTAGGAGATAAATTAGAGATTGTTAGTTGTTACAGATTGGTTATTTCGTTTTGTCCCAGCCTTATTTTTGCAACAAGGTTATTTTTTTATTATCGGTCATGCACCAGTAAAATGTTTTTTTATATAATGATAACAATTATTCCTCCTTAAATACTAGGAAATAAAAATATAATTCCGACTAAACAACTAGAAAAACTTATTGACAATAATAGCAATTATGATAAAATTTAGAAAATAACGATGCTTATCAAGAGTGACTGAGGGAATTGGCCCAAAGAAGTCCGGCAACCTGCTAAAGTGCAAGGTGCCAAATCCACCAAAATGGATAGCCATTTTGAAAGATAAGGTAAGAATAATTACCTGCTATCTTTCCGAATGGAAGGATTTTTTTAGCTTTTATGCATGATTTCTACATGGATAAATCCAAGCGGTCATTTGGTAAGAGTTTTCGGTACAATAAATGTCTGGCGCAAGCGCTATGCAAATGGTTAATAAGGATTTCACCTTTTTTAAGGAGGGATTTGTTGGTGGGGGAAACAAATCAGCTGGACAAAGTGAAGACTCAATTAGAAGAAATTTTAAAAACAATGCAATTTGGATCTGTCACGTTAGTGGTACAGGATGGGAAAATTATTCAAATTGAAAAAAATGAAAAAATACGCTTAGGAAAATAATTTAGGCGTTTTATAAAGAAGCTGACTAGACAAACTAGAGGCAACTTTAACTGAGAAAGTGGTTAAAGCTGCCTTTTTGCATAAAGTGGCATTTAATCAACGGGATAGTCGATTAAAGAAAATAATGGTTGGTTATACGCAGATAACCAGATGCTTACGCTTTTCTAATAGGGATGGAGGATTGTTTATGAGTGAGTTATTAACCTATGAAACAATTGATACGTATCCTCCTGTTGACTTTTCGAGCGAAACGGAGACAAAGGGAGCTTTAGAGGTTTTAAAGTGGGCCTATGATACGTATAAAGATGATATTGTTTATGCTTGTAGCTTTGGAATTGAAGGGATTGTGCTAATCGATTTAATCTCGAAAATAAAGAAAGATGCTCATATTGTCTTTTTAGATACAGATGTACATTTTGATGAAACCTACGAATTAATTGATAAAGTGAAAAAACGGTATCCTGATTTGCAAATAGAAATGAAAAAGCCGGCTATTACATTAGAGGAACAGGCAGCTCAATATGGAGAGGAGCTTTGGCTATCTAATCCAAATAAGTGCTGTGAAATTAGGAAGGTGATTCCTTTAAATGAAGTACTATCTGAGCCGATTGCTTGGATATCTGGGCTTAGAAGAGAACAGTCGGAAACAAGAAAAAACACACAATATCTTAATAAAGATAATAAATTTAAGTCGATTAAAGTTTGTCCACTTATTCATTGGACATGGAAGGATGTTTGGAGATACGCCCATAAGAATTCCTTAGATTACAATATTCTTCACGATAAAGGCTATCCTAGCATTGGCTGCAGAACATGTACACAGGCAGCTATTAATATGGATGATTTACGTTCTGGAAGATGGTCAGGAAAAGGAAAAACAGAATGCGGGTTACACTTACAATAATGAGTAGAGGTACACGGGTATGATCGTTGTTCTAGCAGGTATTATGTCATTGTTTTTTGCAATGAATATTGGCGCAAGTGGTGCAGCAGCAAGTCTTGGTGTTGCATATGGATCAGGCGCTATTCCCAAAAAGAGAGTAGCTTTGCTCATATGTGCAGTTGCAATCTTACTAGGGGCAGTTATTGGCGGAAGTGAAGTAGTAAAAACAGTTGGGGAAGGGTTAATTCCAAGCAATATCCTTGATGCCAAAATCGTTTTAATCATATTATCATCAGCTGCTCTTTCCTTATTTATTGCGAATATAATGGGGATTCCCCTTTCAACAAGTGAAATTACAGTTGGTAGTGTAGTAGGAGTAGGTGTAGCTTTTAAAAGCTTATATATTGCGAATATATTATGGATTGTCTTTTTTTGGATTTTAGTTCCTATCGTTTCTTTTTTTATTGCTTTAGGGGCTGGAAAATATATAAGAAAGCTTGAAAGTCAAAATGAATGGATACGTAATCCAAGTAATGAAAAATATTTATCTATTTTCGTCATTATCGTTGGCTGCTTTGAAGCTTTCTCTGCAGGGATGAACAATGTCGCAAACTCTATTGGACCATTAGTTGGTGCAAACATGATATCTATGCAAACAGGAGTAGTTGTAGGTGGTTTTTTCATTGCAATTGGAGCCTTTTTGTTAGGCGGAAGAGTACTTCAGACCAATGGAAAGAAAATTGTCCAATTTAGCAAGCTTGAAGGAGGACTCATTTCAGGAACAGGTGCAACACTTGTTATGATTGCTTCTATATTTGGATTGCCAGTGCCATTAACACAGGTCACAAGTTCAGCAATTATTGGCATTGGAGTATCAAAGAATGGATATGGAATGCTGAAAAAGAAATTAGTGCTCAGAATATTTAAGGTATGGATTGTTTCGCCAGTCTTATCATTAGTTATTTCTTATAGTCTAATTCAAGTATTCATAAAAGCAGATATCTATAATGTACTTATAATTCTTAGTGTTTGTATTGCAACACTTGGAATTATAAGCTTGATGAAAACCATTCGAGAAGATAATAGCACTATTTATGAAGACGGTGGCGGGATTTAATAGAACGAACTGGAAAAAGGACTTTTATACCTAAAAAACAATCAAAAACGAAAGGTGTGCTAAAAATGGCTTTAAGTCAACCACACGGTGGAAAATTAATTAATTTATACGATCCTAAATATGATGTATCTGAACTAAAGGTAGAACTAGAAATTGACACGGTTGCACTTAGTGATCTGGAGCTAATTGGAAACGGAGCATATAGCCCGCTAACAGGATTTCTATCACAAAAAGATTATGAAGCAGTTGTGGAAAATATGCACTTATCTACTGGAGAAGTGTGGAGTATTCCTATTACATTACCTATTTCACAGGAACAATCAGAATCTATTAATCTTCACGATACAGTTAAATTAGTATATCAAGGAGAAGTGTATGGTGTACTGACAGTAGAGGATATTTACATTCCAGATAAAGATAAAGAGGCAGTATCTGTTTACCGTACAGATGATTTAGCACATCCGGGTGTTAAGAAAATGTTTGACCGAGGAAATATTTATCTTGGCGGACCAATTAAACTAGTAAAGAAAGTAGATAAAACAGATTTTAGTAGTTTTTACTTAGATCCAGCAGAAACAAGAGCTGTGTTTGCGGAAAAGGGCTGGAAGACAGTAGTAGGGTTCCAAACAAGAAATCCAGTTCACCGTGCTCATGAATATATTCAAAAATCAGCGCTTGAAATTGTCGATGGTCTATTTTTAAACCCCTTGGTAGGAGAAACAAAGTCTGATGATATTCCCGCAGATGTTCGTATGGAAAGCTATCAAGTCCTATTGAAAAACTACTATCCAGAAGATCGTGTTTTCTTAGCTGTATTTCCAGCTGCTATGCGCTATGCAGGCCCAAGAGAAGCGGTGTTCCATGCGATGGTAAGAAAGAACTATGGCTGTACTCATTTTATTGTAGGTCGTGATCATGCAGGAGTTGGAAGCTACTATGGAACATATGATGCACAAAGAATCTTTGCTCAATTTACCCAAGATGAGCTAGGCATTAATCTTTTATTCTTTGAACATAGTTTCTATTGTAAGAAATGTGAAAACATGGCTTCTACAAAGACTTGCCCACACGGTAGTGAACATCATGAAATTTTATCTGGTACAAAGGTTCGTGAACTTTTAAGAAATGGAGAAATTCCACCAAGTACATTTAGCCGTAAAGAAGTAGTGGAAGTGCTAATCAAAGGGTTACAAAAACAAGAAATCCATTCTTAAAGGAGAGAGAACGTTTTGAGCCAAAGTACAAATATCACATGGCATGATCATGCTGTAACAAAAAAGGATAGAAGAGAAAAAAATAAGCATCATAGCTATGTCCTATGGTTTACAGGGTTATCTGGCTCTGGAAAATCGACGGTTGCAAATGCTGTCGCCAAAAGATTATTTGACGATCAGACAAATAGCTATGTCCTAGATGGAGACAATATTCGTTTTGGAATTAATAAAGACTTAGGATTTTCTGATGAGGATCGAAAAGAAAACATCAGAAGGATTGGAGAAGTAAGTAAGCTTTTTGTAGATAGTGGGCATGTAGTACTAACTGCCTTCATTTCTCCATTTCGTGAAGATCGTGATAGGGTTAGAGCTTTATTAGAAGAAAACGAGTTTATTGAAGTATATATAAAGTGTTCTTTAGAGGCTTGTGAAGCAAGGGATCCGAAAGGCTTGTACGAGAAGGCAAGGAAAGGCATCATTAAAGATTTTACAGGGATTAGTTCTCCATATGAGGAGCCCGTTCATCCCGAAATAGTAGTGGATACAGAAAAATATTCTATTGATGAGTGTGTGGAACAAATCGTACAATATTTAAAAGAAAAAGAATATTACATCTCTTAATGTAGGGAAAAGGAGAAACCTGGGCGTGGTCTGTGGGATAATTATCCGTTCATCGGTATTTCCTTTCCCCTCTTTTCATTAACCTAAGAGAAACAACGAGAAGGGTGGATAAAATGGGGAAAGTATATCTTGTTGGTGCAGGACCAGGAGATCCAGATTTAATAACGGTAAAAGGACTAAAATGTATCAAAAATGCAGACGTTATCTTATATGATCGCTTAGTAAATCGAGAGTTATTAGAATATGCAAGACCTAAGGCAGAACTGATTTATTGTGGCAAGCTTCCCCATCACCACGCTATGAAGCAGGAATTGATTAATCAAACGCTAATTAAGCATGCCAAAAAAGGAAAGACAGTGACAAGGCTAAAAGGTGGAGATCCATTTGTATTTGGACGGGGAGGAGAAGAAGCGGAAGAATTAGCCAAAAATCAGATTCCCTTTGAAATTGTGCCAGGAATTACAGCAGGCATTGCTGCACCAAGCTATGCTGGTATTCCGGTGACGCACCGTAATTATGGATCCTCCTTTGCCTTTGTAACAGGGCATATGAAAAATGGGGAGGAAGACCATATAAAATGGGAAGCACTCTCGCAAATTGACACCCTTGCTATCTATATGGGAGTAAAAAATCTTCCATCTATTCAGTCAAAGCTGCTCTCTTTTGGAAAAAATAGCACAACCCCTGTAGCTTTAATAAATTGGGGGACAACTCTAAAGCAAAAGACGATTGTAACGGATTTGCAGCATATGATAGAAGATGCGGAAAAAGGGAAAATTGAAAATCCATGTATGATTGTCATTGGAGAGGTAGTAAAAATGCGAGAGAAAATCCAATGGTTTGAAGAAAGCTGCGGAGAGGACATGCCAAAAGAGGTGGTTTTATAGTGGAGGCAATATTATATATCTGTCATGGAAGCAGGGTAAAGGAAGCTAGTGCGCAGGCTATCTCCTTTGTAAAGAAGTGTATGGAGAGCAATGAATTTAAAGGGATACAAGAATACTCCTTTTTAGAATTGTCGGAGCCTTCCATAGAAGAGGGGTTTCGAAATTGTATTGAAAAAGGAGCCACTATTGTTCATATCATCCCTGTGTTGCTTCTCACGGCAGCACATGCTAAAAAAGATATTCCGGAAGTATTAGAAAAGCTTTCGATAGAATATCCCGATGTTCACATAAAATATGGCAAACCAATCGGTGTTCATCCTCAAATGGTTGAAATTGTTGCAGATAAGATTAAACGTACATCTATTTATAAGAAAACAAAGGAGGAAGTACTTGTTATTCTTGTTGGGCGTGGCAGCAGTGACCCAGATGTAAAACGGGATCTATGCAAAATCGCTTCCCTAATTGAAACGGAAGTAGACCGAATTGTTGTACAGGATTGCTATTTAACTGCTGCACAGATTAGCTTTGAAGAAGCGCTTCAAATGGCTGACCAATCTTCCTATCGCCATGTGTTAGTTATTCCATATCTTTTGTTTACCGGAGTTTTAATGAAATCGATGGAAAAAAAAATAAATAAAATAAAGAGTATCGATAAAGAATACGTCCTCGCTCCTTATTTAGGCTATGACCCATTAATAGCAGGGATATTAAAAGAGAGAATAGATGAAATGATGGTAGGTAATGAATATGATCTCATTACTAGTTGAGCTAAAAGATAGGCATTGTGTGGTAGTTGGTGGCGGCAAGATTGCCTATCGAAAGGTAATGATGCTTTTAGAGGAAGAAGCCAAGGTGACGGTAATCAGTCCTAAAGCATGCAGCGAAATAGAAGAGCTTTCAAAAGTTGAGAAAATAAAGCTGATTCAAAGAAAAGCAGTTGAAGAGGATTTTTCCCATGCTTTTCTAACCATTGCTGCAACAAATAAGGTGGAAGAAAATCGCCGTATCACGCAAAGACTTAAATCGATTAGCTTAGTAAATGATGCATCTGCCTATGAAGAGGGAAATTGCCAAATCCCAGCTAGCTTTAAAAAAGGGCGATTACATTTAAGTGTTTCTACGAATGGTGCCAGTCCAAAATTGGCTAAAAGAATGAAGGAAGAATGGCAAGAGAAGTATGATGATAACTATATTGCGTATATTGACTTTTTATATGAGGTTCGAAACCTTTTAAAGCAAAAATCACTTCCTCCTGAAGTTTCCCATGCAATCTTAGAAGAAATATTAGATAATGCCTATAAAGATTCAGGTGAATTACGACATATTTACTATAAAAAGCTCTTGAACCTCTAACCAAATGAGATGGTTTAGGGTTTTTTTTATATGCTTTTTTGGACAGGCGGTTATATTGTTTGAAGCACTGCCCCCATTCTAGGAAGTAGACTTTACTGCGCTCCTAACATTTGATCGTTCTTCTAGTGGCTTCAAGTTTCATCCAATTATCATATTGTATCCTTGTCCCGTTTAACATATAATTTTTGTATAATGGTATTATTTTCATAACTTTTAAAAAAATCCCGACCAGTTTAAACATGGCGCTCATTTAAATTGGTAGATTAATAGGAGGATACATGAGATTTAGTACAAAGCTTTATTTTGGTTTAGGAATTATCTTTGTTTTAATTACCATTCTAATTATTGTACTTATGGGTATGCTTCGGCAGCAAAATGACAACATGCATGTACTTGTTAATGATAAGACAGAAAGAATAGATGCTGCATATATTTTAAAAAATGAAATTAATAACTTAAGTAGAGAAATCTATGAATTGTCCTCGCAATCGTCTAAAAATTTAAATGATAGAACAATAAGTCAAATGGAAGAAACACGTAAGGAAATAAATAAAGCGTATAATTTCTTGATAGATCAAGACAAAAGAGAAGAAACGCAGGAATTATTAGTACAGTTTTCGACCATTTATGATGTCTTTGAAGAAAAGGGACAGCAAATAGTGGAAGCAGAAGACAAAAAAATGGATTCGGATTTTTGGATTAGAGAAAATGATGAAAAAAATAGGTTGTTAGAAATTGCTAAATCCTTATATTCGATACAGCTTAAAGATATGCAAGATGATCTAGAAAGTTCAAAGAAAACCTACGATATCGTTGTAGTGATGACATATATTTATATAATTGTCGGAGTTGTTAGCAGTATTGCTATTGCCATTTATTTAATAAGAGGGTTAACAAGAAACTTAAATAAAGTCACTAATGTCATGTCTGGTGTCTCTTATAAAAAGGGAATAAAATTTCCTCGATTAGAAATTGATTCAAAGGATGAAGTAGGAGAAATTGCGCGTGCTTTTAATGAAATGGTAACGACTTTAGAAAAGTATTCCAAAGATGAAATAGAAAGCAGGGCAAAAGCAGAAGAAAAAAGCTGGTTAGATTCACGTTTGGCAGAAATTACAACAGGTTTTTCAATGGTAGAAACAATGGAGGCGCTTGCTGATTATTTTATTAGTCAGATTACACCAGTAGTTGGAGCACAATATGGAATCTTTTATCAAATAAATAAACAGGAACAAGCGCACTATCTAGAAGAAATAGCTCAATATGCCTTCCATGACCAAGGAAGGTCCCCGATTATACAGCTAGGAGAAGGATTAGTAGGACAAGCAGCGAAGGAAAATAAAAGTATCAGTTTAATAGACATTCCGAAAGAATACATAAAGATTAAATCTGGTTCAGGAGAAGCAGAACCAAAACAAGTTCTTATTTATCCGATCTCCTATGAAGGAAAAGTATTAGCCATTGTGGAACTTGCCTCTTTACAATATTTTAGACCTGTTCAACAACGCTTGCTTAAAGAGGTGGTGGAATATTTAGGTATATCCATTCATGGGATTATCAATCGACTGGAAGTTAAGCGATTATTAGAGGATGAGCAACGTTTAACAGAGGAGCTGCAAAGTCAATCAGAAGAGTTACAGGCTCAGCAGCAGGAATTAATGGCGATTAATGAGGAGCTACAGACACAATATCGAGTTTCAGAGGAAAAAAATGCAGAACTTGAACAAATAGGGAAAGAGTTAGAGGAAAAAGCGGAACAGTTAGTCTATAGCTCCCAATATAAATCTGAGTTTTTGGCAAATATGTCTCATGAGCTTAGAACCCCTTTAAATAGCATGCTAATTTTATCACAAATGTTAGTGGAAAAAGAAAATGAAAATTTAAATGCGAAACAAATTCAATATTTGCAGACCATTTATTTTTCTGGAAATGAATTATTAAGATTGATCAATGAAATATTGGATTTAGAAAAAATTGAGACAGGCATGATGGAAATAATAGTAGAACCAGTAAAAATGGAGGAGATTCAAAGTTGTCTGAAAAACCAATTTGCTCCTATTGCTAATAAGAAAAAACTTGATTTTTCAATAAAAATGGCGAAAGAGGTTCCTACTTTTATTGAAACAGATGCCCATCGTCTGAACCAAGTATTAAAAAATTTATTGTCAAACGCTTTTAAATTTACGGAAAAGGGAAGGGTAGAATTGTCTATTCGATTGGAAAATTCTACTAAGTTAGCTAATGCTAATGAAGGCGTAGTATCCTTCACCGTAAAGGATACTGGGATTGGAATTCCAAAGGAGAAAATGGATATAATCTTTGAGCCTTTTAAGCAGGCTGATGGAACAATTAGCAGAAGATATGGGGGGACAGGTCTGGGGTTGTCAATCTGTAAGGAAATTACTCATTTGCTAGGAGGTAGATTGGAGTCAATCAGTATGGAAGGGATGGGAAGTTCTTTTTCTATCTATTTACCTACAATGGGCCAAAAACAGAAGGATGCGGTATTACTTAATGAGAGATTGCTAAAGGAAGAGAGCTACCAACAGACTGCTGCAGCCAAAGAAGAAGTGATCGATACAATCCATTCTAATGAGAATGCTAATCTCAAAGGGAAAAAGGTATTAATTATAGATGATGATATCCGTAATATTTTTTCCATCCATGCTGCATTGGAAGAGTACAATATTGATATCCTTTATGCGGAAAATGGCAGGGATGGCATAAGTCTTTTAGAAGCAAATCCAGACGTTGATCTTGTATTAATGGATATTATGATGCCTGAAATGAGTGGCTTAGAAGCTATATCAATTATAAGGGAAAAGGAGGATTTTAAAACATTGCCCATTATCGCAATAACTGCAAAAGCGATGAAACATAATCGAGAACAATGTATAGAAGCAGGTGCATCTGATTATATTAGTAAACCAGTAAACTTGGAACAATTATATTCGCTAATTCAAGTTTGGCTTTATAAAGAATAGAAGGACGATACTGATATTCAAGTAACGTTAGTAAATGGCTTGTTAATAGATAGGAGGCTCAAATATAATTATGCAGTATTCGGCTCAATCTATAGAACAAAAGAAAAATCTATCTGCTTCAGTATCGGAACCAATCTATATTTTAATGGTAGATGACTTACAAGAAAACCTCTTAGCGTTAGAAGCAGTGTTAAACAATCCTCAGTATCATTTAGTTTTTGCAAAATCAGGGGAAGAAGCTTTAAAATTCATTTTGACATATGATTTTGCTGTTATTTTGTTAGATGTCCAAATGCCAGGGCTAAATGGGTTTGAAACAGCAAAATTGATTAAAGAACGAAAAAAGTCCCGTCATATTCCTATTATTTTTATTACCGCTATCAGTCAAGATATGCAACATATTATGCAAGGATATCAAGTAGGTGCCATTGATTATATTGTAAAGCCATTTAATCCAGAAGCATTGAAAAGCAAAGTGGCTCAGTTTGTTCAAATCTATGAAAGCCATACGAAAAACCTCCATGAGATGAACTGGCAAACAACATCTGAATTGGAAAAAATGAATAAGGAACTAAGAATAACCAAAATGGATTTAACTAAAAATGCAGTCTTCTCTTCTATCTTACAGAAAGCATTGCAGGATACGATTGTTACTTTTGATGAAGAAGGAACAATTATTAGTGTAAATCCAAGTGTAAGAAGAATGTTTGGCTATGTAGAAGAAGATTTAATCGGTTCTTCTATTGAAGTGCTTTTACATTCGAGTGAATCAGAGGTTTCTATAGAGACACCTATTACCTTTGATATGTTAGTTCCAAATTTTATTGGTAGAATGATAGAGGCAAAAGCTAAGCGAAAGAATAATATTGTTTTTCCCGTTGATCTATATATTGGGGACGCAATGGTTGAAGATTACCAACTATTTGTTTGTACGATTCGTGATATTTCCGAAAGAAAAGAGGTAGAACGCTTAAGAAAGCAACAAGTGGATCAACTAGAACATGCCGTGGAAGAAAGGACGCTAGAACTGCTATCCATGAATCATAAGCTACATAGAGAACGAGAAGAAAAATCGAAGGTAACAGATGATCTAATGCTTTCGGAAGGACGTTTTCGGCAAATATTTGAAGCAAGTCCATGCTTGATGGCAATACGCTCCATGGAAGAGCCTGCATTTATTGCTGTAAATAAAAATTGGGTAAAGAGTACAGGATATACGATGGAGGAGCTAAAGCAAGACGGCTATCATTGGAAGATTTTCAAAGATGTAAATGGAATAGAAGAGAACTTTCATGAGGAAGATTGGCATTTCCCTTTAAAAAATCAAAGAGTCATTTTCACGATAAAGAATGGAGAACAAAAGCAAGGGTTATTATCCACCGAAATAATTACAATTAAGAATAATAATTGTGTATTAATTGTATTAAATGATATAACAGAAAGATTGGCTTTAGAAAAGGAAATGGCAAGGCTAGATCAATTAAATCTAGTCGGAGAAATGGCCGCGGGCATCGCACATGAAATTAGAAATCCAATGACAACAGTTCATGGATTTTTACAAATTGGAAAATCTAATCCATCTAATCTGTCATTAGAACATATGGAATTAATGATTGATGAATTGGATCGAGCTAATAAGATAATCAAGGAATTCCTTACGTTAGCCAAAAACAAGACAAGTGATAAGAGGCGATATTCGTTAAATAGAATTATTGAAATCATATATCCATTAATTAATGCAGAGGCCTTATTGACAGGAAAAAAGGTTAATCTTCAATTAGGAGTTTGTCCAGAACTCTATTTGGATGAGAAAGAAATACGGCAGCTTTTACTTAACCTTGCATTAAATGGATTAGAGGCAATGGAGACAGAAGGAATTCTTACAATAAGAACATTCTGTAAAGGAAAGCATCTTGTGTTGGAAATTATCGATAGCGGTAATGGGATTGATGAGGAAATATTAAAGAAGCTAGGAACGCCTTTTTTTACAACGAAGGACAATGGTACAGGACTGGGACTTGCAGTATGTTATCGAATAGCAGAACGTCATATGGCAAGAATAAATGTTCAGACAAGCGAGAAGGGCACGAAATTCTCCGTTTACTTTGAAATAGAGCAAGTAAAATAGAGATTGGCTTAGTTAGCAGTCTTCTATTTTTCTTTATTGGGATGATTTTCGCTCTGTTTAGTAATAAGAAGCCTTTTTTAATAGCGAAATATTTTTAAAGGGAAATCTTGCAGAACCAGCGAACTTATAAATAAAAAATAGGGAGAAGGTGGGGATTTGTATGGTTCCACAGAGGGTTTCATTGCTAACATTAGGAGCTTTGAGATTACCAGAATTGCGTAAGTTTTATCAACTTCTAGGATGGGAGGAAACGGAAGCTAGCTCAGATGAATATGCTGTTTTTAAGACCGCTGGTGTTTTCTTAACATTGTTTCCTTTAGAGGAATTGGCGAAGGATGCTGGGGTGGAGCTTCAAAGTCCGATCGAAGGCTTTAGGGGAGTTACTTTTGCAATCAATGTAAATGCAGCAGAGGAAGTAGATAGTGTTATGGAAAAGGTGAGAATGGCAGGCGGGATAATTCTTAGAGAGCCAAGTGATGCTTTTTGGGGCGGCAGAACCTCTTATTTCGCAGATCCAGAAAAGAATCTTTGGGAAGTAGCTTGGAATCCGAGTTCCGTTTTTGATGAAAGAGGAGCAATGATTGATTTTTAAAAAGAAATGCAGAGGGCAGCAGTTTAGGATTAGCCCCTGGATGCCAGGAGTAGTTGTTAAATGGACTTGAGAAATTTAATTAACAAGAGGCTGGGCAAAAACTAAATAACTAATCTTTAAAGACGAACAATCTATAATTTAGCTCTTAAATAAAGCTTCTCATGATGGTTATCTATGTTTTTAAATATAGTCTAAATATAAAAACTAGGTCGTTCCATTGCGCTACAGACGCACGATGCGCCGAGGAGGAAGCTGATCCTGCGGGGGGGCTAAAGCGTCTCTATTTCCCGCAGGAGTCGAGCCGTCCTCTGCTCCATTTTACTTCGTTTTTAAACCTTTTCTAAAACGATAAAAACGATTATTTATGAGTATAAATTGTACAATTGTTCGTCCATATTGTTAGTTAAATTGCTTACGTCCCAACCTCTTTACCTATTATTTATGCTTTACAAAGTCCATCACATAGCGAATATATTTATCATCTCTTGCCAGCCATACTCCATAATTTCTGCGTAGGAAAATTTCTCCTTGCATGAAGGTAGAAAATGTTTGTTGAAGCTTTGTTTTTTTCTGGTTAATGGCCCACTGGTTTCTACTCACCTGATAAAGGAAGAACACTTCGTCCTGCTTGTTTTCAAATAGAGTACCAAGTGGAGAATCCTTTTTATTGTATTCATTCTTTTTCGGGTCTTCACGTAGTGGTTCTAATGCAAAGGTATCTAAGCAGTAATTTTGGTAAGCCTTATCGGTTAAGTTGCAGCCAGAAGCCTTCACATGACCGCCACCTCCATAGGTGCCAGCTACTTTTGATACATCAACATGGTCATGAATTGTACGGAAACCAAGTTTTTTTCCGCCAATATTAACAATTGCTATGTAATCTAAATGAGGATATTCCTTTCCTAGCTCATTCCCTAATTCAGAATGATATTGTTCGGCATAAACCACGCCAGCATATAAACCATCAATTTCTTTTTGGACAAGTTCCCGTCTTTTGCGGCGAATATAACGGTCAATTTTTTTCTCTTCCATATCTAGTATTTGTACTTCTAACTCATCAAAAAAGAAATGATCATTTGCCTTTAAGCGTGTTACCATTTTTTCAACGAATTCGTCAAAAGAAATAAGATAAAAAAGTGCGTTTAAACGTTGTGCTGCTAGATTATTGTTTTTTTCCCAATCCCATGTATCATATTGTCTTACTAACTCAACAAATTCTGCAATGGCTGGAGAGGGACTCATATATTCATTTTTGACAAGGTATTCATATAATAAAGAAGTGGCACTTGTTAGCGTTCCTTCATCATCTTGAACAGACACAAAGCCCCATTCAAAATCATTTAAATGAAGAGCAGTCTTATGATGGTCAATAAGTTGTACTTTTCCACCCTTTTTATAATAGTCATCTAGTCGAATCGTATTTTCTTCATTGACAGAAAGGTCGGTAATAAAGAGAAAGGTATCTTCTGTTTTTTGATCTAAGAACTTTTCTACTTCTTGGTTCAGAAAAGAAACGGAGTTATAACGAACCTCTACGTCCTCTCCGAAAGCAAGTTTTGCAATAATGCCGCAGCCGACCCCATCAAGGTCATTATGCGATAATAGTTTGTACATTTTTTTCACCCCTGCCCAATAGTATAATCTAATATGGAAAAAATAGAACAGCTAACAGCCAATTTCTTTTAGAAAAACTTCTAATGAAAAGAAAAAAGGTGTCTCAAATAGGTTTTCACCTAGCTTTGAGACAGCCTTAATATGTTATTTCATGCCAATGTATACATTTTCGCCGTCTATTTGAATTTCTTTCATATTCTCTATTCTTTCAAAGAAAAGCTGATGAATAATAACTCCTTTATGAATAAGAAAATCATATTCCTTCATTGTTTTGATAAAAGTAGTAGACCCATCAATAAATAAATCGATTTTTTTATCAATAGGCAGATTTTTATCTTTTCGCAAATCCTGAATAGACCGAACGAGTTCCCTGATATTTCCCTCCTTTTTTAATGCTTCCGATATAGTAGTATCGAGCATCACGGTGAAATGTTTATTGGAGGCCTCTTCATAACCAGGCAAATTCGTCTTTCTTTGGAGTATTACTTCTTCTTCTGTTAAGGTAATGCTTTCTTTACTTTCTAGTTTAACAGTTAAATATCCTTTATTTAGAAAGAAATTTATTTGTTCTTCTGTAGCATTCTGTAATATATCTTTTGCCCTCTTTACGTTTTTCCCTAACTTAGGTCCTGCCTTTTTAAAATCAAGCTTTAGGGAATAATGAACGTAATCATCGGCAGAATCTACCCAGTTGATGTGTTTCACATTCAGTTCATCTTTTATAATCGACTCAAACTGTAAAAATTCGATAGCTTCGTTATTGTTTGCGGACACAATCAGTAAAGTTGCTAACGGTTGTTTTGTTTTTATTTGATAACGGTGACGAAGGCTTCTCCCTAGCTCCACCACTTCTTTCACTTTTTCCATTTGCTCCTCTAATTGCTTATCTCTCCATTTTGAAATAGTAGAAGGAAAGCTAGTTAAGTGGACACTTTTCCCTGTTAAAGCAAGATGAATGCTTTCAGAAGTAAAAGGAATAAATGGAGCCAATAATTGTGATAAACGAATTAATACTGTATAAAGGGTTTGAAAAGCAGAAACTTTATCTTCTGGCATTCCTGCTATCCAAAATCGTTCTCGATTTCTGCGAATATACCAATTGCTCACGTCATCCATTAATTCCCCGATTTTTCTGGCTGCATTTGTAAGCTGATAATTTTCCATCTCGTTTTTTACCACAACCGTTGTTGTCGTTAATCGAGAGAGAATCCAACGGTCCATGATAGGAATGTTTTTGATCTTTGGCAATTTCGGGTCAAAGTGATCAATTTCTGCGTATAAAGAGTAGAAATGAAATAAACTTAAGAATGTATCAATCATTTTTGATTTTGCTTCTTGGACATTTTTTTCTGAGAATCTTTTTTGGTTCCATGGAGCGCTATCTGCAACAAGCGCCCATCGCAGAGCGTCTGCACCATATGTTTGGATAAGCTCAATCGGATTTAGTGCATTCCCCTTACTTTTGGACATTTTTTGTCCGAGTTCATCTAATACATGCCCTGTGGCAAGAACATTTTTATAGGGAACTTCTCCCGAATAAAGCACAGAAACTGCTAAAAGAGAATAAAACCATCCTCTTGTTTGATCAATGCCTTCTACAACAACATCTGCTGGAAACTGTTTTTGAAACAGTTCGCTGTTTTCAAATGGGGTATGATATTGGGCAAAGGGCATGGAGCCACTATCGAACCATACATCAATTACCTCAGGTGTCCGGTACATATCTCCACTGCAGGATGGACAAGTAAAGACAAGTTCATCTACATATGGTTTGTGCAATTCCACATCATCAATCGGAGTTTTGTTATAGTTTTTTACCTCAGAAATGCTTTTGGGAGCAATCTCCTTTTGACAGGATGTGCATTGCCAAACATTTAAGGGAGTTCCCCAATATCGATTACGACTAATATTCCAATCAACTAAACCATCGAGGAAATTTCCAAATCGACCATTCTTTATATGCTCAGGATACCAAGTTACTTCTTGGTTTTTGGCAATCAACCTTTCTTTTGCTGCAGTTGTTTTAATAAACCAGCTTTCTGTGGCATAATACAAAAGCGGTGTGTCGCAGCGCCAGCAATGCGGGTAAGAATGTTCATATTTCTCTTTATGGAATAACAATCCTTTTTGATGGAGTAGCTTGATTATCTCTACATCAACCTTCCCGTCTTTTACAAAGGAACCGGCTAATGGTGTAATGCTTTCCTTGTACCTTCCCCTTTCATCCACTACATGGACAAAAGAAAGATTGTTTGTCTGCACAAGACGATAGTCATCCTCACCGTACGCTGGAGCGATATGGACAATTCCTGTTCCGCTATCGTTTGTGACGAAATTACCATGATGAATGGTGTGCCCTTTTTCCACTTGAACGTATGAAAATGGTGCTGTATAGGAAAGTCCTACTAATGCTGATCCCTTCAAAGTTTCAAGGACTTCCCCTTCTAAGCCGATTACCGGCTGTAATCTATCTTTTGCAACGATGAATATTTCCTCTCCTACTTTTACTCTAACATAGTCTAAATCTTTGTGAACCGCTAAGGCGACATTTGCTGGCAATGTCCAAGGAGTCGTTGTCCAACCGAGTATATATTCGTTTTCTTTTGTGGCAAGCTTAAATTTAACTGTTGCACTCAAGTCTTTTACATCTTTATAGCCTTGTGCGACCTCATGTGAGCTCAAGGAAGTTTGGCAGCTTGGGCAGTATGGTGAAACGCGATGCCCTTTATATAACCAGCCTTTTTCGTGAATAGTACCAAGGATATTCCAAACCGATTCGATGTATTCATTACTCATGGTCATGTAGGGATGATCCATATCAACCCAATATCCTAATTCCTCTGTAAAGGTTCGCCATTGTTTTTCATAGGAAAATACACTATCTTTACATTTTTCAATAAAAGGAATAATGCCATAGTTCTCAATTTCTTGTTTTCCAGAAATACCTAGCGCCTTTTCGACCCCTAATTCAACAGGAAGTCCATGTGTATCCCAGCCTGCTTTACGAATGACTTGTTTGCCGTTCATTGTTTGAAATCTTGCGATGATGTCTTTGATGGTTCTTCCAAGTGCATGACCGACGTGTGGGAGGCCGTTGGCAGTTGGTGGTCCTTCGTAAAAAACAAAGGTGTCATTGTTATTGCGCTGTTCGATTGACTTTGGAAAAATTTGTTCTTCCTCCCAATAGGCCAGGATTCTTTTTTCACGAGCTCTGTCTGTTTCTTTTTGTACTTCCATCTATATCCCTCCATCTATTTAATAAACATTCCAGTATAGAAAGATATTTTTAGGAAATAAAAAAACACCCGTCCCTTTAGTAAGGGACGAGTGTATTATCATAACCCGCGTTACCACCCAAATTCTGTTTGACAAAAAACAAACAGCGCTTAGTCAACGTACTATCATACGTGTTCCTTTTAACGGTGGAAATCCGTCAAGACTTACTAGTTGTTCAGCCTTGCATCTCAGAGATGATTTTTTCGTTTCGGTTACCTTACTGGCTTTCACCATACCCAGCTCGCTAAAAGGGATATCAAAACGTACTTTTTCTCTTCATTGATTTCTATGAATTGGAATGTTTTGTATAGGATAGCACTTTTAATGGAGAATTTCAAGGGACATTTGCCTATATCAAGCAAAGGAGGAAAGCCGGATAAATAGGATTTTTTAGCCACAAAACTGTCATAGTATCCCGATTGGTATTTTGTTAGAATGGTAGGTAGTGATTATTAGGTTTGAAAGGAAGTAGAGAGATGAAAAAAGTATTGAATATAGCCTTCTTTTATACAATTTTAGGTTTAGTTAGTGGCGTTTACTATAGAGAGTTTACGAAAATGAGAGATTTCACAGGGGAAACGCAGCTCTCTGTTGTTCATACTCACTCGTTTGCTTTAGGAATGATGATCATGCTAATCGTCTATTTATTCTGTTATACGATGAAAATACATACACTTAAAAATTTTGATTTGTTCTTTTATTTTTATAATATTGGTTTACTATCAACGATTACATTAATGGTGATAAGAGGAACTCTGCAAGTGCTTGAATTTGATTTATCCAGCGGTTTAGATTCTGCCATCTCTGGAATTGCCGGATTAGGGCATATTTCTATAACTATTGGTTTAGTGATTTTTTTCCTTCTTTTGAGAAAGAATCATAGCGAGAATATTCGAACGAAATAGGAAAAAATGTTTTTCCGAAGTTTATAAGAATGATAAATTTGCTTCGGAAAAAACATTCTAGATTCATGATCAACTATGCGCCTCCTTGTTTATATAATGGGAAAGAGCCAATAAAGGAAAAATCTTATTATAACTATGATAATAAATGTAGAATTGTTTCGGTAACCCAATACCTGTAGGATAAGTAATGGCGCGTTCCTCTTTCTTTTCGTCTAGTAAGTAACGAATTCCCCTTTTCACTTCTTTGCTTGCCCCTTCTCCTGCCGCAATTAAGGCATCAACAGCCCAAGCTGTTTGTGATTCCGTGCTAAATGGTAGAGGAACATAGATGGAAGTTTCACAGCTCCTACAAGATTCTCCCCATCCTCCATTGGAGTGTTGGATTTTTTTCAGCCAAGCAATTGCTTTTTGGATTGCTGGGTGATTTGGTTTCATGCCAACTGCTGTTAACCCTGTAAGTGCTGCCCAAGTCCCGTAAATATAACAAACACCCCATCTGCCATACCAAGAGCCGTTTTTTTCCTGATTATCGATTAACCAGCTGACGGCCTGCTTTATATGAGGATGTGTGTCGTTAAGATGAGCAAAGTTTCCAAAGTATTCTAATACTCTTCCAGTTAAATCAGCGGTAGAAGGATCCACGGCAGCATCCTTTGCATTATCGATTGGAACCATCTTGAGAATGTCCCAATCGGTATTCTTTTCGAACGCTGCCCACCCTCCATCTTTATTTTGCATGGATAATAAATAGTTTGTGCCTTTTTGCCAAGCGTAATGAACCGTTTTGTTTGATGAGGCGGTTGCGGTTAAGGCCCGTAAAACGGCAGAGGTATCATCATTGTCAGGATTATTCGTATTAATATCAGAAAAGCCCCATCCTCCTGGTTCCGAATTTGGGTTATGAACCTGCCAATCTCCTTTTTTTGTATGTTGTTTTGCTAGCAAATAATTAGTTGCTTTTATTATTGGAGTAGATTCAGTAGGTATTCCAGCTTGTTGTAATGTATAGCTGATTAAGCCTGTGTCCCAAACCGTGCTGGTGGAGTTCTCTAGGTGACTTTGCTTACCTTTTTTATCGATAAGGGATGTGAGTCCAGCAATTGCTTTTTGAATTACTGGAGAATTTTTTTTATAGCCAAGGGCAAGTAATGCATAGATCATAAAGAAAGTTGCACTCGCATAACTGTAAAGTGTCCCATCCTCTTCTAATCGATCTAGCATGTATTTTTCTGCAGATTGAAAGCCTAAGTGATGAAGATATGCTGGAAACTTTCCGATTCGTTTCACTTCTTTCCAAAGAAATGTAAGGGGATTTCGCTCTTCTTCTAGGTGATCAAAGGATGGATAAAGAGCTATATCTCTTACAAATAGGTCATCTAGCTGTGGCTTGGTTTTTGTTTGGATTGTGAATTTTTTATTCGCTGCTATTAACATCGGAATGAAGTGAATCCGAGCATAGGCACTAAATTGGTAGAAATTGAAAGGCTGAAAGGTTGGCAAGAGTAAAAATGTCATTGGAATGTAGATCATATGGGACCAAGGGTAGAGACCATTCACGGATAGCATCCATTTTATCATAAAATGAGCCTTCGCTAGGCCGCCGTGTTTTAAAATAAATGCTTTTGCTTTCTGCATTTGTGTGTCTTCCTTTGCATAAAGGCCAGAATATAATAGGGCAGTGTAAGCAATTATGGTAGCAGAGAGATGGCCGTTTGGTTCATCGCTATATGCTTTCCAATAGCCTTCTTTATGCTGGGCGTTACGCAGTGTTTTGGCTAAAAGGTGGATGTTTTCTTCTTCTGTGTGAATGTTTAATGCTCGAATGGTGATGATATAAAAAGCATCTGTCATTAAGCTTCCTTGAAACCGGAAATGAAAAGAACCGTCTGACTTTTGTAGCTCGACAAGCTCTTTTATGCGTTTTTGTTGCTCTTTTTCAACAGAGTGGAGAAATGTATTCAATATAATCACCTCAAATGTAACATCGTATTAGTAAACTTTATGCTTCTTAAGGAAAGTCATATTCAGAAATATTTATATTTTCTTTTTTTAGTAGTTGAAATTAGGGGGAGAGAGGTCTATAATGAACATAATTTAATGGAGCGAACATGTTGATCAGAAGGAGTACCCTAAGAACCTTTTTCGAAAGAGAGCAGTCGGCAGCTGAAAAGATTGTGCAAAAGCCTTAGGAGAAGACATCTGTGAGTGTTACTTTGAACGTATTATGCTAGTAGAAGTAACCGGTTATCACCGTTATGATACAAGTGGTTTCTGTATGAAACAATTTGGGTGGTACCGCGGATAATCCGTCCCTTTTATAGGGGCGGATTTTTTTATGTTTTTTTTAGACGAATTTAGTGTCTAGCCCTGGGCACCCAGGGGCTGATGGGCTTTTCTAATAAGGAGGTGAGTGCCGTGGACGATGATGATGATAACGATATGAATCAAAATATTACTAACTTTAGGAGGAACAGTTATATGGAATCTTCAAAAAGGGTGCTCATTTCTGAGTGTAATATGCTTATTGGTAAAGAGGTTGTTTTAAAGGGCTGGGTGAAAAAGATTCGCCAGCTAGGAAAAGTAGGCTTCTTGTTATTGAGAGACCGCACTGGGTTGCTGCAATGTGTATTAGAGCAAGAGCAGAATCAGGTGAAAATAGAGACAGAGAGTGTTGTTCAAGTTACCGGAATTCTTGTAAAAACAGATAAAACAGCAAATGGAGTGGAACTTCAAGTTAGTGAAATCCTCGTACTAGCTGAAGCTGATTTATTGCCATTTGAAATTAATAAGAAAAAACTGAATGTCGGCTTAGATCATTTACTGAATCATCGAGTTCTATCCTTAAGACATGAACAAATAAACGCAATATTTACGATTCAATCCGTGTTCGTGAAAGGTTTTACAGATTTTCTCATGCAAGAAGGGTTTACCAGAATTTTCACTCCAAAAATAGTTTCACAAGGAGCAGAAGGCGGGGCAAATGTTTTTACCTTTAACTATTTTGATAAAAGTGCCTATTTAGCACAATCCCCTCAATTTTATAAACAAATGATGGTAGGAGCGGGCTTTGAAAGGGTGTTTGAAATTGCCCCTGTATATAGGGCGGAAGAGCATAATTCATCTAGACATTTAAATGAATATATTTCGTTAGATGTAGAAATGGGATTTATTGAAAATGTGGAGGAAGTAATGGAGATGGAGAAGCGAGTTCTTCAATATGTTTTCCAATATGTGAAGGAGCGTTGTCAGAAGCAGCTGGACGTTCTTCAGGTCGACATACCAGTGTTGAACGAAATCCCTAAAATGACATTAGCAGAAGCACAGGCTATATTAAAAGAGACATATCAAAAGGACTCTCCAGAAGGAGATTTAAATACAGAAGGGGAAAAATGCATTGGAAATTATGTTAAGGATAAATATGGAAGTGATTTTGTGTTTATAACAAACTATCCGAGAGCAACAAGACCGATGTATACCATGCCAAATAAGGAAAATCCTGAGCTGACAGATTCTTTTGACCTTTTATATAAAGGAAGTGAAATTACCTCTGGCGGGCAAAGGATTCATCGTAAAGGAGAGCTAATAGCTTCTTTTAGAGAAAAGGGACTAAATCCGAATGAATTTAAGGCATATATCGATTCTTTTGCATATGCTATTCCACCGCATGGAGGATTTGGAATTGGTTTAGAACGGATTATAATGAAGTTCCTAAACCTTGGTAATATTCGCGAAGCAAGCGCATTTCCGAGAGATTGTGATAGGCTTATTCCATAAAAGGGTTATTTAAGTCTAGTACCCATAAATAAAAACTAGCCCCTTACTCGTAAATTCGTAGGTTAATTTGGAAAAATGTTTTCTAGAAAACATAACCAAAGCAGAGCTACATTTACGAAAGGAGCTAGTTTTATTATAATATCCCGAATTTGATTGATTGAAACATAAAAAGGAGCATATTTTTATAAAATTTTAATTATATGGGTTTCTTTTCTATCTAGAAAAGGTATAGGACAAGGAGATAGATTATACATAGTTGGAGGGGGAAACATATGATAGAGGATCTAGAATTAGTACTTGATGCAAAAGCTGTGCTTGGAGAAGGACCATGCTGGGATTTTAGAAACAATATTTTATATTGGGTAGATATTGAAGGAAAAAAAGTACATATGTATAACCATATTTCTGGTGAGCACAAACAGGTTCAACTAGAACGTGAAGTATCGGCTGTTATCCCTTGTATAACAAAAGATACAGAATTTATTGTTACATTAGATAATGGCTTTCATCTTTTAAATATAGAAACAGAGCAACTAAAGTTTATTGGCGATCCAGAGCGAGATTTAAAACAGAATCGTTTTAATGATGGGAAATGTGATGCTTATGGTCGTTTATGGGCAGGTACAATGTGCAGAGATGGAAAGACGAAAGATGCAGCACTATACTGTCTTGATAATGAAGGAAAATGGACGGAAAAAATAAATCATTTGAGTATTTCGAACGGCATGGCATGGACTAGTGATAATGAATACTTATACCATATTGATACACCTGCTCAAACAGTAACACGTTATGAATATGATTTGGAAACAGGAAAATTAGGAAAAGCAAAGCAGATTATTGATTTTTCGGAGGAAGAAGGATTCCCAGATGGTATGACAATTGATAGCGAAGGAATGCTATGGATTGCTCATTATGGTGGAGGAAGAGTGTCTAGATGGAATCCAGAGAGTGGGGAAAAATTAAGTGAAATATGCTTGCCAGTACCGAATGTGACTTCTTGTACATTTGGAGGGAAAAAATTAAATGAGTTATATATAACGACAGCGAGATCTGGTTTGGATGATGAAGAATTAAAAAAGTATCCACAATCAGGAGGGTTATATAAAATCAAGCTACATATTCAAGGGGTAAAAACGTATTTATATCAAAACTAATTCTTAGATATTGGCTATAAAAAAGAGCTAATCAAACAGGATAATCATTTGATTAGCTCTTTTTTTATTTAACAACTAAAACCGGACATTTTACTCGTTTGATTACTTTATGACTAACACTTCCCAATACCATTTCTTGCAAGGAGTTTAATCCGCGACTGCCAATGACAAGTAAGTCAAAGCTATTTTGATTTGCATACTCGACAATTGTAGGACCCGGCTCTCCATGAAGAAATAGTAGTTTATAAGCGATATTATTGGATTGTAAGTATTCTTCCATTGATACGAATTTTTTCCGCCTAGTAAGTTCTAAATCAGCCTTCCCTTGAGCGTGCAATACATCATATTTCGATTGAGTGATATCTAGGACATGAACAACTGTAATTACAGCATTCTCCTGAAGGGAAGCTAATTTCACTGCTTCTGTTGTTGCTCTTAACGAGTTTTTTGAACCGTCAATTGCTAAAAGAATAGTAGAATACATGATTTACGCTCCTTTTGAGTTAGTGATCAGATAATTTCGCATTTTGTTTGGGAAATACAGCAAGTTTATCTACAATCTTTTTACTTGCAGAATCTAAGCCAGTAATGGTAACTGTATTTTGATTTTCCTTCAGCTTTAACGCAATTTTATCAATGGCACCGACTGCAGAATCATCCCATACATGAGAATTAGTAAAATCAATGGAAATTTGTTTGTTTTTAATCGTTGTATCAAATGCTTGAACAAAGCTATCAACAGAAGCAAAAAATAGTTGTCCTTCCACTGCATAGTTGTAGCCTTGCGATGTTTCCTGTTTATGCATCTTCACATGGGAAATCTTCGCAGCAAATAAGACAGCACTTAAAATAACTCCAGCAATTACCCCTATGGATAAATTATCGGTTGCGACAACAATTATCACGGTTACGAGCATAACGATTGCATCTCCTTTTGGAGCAGTAACTAAGTACTTGAAGGAAGACCAGTCAAAGGTGCCGATACACACCATAATCATGATGCCAACTAGGACTGGCATAGGAATTTGTACAACAAGACTTCCTAATACCATTATCAAAAACATAAGAAAAACACCTGCAACAAATGTAGAGAGTCTTCCTCTCCCACCTGATTTCACATTGATAACAGATTGACCAATCATCGCACAGCCAGCCATTCCGCCAAAGAATCCTGTAACAATATTAGCTATTCCCTGTCCCCTTGCTTCTCTGTTTTTATTGCTGTCTGTATCTGTTGCATCATCAACGATAGAAGCAGTTAATAAGGATTCCAATAAACCAACAATTGATAAAGCTAGCGCATATGGGAAAATAATTGCTAACGTCTCAAAGGAAAACGGTACATTTGGAATAAAGAAAGATGGCAATGATTGCGTAATTTTTCCCAAATCACCAACAGTAGCTACATTTACATTTCCAAAAATAGCAACAACGGTTAAAATAATAATAGCAATTAGTGGTGCTGGAATGACTTTTAAAAATCGCGGCAAGATATACACAATTAATAACGTGATGATTACAAATAAATAAGTAATGTTTGTGACGTTAATAAGATGTGGCACTTGAGCCATAAAAATTAAGATCGCTAAAGCATTAACAAATCCAATCATCACTGCTCTCGGGATAAACTTCATGAGCTTCGCAATTTTTAATACGCCGAAAATAATCTGAATTATCCCTGTAAGGATTGTAGCAGCAAATAAATATTCTAATCCGTAATCTCTAACTAATGGCCCCATTAATAATGCCATTGCTCCTGTTGCTGCTGAAATCATACCAGGTCTTCCACCTGTAAACGAAATAACCACAGCCATAGTAAAGGAGGCATACAATCCAATCATCGGATCTACCCCGGCAATGATAGAAAATGCAATCGCCTCTGGTATTAATGCAAGAGCAACGACCATTCCTGATAAAATATCCCCACGGATATTTGAAAACCATTCCTTTTTTATTTTTTCAATCAAATGATTCACCTCAATCTCTTTCTGCTTGATACAAAGAAGTCTACCATGTTTTTTCCCAAAAAGGAATATATTTTGGGAAAGTTTTTACAAGGAGAGAATTTCTATCTATAATAATGAGAAGAGATAATGTTGGAGGCAATTAAGATGAAATATGGTTATATGCGACCTACCATTGCAGATACTAGCTGCGAGCAGCAGTTAAAAATACTGAAACCTATATGTGAGCAAATGTATCAAGAAGAACATGATTCGGCAAAAAATAGATCAAAGCTATCGGAAGTAATAGCCTCTCTATTAAAGGGAGACAAAATTGTTGTAGCGCAGTTATTTACCATTGCAGACTCGAGTAGGCATCTGATGGAGTTATTAGAAATACTTGAAGACAAAGGTGCTTATTTACAATCAATAAAGGAAGATATTGATACAGAAAGAAAAAAGGAGTATTCGTTGTCTGAAATGCTATCTCATTTAATTGAATTCCAGAATGAGATTATTCGGGAAAGAACAAAAAAAGGCATGGAATACGCGAGACAGCATGGGAAAGCAAGTGGAAGACCGAGAAAAGCGGATGAAAATGTAAAAAAAGCAATGGAGATGTATCAGTCTAAAAAATATACATTAAAAGAAATAAAAGCAGAAACAGGAATTAGTAAATCTACATTATATAGGTATTTAGAGCATTAATGGGGGATTTCATTTTTAAAGAGTGGAAGGCAGAAGTAGAGTTTATCAAAGGAACGAAAGCAAGAAATAAGTCGTTCATCCGAGGAATGAACGACCAAGTCGAAGTAGAAACGATTTTTTTTAGAAAGATAAATACTGCATTTATCTTGTCTTAAGTAACTGTTTTACGATTCTACCTAAAGAATTTTTCTCCATAAAAGGAGCTAGCTTTGCTAGTGATTGAGGAGACAGTCTATCAGCATCCATATTGGATAATAATTGATCAATAGCATCCTCTTCAAAAAAAGGAGCAAGTTCCATTAGCTGTTCTAATTCTATTTCTCCATTCACTGCTTTATCCACTAGTTCATTAAAGGAAGCTTCTCCTATAAATGGAGCCATTTTTTGTATGAAAGACCATTCCCCCTTACTTGATGCGATTGAAACTAATTGCTCAATCGTATCTTCTTCTAAAAAGGGAGCCAAGCTAATTATATGTTCCTCATTTAACTTTTCATCTTCTATTCCCTGTAAGACAAGATTATTTAAAGCTGTATCACTAATAAAAGGAGCCATATTTGTGATGAACTTCCAAGTTAATTGCCCATTTTGCACTTTCCATATTAAGTTGTCTATATATTCTTCATCTAAGAAGGGGGCAAGCTGGACTAATTCTATAGGTTCAATCGATTCGCTAATGACTTGATTTGCGATTGACTGTAAGGTGCTAGAAGATACAAAAGGGGCAATTCGCTGAACAATCTTCCAATCTATTGTTTCTTTTGTTGCCTGTATGACGATTTCATCTAATGCTTCTGTTGACAAAAAAGGAGCTAGATGAACAATTGTGTCTAAATCCCAAGCCGTTGTATCCATTTTTTCAGATACTTTACTTAGTTGACTAGTTTTAATAAGAGGGGCGATATCAATAAGCTCCTTTACGTCGGCGGCTCCTGAATTAATTAAATCCGCAACTTCCTCGGTTTGGTCGGCTGATAAATGTTCAACCATTTTCCCGATTTGCTTGGAAGGTTTTGGCTGTTTATTCCCAGCGTTCATTAAGAGATCAATAGAAACCTCCAATTCATTCGCAATAATGGGAATGGTCATAATATCAGGAAGGGATTCTCCTCTTTCCCATTTCGATACTGCTTGGTGACTGACATTTAATTTATCCGCTAATTCAACTTGCGTAAGATCCTTTTCTTTTCTTAATTTTGATATATAAGCACCAATTTTTCGTGAATCAACCATACTTGTCATCTCCTCTACTTTTCCAGTGCGCACTGTCTAATTCGATACTAGCATACTTGCCAAAACATGCCTATCAACGGCTAGTTGAATAGCTTAAAAATAGTGATTCTACTGGTGGTAGAATTGTTTTTGCATGATGGTTTCTAGTGGAAAGCAATACAATATTAGAACATAAAAAGAGGCTGGGACAAAACTAAATACCTAATCTTTAAAGACGAACAATCTCTAATTTAGCTCTTAAATATAGCTACTTTTTCA
>Ga0182738_1001090_pt1 | contig 34808 bp, 34 predicted proteins | sample eDN5th30CBELigMG_FD_128876 | JGI IMG/M metagenome (GOLD analysis project Ga0182738, IMG submission 128876) | Enriched Miracle-Growth compost microbial communities from Emeryville, California, USA - eDNA 5th pass 30_C BE-Lig MG (version 2)... ...
CCAAGCCTTTTTTGCTGATTTCCAGTTTAAATAAACTGATGAGAAAAAGATTTCAAAAGAAAAAAAAATGTTGTGCGAATGCATACTTTTGAAATAAACTCAACAGCTGTAATCAAATGTACATGTTGTGTATAATAATAATATGAATTTACAATAATTTATCATTCAAAAATGTATTTCTTTGGGCCAAAGTTTGCAGAGAACAGACTCGGAATTTATTGAAACTCTTGAGAGGGAAAGTCCTGGGGTCATAAACCAGTCCAAATCCGTCCTAAATTTAGCAAAAGCGATTTTTTCAGGAGAATCTGACTTGAATTTTTTTGAAATAGTTGGTTCTTCATTTTTCAGATTATTTGGAATTCGTTGGATCGATAAATTTTGTCTTTTTTCATGCAGTGCTTTTGGCTGCCAATTAAAGAAATCTTCTCCCGTTTCTTCTTTAGCTCCAGTCCTATTAACAGGGATGTTCTCTAATTTTTGAACGTCAATATTCTCAATCTTCTCAATTTTAATTACCCTTTTGTTTCTCCCTCTCTTTGAGAGTAGCAGCAGATTTCCGTTTGATTTTGGGTCCTAGATGCTCATATTCTTCATCACTGGGAGGGATGTTTCTGGAAGACTCTACCACATCATTCATTTTATTCTCTTTAGCAAACAAGTTTTCTTCATTCTCATTGACAACCTCTTCAAAGCTTTTCCTGAGCATAAAATGCAAGAATTCTTCAAATATATTCTTTCTTGGGATTGTCTTTAAACCCATGATTTCTTCAAGCTCATGATCCCTATCCATGCTTTTAGAACATTTTACTCGAACTCGAATCAATACTTGGCCACATCTAACTCGTCCAGATCTTTTCTATACAGGGACCTGGCTTTGACATAGTCTGAAATCGCTTTTTTAACCTCCTTCTTGGTTCCCCATCCATTGTACTTCAAAAGTTTTGCCATATTTGGTCTAAATTTATACAAATCCTTGGGTGGTTTTTTCTTCTCAGTTTTTTTGTTTTCAGGAACTTCATTTTCAATCTGCATTTCATCTTTTTTATTCCTTTTTAGATTTTCCTCCTCCGTTGACATTGAAGTTGGGGTTGGAGGTGGCAATATACAATTACTATTCAAAACTTTCAAACCCTGAACCTTTTTATTTCTTGACTTTCTCAAATTCTCAACGACAGGAGGAGGAACTTCTTTAAGAACGTCGGGCTTGCCTTGGAGTGGAATCGCTTTTTCAGCTTCTTTTTTGTTGCTTCGAAGATGGAATGCCTAATTTCAGGATAAAATTCAATTTCTCTCAGAGAAAAACTTTTGGAGGCGATTTTTCTTGGTTTTGACTTTTATTTCGAGTTCTTCTCTTTTCAGCTACTCGGATTGGTTCCGCCTTTTTCTTTTTCTTTGTAGTGTTTTGCTTTTTATCAACTTTTTCAAGTGAAATTAGATGGCTAATTCTTGAGTCTTTCTGCTGATTCTCTTGTTCTATCTTGTTTGAAAAATCAAGCATATCTTGAATTTCATATTATTTGAACATTCTTATTCATAATAATTCCTACCTTCATCAAATTCTTTCATGTGACGTTTGCAATAGATTGGAAGATAGCTGTTCACGGTTAGTCAATAGCCATACAAAAAATCAATATTTACAAGTCTGTGTCAGATTGACTTCTTCTCTTTTTCATGTTTTTCCAGTTGCAAATCAATCCATATCTTTGGGCGCAAGTCACATGAAATGAAGTTACGCATTTCTCTTTATCACACTAAACATATTCAATAAAATTCCTATCAGGCAAAATTACTTGGATTGGATCACCATATTTGATTTTACAAAAAGTACAATTCAGAGAAGTTCGCCCAAAATGATTACGATTCTCATAAACTTTTATTGTCGCATCCTCTTTCCTTGAAACATAATTATTTAGGCTTCCTAATTTCAAGTTTTACTCTTCTTCTTTTTCATAATAAATTTCAGGAATCCAGTTGACACATGTGATATGTGCCCAAATTTCAAAGTTATTGTTCAAAATTTGTTTTATAGCTCCTTTCATTTCTGGGCAAAACATGCATACCACCGCTGTTGAAGGCAAGTCATTTTGATATAAATATTCACACCTCTGGCAGAGCCATTGACAACTATCATCTGGAGATACTGTGAGCAGATCACTTCCATAACAAGATTGGTGAAAAGCAGAATTGCACAAATCACAAAAGATAATAACATCAGTGCTGAAATCTTCTTCATCTAAGCACACAACACATGCAACTTCATCGATACTTTGAAAGACCTTTTTATTTGAGAAGTTTTCAAAATCAAGTCTTACATATATAATGTCTTGATATCTTTCTTTAAGTTGGATTTTTGTGAGAGACTTATTTGCAAGTTTGTATTTTCCACTTTCATCAAGATCATATACTGAAATTATCCCTGCATCGGAATTTTTATTTGAATCTAATTTTTTGCGCCCTGGTTTCTTTCGATTCTGTGATAAATTATTTTTCGAACCCTTTTCATCAGAATCCGCAACCGCAGCCTCATTTTCGATTAAATTTGCATTGGCCATATTCTCTTTTTCTCCCAAGCAAGTATCTGCTTGGTCTTTGTTGGATGTTTCATCTTCACTTGCAAAAAGTTCTTCCATCTCCCTGACTGGCAAAAATCAAAAACTCATTATTCGAAACAATTTGTTACTAGCCTTTTCTCTATCGATCAGGTCTTGTTGCGAAGATCCATTATTTCCTTCAAACTCCCCTTCTTTGGGACTTCCGAAGTTTTCTTCCGGGGATGTTGTTGTATTTCGGCTTTCCAACTCTTCTAATTTTGAGGTTGTTTGCTTGATTTCTCCGGGTGGACTAAAAAGATCCTCTTCTTCACTACCATCATCATCTCCCTTTGGAGGGTTCATTATGATTGGATTAGCTTGGGCTATGATGATATGATTTCTGGAAATTCAAAAGGGAATTACTCTTTCTAGAACTTCTGCGAGGTAAAGCTGGTTTATTTTCACTATTTTTTGAAGAGCTCTGCATTTTCAAAAAAATCCTTGATACAAGTTCTTTCTCGTTAAAGTAGCTGTTTAAACTGGAGGCTTAATAAATGTATTTTCGGAATGCTTTTATTTTGCAGATTTAACCTCGAGATCAAAATTATTAATTTATAAGAAACCATCTATGTAATTGCGCATTCGATCTATTTAATATATTTTTTTTTTTTGCAAAATAAAGGAATGCAATAAATAAATATATTAAGGTTGGTTATTTTCTTCAACAAATTTAACGATTTCCATGAAAACATCTTCCAAAGTACATTGAGATATTCCCCAATCAGAAATAGCCAATTCATCCTTTTTCAATTCAAGTTCCTCAAATACTTTGGAAACTTCAAGGCCTTCCATTGGAATCTTTTTTTAAAGTTAGATATGAACACTTCACTAAATAGTTTACTTGGAAGAGGAAACTGCCATGGAAAGATGACTTCAAAACTGCATTTGGAAGAACTGTTTTCACATATTCTAAAACCTTAGCATGGTAATAATCTGACTTTCCTTTGATGTTCCTGAAATAATGTTAAATCAAAATAATTCCAAAATTTTTTACGACGTTGAGGTATCATAAGTATTGAGATATTTGTCCTTATGGCAATGGATAATAAGTTGATATCCACCACCATATTTGCTTTTCAGTCGTGTTTGAGGGCCAATACATTTTAACGAGCCAGAAACAATGATTCCGATTCTGGTGCAAAGAACATCAGCTTCTTCCATTGAATGGGTTGTTAACACCATAGCTCTATCTTTTCTCGCCTCTTTTTAAAAAATTAGACCCCCAAAAAACTACAGTTTCCCAATACCAACTAAAATATCCCATAGTTGTCTTCTGTTATCAGGATCAAGTCCTGTGGTTGGCTCATCCAACAAAACAATCTGAGGATTTCCAACAAATGATATTGCCACTGATAATCTTCTCTTCATACCACCTATGAATCTTTATTCGATCTTCAAATATCAATCCTCATTTACCAGAGAGTTGTTTTGTCGCGAATTTAGCAAATTTGAATAAACGAACATCTTGCATGGCCTTTGTCACAACAATTTTTTCATTTTGCTTTGATACTCCTCGAATTCTGGCGTAGAACAAAAGGTGCTCTTCAACTGTCAATTCGGGCCAGAGCAGGTCAAATTGCGGGCAAACTCCCATTCGACTATGCACTTGCTCAGTTTGGTTCACAATATCGTAGCCACCAACCCATGCATTGCCAGCTTCTGGTGGGTAAAGTCCAGTGATCATTGAAATCAGTGAAGTCTTTCCTGCTCCATTTGGACCCAACAAGCCAAACATTTCTCCTCTCTTGATGTGAAGAGAAAGATCTTCCACTGCAACCTTGGCTGGACGACCTCCGATGGGCTTGTAGACCTTTCTCAAATTTCTCACAACAAGCGGGTAATCGCTATAAGGAGGTTGAAGCTTCTGGACCAGCTCCTTTTCATTTTCAACGTCTTCATCTTCTCCAGACATTTGCAAGACGCTGTTTAATTTTTCACTGACCATGCTATCATCCTCCATTACACTGTAAGACGCTTCGTCCTTTTTCTTCTTATTAAACAGAGACTTCAAAAAGTAAAATGGACTTCTGGCCACACCGTATTCTTGAGGCCAAACTTTGTCCAAGTATAATCCCAAAATCATGTATCCAACAGCTGCAAAATAAAGCACAGCCAAGCACTCCCTCATTTCTTCATCAACTTCAAAGAACCCTCTTACACAGACATAATTGCTGCATCTGATTGACAAACTGTAAATCAGTCTGCAAAATGCGAATGGAGGGTACAACTTCATATGCCATGGCAGACGATTGGGATAGGGATAAATTCCAACATTAAATGAAACAGCAATCACACAAGTCCAAATTGAAAGCAAATAACCAATAACTAAAAAAGGGGGTTTTTAACAAAAATTCAATCTCAAATGACTCTTACTCGTGGCAGTTCTAACTTTTGCTAAAAAATTTTGGAAGAAGAAAGAGAGAGAGACTTGACTCAGACCCCAACCGACAACCACGGATAAAAGGATCCAAGGATTCGTTTCTACAAAGAATGGCAGTCTCAGGACAAAAATGCCAAAAAATATGAAAACTAAAGATGAAAGCATGAACAAAAGGAAATTCCAAACGTAGTTTGAAATCCAGTAGTTGGCCATTTTCATGCCGTTCATCTTCATCATTTGCCTGAGGCGCTCCTCCTTTTCAAGGACAAGACCGTACAGAAAAACTGGAAGAATCACCGAAAGAGCGACTGGATATAAAGTAGCTCCCAATATGCTCATGATCTTGAGGATCAGGGTTTCCTCGGATGTTGTAAAAGGCATGTACTGTGATGAAGAAACCATCACAATTTTTTTATTGTGCTGGTGTAAGTAGGCTTTGCTCATCAAGTCAAGCAGAATGAGCTGACCATCTGTGACTCTCAATGTATTTTTCAGCGTCTTGTTCTTGGAATCGCGCAAATAAATTTTCGTGACTCCGTTTCCTCTATGATATTCAGGAAGACGCACATCGTTAATTTGGATTTTGAAAGAGAGGTTTTTATCATTTGCTTCGGAGAATGTAATGGCTCCATCAGGAATGACTTCCAATCCAGGCGTATCAACATCATCATCAAAAGGCTGAAGATTGATGAACTGCAAACCCTCATAAATCTGCTGATTAATGCCATTTTCTTTTGCTTTCTCAAAATATGGCATTTCTTTCTCCATTCCTGGACAGACATAATACTTCCTTGAGTCTGGGTCCTCTGGTAAAATATGGTTCAATAAGCCTGATGGTGATCCACCACCTAAAGAAAATTATTTTGAGATCTTTGAAAATAAGTCTCATTTACCATTGATTCTATACACATAATCTTTTGTTTCTTGGGAAACATCATTTTTGAAATCGTACAAATACCACTAGATACTTTTAGTCCAATCAAATGCCTTTAATGTTTACCTCGAGGCAAGTACTCATAGTGATGGGATTGAGCGATTGATTGTAGAACTTGGAGTAAGGGATATTAAAAAAGTAGGGCATTCCAACATCAAAGGTGTACACTTTATTGAGCTCTTGTTTGGCGAGAAGTTTGAAAATCAAAGTGATCACCAAACAACTGAGGGGAATCAAAATCTAATCTTTCAATATGATAATAACAATATTTCTTTACCTGGCAGAGGTTGGTTCCTTTCTGCTTGGACTGGAGGGCAAAGTTCTTCTGGAAAAGAGCCTTTGACTGAGCCCAAAGGTTCACTTTGTAGAGTCCGTTTTGCTCCTCTGTGTACTCTAAATCGTACTTCTTTCGATATTCTGTCACGTTATCAACGCTGCTTTGTCTGTGGAGGCCGCCAGAACCTGACAAAGGCGAATCTTTATATTCACTGTCGTTGAGGAGCTCGCTCGCAGTTGTATTGATTATTATTCTTCTGTGATGCCCAGGATCCTGGGATGCACTGATACTCATTTTTCTGATTTTAGAAAATAAGTAATATCTTATATACTTTTAACTAAATTTATAGACCTTTCTACGCAAGAAAACTATATTTTATTTTATTTCATAAATATTTTTTAGAGAAAGACATAGAGTAAATTAAATCCCTATTGCTTCAATTAAGATTAAGGTTTGATCCTTAAATTTTTTTCCAGGCAAAAATTGCCCTAATTTAAGAAGAATTTACGAGAAATCAGGCAGGGTTCAGAATGATATCAAAGAGAGTTTGATAAAAGAGCTCTATTGAGTTATTGGACTTTTGACAATGATAATTATTCTTCTTATTTTTAAATTGCACTGTTGTGGGATCAATTTCTTGCTCACTTAAAATTTCCTCTAAAACATGTACTTTCTTTATTTCAATGAAAGAAGGTCTTTTTCTTCTTATCAAGAAAATTTGATTTTCCAGAGTTTTGATTTTTGAAAAAATGAAATCTTTTATACGAGTCTTGTATTTTTGAAAACTCTCTCGCATTTCAGGAGAAAATTCAAAAATTAATTTAATTTGGATTTTTCACATTTAAAATAAGGCATATGAATTAAATTAATTAACTAAAAAGAACTCAAATCTTTTAATTAAATTTCTTTTTGTTCAAATTTAAATAATTATTTTTTACCCATAAATAATTTAAAATGATAACAAAAGCTGGAGATATTTTCTGACAAACTTTTTTGAAATTTCTCTTTGTGAAATTCTTTACCCTGATTATTCCGTTCAATATTCTTGCACTCATACCTAAACCATACTTGAAACAAAGTTAATTTTTGTTTCGTGAATTCCTATCGTCTTTTTAAAACTTGGAATTCAAACTAATTATTATCCTCGATCTAATTCTGAATAAATCAAAAATAAATTTTTTAAATCTGAGAAACAACTTAAACTATGCTTTATATATTAAACATGTAAGCGTCCAAGCGTGGTCAGTAGCTGTGCAAAAAAAAAATCTGAGAAACGCAAGTTGTCTTTCTTAACCTCTAAAAAGCGAACTGTCAAGATGAACAAGCTCACTCCTGGCCAAAGATTTCGTTTTCTAATAATTTTTCTTTCTGATCTTTTTTGTGCCATTTACTGAGATAAAGCAACTTTTAGAACTCCTTTAAATTTTGCTCTATTTGAGAGTTTTCTCCTCTTCATCTCAGAATTTTTTCTTCAAACCCAATCACTATGCTTCTTTTTAACATTAAAATCCCTTCTTCAGAAACATCTCTTCCGCTTTAAAATTTCCGGAAACCAACCAAAATCGATTAACAATTCCTTTGAGATAGTATTGAGTAGAACCGCGGTCCATTTTTGAGTGTAAAAAAAGACGGCTTAAGAAATCTCTTCTGCCATAAAACATTCTCATTTTCTTTGCAGAAGAAATTGTCTTTGATTGATTTTTTTTTTCGCTTTTTAAAGACCAACTTTGGAGCTCTTTTGAAGAGGCAAAAACGCCAAAATCACACCTCGTAATTCAGGATTCAAACTGAGGTGACATATTCCATAGAAGAAAATCCATGTAAATCATGAGTAGATCTTTACTCCAATTGATGAAAACGCATTTTTTCTTTTCTCAATTATTTTCTTGATTCAAGAGTTGGATTCAGTGATTGAATTGACGGAGTCAATTTTGTGCTTTTGAGTCTGGAAAATAGCCGAGAAGACTTTTTCTATTTTACTGTAATATGTAATTGATTGAAATTTCTTGATTTGGAAAAGAGATGTTTCGGTAAAAGGGGAAAATTCCAATTTCCAAGAGACTGCTTGTAATTTGCAATGTTTTAAAGGAAATTCAACAAAGTGAAAATATCAGACAATTTCTGTCGGATTTTCATTGCCTTGAAATTTTTTTGATGAATTTTCGAAACAAAATTTTTTCGCAAAATTTTCCAAAATATTCCAAAATATTATTTGTGAAAAAAGGGAAAAATCAAATTTTTTTTTTTGTGATTTGTCAAAATCAAGAGATTTCCCAGGAAATGAATTTTGGAAGATTTCTGGACTGAGGTCAAAACTTCAGTTAATTTGAGATTTGGTCAGCTTTTATTTATGAGAGATTTTGATAGCTTTACCCAAAATGTCTGGAATCTTGCATACTTTAGACATTATTCTTGTCTTTAGAATGCAAAAGAAAAAAGTTTTTTTGTTTCCTTTCCATCCGATCGAATTTTCAAACATTGCAAAAAATATTCCGAACTTTGAGTCCGATTCATTCTCACAACAAGAATCAAGTTGAATTCAGCAATGCACAAAATGCCTCAAAGGAATCTTTGTTTTTCAGCTCTTGAGTTTTGAATAAGTTTCTGCAACTGGACTGTGAGGACAAAAATTTCTTTTTTTTCTTTTTTTGGTTTGGTGAGGAAAACTCTCTGAAAATTTCAAATTCAAGTGTTTTCTGGTTTTCTCTCCTGAACAGTTTAAAGTATCAGACTGTAACAAATTTCAGCAGATTTAAATCTTGGAAACTACATGGCAACTAAAATGTTCTTTTGTGGAATGATTTTAAATTTACATCCCGATTGGTTTAGTATTTTATGAGCGAAATCCCTCTCACATACAAACTTTTGCAAATTATTTATTCATTAGGATGTGAAAAGGTTCAGAATTAAAAAGAGTTAAATGGAAGGATTCCAAACTAAATTTCAGTAAATTTCTTGAGTAATTTTAATTAGAGTATGATCAAGTATTTGGAGTCATTTTTCAAAAAAAAAAATCTGAGAAATAAATTTTAAGATAAAACATTGCGAGTCCAAGTGTGTTTTAAGCTCACCTTTCTTTTCAGCACTAAAGCATCAAATTAGTTTCTGAACTTTTTTTTCTCTCACATTCCCAAACAGATTTTCAATCTCCAAGTTTTTTTCTTCAGCGTGTGTGAGCTAAGATTAGAAAAGTTGACCAAAGTGCCAGAGAGAGTTTATTATTCCAAAGCTATTGAAATTAAACTCCCATCTTCAAAACGTTGGAATTACTCTCTTTCCCTTTTAACTGTTTGATTTATTTGAAGATACTTTTCAACAGGATTTTTGGAATTGAATAATCCAAAATACTATGCAAAGTGCCAGGAATTATCTTTCCCAACGGATTAATAGTGCATGAATGTTGTCACCTGATAATATTCTGAATTAGTTTTCGATATTTGTTAATCTCAAGGCTGTCAGAGAAGGTTCGTACTTGGTGAATTTCCGAAAATGTTGACGATTGAATGCTGAAAATTTATCTTTTAAATCTTTAAGAATTCATTTCATTTCCTTGGATTTTCAGTTTTTTAAGAAGATCTCATGAAAAGGTGTTTCTGAGTTTGCAATGAAAGATTGAGCGTTATCAAATTCAAACAATTTTAGTGATTGTCAAGCTGAAATCCTCAATATTTTGAGAAATCTGAACGGTTCTATCCTATTCATCAGATATTCTCTGTCCAAAGAGTTGTTCAAGTCTGAAGATTTTCTTTCTCATTTTCTTCATCTCGATCAAGTTGATCAACTCAACTCATGAATCTTGTCTGAGTCGTGTTCAAATTGCCAGAGCCAAAAACTCAACCAAAAAAAAATGAACTCTTGGCTTCAGAGTGATGAAGAGGATGTTTGAATCACGAGAAATAATTGGCCTGAAAAACATCATTCATTGATCTCCTTCAAACCTTAAAAAATGTTTTTGTATGAAAAAAAGCACAATTTTCAATCGAAAAAATATTTTTGACTTTTGAACCATTCTTCATTTTGAACACTCCAAAGTCACTCTGCTTCTCTGTCTCAAAGTAAACTGTTCAATCTCTTTCAATGTGAAGCAAAGTAAATGTTTTAGAAAACTCTAAAGATGAAAGAAAGGAACTAAAATAGGTTCAAACAGATTCTTTGAGAATCAAGTATCCTCAACCTTTTCTGATGTATTTTGTACTCAAACTAGCCCAAAGTTATTTGATCTATTCCATATTTTTTACTTGAGTCAAGGAGGCAATACTTTGGAATGGAAGATAGAAAGGTGGATCTACAATCAAATTCAAAATCAAAGTAATTCGAATTGCTTCAGGCAATCCAAGTATCAAAAATTAAATTAATCTTCTGTTTGAAAGTATTTCGGTCTAATTTAATTAGTTGAGATTGCCTTATTTAATCTAATTTAAAATAGAAAATTTTAGATTCATCATGAAAACTATTTTGATCCTTTAAGCTCTCAATTACTATTGAAGACTTGACTTCATTCCACTTGAAAATAAAAACGATCCTTGCCATTTACAAAACTCTCGTTCGAGGTTTTTACTAAATGAATACAACTCTAATTTGAAACAGATAATTCCAGTTTTTCTGTTTTGGTTCAAATCTTCTAGAAAGCTCAAATCATCAATTTCAAAACAATTCAGGAGGTCAGACTTTTAAGTCTTGAGGGAAAAATCTCTCTCAAGGTTTGATTCCCAATTCAAATTTTTGAAGGATCTTCCTTTCTTTCAAAAACGCTTTTCCAAGTTTATCAAAAGTAATCAGAAAGAAACTCTCTTCTGGTTATTGGAGAAATAACAAGGAAATATATTTTTTTTCTATTCTTATTTTGACCCAGGAATTCACTTTTTATCAAAATGCGTTCAATTAATATGGACTACAACTCTATTCAAAGATTATGTATGTACGTACAATATTCATTATTTTAAGAAGGGAATTCGTATCCGTGTTCGAGGAACAATTCTTTGAGTTCCCTCATATCAGCATTATAAAGAATTTTATCATCAAATTTGGGATCGAAGCAGCAAATCAAAGCCGAAATAACGACAGACTGCATATCAATGCTCTTATCAACTTCAAACTTTTTGACAAATGGCTTTAATCTGGATTCGTATGGGGTAATTCCGTCGAAAAAGTTGAAAATTGAAGAATATATATTCACTGGATACTTTAAGAGTTTCTTTGACAGTCTCTCGTTGGAAGAGATGAACCCGGGTCTCAAAACTGAGGTTCTCACATCTGGAAGATTGAACAAAAAGTCTTCTGCTTCAATCTTTGTGGTCAAGTATCTGGTGATGAATGGAGGAGACTTGGATGCGCTGAGGTAAACGATTTTTTTATTGCCCTTTAATTCGTTTAATTTTTGGCCAATTGCCTTTGCGGTTTCCCTATTCATGTGCTCGTAAGTTCCTTCTGCGCCGGGTCTTCTCATTTTTGTGATTGAAGTATCAAACAAAGTTCCAATTGAATGGACGACAGCCTCAGATTCTGCCAATACGTCAGAAAAGTCGTTTGGGCTCATGGCGTCGCCTTTAATCCAAGTTACTTTCTCAACCCATGGAGCTGGAGCATTAAGTTTTCCAGATCTATTGACACAATAGACTTTTGCACCCAAATCGATTGCTTTGCTAGCAATAGCTGAGCCAACATATCCATTTCCTCCTAAAATACACAATGTTCTTCCTGCAAGTGAAGTCTTCATAACTTAACTAAAACTATTTATTTAGTATTTTATTCAATAATATTTTTATGTCTTAATCAAAAAAGGTTTGGTAAAAGCTGAATTTAGTTTTTGCATCATTTATCACAATTTTAATTTTGAAGAGGAGAGGAATTTTAGAAATACTTTCTTACAAAAATACACAAAAAGTCTTGAAGAAAAAAAGCTCAATGAGTGAGAGATAGTTTTACAAGGAATAATCATAATGATTTCTAACGATTACAACAATAGAAAACACTGCTACAGCAGGCTTTATTTACGAGGGGACCTTCCATACAAAAGATTGGCTGCTTTTTTATGCGAATTTGCGGTGGGGAAACTGGTCTTTGCATTGGGTTGTGGAAATAAATTTGTGTTGTACTTTTCAGCAAAATTTGGACCTCATCTTTATAAGGGTGTTTTGCCGCATAGTCGAAAGCAGTTTTTGACTTGCTGGATTTTTTTGTGACATCTGCGCCATGCTCAACCAAGAATTTGATAACTTTGAGGTTCGTGTCTTTCTCGCGATTGCTCATATCCAGTGTAACTCCACAATATTCCATCAGAAGGGTTCTTCCTTTTTCTTTATTCACAATAAAGTTGATGTCTGCGCCACTTTGTAAAAGCATATTTGCCATCTTCATGCACATCAAATGGTTTTCAAATATATTTACGTCTTCTTGGAGACGAATGAAGCAAAAATAAAGTGGAGGACGATTTAGAGCGTCTGCTTTGTTAACGTCAGCTCCATTTTCAATCAGCAATTCGACAATCTCGTAATTGCCAGCGGCACATGCTATGCTCAAAGGCGTAAGTTGCAACTCTTGGGACCCCTTGTTGACATCAACGCTCTCGTTTTCCAGGATCATCTTTAAAATTTCTAGCCTTCCTAAATGTGCTGTCACAATGAGCGGAGTTATTGCCACGTCTATTTCAATTTCATTATAGTCCTCGAGATAGTTGAGATTTCTCAGGTGAAGTTTCATTTCCCTTAAAACTTTCACATTATTCTCAAGAATCAAGCGAAAAATCTTTTTCTACAACAATAATGAGCTTTGATGTTAAAAAGTCTTTATACCTCAACACTAACAGAATACTCATCCTCTTCTTGAAACATTTTTATCTCTGAAATTTCAATAATAGCGCAAGGTGATCTGGCTCAACAAGCAAACAAGTTCTGTCGAGATTTTTTAGAGAAAGTTAATAATAGATTAATTCGAGCAATAAACGTTGCAAGTCAGAAATTTAGGCGAAAATGTCTGCTGTAAAAAAATTTTCAACCCTAATTGAGGTCTGAGCTGAAAGTTACGACTGTTTGAGCGTTTTCAGAGAAATAATCTCATAGCATGTGAGCTAGCGTCAATTCCGAATAATATAAATTAGTTCCCTTTCATCTCTCATTTAAATTGACTTTCGTTTGAATTGTTGAACCTTCGAGCTAGCTAGCTGGTATTTGAAGAGTTATTGGAGAATATTGTTTTCAGATTCAATAACAAAATTCACCATGGCAATTTCATTCTTCTTGATGAAAGAGAATAATCAGGAGAAATTCGATTTTATTGGGATTAAAAAGGACTGTTTCAAAAAGAGCTTCAATTTTCTTTGAATTAAAATTTGAAAGTCAACAGGTATTTTTCCTTATTTTAAAAAGGTTTTTTTCATAAATTGTATCAATAATAATAATAAATACTCGAAAGTTGCTTTTTATGAACAACAACAAACAAACAAATTTCATAACTTTAGAGTTTCTTAAGGTAATCTACATTGATTTTTTTATGGAAATGTTCTAATTCGACAGAGATTTTAACTAAAATGTGATCAAAGATCTTGTGTTGAATTCCATTAACATAAACGTCCTTTAATGAATTTAATATAACAAATTATGTTTTCCTTACATTGATGATTTGATCAGCATCAGTTTCCAAAAGCTTCTTGAGACGGATTTGGTGAGCATTTTCATCTTCTTTTGAAAGTTCGATGAACCCTTCAAGTCCGTATCTTGGAAGGATTACGCTAAATCCATTGTAACTGATATTCATAACGATTGCTTCCTCGTCAAGTACTTTTTCCTATTTAAAGAGTTAAACATTATTATCCAAGAGGACTTTTTCAAACTCTGAAGAAGAGGTAAGTGTGGTAATCAGAAGAAGCTCTGCTTGCGTTTCTGGCATTTCTATGTCTCATGTTCATTTTGTCGCAGATCTTGGTCAACCTTTGTTTATTGCACATAGTTTTGGGGAGGGATTCAATATCAATTGCAGCAGCCAAGAGACGATGAACCAAAACATCTGCGTATCTTCTAATTGGAGAAGTGAAGTGAGTGTAAGCAGAGCATGCCAAACCGTAATGGCGGAATTCAGGATAATCAACATTTGCGGTACAGAAATAATTGGCTTCATTCATAGTTCTTGTTGTCAGGATTCTGACGAGTTTATTGAAAAATTCATCATCTTGTCTTTGCATTTTGTCCAAGGAATCAGCCAAGTTCTTGGAGGAAGAGTAGTCAAGGTTATATCCGAGAGATTTCAAGAGTTTGCCGAGTTCTTTAATTTGTTTGGGCTTAGGAGTACTATGCTTTCTCAAAATTGAATTTGAAGGGAAATGATAAAGAGTCTTTTCGGCAACGTAAATATTTGCCAGAAGCATAAACTCTTCAACCAAATAGTTGGTTTCAACAAGGTTATAGAGAGAAACATCAGTAGGATTATGAGTTTCATCTGAAAACGAGAATTTAAGCTTTTGGCAGGTTAGGATGGAGATTATTTAAAGTAAATAGTTACTTGAGTTGAAGCGAGAGTCAAAGCGCCTGCATCAATTCTCTTTTTTCTAAAGATTCTAGCAAGTGAGTTTAATCCTCTGATTGATTGAGCGAGCTCGCTGTTATCACTTGGATCATCAATAATCTTTTGAGCTTCGGCATATGTAAGTGCTGCTCTTGACTTGATAATACCCTTCATGAAATCAACATTCACAACCTAATTATTATTGGTAAATTCGATCTAAAAAAAATTCTCGGGGATACCTCTCCATTTTTAGTAATTTCCCAAATGACTGAGAAAGTTAATCTTTCAACTTGAGATTTCAATGAGCACAAAGTTTCTGTTAATAATTTTGGAAGCATATCAGTTCTTCTTCCGACCAAATAGACGGTAGTACATCTGTTGGCAGCTTCCAAATCAATAGGAGTATCAGGTCTCACAAAATAACTGACATCAGCAATATGGACACCAACCTGGTAATTTCCGTTGGGGAGTAATTTACAATGAAGTGCATCATCGATATCTTTACATCCAGGGGGATCAATACTGCAAACACATGTACCTCTAAAATCTGTTCTCTTTTCATATTCTTCCTTTGGAATTTGCCAGTTTTCCTAAATTATTATGAGTTTTGATGTTATTTATTCAAAATTATCCTACTCCTTCGGGTGGAAGACACTCCATGACACTCTTTGAGAAGTTTTTGATTTCGACATTATGTTCCAACAAAATAACATTTCCTTCAGTGTAGGCATCTCCAATATCTCCGATAACGCTCACAAAATGGCCTTGAGGAAGCTTGGAGTTGATGCTCCATTGATCAAATTTGAAAATAATCTTTTTGTTGTCAAGTGCTCCGTTATTTCTGATTTTGATGAAAAAGTTGGGATATCTAGAGTCAGCAGGAATAAATTCTCTGATTTCGCTGTCTCCAGTTTCTTCACGAATATGCTCCAAAGGCTTCAAGTTACCACAGAAATTTCTTGAGACTCTTTTCAAGACACTGACAACTTTTCCTGTTGGGGTCAGATCAAGCTTCTTGATTTTTTCAAAGAGAGATTTCAGAGAATTGCTGTTTGATTCAGAATAGTGACCTTCATGAACTTCTTCTTCGATCTCGTTTGTTGCAATATCTTCAGATAATTCAGCGAAATTAATTTTCTTCCATTCTTTTTCAGGTAAGATTTCAACGGCAATACGATCACCGTGCAAAGCTCTATTCAAATTTTCAAGTCCAAAAATCTTGATTTCAATTCCATATTTGCCAAGGTACAAACGACCTTCTTCTTTATTATCTCTTGCGATTGATAATTTTCCTTCAAAGAGTTCTCCTTTTTTAACTTTGGAAACGGCATCTGCTTGAGGAATGTGCTTTTCAAAGAGACCGTTTTCAGCTTCATCTTCGACTTCCATGGTTCCTGAAAATCCAAGGTAATCCAACAAATCAGGCATATCTTTGCAATTTTCCCTATAACACACTGAGTCAAATCCAAAACAAGTCACCTACTGAATAAAGTCGAAAATGGTTTGACTTTCAATGCCGTGAGATTTGGCATTTTCTGATGGCTTGGGTGAGTTGGTCAAAAAGATGACTCTCTTTTTATACAGCTAAAACAAAAAGTCAAAAATGTCTTAATGATAAAAACAGACTGCTGCTTGTTCTTGGAGCCACTTTAATGCTCTAATTATAGCTCTTTCGTTTCTGTCATGAGTAGATTCATTTGCAATGGGAGCAGCATAAAGTTGTTTTGCGTACTCGTTGGCAAAGACGTAAAAGTTTCTATGAGTTTCAATCTCAATGAGGTTCTTTACAGTTTCAAAGATCTTTTGGTCTCTAAGACAGATCGATCATAAGTACTTGGAATAAAAATAATAAAGTACTTTTGTCTGAGTTCTTCCAAGATGGTTTGCAAGACCAAGACATTATTCAATACAGGGCAGTTTTCAATCAGGTCAATCTGGTGCAAAAAGGCCTCAGTGTCGATTATGTAGATAATATTCTCAAGACTTTTATCTGATATAGCCTCAGATGCGGAGAGTACTAACTATTTAGACAAGCAAGGAGCAAAACTTACAAGGGATTTCAATATCCTCACGTAAATAGACCTCCTCAACAATCTTATTGATTTTTCCCTTTCTTGTTTTTCTAAAAGTGATCTTTATGTTTGAGTCCATATATTAAAAACGTCAAAATTTGCAGGAATTTAAGAATAATTTTATCTATTAAAAAACAGGTTAAATATTCATCAGCAAATCTATCTTTCCATCAAATCAAAGAAAGATACAAATCTTGAAAAAAACTATTGGTAACCCTGAGATTGGTAACTCAAAATTATGAGAAGTCCATAAGACTCTCTGTGAGTGATCGGAAGGCTTTACAATGAAGGACCATCATCAATCAAGTCATTTGCTATCGAATTTCAAAGCAAAATTGACCCATGACTTTTGTAAAATTATAATATCAAAATCTGATCAAATTCACCGGCAAATAAATTCGCCCAAACCTTCTAGACGAGGATCAATGTGTAAACTGGGGAAAATGGTGAGAATTCTAGAAATTTCTCTTTCTTTCTGAATTAGAAGAGCAGAAAGAGTGATGAAATGTGGGTAATATTTTTTTTTCAAAAGAAAGAGACGTTCAAAAAAAATCCAAGACATGAATATGAGTGATCTCATTTGCTGAGCGAAGAAATCTCTCTTCACAGTATTTCTGATTCCGCTCTTTAGTTGAATATTATTGATGCAAAAACAATCCTTCCATCTTCAAAGAAAGAAAAGAGATTTCAGAGTTTTCTGAGAGTGTCAGAAAATTTTGAATTTCTAAATCAACAACTGACTGACTCTCTCTCTCTCAGATGTAAAAGTTTAGAAGTTGACTTTTGCATCTGAGAGAAATCAATTTCACAATGAAGAATGGTGTTTTAACCTGCTCGATCAACGAGTCTTTGTTTTTGGTGAGAGACTTTTTTCATCAAATCAATCAATGTAAATTTTCATAAAAGGCACAAACAAAAAGTTGAATGAACGTTTGTTTATGAAAGTAAACAAAGAAAAGGGTTTTTGTCAAGATTAGAGAGGATTAGAATGGGAAGCTCTTTGAGTAAAATAGTTGATTTTGTTTCTGAGATAGTTGAGTTCAATCTCGGGATTGACTGATTTTGTTCTCAAGTGTGAGAGCTTCTTTTCTTTGAAGAGCATATCAAATATACTTTGTTGTCTGAAACTCTTGGCGTATCTGACATAGAAGTAAATTCCGGCGCCTTCAATTGCGAGAGCAATCAAGTAACTGATGGGCTCAGTCACATCCCAACCGACCTCATAGTAGGTTAAGTAGAATAATACTGCCCATTGGACGAGAGTTGCAAGGATGGCGTATTTCAATATTTTATTAGATTTGCCTTGTGCGACGCGGACCAACTCATCATATGCAACTCGATCTTTGACATGCTCACTTGCGAGCTCTTCGACAACTTTCTGACTTTGGCTCGATGTGTCCTTGAGCTTGGAGGTAAAGTTTTGTACTGTTGCGTTCAGAGCATCTTGAATCTCTTTGACATCCCAAGTTTGACGTGATGGGTACTTCTTTTCAAGGTTCTGTTGCAAAACTTTGGTGAAGTTTGTAATGAGTAAAGCATCATAGATAGGGACTTCGTTCTCTGCCAAGTGATCATCAAAAGGTGAATCATTGAGATAAGCAGCGGGGCCGTTCAAGTCAATGTGGAGAGGGATAACTTGGCGATTTATCTCCAATTTTAAATTCTTTTTCAGGAATGCATCAACAAAAGGGATGCTCTTGTCGTGAACTTCAGTGCCATCATATTTGAAAACAACGGATTGATAGCTCTTATCCTCTTTCTTCAAGATTGTTTCAACGCCCTGAAGTGTGGCATCCTTTTCAAAATAAAACCTTTTTCTCTTGTCATCAGAGATGAAAAAGTCTGTCTTAATGGTGGGACCTAAAAAGTTTTAAACTTGTCTGACAAACCTCTCATACTGAAAGTAGAAAATGCAAAATTAGTCTTGTAGTTGCCAAAACCTTTAGGTTGAACCAAAGTCTTGAAGGTTGGATGAGCGAATCTCTTTAACATCAGTTGAGTTTAATAAATATTTTTTATTAAGTTAGTTCTCTCTTTTATCATTCAAATAATATTTTATGAAAGAGAAAATGATAATATTATGTGAAGAAAAAAAAAATCAGGGCAGACCTCCCCTTAATTTTCCTCTTTTCTAACAAACAATCTTGAAGCTTTTTTAGAGGCAAAAAATTTTTCCAAAAATATATCTTTCCTTTTCAACTCCAGCCTTAAGATTTTGAAGATAAAATCTTGGTTAAACTGCACGACAGCTCAATGCTTTGAAAAAAAAAAGCCAATCTTTCCAGGCTTTGAGAATCAGTCAATATTTGCAAAAGAGAAGAAAAATTCACCAAAAATTTTCCCAAAATGGCTTGATACCTCACCATCACTATTGAAAAGAAACGTCTCTTCCAGAGAATTAGAAGATTCCTTTTGGTCTCAAGAGTTATTTGGTGGAATTATTAACTGTTATCTGATTATCTTATTTTTTGAGAATTTCCAACACAAAGAGAGTTATTTCTGTTCTTTGTCATTTTAAATTTATATAATTTAAATAAACCGAAATACAACAGTCGTAAACACTTTTTTCATTTCAGCAAAATGTCTTCTCAGGATAAAGAAAAAATCAAGGAGTTGAATAAGAAGATCAAGGATTTGGAGTTATTAGTCACCCAGAAAAACCAAAGTTTACAAGATTATCAAGATATTGAAAGGATTGCTGATGGTACAAACTATTTAGAATTACCAAACTCATTTGTTGTTAGAAAAAATCAAGGGGTTGAATGCTATTCACTCTGAAAAGATCAGGTCATTGATGAATTCAGTTCAGCTTTTGAAAAAAGAGAATGCTTCTCTGAGTAAAGGAACGAAAGAGCATAAACGTTCTGAATTTATTCAGCAACTGAATAAAGAAATCGGAGATCAGGATATTGTCATTGACGTTTTGAGAGGCCTGGTCGGAGATCAAAAGAAAGCCGATGCAGCCATTATCCAAACTTTATCAAAAGGCCCAGCTCGTATCAGAGTTCAGACTCGAGAAGAACTAAAGATGGAGTTGAAAGAATTGAAAGCCAAGTTGCTGAAATTTGAAAAGAAAAAGACCTCTGGCACTCAAGTTGCCGATGAAAACCAAGAACCAAGCCAAATGAACAGCATGATTTCTATCAAGGGAACAACAGCAATAGATGCCAAGGTTGGTTCTGGAAATGCAGAATATATTATGAGAATAAATGAATTAAACAACCAGATTGAAGACTTGCATCTTCAAAGCTCTGGCAAGCAAATGGAAATCGACAAGTACAAGCAACTCATCACAAAGAAGAACCAAGAAATCATCGAACTCACTCAGGCTAAAATAGATCTCAAATTCATGATGACCAAAAATGAAGAGCTCAAGAACGAAGTTGAAACCTTGAGACAAAAACTCAACTCCGATATCTACACCAACTATGATCAACAGATCAAATTAGAAGAGTTGGAGCTCGCTGCCACTGTTCACAAGAATCTCCAGAACAAGACCAGCGAAGCAATTAAACTTGAATTCGAGACTTTGCAGGGGAGACTCACTGAAGTCATCAACCAGAATAAGCAACTTCTCGTTCAAAACACCAAGACCAAGGACGAGAACTTGAGCATGAGAAAGTTGTTGGATGACGCCAAAGAAAGAAATAGAAAACTCCATACTGAGCACGAAGAACAAGTCAGCAAGTTGGCCTCTGCCTCCAAAGAAAAAGACAATAATATCAAGGCTCTCAATCTCCGCATGAAGGATTATGAAGCTCAATTCGACAAATTGGCTACGGACGTCAAGGATAAGGAAACCTTGATCAGCGACCTTGAGGCAAAAATTGAAGGCTTGGAACAAGAAATTGACGCCCTCAAGGAAAGCAATGGTTCTCAAAATGGACTGGATAATAGTGTAATTGAAGCCGCAAACAAGGAACTAGAAGCCAAGAAATATGAAATGGGTATCTTGTTATTCTTTTTACAAACAACTAACGGTTTCCTTAGAAATTGAAATTAATCATTACAAGCAAGAAGTCTTTAGATTGAGAGAGCGTGTCAAGGAGTTGACTCTCTCTGAAATCGAGCTTTCTGACAGAATTGATGTTTTGGAGCAAGAAAACAGATTCCTCAACAAGAAGGTTATTGCTGCTAATTTAATTGTTAAGGAGCAATACAACGATACCATGACTCCTCAAGAAGTTCAAAACCATGTCAAGGATCTTTCTCAACGATACGAGGCAAGAATCAAGGATATGACTCGCAAGATCAAAGAACTCGAAACTAGAAATAAAGACTTGGAAGAAATCCAGAATATCATGAATAATCCTAGTTCTAACGCTCACACTGGCTCCATTGCTTTAACAGATACTGATCATGATCTTTAAGTAATTGTGAATGAAATTCCTGAGTGAAAGATTCTATTTTTATGAAACCTACCTATTTGAGGTATTTTTTGTCTCTGTATGATTGTTTTACGACTGAATGAAAAATTATTGTTCGTTTTTATGACTTGTTGCAATTGTTACTTTTTATTTATATAAAATTGCTTAAAAACTTGAAACTCCCCCAAAAGTTTTTTCCTTTCCTTGTAGGTCTTTGATTGGATTGTAAGATTCAAATTGTGTAATCGAAAATAAAGAAACTGAGTGAAGATAAAGATACGGAGAAATTGTTCTTGATAGAGATCTCATTTACCTAGATTTGTTGTTGTTTTTTTTGGAGATATTTTTTTCAGTATTTTTTTGAGATTTTTTAAAAGAAGAATTGAATAATGTACGAAAGAGAGCTGTTATAAAATGCGAATAGAACTCAAAGAGGTCTATTGAATGAATAGATGTGAAACTTCAACAATCATAAAAGATAGGAAAGTTCGAGCAAGATGTGGATCATTTGCTTCTTTGTTTCTGAAAAATGTATCAAGTGACATCTATCTAACATGAAGGTTAAGATTAAAGTTTGACAAAGAAAAAGAAGTTTTCAGGATTAGCATGGTCTTTTGTCATCAGACATCAGAACAGGTCTGTTTGTGATCATCACAATGGAAAGAAACTTTGAAAATCAAAATTTACCGAAAATTGTAAGAATTCATGATTATCTTCAAAAGGGAGTTGTTAATTCATCGTGCCCTTCTCCTTGATCCAAAGGAATCAGGCAATTAACAATTTTCAAAGATCAAATTATAAAAATCACAATGTCCGCGCTTTTAAATCAAATCAAATTTATCTTATTTTGACTTGGTTTTTATTTTTCTCCATTCTATTATTTGGAAGTTGAAAGAACAAGTTTTCCTCTTCAAAAGCTCTCATAAAAAGTACAAGGAATTCATGAAAGTTCAAACCTCCTTTTTTTTTGCAATCAAAATTCCTCTTTTAGGTCCAAGTTCGAAACAAAAATCCAAACCCAAACAAGCAAATAAATCCTTTTTTGAAAAGTAATTTATTTGATTGAGTCAAAAAGTTTTTTTTTGAATTTGAATTTTTAAAAAAGATTTAATTTGATTGAATTTGTTTTTTTCAGAAAGAGATTTGTCAATATCTGATTTAATTTATTTTGGAATCATCCAAGAATTAATTTAATTTTGAACTCGACTCAATCATAAATAGTTTTAAATTTTGTTTTGAAGAAAGAACAATCACGCCAGAGTACTTGTTGGTCAATTTTTTTCGTGAAATGAGATGAGCTTTCCAGCAGATACACACCAAAGATCATCTTTGTTTGAAGTCACAAAATAACAAGATTGATTATTTATTATTCTTTGATTCTTACGAAATTTCTGATTTGAACTTGCGAATTTTTAAAATTCAGAGCTTCAAACTATTTCTCATCTGTAAAAGACAAACGACCGATTTAAACAGTATTTTCTCTCCTGCTTTTGCTGAGAAGAGGAATATGAAAATTAAAATATCTTTCTTTGAGTCCAGTTGACGAGCAGGGTTTGCTGTTGAGAAATACCACCAATTTGTTTATGAGGACCTTTGAAAGAGTAATCACTCCCGATAGACCAAAAGTTTCAATTTACTACGGCTAATTCATGAGAAATATAGATAGTTTAACTTTATTTAAAACATTTCCAAATAGAGAAAAAAATTAGATAAAAAAGAAAAAATATTTTGATTTGAGACATTTCAGAAAACAAAAACTTTATAAAAAGGCCCCATGAAAGGAAAAATTTTCTTTTTATTCTAATTTTTTAATTTCATTCTTTTTTCATTGAATTAAAAATTTTGGTAATTAAAAAAGAACTATTTTTTTCATAAAAGAATTAAATGAATTTTTTTCTTTTGAGGAAAGAAATTTTGAAAATTAATTTTTCAATTCCAAGGTTGATTCTTCCCAAGCAATTTTGAGTTGAACTTTTGAGAAAGTTTTTAAGTAAAAAAGAAGGACTTTGAAATAATGACTTTTGCACACATTGGGAAAACCTACTCCAAACAGACACACACACCCATCAGACAATTTTTCATGAAGTCATCACAAATGATTGGAAATTTATTAATTACAAATTAGGGGTTGGACACTAGCTTTTTTTTAATGATCAAATTTTCAAAAATGAAGCGAAATCAAACTGTGCTTTTCAAAAAATCTTAATAATCTCAGACTAACTTTGAAAAATACATTGATCCATGGATTGAATTTCGAGTCTCGATCAATAATGACTTTTTTACTTTGGTTGTTTTCAGAAAGAGTCAATTGAGGAAAATTTCTTGAAAAAGTGAAGTGATGATTTTAGTTTCAATGTAAAAGAGAGAGAAGAGATAATTGTCCTTCAAATACCAGTTTTGAATTGAGAACATAACAGCCACAGACAGAGAGTTGAGTTTTTCTTGAAATCCTAAAATTGAGCAAAATTGGAATTTCGCAATAAATGTTCGTTTTTTACCGATAACCCCAGAAAAATCGAGATTTAAAGAGATACGGAAAGAATTCAGCGATTCTCGAAGAATATCAAAATTTTCTTTGGATTGAGCAAATTAAAAATGTCAGCCAACTCAAAGAAAGTCTCTTCTGGAGTTTGGAAAAGTCTGGAGAAAAGCAGAATGTCAAATTTTTAAATTGATAAAAAGTGCGGCATTTTAATTTCAAATATCAGTTTAATCTCTCAAGGCCGAAGTATATTTGTGCTTACTTTTTTTAATATGGATGAGTCTTCAGAAACTCAAAACCTAAATATCTTTGCATACAAAAAGAAAGTGAAGAATTCATTCCTTCAACATTGCGCCCCGGCCTCACCAAACAAGTTGACAGAGCAAGAGCTGATCTTCGAGCCATCAAATCAACCTCAAAACAACCATTTCAACTTTAATTTCGAAAAATGGGATATTCTACTTGACAATACCCGTCAGAATTCCATTGACCAAGCCTCCAGCCCAGCAAACAAAGTCATATCTGCTGCTATCCAAGAAGGTGATTGTAAACTCTCTCAATTGAAGAATTTTGCTCCAAATCATGATCCCTTGAAACATGACAAAGTTGACTACAATAACAAAGAAAACTTGATTTTTACAACTGATTATCAGTATCAAACCCCAAATCATCATCATGCAAAAAAAGAATCTTTTGACAGTGTCAATCTTTTGTCAAAATCGACTACAGGCACTGAGAAAACCCATCTTGATGTTATACTTGAAGAATTCAGTCCGCAAATGGAATATCATGATCAACACCAAGAAACAGGTCCTGAATTATTAATCCAAATTGATGTTGTCCAGGTTAGCAAAAGTTTTGCTGAGTACGCAAGAAAAAAGGTAATGTCGTTGAGAAAACAATCAAGGTCTCTAAATTTCTTTTGTAGGTTCCAAGATATATCAAAAAAATGCAAAAACATATCAAAAAGATCGGTCACCATTTGAAACATTTTGATTTGGAGAAGGATGGTTTAATGGAGCTGAAAAATGAAGTTCGAAATATCCACTCTTGGAATAGTCCTTGGACGTATAGTCGAATTCTATTGTACATGACCAATTTACTCACTTACTTTAAATACAAATATCGTGTGGATAACGATAAATTTGGGGATAAGCTCTTTAAAAAGGTATTCAAGTTGGTCACAAAATCGTACTTTTACGCCCGTCAAATCATAAAATCACTTTTTATCCCTTTTAATCCTGAAGAAATTGAAGCTTTTGAACGCTTGAAGACAGAATATCAAGTGTTCCTTGAACAAAGAGGTACTGGAGAAGGCGGCCAGAATAATGGCGTTTTTGATGAATTAGTAAAAAAAGAGAAATCCAAAAAGAAGAAAAAGAAGAAGCATTCAAGAAAAGAGAAGGATGATTCTGATGATGAAGATGAGGATGAGTCTAGAAAGCTGAAAAAGTTGAAAGTTGAACAACAGGATCAAAGAAGCGAATTTCAAGCTGAGGAAGAGGAGGAAGATGATGACTTGTGGAGAGCAGAACCAAAGCAAAAGAAAGAAAAGAAAGCAAAAAGGAATTTCGATATTAAAAGTATCTTGAACAAAAGACGCAAGAAAAAGAAGAGAATGCGAAACTCCAATGGCGAAACAGAAGTTGAAAAACAAGCTGCCATCGACTTGGACAATTATTTTGACAAACTAGCCTCATACTTTCATTCGTAAGAATAGTTTTTACATATTTTTGGGATAACAAGTAAATTAGCACTCACCACATTGCAGAGAAGATGAACAATGTTTTGAAAACTTGGAAAAGCCATCAACAACAACAGCAACCATTGGAAGAGATTATCATTAGTAAACCAGAGAAAACAGGTCCAGCAATTTGGGAAGAAGTGAATCAACCTCAAAATCAGGTTCCGAGTCTCGACTTTCCAAGTTTTTCTCTTCATCTCAATCCAAAATTCAAAAAAGCAAATCCTTCTCTCGTATTTTCTGGTGCTGGCCAGAGAGAAGAAAATGAAAATCAAATCGAGATAAAGATCCAGCAACAACAACAACGACAAAGCTCTCTATCTTCAATTTTCAAACTTGAAACGATTTCGCCAGAAATCATGAAGATCAATAAAAAGATCACTCTTCCTGATGTTGGAAAGTTCTTATTTCACAAAAAGCTTGCAAGAAAAACCACAGCTTTCTTTTTCACAAATAGCATAAGCCAAAAATTGCACGGTTATTTGAAATGGAAAGGGATTGATTATCAACTCAATACACAGCGTATGGAAAGAGAAATCCTTGAGAAGCTCGTTTTGCTCAAGTTTGAGTTCAAACTGGCGGAAGATGAAGAGGAGGACGATTGTGAAAATAATTTCACCCTTGGATTGAACGTTCAAAATAAATTCTCAGTTGAGTCATTCAATAGCTTTTTGAACATTTCTTCCCAGATCAAAAGTGAAAGATTTGCTATTCAAGAGTATCCTGAACTTTTCAGCCTCGGACAGATGAGAAACAAGACGTTTGGTGTTGTTTGTGCTGAAAAAATTTTGGAACAACTGCAGACAGAACCGTGGAGATTTGATCCTTCTTCTGCCCTCTATTACTATACTCAACTTTTACAAGACGAGGAAGGTCATGACTATTATGAGCTTGGAGTGTTTACCATTGTGGAAAACTTTTTTGACTTTCATATTTGTTTCAATGAAAAGCAACTTTTCTAATGTGCTTGTTCGTCGTTTACTTCAAACAAATAATTTGAATTTTATTTTGTTGTATTTTTATTTGCAGTAAATACTTATGTAATAATAGTATGTTTGTATGTAAATCATATATTCTAAATGTAATTGGGATAATTTAAATGATATCCTCTTCCCCAATAATTTGATGGTGTTTTCTTAGAGTGAGGAGCAGTTTTGGATTCATCTGAAGCAGAAGGAGGAGGAGGCTTTTCGGTTGAAGGCTGATTCGAGTTTGTTTTCTTGATTTCTCGGAGTTCAAATCCAAAAAGTTTCTTCAATTCTTCTTGTTGATTATGATGAGATGCAACCAAGTTAGAATGTTGATTAGGTGCGATTTTTGGTTTTTTCAGTTGAGGAACTAAAGGAGTTTCAAATTCCCTTGAAGGCTTGGTGTAATAATTTTGGATATTAATCTCCTCAGTTTGATTCCTTCGTAACCTTTGAATATCCAAATTTGATTGTTGTTGTTGTCGACTTTTATTCTCAATCGGGGTGTGGAGGTGGGGATTTCTTTGAACTTCTTTTGCTTGAATTCTTTCAGAAGGTTCATTGGGCTTTGATGCGCTTCTCTGATGCTGGTGATGAGTATTTTTTTCTGCTGATCTGGATTGGCTTTGAGGAATTTATTAAAGTTTGATGATTGATAATTTTACTTCAATTTTGTGGAATAAAAGGAAGAGGATTCGATTTGGATTGGTTCAACTTTGATAATGCTTCTTGGATCTATGTTTGGGAAAATAATTCACCTTCATTTTCTCGTTTCAAATTACCTTCAATTTCAATTTTCTGAATTTTGGTATGAGAATGCTTCATTTGAGGAGTTTTATCGCTGACAGTGATTTCAGGAGTTTTGGGGGAAATTACCTAATTCAATTTTAATTCAAAAATCAGTTCAATTCCCACTCACTACATTTGGCGAAATATTTCTCTCATCATTGAAACTATTTAAGAAATGAAGGTCTTTTTCTTCAAAATTCCTTTTGAGATTTGGATTTTCTTTCAGAATTTTGTTGATTTTTGAGGAAATTCGCTTCAAAACGTTTGAAAAATGTTGTATTTCCCTATTTTTTTGAAGAAGTTGAAACTATCGAAGAGTCACTGGTTGTTCTTCCTCAAATTCATACCTCAAAGATCTTGAATAAAGGCATGAAACTTGTGAGAGGATTGCCAAATAAGAACTGAACTTGATCCAGCTTGATAATCATGGTTTTGTTGACAATCAAGGAGAATTTACATTTGACTTTTTTTGAAGATCATAAATCTTATTTTCAGTGTTTCTTCCACAAAATCTGCATTTCTTTTTCACTTTATCTTTTCCATTATTCTTTAGATTTGCTGCCTCGTTCTCTTGATCCAAAAATTAAGAACAAAAAGATTGACAATTCACAGACCAAGGTTATAAATGTGAAAACATTCAGCACATAAAAAGCAAAAACAATCAAAAAGGATTGTTCCTTTGTTCTCTATTTTGCTTTTATTAGGTCTATCTTTTCAAAAGAAGAAAGGCTTACGAAAACACAAGCTACACTTGAAAGTCTCTATTTTACGTTTTTGCATCACGAAAGAACAAGAGATTTATTTGATTGAGAAGTGAACTTGGACTTATCTATCTGTTCAAAGTGCAAAACGTTCTTTTGAAACTCGCTTTGATTCACTCCAAAACAAAAATAATAAAGACAAGAATTCCAGCTCTATGAAAATTTACCTTCGGATAGACCTTAAAAATAGGGGGAATTATTGAAAGGAGAAAATTTTCTGAGTTGAAACAACAAATACTTGATTAATTTTGTGATGAGATTTTGGTTGACATGGATTTTAAAAAAGTTGTGTGCAAAAAGGCTCAAATTATTTCTTTATTAAAGAAATCAAATTATATGAAACACTTTTAAAGCAAAGCACAACAAAGCAAACAAAAATTTTATTTACTACTCATCTAAAGTGCCTAAAAATGATCACAAACAGCGAATTAGACAATATCATTGAGGTTTTGAGCTCTCCTGACGGAACCCTTGAGGACTGCTTTTCAAAATTCACAAAGTTCTTCCCTCAAGACCAATTTAGAGCTTGCTGCGTTCTCATTAACCTGATGAATAGCAATGTAATACCCAAAATCCTTTTGAAACTTAAGACCTTAGATTATCGCTCACACTCACAGAATAATCGCCATCTTTTTGATTCTCGAATCTTTCAAGCAAGAGAATCTCAAAATCAACCCTTTCAGCATGAATATAATCGAAATATTTGAGAAATCAGACTGTCTCTACGAGAAAAAGTTTATTTTCAACTGCTTTGTCAAGAACAACAGAGAAGTAAACCCTCAGGATCTATGTTTTACAAGCTCTAGGTTGCCAAAGTTAACTTGAGAAACTTGCAAAATGAAATCGAAATGACCGAAGCTTTCAAGGTGCCCGATGAATACCAAACCTTTAAAAAGTTTATTGTTGAAAACATTCCCAACGTAAATGATATCGCCCTTGATGATCCCTTAACTGAGTTATAGATCCCTGGCCTCAAGGGAAGCGAAATAAAAAATGTCTTGGCTGATTTCAACTTGACTGAAAGTAATAGATACATCCCGCCCAAGTAAATTCCGTTTTATCAATTGTAATCATGTCCAGTGTCACTGCACCTACCCATAAAATCGATTTTGCAGAAGTTAGCATCCAAGGTTTCCAACCAGATTTCATTAGACCTATCCCCACTCCTCTCCCAGTCTCTGAAGATGAAGTATTTGGAAATTTAAATATCTTATCCAAACAATAATAGCCACTTTGGTTGTCTCCAAATATTGTCTCTGATGTTCTCTGGGATTACAATATGTGTGTGAATAATAACGTTATCAGTGTTATCAAAGAACTCTGCCAAAAAGCTTTAAAATCTAGTTTGTCTCAAGATGAAATCAAGACTCTGAATGATGCTTTTGATAAAGATCCCAAGTTGGTTTTCAAATGCGGAATTACTCCTCAAGTTTTGCCCCAATTGGTTGAACAAAATCCTTCTGTCGCTAGTGCCGTCTTAATTAAGCTTCTCTCATCTTCTCAACTCCATCAGTAATTGGCCTAGAAAGAGATATCATCATTAACTCAATTTAGATATTTGGAAAAGCTTGTTTATATGGAATTGACTTTGGCATCTATGGAAGTGGTCAACAAACTTGTTAATTCAGCTGACCTTCCCAAAGAATTCTTGACCTTATACATTACAAATTGCATTTCCCACTGCGAAGAGAAGAACAGGGTACACTTTAAGATTTTCTGGATTCTCATGGAATAGGATAAAATGCAACAAAATAGATTGGTTAGATTGGTTTGCGTGTTTATTAAATCTCTCATCAAGAATAAAATCATAAACCCCAGAGAAATGATTGTCGAGGTATTTTTTTTGCGAAAGATTTTTTCTAATTTCATCAGCTCCAAGCTTTCTGTATTGAATTCAGCAAAATTCCTGAAGCCAGTGCACTCTTCAAATTGCTCAAAGGTCTCGATCCAAGTGCAAAAGAATAAAAAGCACACCTTCATATTTTTATAGTGTCTTGAGATTGATTAAAAAGGATATTGTCGCATCTTCTCGGTTCTTGAATTCCCTCATTCGTTAATATGTTTTGATAACAGATGATCGATTGATTGATTATGTGTGAATTTCTTGTTCTAAAAATCACCTTGCAAAAAGCTTTCCTGAGAATAAGGATCAGAAGAATTTTTTTAAAGGACAAAAATGAGTCAATCGCTGGAGAGACCTGAGTGAAAAAAGAAATGAAAAATTTGATCGAAACAATCTCACAATCTCCAACTCTTTTGATTTTATATAAATAAGAAGCGCCAAATAGAATAAAAATTGGAGGAAACTCTTGAATAAATAAGATTGGTTGTATCCAGCCACATCAAAAATTCTACTTTCCAATCTTGAAAAAAATAAAAAGGTTGTCTGTCAACTTTCAAAGCCTTTGAACGAATAATCTAATCTAACGTATCACCGTAAAGTTTATTTATTGACTTCTCCTTGGTTTTCAGTCAAGAAATAAATAATAATGAAGGGATTAATCTTATTATTTTAATTAATTTCAGCAAAGAACGAGAGAAATGACTGAAGCTTTAATCAAGGAAGTTGATAAATTGACTTGTAGAGAAAGTTGTCATCACCACTTGGATCCAGAAGATCCATCTTTCGAAACGCAAAACGCCAGCAATTTTCTTTCGTGCTCGGAAGAAAAGAGACAAGCCCATCGAAGCAAAAGGTATTTTGGCAAGCATATTCCTTTGCTTTGGCGAAAAGATGAGCCTTTTTTGACGCTTGGCCCTCATTGTAATTTTACTCTAAGGAATATAAACAGATGATTAGGGCCATTATTCTTGTTGACGTGGTGCTCATTGTTGTCAATTGGAATTTTTGTTATTTATCACATTCCAATCACAAGCTCTTATTTCAAACTTTGCGCTCTTGTTGTCACCATTTGGCAGGCATTCATTTATTTGCTAACTGCCCTGAAAAATCCTGGGATTGTCACCGCAAAGGACATGAACGACCCTCGAAAGAAAGAACACGTAATTGATCAGTCCAAGTAAATCATCATTTTTATGAAAATCCTTTCTCAATAAACACAATACAGTTTTTGTCGTACTTGTAAAATCGCAACAAATAAAAATATCTCACATTGCAATGCTTGCAAAGTGTGTATTCGAGGATATCATCACCATTGTCCTTGGACAGGAAAATGCATAGGAGCCGGCAATGGATGCTATTTCTACGTATTTCTCATTTCAACAGGTTTATACCTCCTTTTCTGCATCGTTGCAGCTGTAAGAAATCTTTCTCAATTTGTCAGAACTCACTAACCATCTCCAGGCGTTAAAAATAAACTAGACAAACAAAAGTTTTAGAAATGAGAACCACCCAGAATAATTCATTCGCATTTGCTTAATTTTCATATCTCCATTCTCCACATCATTTTTTTTTTAGTTTTATTGTATCGTATTATATCATAAAAGCACAATTTCATCATTTGTCCCAAATTATTGAATTTTCATGAGACCAGTAGTACTCTTTAAACTACTTCCAAGAAATTAAACCAAAACACTGTGGATATTTTGAAAATTACCATGACTTCTTTTTCATTCTATGCTTCAGTTTCTGAGTCACTTCATCAAGAGAATGGGCAACTGCCAGTAAAACAGACAACCATTGAATATTTATCCATTATTCCCTAGTTTAAAGATATTCTCTCAACTCTCCAAACACCTCCAAGGAAACGCAAGATGGTGGACGTTGAAAGAATCTACACATTCTTCAATGACACAGGATTCTTTGCTGATTTCTGGTCCAAAATGCCAAAAGAAACTTGCCTTGCTTTGATCAAGGAATTGCAATATGAATTTTCGCCAAAAGGAAAAACTGTTTTCAGCAATGGTATTTGGATAATGATGCTTTCGCGTTTTTTACTTGCCTTAGGGGATCTCGCAACGCGTTTTTATCTCATTTTGCAAGGATCTGTTTATGTGACTGCACCACAACAAATGCCGAAAAATTCGCAAAAATTCGATGTCAGTCATCTAGAAGAACTGGCTCATAATCCAAGAACACCTCAACATAAGAATGAAACCTTTTTTATTGGGCTTGCAGAAAGAAGACTCAAGAGGATTGCAAGCAAGAGTAGAAGAGACCTCTTTAAAAATGATGATAATGAGCCTCTCACTAAAGAGGAACTTTTATCATCAAAACCTGGTCAAATTATCCTCAATACTGTCAAACAAGGCGAGTACTTTGGAGATGTAGCTTTCAGATTTAATACATACAGGTAATGTTTAAAGGTGAAATTTTTTACAAATTCCATTACATTAGAACTGCGACAGTCATATCGAGAGAATCTTGTCACTTCATGACCTTAACCCCTGCTGTTTATAGCCAAATTCTCAGTACCCAAAACCTTTTTTTTAATCCATTATTTATTCCCCTCAGTGGATTATCAAAAGAAAAAGGAAAAAGAGATCCTTGATTTTTTTGAAACGATTCCTTCAATGTTGAATTGGAATTCAGAAAGTCTTGTCAGTTTGATGTACCAATCGACTCTGACCACTTACAAAAGAAATGATGTTGTTTATAATATTGGAGACCCTTGCGATTTCATTTATTTTGTCAAACAAGGTGAAGTTGAAGTATCTCCTCCATGAAATTAATATCTGAACTCTCCTCTTTTCATAGATAATAAAAGAAAAAGCATTACACTTATCTGTGGACGAGGTTTCAGGCCAAGTAATGACATTACAAAAAGCACAATTAGTTCACATGAATACAATTTGGAAAGACCAATATTCGAAAGCAAAATCTCGTCAAGTTCGAGTCGCATTGCTTGGTCCACAACAAAGCTTTGGAGACGAAGATTTTGTTCTCTTGGCAAACAAGAGAAGTACCAAAGCAGTAATAAAATCTCAAACTGCTGAAGTCATTGTTGTCTCATTTTTAGTAACAATTTTTAAAATATTCTCTTTGTCATCTTTCTCAATAGAAATTTATTGAAAATCGAAATAATTCAAGAGAAATATGTCGGAAGCTCTTGAACATGGAGAAAAGTGCAAAGAATGATTGGAGGAAAAACTTTGAAGATCACATGCTGAAAATGAGTTTGAACCAAAGTTCGAAACTGCAAAAGGCAGAAAGCAAATTGAATCGTGAGCTCATTGAAACGATTCCTCAATTGATCAAATCTCCTGATGAGTTCCGCAATGCAAACTTGGAGCAAACAGTAGTTAAAGAATCACAAACCAAAAAGGTGTCGACTGAACTCTATGAAACCCTCATTTCAAAATACACAAAGTCAAAAAAGCCTCAAAGATGTTCTCATAAAACTTCTTTCTTTGCGCAGAATGAATCCAACACAGGATCGCCAATCAATTCGCCAAAGCATATCGATTTGGATGACAAAAATTTTCATCAAAATAATAACAAGAAAGTTTATCGGAATTCCTCTGTATCTGGTAATAATAGTCCCACTATTAAAACGCCAAAACTTGTGTCCTTGTCCCAGAATCTCAAGAAATGGGCAAGGCATTTTGAGCAAGAAGAAAGAATTGCAAAAAATGAGAACAAAATTGAAGAGCAAACAAAACCAATGTTGAAAAATAAATCCATGTTGTCACATCATTCCATGCTCTCAGGGGATTATAGTATAATGAATGAAATGAATAAAAGTCTCGCCGATTCAACAGTCGATGATGTGCAACAAAAAAATTCATCGTTTTCTGTCTATAAATCAACTCCTTTTGAGAATAGTTCATATCCCAATAGGTCAAACAAGGTTCTTGGCCCAGTATTCAACACACACATCGCAGAAAGACCAAAATTAAAGCAGCAACTTCTCCAAAATCTTCACAAATCCCTCTATAAAGCGAAACAGAACAACAACAACAACAATGTTTATTACACTTCTGGAGCATATTTAACAAACACTATCAAGAAAAAGGATCAAATATAATAATGAGCGAGTTTTGTTATTTTAAGGAATTGATTGGGAAGAATGTCTTTTTTTCTATGTAAGATTAATATCAAAATTGTGTCTTGTACTTCTCTCTTTTCTATACTGTTTTGTTCATTATCGAGTTCATTTGATAATCTATTCCATTTTTAGGAATTTTCAAAAACAATCTCAATCAAAAGCAAAATCTCTAAAATTTCATTAATTCGTTTTATTATTGACATGAGATTTTTCAAAAAAGCTCCATGTATAAAAAAAATGCCTTGAAAGTCCAAAAATTGCGAAAAAATAGTTGGAGCAATTGATTTATTTTCTTCGAGTATTCCTCAAACTGATTTTGAGAAGATAGGTTGGACTTCTTGAAATTGATTTTTTTCTTTTGAAAAGGAAATTTTTTATTAAAAATTCAGAATCAATTTGAAAAAAAATTTCCAACATCAAGAAAAATAAATTCCAGGGAAAAAAAGAGTTTTCTTCATCTAACTCTATTTTTTCCGACTTTGGTCGTTCTCGGTCATCCAAGAATGGAGGAGAAAATTTAGCAAATTTTTTATTGATATTCATATTGAATGGAAAAAACTGAAAGCAAATTTTTTTAAAAAAAGGTTCTTTTTATCTTGCTGAGCTTACTCTCACTTAATTTTTTCAAGTCCTGAATTTGTTCTAATCTTTCCATCAATAAATCAACCACCTGTTCAAGAAAATCTTTTTCCTTTCGAAAGAAAATGATTTTTTTCGCGACGCGGAAATGACAACGAAAAAGAGCAAAATTTCTCCGAAACAAAGAATACGAACTTTGATTTTTCTTGAATGACAAGGATTCAACCTTCATAAAAAAATGAAGGCAGAGAGAAAAAAATCTCACAAATTTTCTTGAAGTTTGCCTCACAAAATTCAGTGGCAAAAATTAACTTTGCTGGTGAAGATTTTTCGAGAAAAACTGAGATTCTCAAAAATTGCAAAATCTCCTCCTTTCTTTTTGGAAAAAAGATCAGTAAGTTTTTTAACCTCAAAACTGAC
>Ga0182738_1001091_pt1 | contig 34796 bp, 21 predicted proteins | sample eDN5th30CBELigMG_FD_128876 | JGI IMG/M metagenome (GOLD analysis project Ga0182738, IMG submission 128876) | Enriched Miracle-Growth compost microbial communities from Emeryville, California, USA - eDNA 5th pass 30_C BE-Lig MG (version 2)... ...
CGTTGAATAGTGTTATTATTCCATAAAAACTGCCCAGATCCAGAGCTTTCAAAGTTCAGGAAGCTGGTAGTTTTGGAAGGTTGCAAATTGGATGTGAGAACAATGACGCTATTGGAGATTTCAGCCAGTTTGTTGACTTCAGTGGCTTTTGCACCATTGATTTTTTGGTGAATATAGGTCATGAATTCTCCATTAAGTTGGGCAAAGATAATGTTATTTCTAAAAAGAAATTGGGTGACATTGTAAGTCTTGAAGAAGTCCTGTGAGTGTCCGATTTGATCTTGGACACAGGAGTCTGTGAACTGGAAGAGAGAACCTTCAGATATTTTGAGAGAGTGGCGAACTTCAACAAAATTGATCTTTGAGAAATATAAATTGGTGACTGCTGAGAAGGCGAGACCTCCAGAGCCAAAGTTAATTGAAGCGAGTTTTTCGCAATCTGAAACACTAGCTGGTGATGTAACTGAAGAATCTGAGGTAATTGTTATGGTTCCAGCATAATTTGCGATTTGATAAATATTCGTCTCAATCTCGTAATCTTCTCCTGAAGCTGCAATCTGAAGGGTATATGAAGTGGTACCACCAGTTGAGTCGGCTTGGATGTATTGGGAGAGTCTAGTGAGACCTTTTTGGAAGGTTGGAAATGGATTATTTCTTGTACCATCAGCATTTCGGACATTATTTGCTGAATCGACATAGATAATTGTCTGGGCATTTGTGGTAGAGAGGGAGAGGGCGGCGAAGAGGAGGAGGAGGAGGAGCGAAAAGAGGGAGAGGTGATGGATATTCGAGGGAGGGTCTTTGCGGAAATGCATGTTGGTACTTTGTGATTATTAATTATATGGTCGGGATTTGTCGTTATAAGACGTATTTCAACTGTTGTTATAACTTTATGTCTGGAAATTTTTTTTGGCAAAAAGATGTTGGTAGTTTATTATTGTGAATGGTAGAGAATTGGAAGATTTGAGAAAGACTAAAGTTCGAATTGAAATAGGGAAACTGATTTGGCGAGGGAAGAGAGGAGAGAGGAATGAGGATTGTTCACTTCCAACAAAAAAGTAAGTTAAGATACAGTAATTTCACATTCACACAGAGAACACAGGATTTGATTCATTGAGGGATGAGATTAAAATTTTTTCCTGATGGATCTTTTGAAATTTTCTGAGGTGTTGAAAGGATTTGAGAAGTCCATTCAGAATCTCTGGACGATTGGTCCTTTTTCTTGGTTGGAAGTTAGCCTTTTTCTTTTTTGAGATGAAAATGAATGGAAGAGTGTATAGGAGATTTTTTGGAGGAAGAGACAAGATATAGAGGAAAGGAAAATAGCTCAATTAAGGATGTTCATTATGGTTTGAGTTGAAGAAAAAGGAAAAGATTAATTTTTCTTTTAAAGGAGCAGAGAGTTTATTAAGTATTTGTGTGAACGTTTTATAATTAATTAAAATGAGGTCAGAGCTCAATAATTCTGATTTGATTTTTCACTGTCGTGTTAAATTAATTGTTTTTAAATTAGGTAAAAAGAAATATGAATCGCTTCAAAAGGTTGTCTTGCTTGAATAAAATATTTGATTGAGATTTATGAAATCGTGAAATGAGCTTTGGAAGGGAAAAGAGAAAGGGGGAAATGACGACTCCCAATATCAAGAAGAAAAGTGCTTTTGTTTATGGTGAATCAAATCCTCTTAGAGAAAGTCGAGTGAGATTGAGAGGAAGAGCTTTCAATTTGTATTAAATGTCTTGGTCGAACAGGATGCTTAATGCTCTTTGACACGAACGTTTTACTGTATTGGAGAAATCAAATATAATTATAGTTTAAGGAAAAAATTTCATTAAAAAAAATTTCAGGATGAGAGTTTAAGGATTGAGAAAATAGTTTCAGGTTATTCACTGATTTTGGTTGAACGAAGTTCCGATCTTTGAAGTTGAAATTTTGCAGAGTTTTGTTAACCCTTTTGAAAATTTTGGATTGAGATCAACCAAGACAAAATATGGACATTAAAAATTTTTTTTGTCCAAAAAATGATGAAAATTTTTTTTGTACAATCTGGACATTTCGTGGGACCTCCAAAACTCTGAAGTTTCGAGGGTTTTATTTTTTCTTTAAAAAATGCATGAATAAATAGGAGGAGAAGCTTTTCCAATTTTGAGAAAGAATTTCTAAAAAATTTGTTTAATTTGTGATTTGTTTTTTAAAAAAAAAAAATTTCCTCCTCAGAAAATTCATCTCGTTCCAATTGGTGAGGAACTCAAATTTTTTGTTCATTCTGGAAAAATCGCCAAATCTTAAAAGGAAAATTGAAATAATTTTTTGATTATTCCCATAAAGCTTCGGGATCTTGCCTTTTTAGAGCAGATTTTTTGTTTGAGATAGTTTTGATTGATGAAACAAAAAAAATACTTTCAAATATTTTCAAACTTTTTTTCTAAAACTTGTTTTTTCTTAGCTTTCAACAAAATGCTGAATAAATGAAGTAAATCTCTTTTGAAATTGCTTGAGGAATTCTTCCAACATTTTTTAAAATGGATTTTTCTTTAAAACATCAATTTCTTTTTTGTTAGAAAAAAATAATAAAATTTTTTTTAACGATGTTTCTTCTTTCTTGGTTCTTTCAAACTCGAATTATTCGCACCAATTCCATGGATCTAGGTATTTGTTTCTCCTTGTCTTGAAATTGACACTTTTATTCTCAGAAAATTTTTCATTTGAAGAGACAAGAAACTGAATTTGTGGCAAGATATAATTTCCTTGATTCTTGTTTGGGCACAAGAATTTATTCATTTTTTCTCCCAAGAAATTCTCTTGGAAAGCTTAATTATTTTTTTCCAGTCAAATGGAACATTTTCTTTTTAAGTTTTTTCTTTAATAAGATCCATAAACCCAGAAATCACTTTTTGTATTTTCCAAAATAATAACTGAAAGACTAGCTCAAGGGTCCAATTACTAACCAAAGTTTAATACTTCAGAAGAGGTCGATAAATTTCAAGCCCAACTAACTGTCATGTTGAGAAGCTAACAGAGTATTTTAGCCTCAGTTTTTTCCCTGTTTGAATTTTTCCAAGATTGCTCTCATCTAACAACAAAGCTAAAACTTTGATAATTTAGGTTGGAGAGGCTTCAATTGGGTTTTGGACTTTCTAGAGGAACCACAAATTATAAGCTTTCAAAATTTTTGGATGGTAAACTGAGAAAAAAGTAATTGTCGCGAAATTATCAGAATTTTGAAATTCAAGAAAGAGGCGGATTAAATTTTTTCTTTCAATTGCATTTGATAAAATATTTCAAAATTTAGATAAAAATTTTTACTTGCAAGGGTAATCAAAGCTTAGTTGTGTTCTTCAGTTTGTGCATACAAACATTAGGATCCTTCTATGATTAACAACTTTCTGACTTCTTGAAAAGCACAAATAAATCTCAAAGCAGCTCTTCAAAAAGTTTTTTATGAGACTCGTCAAAACATTCTTAAGAAATTGAGCTGAAAACTTTTCTCTAAAAAGATTTTCAAAGAAATAAAATTTAGATTTTTATGAAGAAAAACAGGCGTTCATATAATTCAAGTTGTATGGATCGCCGAGTCTGAGGGCTCAAAATAAGAAGAATAAAGAAAGACAGTGGGAAAATTTACACCTTGAACTTTCATAATAACAAAAAGAATAAATCAAAATTTTTTAGAGTTTCTCGAAGCTGAGCCTCTTGTTGAGTTGAGTAAAAGACTTTTTGTTAAATAGAGTTTATTTTGTTTGATTCTATTTTTAGTTAGTTTAATCTGTAAATTACTCAATAATTTATATCTCTTTCTTTGATTATTTTAGTTGGAATTTCTTCGGAAAAGACGAATAAAGGTGTCACATAACCTTTCTTTCTGTGATTGTTTAACGATTTCTCTCTTTCTCATTTTTGAATTTTGAATACAAAGTTCTTTAAGTTTGTGCGCGGACTTTTTTTTGTAATTCAATAAATTTCAAAGCTTTATCTCTATGAATAGAAGCAAGAAAAAAGCACAGTCCTCTGAGCCCAAACAAGAAGATAATGTTGAGGCAAACCTTCAAAGTAGTCAGAACTCAACCTCAAAGAAAAAACGGAAGAGCAAAAATAAAGAAGTATCGAGTCAAGAAATTCATGACACACAAGATACAGCTACGACAGCTGTATCAGTAGAGTCCAAGAAAAAGTCTTCAAAAAAAGCAGAAAAAGTAAGCGCTTTTCTTTTTAAAATCTGATTTGAAATCAAATAAAGGAAGACAAGAAAAAATCCAAGAAGGAGAAGAAACTGGGTGAAAATGTTCAAGAGGAAGCAATTGAGTTGGAAAAGTCTCACAAAAAGGGGCGCAAGAAGTCTAAAGGTGACAAGAGACATTCAAGCGAAGACTTGGAACCAATAGGAATGAAAGTTATCTTTCCGAAACAATCTACTGTCATTGAGAAGGTTTTTAAATTCAACTCTCGCCTTTTGTTGAAATTAAATTATTAGGAAGTAGCCCTTGAAACCCTTGAAAAAGAAATCACAAATCAAGAAGAAGATGAGATTGTCAAAGAAGAGGAAATCATGGAGATTGCCACCATAAAACATGATCCAATGATTGAAGAAAAGAATTCTCCAATCGTGGACAAACTAGAAAAGGCTAAAGAAGAAGAACAATCAATAGAAGAGCAAGAGCCAAAAATCCTTGAAGAAGAGTTTAAATTAGAGGAGTTGAAGGATGGTGAAGGAGTTGATGCAGAGGAGTGGAAGAAAATATATGAAGCTTTCTTGGATAGTCAGTCTAAAGAAGAGCTTTTTCGGACATTGAATCGATTATATAAGGATCAAAAGCTCGGAAAATTGACTGGTATTCTCGAATCAGAGATCACAAAGGCAGATAAAGTCAAGGACATTCTGAAGAAACTTCACAAACTACAAGCAGAATGTCTTCGTCAAATGGTCCCTGATGATCAGAAGTTGTCATATGAGAAATTGGTTGAAGGAATTGTTGATGCAGAGAGCTGTAAGATCCCATTGAAAGAAGAGCTCAAAGAATTGCTGAAATGTGAGAATAGATACAAACTGATAATGGAGAGATATCAAAAGATGATTAATATAGAAGAGAAGGCAACATTGACGGATTTTACAAGTTTACAAGACCATATAAGAAAGTTTCCAATTAATATGGGTCAGGAATATCAGCGGATTGAGGAGATCGTTACTGAAGGAAGACAACTGGAAAGTGAGGTAAAGAAATGGATCGACTCTGATTTCAAAGGAATGGAGATATTAGCAAAAAGATCGAGAGACTGTGTTGCATATATTGAGCCATTATCAAAGATTGAGAGGAAATATTGGGAAGTGAAGAAAGATTATGAGAAAGTCAAGAAGAAACAAGCAGAAATAAATGGTGAAAGTGGTGGTAAGGACATAAGTTATGATGAATTAACAGAGTTGGAGATGGTTATTGATATGCTGGAGACGTACAATTTGGATCCATCTTTTAAGAAACTACGCAAGAAAATCTTTATCATGAGGTGTGGTCTCTTGAAAACAGAACTCACAGCGCCATCTGGACTGACTGTCTCATTTGTAGGGTTGAAATCTTTATTGCTTGGGTTGGTTAATATGCGGAAACAATGGAAGGATGATGATGAGTTAGCTTCAGCTGGAGTTTTTATTGAAAATTTATTCAAGGATGCTGAGAAAAAGGTCGCTGAAATTGAGAAAGAAACAAGTTTGGAGCGATTGGAGAAGATGTCAAGAGTCGTGTTGGGCTTTGTTGATTTGTCAAGAGAGATTATTGAAAGACAAGCTAGCCTAACTGCAGCTGCTGTGGAGGTAAACAAGCAAGATTTATACTATGTCTATCCAAGTCCAGCAGCAGAGAGGGAAAGGGAATCTGAACAGGTTGAGAAGTCGCCAAGAAAGAAGAAGATTGCTGTGAAAATAAGAGCTGATGAAAAGAGGAAAGAGTCGGTGAGAAGAAAGGCCAAAGAGAGTTCAAAGGACAAGAGTAGAGAAAGGGAAAAGAGTCGTGGGCATCGAGAAAGGGAAAGAATAAAGCAGAAAGAGTCGAAAAGTTGGATCAGAGGAAAAGAGAATGAAAGAGTGAACAAGATTACAACGTATTTTGGGACAAAGAAACCAAGGACTCCAACGTTGGATATGTTCATCAGTAAAAAGAAGACATTATCGAACAATCCAGTGTTGATAGGGTTGAAGAATGAATTGGAGCAGAGTGGAGATATGATAGCATTGAGTTATTTTGAGTGCTCAGAGTATGCGAAAAAGATTGCACAGGCTTTCCCTGAAATTCTGAGAGTGAAAGAAGAATATTTGAAGATCAGAATGAAATTGAGAAATGTGTTGAAATACCGGTATATTGCTAGAAGTTTAAAGAAGAAGGAATTTGAGAGATGGCATTTGAAAAATTTATTCCTTAAAGATCAAACCGAATTGAAAGCTATGGAAAGGAAACTAGCAGCACAAGCTAAAGAAGATGCATATTTTAGAAATATAAAGAAATATTCAGACGAAGACGACATTCTCCCAATGACGATAAAAAAGAAAGTGAAGAAATTCCCTCCTCCCCTTGATTATCGAACTTCTTTTCGTCAATTTTCACCTCCTTATAGGAATAAAAGAGGGCAGGAGCAAGAAAAAGAAAGAGACAGAGAAAGATCAAGGAACTTTCCTTCTCATTCTAAGTCAAGAAAGGTACCTCCTGCTGTCATTGAGATTGGAAAAAATGAAAATGATATTGAAGAATATGCAATTAATAGAAAGTCGAAGGGAATCGGAGGAAAAGACTCTGTCACAAGCAAGAGATCAGCGACTGGAATCGTCCCTAAAACATTTCTTGAAGATGTTGAATTTGATCTGGGAAAGCGTTCAATTGATAGCAAGAAAAGCTCAGTTTCAAAGCATTATACTGATCTCTTGGAAGATAAAAAGAAATCTCCTCGTGTTAGTAAGAGTAGGGACACAACACCAAAGCAGAAGGAATATAAAGTTCATAAAGTTGAAAAATCAGTAGAGAAGAATCGAACGTCGAGTTTTGAGAATAACAATTCTCACAATATCGCTGCAGGTTTTGATTCGCTTGCAGAGTTCGAGATTCCTGTAACAGAACCTTCGAAGCCGAAGAAGAAAAGTGAAGAGAAAGTTAATCACCCTCGATACGAAAAAGAAACCATTTTTAAAGTAATTTTTGGAATAATAATTTCTGATTGATCGATTAGATTTGTGAAGGGATATTAGAATATGGGGTGGAAAGCCGATGTCCAAAGATGGGACTTTATACATGTGATGATTATGAAAAGATTATTAAGATTCCTCTTGTGATCAACGAAGATCAAGACAAGGAGGATCAGACGTTGAATATAACTCAAAAGATGTCCAAGGCAAGAGTTGAAGAATATTTGGAGAAAATATTTGGGAGAACAAATCATCAGAATTTGAGAATAATTTCAGGATGGATGGAATTCAAGATTTCGTTGTACCAAAGTCGATGTGATCAGATTGCTCAAGACCTCTTGGAAACTGAGCAAATGAGGACTTTGTCGTTTGATAAAGGGTCTTCTCGGATGATATTTATGCATAAAGATCAGATGCAGAAGGAGTGGAGAGAGAAGTTGAATTTTAAGGCCAAAAGGCTCCAGAAAGGTTCAGATCCTAAACTGTATTTCATCATTATTGCAAAGCTTTACAAAGCACGAGATGATACGAAGTTTATTGTTCCTGTTCCTGAGCCTGATGTTGAAGGAAGTATGATTCGAGGTGGTGAAGAAGATCTATCAATGACATCTCTTGAAGAAAGATTGAAAGATGACCAAAAGTCCGATCCTTCTTCTATCGAAGATTATGAACCGAATTTTGGACTTGAAGTTGAGCCTGTCTCTGCAGTTGACAATAGCAAGCATTTTTTTGAAGAACTCCCAGAAGTAGTAGAGGTCTATCCTCCACAAACAATAACAGAAATGATGAGTCCAGTAAGTGGCTATGAAGAGGAGGAAATAGAAGGGGCTAGAAAAGATCAGCTTGAAAGAAATTTGGTGATAGTGAAGGAAGAAGAAGGAGGAAATTTAGGGAAAAGAAGTTATGAAGAGATGAATCCAAAAGAACTGGAGATACCCTATGAAAAGAAGAAGTTGAAAACAGAGAGTAATGAAAAGATTATTCAAGAATTGGAAGTTATGAAGGAGAAGGACGTGTTTAAATTTGCGAAAAGTCTCGAACCAGATGATAGAAAGCAGATTATGAATCATTTAAAGGCAATGAATGAAGCAAATGTGTTGGCAACACCGAGCTCCATTAGACCTTCCCAAAGTCCCACTTTCAAGACAGCAACCACTACGAGTGTGATGAAGATTTCTGAAGAGAAAGCAGATGATATAATACAGCAGCAAGAACAGGAGGAAGAAGAGGTTGAATTAGTTTATAAACCACCTGATTTTATCAAGGGAATCTATCAGTTATTTTCACAAGATCTGACAAATCAAGTAAAACTGATACAAGCCTCAGCTGATGAACTTGAACCCCAAGAGCCAAAGAAAAATCTTGGACGAAGTTTTAACCAGCCAAAGATTTCTCCGTTTAATCAGAGTGGCAAGTCATTTTTAAGCGAGATCATGGCTAAACGAGCTCAAGCTGACAATACTTACATGAATAATCAGAATCAGAGGAATATAAAGCCAAGCAGTCTTCAACAGCAAGCTTATGTTATGGAAAGACCAAAGACAAGGCTGTTGAATAATAAGGCAAGGACTTTTGGAACAATAACTCAAGCCCAAAATCAGCAGCAACAACAGAATATTGTGAGTGAAGATCAAGGTGAACAGATGGATAATACACCAGTGAAATTGACACCTTTAGAAAAAGAAAGAAAGGAAAACTCGCTGATGAATGATACCAAGAATACTGTCAATAAAGCAGTTCCCAGTTTATTTGGAGGCAAAAGACTTCAACCCCAAATGTCAGCATTGCCTGCGAGAAATGAAATTCAAAAGAGCTCTCCAATAAATGCAAATCAACCTCAAAGAGCCAGACTATTTGGAGCCAATCCTCCTCATTCTCAAAAAGTTGGCAATGTGAGTCCACAACCTCAACCTCTTGGACAAAATAAGAAAGTTGTGATATCTTCTCACATCGAAAAGGAAGATCGGATGATGATTATAGAAGAAGAGAAAAAAGAAAACCAAGCCCAGAAGATTGATTTATTTGATGGCCAAATTTCGATGAATAAAACGCAATTACAAGAAATATTGGCTCCTTTGTTTTGGGGTGCTCTGAAAGCAAGTGAAGAGAAAACGCAGAACAAGAAGTTGAATGGGCAGAAGACAGAGCAGCCAAGCTCTTCCTTGCTGAAAAAGCCATCAGTAATGAGTAATGGACCAGTAAATTCTTCTTATCAAGAAAAGAAGAGTAATGTAAGAATCATCCAAAATAAAGCTCAGATACCGCAGCCTGCAAAAGGCAATTTAGTCATGGTGAATAGTAATGAGAAGAACGCTCCTGAGGTTGTTGGGAAGCCTGAAATAAAGAAGAGATTTTTTCAAAAATAATTTTGTTTCTTCATTTGACTAATTGGTTGTTGAATAATATTTGTAGATATGAGTAAAATAAATGTTGATGTCGAGATAAAATCTCGATTTTGGATTTTACCAAGTCTTTTTGTCATGAAAAAAAATTTGTGTATCAATGATGAAAAAAACTTTTCAAAGACTCTTGTTGTGTGAGAAATTTTGAGAAAGAGAGAAAACTGGAGGATTTTTTTGTCATATTAGAAAAAGCATTATAAAAAATTCATTTAGAATGTGAAATTTTCTCACTTTTTGTTGGATTATTTTCGCTTCAAATGAAGGCCTTGGAAAAAAATGACTCGAGATATTCACTGGCCACTGGCCAACAATTTTATTTGATCCAAAGTTTTCTCTTCATAAAGCCTCACCAAAAGACTATTTTTCTCCCATTTAAAGCAAAAAATCTTTCTTTTGGAATTTTAAGAGATTCGCATGGCTTGTTACAATTTTCAAGAAGATTCTCAAAAAATGCAACTGTGTGAGAAATGTTAAGAAACGCCCTCTGTCTCAGTTGCTTGGCCTTTTATTCAGAGAATTTTTAATTAAAACAATTGAATATTTAGAGAACATCTAAACTCTCAAGGATTTCGGAAGACTCTTATGTCCTCCTCAATTATTTATTGGGCGGCGAGGAGGAGAAATCCACAAACTGTGGAAATTAAGCTTTGACGGATATCAGTCCTGTAAGTCCTAAAAAAGGCCTTTACTTTCTCTCTTAAAAATAAAATTGTATTTCCTTTGAGAAACTGAATTTTTGGGCGGTTTTATGGTTAAGAAAATTTTTTTTTTCTGTGAAAAAAGTTTTTGCCAAAAATTTTCCGAACAAGATCGTGGTAAGTCTTTCTTTTGGAAGATGGATTAAATTCATTGAGAGGTTCTTTTTGCGAGAAGTAAAGAAAGAGAAAATAGAACTTTCCTCATGAAATGATTTTTGCTTTAGAAAAAATTTTTGTCGAAGTTCAATTTCAGAGATTAGAAGAGAATAAAAATTTTGATTTTTAAGATAAAAAATGTTCATCAAGTGAAAAAAAGAAAATTAGATGTTGACAAAGTAGTGAGTAATTCAGAGTAAATTCATGAGAACAGTAAATTTTCCTATCAGATGACACGTTTAAATGGACTCGTTTGCTTTTAAAAATGAAATAGGGATTTAATCCAGAAAAACTTTTTGATCATCCATGCAAATTTAGATTTCTCACAAATTAAATTGAGATGGCTAGATATTGATTTGAATTACAGCTGCAATTATTAATTTATTGAAAATATGAAGGAAATATTGGGTGGAAATTTTGAAAAGAGAACACTTTCAAAATGAATTTTTTATCTTGAGAAGTAAGAGTCCATTTAAATTAATTTTTCTTTTCATTTTGAAATTTATTATAAAAAATTTTGGTCCCAGCATTGAAGACTGAAAGGAAATTTTTAAATTAATCTCAAAGTTATATCGAGTAATATACTTCAAAAGTAATTTCTTTTTGGGTCTGCAGATGATTCAAATATCTCAAAGACAGAGAGAGTTTCGTTTAGTTTTATTGGAATAAAAAATTGTTTTGACTCGATTAGGATGCAAACATCGAAAATCAAAATGCCAAACCTCCTTTTCAGAGTTTCGAGGTTCGTACCAAACCAATGCAGAATACTGCAAATATATCAAATAAATATTTCAAGATTGTGCCTTTATATATAATTTTGAAATTATTTTTTGTTTATGGTACTCATTCACGGCACCAACGTGCTTGTTGATGACTTCAAGACTAACAGAGCGAACAGGACCTCTTACATTTATATTTTAACTCATTTCCACTATGGTACAAACATTTCTGAACTCTCATAACAAATCCAAGATCATTATGAGGGCCTTAATAATTATTGGAACAATGAAAAGATCTACTGTACAAGAGTCACTCGGAATCTCATGCTTAGCAAATTTCCAAATCTACACAATGTGGTAAGTTAAACACAAAGAGTGTTCTTGGTAACTTGGCTAAATCAGGAGGCACTTGAATTGAATCAAACTTACAAAATTCATCTGAATGATAATAAAGATTATTCTCTTGATGTAACATTCTTTGATTCAAATCATTGTATCGGTAGGATTTTCCTTCCAAATAACCTATTAATATTGAACATTGACAGGCTCTGTGATGGTTTTATTTCGAGGTTACATTGGGACAATTCTCCATACTGGGGATTTTAGATTCAATCCTATCATGTTACAACAATTGGATTTATTGTATCCTGTATTGAATCGAAATATTGAGAATAAAGGATGTTCTATTCATATTGATGAGCTTGTTTTGGATGATACTTATTGCGATTCTATCTTCAAGTTTCCCAAAAGAGTAAGGGGGATTCTGTTTGATAATGTCATAAAAAATTTAGATTGAAGCATTTCATGCGATTGTGAAGAAGATAGAACAATTGAAAGGGAATAGATTTTGTATTGCTATTGATACGATTGGAAAAGAAGAACTTTTACTTCAGCTTTCATTACACTTCAAAGTTAAAGTAATTGATTGAAAAAGTCTGAGGAAATTTCTAATTATTTTCAATAGATTGTGGTCGACGAGATAAAATTTAATACGATACGGCTGGCAGATTATCATCTTGAGCATTTTACAACAAACCCTACAGAAAGTTTTATTTCTGTGATTCGAAAGGCAAGTATCAGGCAAAAATTGAATGAAGGCTGTGTGATATTTGTTCCAACAGGATGGTGTAATAATTTAATTGTTGAATCCGAACCAAGACATTTTGTAAGTGTATTTTTTTCATTGGCCTTATTAATTCTCAATAGATGGTTGGATATAGTTTACATTGTAATTTTGAGGAGATTAGTGAATTTGTTAGTAGCATTCGGCCTGCAAAAATTTCAACACATTGGAAGACTCAAGCCAAGAAGCAGCCACTAACAAAGTTGAAAAGAAAGCAATTTAATAAGATTGAGATTCTGAAGAATATGCAACAGAGTGGACTGGCATCTTTATCAGCTCAATTTTGTGAACCTCACAAGTTATCTGAAGACTATAAAAAGTTGTCAGATTTGAGAGTCTTGGCGGAGGTTCAGAAAGATCTTGGGCTTGATAAATCTGAAGCAACAAAAATGGAGAGAAACACAAAACTGTTTCATGAAAAATACTCTCATGTTTTGACCTCAAAAGTTAGGTAATAAAGAAGGGGTGTTTCTAAGAAATTAACCAAGGCGAATTTTCTAGTGTTCGAACAGGAATCAAGTTGGCTGCACCAAAGGATAACAAATTTTTGAATGAAAAGATCAGGACATGGATTCACGTAAGGCAAGGAGGAGAAATTTTACAGGAAGAAATTTGTGAAATGGAGAAGGAAATTGAAGGACAAGAGGAACAGAGTGAATTTCTTGAGGATATTGAATTTTTGGAAAAGCCTGAAAAATTCGGTTTTGATGGACTGGGTGATGTGAAAAGTGAAGCCACAACTCAGGATACCACCACTTTGGTGCAAGATGAAGAGAGAGAAAAATATTTGTGAATGTTGTTTAGCTAAGGGTCTGGTTCATTGTTGCGTGAGAGAATTTATAAATTTAAATTTATGTGAGTATGTGCAAAACTCTACGGTAAGCCAACTTGTTAAGTATAATTGGAGAAAAGAGAATCTATCGATTGGCTTCATTTCGGAAAAGATTGAAAAGCTTGAAAATTCTCAAAAAATTTTTTTCAGTTTGGACCCTGAAAAAGAGTTTGACCTGAACGAAAAAGTCTTCAAAAAAATTCTTTGAGATAAATCAAATAAGGACTAGTTAGCTTTCTAAATTTGAAAACGAAAGGAACTGAAAATAAAATCTGAGTTCAATGGGAACTGAAATCAAATACGTTGAAAATCATTCTTTCAAGATTTTTTTCTACATTGACATTTTTCCTCCAATATCTTGAGAGAAAAAAGTTATTCTCAAAAATATTCAAACATGACTTTGATTGATTTTTATATTTTCGAAAGAAAATCCTGTCATCCCACTAAAACTTGACTTTCTCAGACTTAATAAATTTTAAGTGAAAAAAAATTTGGCAAATTCCAGAAAGATGGTGAGGATTCTTTCATTTTTTTTGAACGAAATTTTTTCCTGAATTTTTTTCTCTCGGAGGTGGTGAATTTTATGCTCAAAAAAATTTGTTTTTACTCACTACGTTATAGAGGTATTACGATTATGAAGAAAGTCAACATCAGACTGAGAACAGAAGAATTTGTAACTTCGAACTTAATTTTGGATGCTATTGGCTTATCTATTAAAGAGATCAGGATGTGAAATGAAAACTAAAATCATCATTTTCTCAGAATTCAAATTTGTAGAGATTGTTTTTGACTCTGAAATTTTCTCGAAAAAATAAGAAGACATTACTTTTCATTCCAAAGATTAGCTCAGACCAAGACTTGCTTGCTATGATTGCTTCATTTTTTTACGTTTTTAAAAGAATAATTCTTTTATATATCAAAGAAATCAGTCCAATTTTTTGATCATCTTCAATTTTTTTTCAACAAAATTTTGCAAAAAAAAATTTCCAGATTTTTTTCAACTCAAACTCTCACTTCAAAAAAAAAAATTGTTTCTTATGAATTCATGAGTTTTGAATTTTATTATGGAGTGATTATTAAAAAAAGATTATGAGTGAGTGAATGAATGAACGAAATAATTATGACTTGGATTAAATGAATCAAAGAATAATAAAGACCCTACAAAACTAGACTCATACTTTTCATAAATCATTTGTCATCTCACAATTAGAATTATACGAAAAATCAATTTAATCTCTAACTACTGCAAGCACAAAAATCATTGGAGCTTCTTTATTAATCTCCTGATTAACTTGGCTTGGAGCCAAGAAATAAATTGTGGATCTACTATCAATTTCATAATATCTCACAATTTTCTTTCTTTCCATATGCTCTGCCAATTTAGTGAAAATCAAATCATCATTTCTTGTTGTCTCTACCCAACCTGTCACAAATGATCTTTTATATTCCAAATTATAATCTCTTGGTCTCAATGCCTACAACGAAATAAGAAAATTTGAATAATTCCTTTCCAGTACGTCTTTGATTAAGGAGGCGACTTCATTGAAAGGCTGAGTGTTTTGGAATTTCATGTCTTTAGGAAATCTTATTTTTTTATTCATTTTCTGGTTGGTGTAAAGAGCGAAGTCTTCCTTGATTTCTGAAGCTTCATCCTTGTCTTTAATTGTTACTGTCAAAGTCAATACACCAGAATATAGCTAAATCGAAAATTTAGCCAATATCAAAAATTTATTGGTTACTTTGAGGGCGATTGGTTTGGTATTTTTGAGGAGAGGATATTCAGGCATTTCTTCATTCATCGATGGATTTTGACTTTCAGCTTCTTCTTCTCCTTCTTCTTCGCTGCTCTTATGGCTCACAATCTCCATTTCTTGATCTTCTTCTGGTTCACTGATATCGTCCGCAATGTTTTCATCATCACCTTTATCGCTGGTATCAGAGAATGGAATATAATCTTCGGGTTGCTGTTCAAGAAGGCTAAGGATTTGTTGTTCTTCCTCAGTTAGGTCAGTTTTGGCATTTTCTCCGAATTTTTGGCGATCATTTTGGTACATTGATTTCCATGTTTCATCTTCTTGTTCAGGCTCCTCATCTTCAAGGTTAATAACCTTTTGTCTTTTTTCTTCATTTTCAGAATCTTCTTCAAGCTCTTCAAAAAATCCGGCATCCTCAATTTCGACTGCATCTAATATCACTTCTTCTCTTTCTCCCCTGTTCTTCAAGAAACTATTTTTCGTAAGAAATAAGGTCTCAAATCAGAGAAATACCCATTTTTATGATTTTCCTTTCTATTTTTGGATTTGCCTTTTTTATCAGGTTTCACGAGTCCAAGCTCTTGTTGGATAGAAGAGAGAATATTAATATTAAAGAGATTGCGATATTCCTCGGATAATTTCATTTGATTGCAGAATTTCAATGCTAAGTTTTGAAGTCCATTCAATTTGGTAGCTTTCAAGCGTTGGAATTGATTAAGTTTGCTCTTGGTTAACTTTTCACGAGGAAGCTTATTTTGTTGGGTTTTGGGGCTAATAGAGAGTTTGGCAGGTTTGATACTCTTTAAGAAATCTGTTAATTCATCATAATTTGAATGTAAACTATATCCAATTGCCTAAAGGGAGGAGAGTTAGGTGAGAGCCCTTGGGAAACTTTACATAGTAATTGGCTTCGATTTTAATGCTAAGTTGATTGCAGAGACCAGTTGGGACAAATACAACGTAACCCTCAGAAAGTTTTTGTTTGATATCTGATCTAGGAATGCCTTGAATAAAACTAGCTTGTTCAGGATCATCAGTAAAGAATTCTTCATAGTATTCCGCAAGGTTTATCATTTCGAGCTTTTTCTTATCGACCAAAATCTAAAAATAGGATGAAAATTGATATTCAAAGAGATTTACTTTGATTTTATAACGACTGGCAAGATGGACCATAAGTTCTTCCTTTCCGACGACATCAGTGACAATGCAAAATTGTTTGCCTTTATTCTCTTCAATAATTCTGACAAGTTCATTAAAAGCATCATTCTAAATGATAAGGGATCAAATGAATGAAATTTGTTTTACTCTTCGTGGAAAAACAAACATGGGATCACAGTAGGTAGCATCCAAAATCAATTCGTCAATATGAATTGAGACTGTTTCGTTTCTGCTATTTCTTTTGGTTTCAGGATACAAAGCTTTCAGCTCATTGGGCATTTTTTTGCTATATCTGAAATCTCCCGTATGGAGGATTGTTCCCATATATCCAGTGAAGAGTATCATAATCGATCCTGAACAACTCAATTATTATCTAGAATCTTGGTTTCACAGTACCTATACAATGATTTGCGTCGAAGAGAAAGACATCGACATAGATGCTCTGATCTTTATCGAGGAAAATAGTATGGGAAGATTCTCCGAGTTCAAGAGCTTCCTTTATTGAAAGATGAAGGCGAGTTTTCTCATTAGAATAAGATTACCACATTGGTGAGGTTGGGGAATTTTTCAAGTAAGAGGTTTCTGGTGATACTGGAACAATAGATTTTTTCATCGGACCATTTGTGATTGAGACCTTTATAATAATCTAGGAGTCAAATTAATGACTAGAGGGATGGGAATATCAAATACCGTAGTGAAAATGAGTTAAAAAGTAGATGTATGAAGAACGATTGGAACGTTTGTAGTCGAAATCATCGACAAGAATATTTGTACCGTGAATGAGCACCATATGAGCTGGTGTGTGCGAAATAAATTTATTTGAATTAGATTGGATAATAAGATAAAATGATTGAAACTTTACATCTGATCAAAATTTTGAAATAATTAACAAATTAAATAGCGCGGAAGAATAGGGAATTTGAGATACTTTGGGATATTTTGTTAGATTATGAGGATGAAAAGAAGATTTTCTTGAATGTTATGATTTGATGTGAGAAAATTGATATTTGATAATTGGGAATTCAAAAATTTCGATTCTTTCCACACATATTTAGGGAATTGTGCTGGTGACAAGGGGATTTTGACATATTGGATTATTTTTTCTTTTTAAAGGGGGAAATTCCTTTTTGAATCTGAAACCCTGATTTCAAAAAAAAAAAATCAACATCAAATTTTTTTGAGGAAATTTTTTGAGAAAAAGATATTTTTGGGATAAATTTTTTATGTTGGGAATTCAGAAGCTCATTGAGTCAAACAACCAAAATCTTCTTGAAAAAAAAATTTTTATGGAAATTTTTTGTGAAAATGAGAGGAGACCAGGAATTTCAGAAATGACAAAAAATTTTTTTTTCAAAGTAAACCGGTTAATTTACAAATCACAAAAGGATAGACTTTTCGTTGGATTCTGACTACGAGAAGAAACCTCAACGAGGAGTAAAAATAACAGCCGAGGCCAAAATTAATCAAATTGTGTCGAGTTTGCTTGATGCATGAAAAATATTTTAGGGGATTGATCTCTAATTTTTAGCAAAAATATAAATTATACTATAAAAGAAAATGAACGAACTTTTAACAAATAAACCACCACCACTCCCCAAACTCTATGAACCAAAAACATTTGTCAATTACGAAGACCTCGCACTTGAACTTGGCCTATCTGCTGAAACTCACAAATTCATTGAACAATATGAAAGAACCTTGAACAGTTTTCAACAAGAAAACATTGATCACACCAACAATGTTAAAGTGTTATCTGAACAGATAGCTGTCTGCTACAACAATATTGGCTCAGTTTATTTATCCCAAGGGGATTACAAGAAGTCAGAAGAATATTATCATAAAGCTCTGGAGATATACAATGAGAAGCGAAGGATAAAAAACGATTTGAACGTTGCCACTGTGTGCCATAATCTGGGCTGGATGTTCATTGAGCTTGGCCAACTGAAAAAAGCGTTTGGATTTTGTGAGAAAGCCTTGAAGATCAGGACAAAACTACTCGAAGATGTTGTTCATCCAGATATAGCTATTTCATATAACAATATTGGGGTGATATACCTACAGCAAGGAAATGCTCAAAAAGCTTTAGAGTTCAACGAAAGAGCCTTGAGAATGAGAAGAAAACTGTATCATGATAAACCTCACCCATTTTTAGCAGAATCTTATTGTAATAAAGGAGCGATATTAGGGGATCTGTACAGGTATGCAGAGGCTTTGGAAGCATTGAGTAAAGCAGAACATATAGGAACCCAGTTTTATGGCGAAGTTCATCGTGAGCTTGCATTGAATATTAATAATCAAGGTTGCTTGTATTTTAGACTCGGAAAGGACTATGAAGCGCTTCAATATTATTATAGAGCTCTGAGTATTTATTCGAAGTTGAATATTCGAGGTTTACAAACAGGAATCGTGTTTGAAAGTTTGGGCTTTGTTTTGAAAAGACAGAAGGATTTCGAAAGTTCAAGAAAGAATTTTGCTCGAGCTTATCAGATTTATCTCAAGTCTGGAGGGAAAGATAATCATGGAACGAGGTCACTGTTTAGTGCTCTTGAAGATATTGAAAGAGAAAGTGCTTTGGTTTTTAACAACTATGATTAGGATTTTACAAAATAAAGGAATAGAGGAAATTGCTGTTTCTTCCTTCCTTGGAGGTTATTTATACTATATTTGGTCAAGCCAAAAAGGCTTTGATCACTCTACCTATATTATTTGATTCAATCAAAATAAGATTTATTACTACAATATGATATCTTCTACTTTTGGTATGGTATTATATACATTACTCTATCTTTTAAAATTTATATACTTGATGATCATCTTACTATTGACTAAATTTGAAGAAGTTACATTGCAAAAAAAAATTGAAGAGCTTAATGTTGAAAATTCTTTTTCAAAAAGAGAAAGGAAGAAAGGTTTAATTCATTGTTTCCGAAGAGAAGAAAAGGAGAAATTTAAAATTTGGATTCAGTAAGGTAATTCAAGTAGAATTTTATTTATTTCAAACAATCAAACAAACATTTTTGAATAAAGAACAATAATTTCGAAATCATTTCATGACATCTTTATTTCCCACTCAATCTCTTCATATCAGAAAGACTCTCAACCGCTGGGATAGCGTTTATCGTTATGAAGCCAAATTAGAAAACCAAAAACTCCAGTTGTACAGTCTCTTTTTCACTGATACTAGAAATCTAAATTCTCTATCTCGTATGGCTCAAAATCTAATGAAATTTTCTGGAGAATCCTACTTACAAATTAAAGGAATCAGAGCATATCAACGGAATAGAGTGTTTGACAAGAACAATTTGCAGATACTGACAGAATTTGCAAAGATATCATTGGCAGATAATATTCAAAAATGCAGTGATCGTTCAATGAAACTTTCAAAAAGAGAGATTGGACTGTTACTCAAAGCTTTTATTGAGCTTCTCTATGATCTCTTGTTCCAGAAAGATAAAAGAGAATTTAGCATTCTCCAACACATCAAGACAGTTTGGAATAATGAAATATTCAACTCAATATACCTTGGAGATAATTTTGAAGTCAAGTTTAATTTCTTGCCAGATATGTCCAAGGTTCACGCAATAAACTGGCAAGAAGATATCGAGGGACCATTACAACAGGCTGATATCAATGTGATATTTGGAGAGATTATTTTAAAATTTGTTCAAAATCTCTGCTTATATCTACCAGTAAAGAAAGGCCAGGAAGAAAAAGTATCCCAATTGCCAATTTTTGCAAGAGACCAAAAGCAGATTTATTGGGATGAGATTTTTATGTTGCCAGAATCCTCAGTGACTTTGATATCTGAATTACTTACGACAACTCAAAGCAATTATGAAGTTAAGATTCGTCAAATACATAGGATTATGTCCTTTGATGGATATTTTGAAGAAACGCAAATAGAACCTTGCTTGAAGTATGATTACGGTGCAAGATACCAAAAGGGAAATATTAGGATAACAGATGAGCTGGAATTCTTTAGATTTTTGCATAACATTGGATTGGACGAGACGGTTGTGAAATATTATTCAGAGAAGATGGTCAAGCAGTCAAGGGAAAAACTAGATATTGACAAAATCGAGCAGTTTGTAGTGCAGATGGTGGATATAAGTCTGATAATATTTTACGAATTGTCCCATTTGAATTTTTCTTCATTAAAGAAGCTGGGGTTGCAAGCTTGTGGAATAACTTCAGAATCTTTGGATATAATATTTAATTGGGGCTCGATAAGTGGTCTCGAAGCGTTAGATTTTTCGGGAAATGAGCTTTATAATAATCTTATTGGAAGTAAAGGATGCAGTGTAATTGCCAATTGCGCAAAATTGAGCAATTTGAAAGAGCTTAATCTTGCTTGCTGCAAGCTTGATGATCAAGGCGTTAGATATTTGTGCGAAAGTCCTTATTTAACGCAGTTGCAAACCTTGGATATCAGTTTGAATAAAATGATAACGATAGAAGGTTATAAGGTTATCAATGAGTGTGAAAATTTAAACAAGCTGACGAACTTAAGCTTGTTGTGTAATCAGATTGGAGATAAAGCAATAAGAGAGTTGTTGAAGGATTCGCCAAATCCAAAGAAGTATATCTCGTTGAACCTTTGCGATTGTTTGGTATCAGTAAAAGGATTGGATGCGTTGTGTAGTTCGGAATCGACAAAGACGTTGGAATCTTTGTATTTAGATGCAAATAATTTTTCAGTGTTGAATTCATGGACACTGATGAAATCGTTATCAAAAGTGAAGCGACTGAGTGCTCAGTCTTGTAATCTTGACGACTTTACTTTGCAGACGTTATTATCGATAACTAATTTGGAGAATCTGGTCTATTTGGATGTTTCTTTTAATGAACTATTAATGCTAAATCTCTCGAAATGCGGACACAGAATGAGAAATCTCAAAGAAATTCTGGCTGAGAATACACTTATAGATCAGAGATTTTTTGAAAGGCTTACTCAGAAAGGAGAACCACATCAACTGGAGAGGGTAAGCTTGAGAAGAGGTTCATATTACTCGACAATTTTCGAGCAGCTTGCCAAAAATAGATTGTTCCCCAATCTCAATTTTATCAATTTGAGTCGAACATCATCTTTCCAGAATAACCTTTTCTTTTTATATTATCCTTTTTCAGAGACATCTGAAAGCTTGCAAGTGTTGCATTTATCCTCAACGGAAATTGATTTACTGTTATGGAAGAGCGCTTTATTGAATAACGTGTATTTTAATAATCTGGCAGAGCTCAAATTGGTCAATGTTATTCGTAATGGAAATAGTACAATTGATGTGATCAATAAGAGCGGAAAATTCAAGAATTTGCAGGTCTTGGAAATGACAGCATGTGGGTTAGGGGATCTTGCTCTTCATTTGTTGGCAGCTGATTCGAAACTTTATAAGCTGAAAAGGCTTGTATTAAGTTTGAACATGTTTAGGTATAGAGGAGTTAAGAAGTTTTTAAGAAGCAAGCTTTGTTCGCAGTTGGAGTATTTGGATTTGACTCGGGGTGTTATCAGAGAGAGTAAAAAAGTGAATGCTTTGAGAATTTATCAAGCTAAATATCATCCCAACCTTGTTTTTGATATTTAATGAGAGTGGGATTTTTTCGGTTTTTATATTGTGAATATATGAAAATTATGAGAGTATTTTGAAATATAGAATGATTTGCTCAATTGTTTTATAACGTTTAATTGAGAAGGGATTGGGGATAGAGAATATATCGATGGATATATCTACAATATGAGGTATAAAATTATCAGTTACTATAAATCAAAAGATACATAATTTAGTTACATACAAGGAATGATAATCATTCAATGGTAAAACAAACATGTATGATATTTACACAGTAGTGGACCTCTCTATACTGAAACATACTGTATAAAAAGATACCTTGTTTCCCCTTGCATTCTTTATTAAAAGTAATTCCTTTATTTTTTTGACATAAAAAGTTGTATTTACAGTTCATATTATGCAGCAGCAAATTAAAATTTTCTTTTTCCTCCTTTTTTGATTTTACTCAAATCTCAAGGACTCCTTTTACTTCACTTCAAGCCAAGTTTAATTGGATGAATCAGTAGATTTTACAATATTGGTCATCTTTAACTTCATTTCACTCAATTTCTGAAGCAAAGCTTCAGTTGTCTTGCTTTGTCCTTGGCCACCAGTTTGACTGGGAGTATATCCTCCAGATTCACCTCCTTGTAATCCACTGTCTGTTTCTTGATTAAGAGTGTTGGCGTTAGCATTCAAAGCAATTCTGTTGGTGTAATTCATGCTCATAATATTGCTATTTTGGTTTTCATTGTTGGGGCCAGTAGAGTCATTTTTAGCAATAAGGCCATATCTGATTTTCAGGCTATTGACTTTATTGTGAAGGTCTTGGAGATTATGATTGGATTGTGAAGAAAAGTCCTTGGATGTATCAAGTTGGTCTGATGTCATATTGACTCTGTTCTGTAATCCAAACTGCATAAAAGAGATTAGATATTTTGAAAGTAGGGTGGTGAAAAATTTCAAAAATAGGGTGATGAAAAATTTTGGAGAAATTTGAAAAAAGAAATTAAGGGCTTACAGCTCTGGCAGTGGATCTTCCATCATTTTCGTTTTGAGTTTGAAGGTTGGCTCTTTGGAATCTTTGTCTATCCAAAGCAAGAGTCACATAATCAGCAAATGTCTTGGTACAATCTCTGAAATATGCTGCAATATTATGATCTATGGCAATGGGTGAGCGAGAAGTTAAAGACCAGTTCAAGTACCTGGGTATTGTTGGAGGATATCATAGAGTTGCTTGATACCTTCTTCAAAGTTATCAGATCGCTTGAGACGTTCGATAATTTCACGAATAGCAGGAATTTCTTCTTGGTTAATCTCATTAGCAGATGGAGCAGGACGTTCTCCAGTGCTGAAACCTCTTCCTCTTGGGGAAGTTTGATTGGGGAATCTTGGTGAAATAGTATTGTTTCCAATAAATGGTCTCAAAATAACAACAATCCACCTAGAAGTTATGAGGGATGATTTCAATAATAATAATAATCGTTACTTGTGAATGTAATTATCTTGACGAGGATGAGTTTGGACGCTTTTAGCATAGAACTCCCAGATACGTTCTTTGTATAGTTTGACGAGTTCATTGAGGATGGTTTTAATAGTTTTAATGCCGATATCTTCTCCGAGCTTTGAAGGATCAGTACCGAATTCCAAGAGATACAAGTGGGATTTAAGGAGAATTTTTTCAGGTTGAATAACGTTGATGAGCTGTTCGAGGGCCTTGGTTAATTTGAGAATACACTTGATGATTAATCCCAGAATCTTGGAGTAATTGGTGATTCTTCTACGATTCTTGATCAAAAGGTCGAATAAGACGCAAAGCATATCGTTAGGATCAGCATTTTCAAGAATACGAAGCATGGTGGAATTAAGAGTCTTGACTAATGATTCATTTTCAACCTTGTCTAATTGTTTATCTTCAACTTTTCCTCCTTCTTTAACTTCATCTTCTGCGAGGAGTCTATTCAAAATTTCTTCACTAAACTCTCTCAAATTATCTTCTGAAACACTCTATGGAGGGAAGGAGGTTAACGGGGTGAGAAAAAAATATCTTCTTACCTTAAGGAAGACGCGGATACTGCAGAGTTTGTGAGTCATATTCAAGAAATAGATGAGGAATTTTGCAGGGATTTCTTTTCTGGGTTTTTCAAAGACTTCAGCAAGAACCATCTTGAGAGCAATGATTAACATGTCAGATTTTTCTTTCAGGAATTGTTTATTTTCCTCGTTTTCTGAGGTTGCAATATCATGGATGAACAATAAAGCATCAAGCTTGTTTGAAACTGTTCCATTCACTAATAATTGGACACTCTTATCAAACTGTTCACCATCCAATCCTGGCGCAGCTGCAACCTATTGAGAAACATATTAGGTAATTAAACTCCAATAAAATTACATTGGTTCGGGCCTCATCGATTTCATGGCCTCCTTCTTCATTATTAAATTCTTGATTTTTAACTTCTTCTTGTTGTTCATTATGAGTACCGATAGCACTTTTAATTTCCAAGAGGACTTTATTCGGGCTGGTAGGATTATATAAAGGTTGTTGTTGCTGTTGTTCTTCGAATTCTTCTTGCATTTGATCTTCATTTAGTTGAACACTTTGAGTGACTTGAATTTTTTCGTGGAGCTCTTCAAGAATTTGAGGAGGAGCATCATTTTGGATGATATTCAAGACATTTTCACCCATGTGTTTACCAAGTTCGACAATGACTTGCATAGAACGAGATCTAATATTGTGATCGACATGTCCCAAGAGTTTTCCAAAGATTCTGGTGTCTTTTTCAGTCAAGACAGCAGGTCCGCTAATTTGAATAACTTTAGCCAAGACATCGATACATTCAAGACGGGTTTGACTATTCTTTGAATTCATACCATGCAATAAGAAAACGGCAAGTTTTTGAGGAGGATAGACTGCAGTGAGCTTTGTGAAAACTTTATGTAAAGTGACCTGGAAATTTTGTTGAGAAGAGCCGAGTTTGGGAATCAAGCAAGAAATCAAGATGTTTGCTTCAAAATCGAGGAGGGTATATTGTGCAGCTTCAAGGCTGAGGATTAAGCTGAAGATATAATCAAGACTTTCTTTCATGAGTTGAGGGTTAGAATTGTCCCAAAGACGCAAGAAGAACCATTTGCAGATCATATCGAGGATATCAATAGTGCCTTGGAATTCGACAATGAGGGCTTTTTTGAGGATGTTGATAGCGTCAATATGTTTCTTGGAATCAACAGAGAACATTTTCACATAGAGATCTGGGGAGACATTCATCTTGAGTTGATCCTTGAGAACATCAACAGCCTCATCTTGCAATTCTTCAGTAGACCACCCCATTCTTCTCTCCTCTTCTTGTCTTTTCTGTTTCTGGCCTAAGAGATTGATGATATTGGTGCTTGCAGTGCTTTGGCTGCCAGCATTCATTGAATTATTCAAAGGAGTGTAATCAGAAAGTTGAGATTGATGATAGGAAGGCTTATGGCCAACGGTAACTTTTCTAGGACTAGCGTTTTTGGTAGGTTTTTGGCCACTTTGTTGTTGTTGCTGCTGTTGAGTTGGAGGAGCATAGCCGGCATTCATGGAGTGGTTAGGGTTGAATTGGCTGGCAGGAGCAGCTTTTTGAAGAGGAGGTTTGTTTTGAAGATTAGCTGCAGAAGGAGCTTTTTTAAGAAGGTTCTTTTGAGTAGGATCAGAAGGAGCGGCTTCGAGAGTTTCTGCTTCCATTTCATTTTCACCCTTGTATTTCTCAACAATAGGCTTTAAAACTTTTGCAATAGCGGGTTTAAGGTCTTTAACAGCAGAAAGATAAGGGCCAGATCCAGTGACAGCGATACATTTTTCAAGGACTTTTTCAGCAAGAGCACGGATTTCTTTAGTTTTATCTTGGAGAGCGTTGAGCAGAGGAGCGATATTTTGCTTAAGTTCGGCTTTGGCGAGGTCTTCAGGGTTTTTAAGGATCCAGTTCATGATTTCACTTCTCATTTCTGGGCTTTCGAGGTTCAATAAAGGTAGCATACTGTTGATGATAATAACGCTTCCGAGTTCGTTCATGAATTTCTGGAGAGAATTCAGAGTTTCTTGGCGAATAGCAGTTTGTTTGTCTGAGAGGTTTTTGATAAGTTCTGGAACAAGAACTTTAGCATGGACTTTAGCACCAGGACCAAGAGCAGTAGCGAATTTTCCAACAAAGCTGATGAAACTCTTGGCTTGACTTTTATTATTCTCATTAAGTCTTGTCTTGAGAATAGCAACTAAATCATATAATCCATTGGGAAGAATACGGTTGTTTGCTGCAGTGACAAGTCCATCAAGGGCGTCAAGGCCTTCTTTTCTGACTTTCCAGTCGTTGTCTGTGAGCTTCTTGTAGAGCTTTTCAACGTCTCTAGAGATATCAACTCTTGGTAAACTATCCATAGGATTGGCATTTGCCATTTCTCTGATTTCTGAATCAGCATCTTCTCTGAATTGGATTTTGCATTGGACATCTTTAATAGGGACAATTTTTTCAAATTCTGCAGCAAGAGCTTTAAGAGTTTGTGGATTAATATCGTTAATCATGTCATTTAAAGGAGGTCCCATCTGTTGATAGATGGCTCTGAAAAGATTGGTAGCAGCAGTTCTGCAAGCTGGGTTTTGGTTGCTGATGACAGTTTTACCAAAATCAATGAGTTCTTTGAGAGGAATGAATTTGAGAGTGAGTTCTTCAACAAGTTTTGTCAAAAGATTGGACATTTCAACAAGAGCTTTGGGGTTAGGTTTGGTGTTTTTGGTGTCTGAGATGGAATGAATGAGACATAACACAACAGATTTTGGGTTGATGGCTTCAATGAAGGCATAAACGATAGTTTGGCAGCTTTCAGTGTATTTAGAATCATGAATATTGGCAGCGATAAGAGGAGAGAGAATTGAGAAGGCTCTCTTATTCAGAGTGACTTCTTTACTTTTAACCATATTGACAATTAAACTGAAGGTTTCTTTGAGGATATTCAAGTTGGATTCTTTCCAATCTTTAAGCTTAGCCTTCAAATAACGGAAAATATGCTCGATATATGGAGCGACTAAACCCATATTCTCATTGATCCATTGACTTAGTTGAGTCAATCCTTTAAGTTTCTCTTTCCAAGCATTGTTATCCATATCTTTAAGTACTGAAGCTGACAAGCCCAACTCCATCATTTTAGCCTCTGCATCTTCTTGAGTCAACACGCTAGTAGCTTCTTCTTCAGGCTTTGAGGACATTGCTGAAGCATTAGCAGCAGGTTTTGTGGATCCTCGTTTCGTACTTGATTGTTTACTGAGTTTTGAAGCAGGTCCTGCAGCTGTTCCTGGTCTTTGTCTCATAGGAGCTTTGTTATCAGATCTATTGACATCTCCAGCACGGGTGGCAGGTCTTGTACTGACCTTTTCTTCTTCCATGCTGTCGTTAAATGAAGCTGCTGCAGCTTTTCCTTTAGTTGCAATCGGAGTGGCACATGATCCAGCTCCGCTTGCAGTTGATTTAGCGGTTCCACGGCCAGGTGCATCGCCAAAACTGGCAACCAATTCATTAATTCTTTGGAGTTTTGGTGCAGGAATATCATTGTAACTATCTTTGATGACAGATTCTCCAAGAAGAACTTTCCATTTGGCTAAAAGTTTCATAACAGCTTCTCTGACGTCTCCTGAACTGTCATTAACGAGCTTTTTAGCAGTAGGAAGGAGAGTTTTGTAGAGAGTCGACATTTTTTCGGGATTCTTTTCGCATCCATGTTCAATCCAGGCAACAGTGTGAATTTTGATTTCGGGAGCTTTGTCATTAAGAGCGTCCTTGAGATCTTCAGCGACTTCATCTAGAGTGATACAATATAAGAAATTATCTAATGTTTTCATTGTTTCTTCAATGGTTTGAGCTCTTTTATCCTTGAGTTTGCCGAGCAAGACTGGAGTGGTAATTTTGCAAGTCATGCTGAAATTTCTCCTCAAACCTTTGGCAAGAGCGCCATATGTCTTGATTACAGTCACCATAACCGTGATATTATTATCGTTCACTAACCTCTTTAACATTGCAGCAATATGTTGATGAGGAGTATTTGCTATTTTAACTGTAGTGGAAGCTTCTTTCAAAAGGTCTTCCACTAAAGCTTTCTTATCGCTCCATTTTGGTTGTTCCAAAACTTTATCACACCATGACTCAGTAAATCGCTTGCAGATATCCACAGGATCCATGATATCATAAGGATCGACTTCAGGTTCAGGGGTTTCTTCTTGCATTTGTGTATCGCCTGAAGATCCAGCTTGGGCATCACCAGCAGTTGATTTCAAAGGCTTGGTGCCTTGAACAGGAGTTTCACTAAAGAATTTCTCAAGCTCATCTTGTTGAGCCTTCTTTAATTTGACCAAGAATGGTCTGATAGCATCTCCCATAAATCTATAGGCTTCCTTGTAAAAGTTCATAGCCTCAGTTCTCAAAGCGGAAACGGTGGAGCCTGCTAACTTTTCAATATTGGGGAGGAAAGGCTTGAGATAGTCTAATTTTTTAGCTCCATAGTTGGTTAAGAGTTCAGCCAAGGCTTGAACGCCTGCAACAGATGTCTTTTGGTTTTTGTGGTTAATAGAGTCATTAATAGCGTCATAAATAGCTTGGTTATCGCCTTTTTCAAAGAGAAGACAGAGGACTTCATTTGAAGTTTTCTTCACTGAAGGTTTTCCGGGTCCAAGAGCTTTATCAATTAAGACTTTAAGAGTGGATTTAGTATCAAGAGAGTCTGTGCCTTGTTTTTGGAGATAGATTTTGAGAGCTTCGATCGCCTTTTCTTGAGCACCTGGGTTGGCGTCAGCAATGAATTTAGATAAGTCACCAGCATAATCATAAAAGATGGAATCTTTAGGACTAGCGTCAGTGAATATTTTGATGAGTTCTTCAAAAGCAGTTTGGCGGACTTTCCAAACCTTGGACTTCACTCTTGATGATAATGGTCCAGAATCGGATGCATGGTTATTCTCATCTTGTACCTCCATTCCTATTATGATGATGCTGGTTAAAAATGAAATAAGTATGATTTATAAAAACCTGGTGGATGTTCACTCACATCAAAAGGAGTAGATTTTAAAGGTCTTTCGTCACCAAAGTTTGCTCCGGCGCCACCACCGATGGGTCTTTCATCCATCATATTATATGCTCCTTTACTAGATAAAGGTCTTTCATCAAAATTCATGGAGTTATTTTGGCCAATAGGTCTTTCATCCAAAGTGGTAACAGATGCTTTTCCTTTGCTAGTTTTTGAGGAAGATATCTTGCCAGCTGCATTGAGAGGCCTTTCATCAGTAATATAATCATAAGATCCTTTTGAGGAAATTGGTTGTTCATCTGGGATATTGTAAGTTGTAGCACCTTTTAAAGGTCGTTCATCCTCGATGCTTTTGCCTTTGCTGGAAGCAGTATGAGTTCTAGATCTGACTTCGATATCAACAACTTCTTCTGACTTTTTAGCAGGTGTTTTTTCTGCGCTTTGAGTAAACTTGTAAGATCCTTTTCCTGAAAGTGGTCTTTCATCTTCAAAGTTGGTCACAACTTGTTTTTCTTCTTCATCATGCTGATCTATTCTCAATTCAGCTTGTTCTTCTTCAAATCTGGCCTGAGCGGCATTGAAATTTGTATTGAAAGGTTTAATAGGTCTTTCATCTTCAATATTCATAGTTGTTGCTGGTTCTTCAGATGGTTGATGCTGGATTCCTTCTTGTTCGGCATTAGGAGCCTTGAGGAGTGAAAAATTAATTCAAAAGATTGATCGAAATTACTTGGATAGGAGGTTCTTCTTCGATTTCTGTAGATTGAACTGGAGCTTTTTGAGCTGATTGCAAAGGGCTATTCTCAGGACGAGGATCATTAACCTCTTGATGAGCATCATGTTCTTCTTCAATTCTCTCTTCATCTTTACCGTCTAAATATGAACTGTGAGAAATTTCTGACAATAAGCAAATGATCATACTGGGAGACGCAGTAGGGGAAGTTTTTAACGGTTCAGAATGAGCTTGTAATGAAGTATCAACGGGCAAAGTTTGTGTTGCTTCAGAGTCTAGAGGGGAATTAATGAGATCTTTTCTTGAAACAAAAAATAAATGTACTCTCGTTAGTAGATTGCAAGTTATGCTCATTAGGAACATTTTGGTTTGGGAGAAATTGATGAGAGTTGGGGGAGGCCTTGAGGTCAGAAGAATGGGGATTGGAATTCTCATCAATAGGGGCGGGATTGTTAGTATTGGAGTGCTGGGGATTTAAAATTTCATAATCATCAGAATCAGGATCTAAGAGAGAGAAGAGTTAAATGAATGAAAAGTGAAGAAGAAGAAGGTACTCTTTGGTTCAAGTTCCATCTGAGTGAGAATTTGATTTAAATATTAGAAGTTTTTTAAAATTTTTGTTTGTAAGAAAATCAAATTCATACACTTCAGCAGAACTTTAATGTCTTTTCATATTTAGAAAGGTATTTATAAAGTCATTTTTTTGTTTTGTTGAATAAATAATGAAGAAATAAAAATTGATATGAGGGTGAACTCGGAAGTCTGAAAAGGTCCTAAGAGAAGTGAATTGGCTGGTTAAGGGCATTGATGAAAATTATTTAAATCTGGAGAAAAAATTTGAATTCAATTTTTCAAATAGTACTTTGCTTGTTACTATTCTTTGAAATTATTTCTATCAATTTAGTTACTAAATTCATTTTGAGGATATTAAAATTCAAAAAGACGACACTTTGGCTCAGTTTTCAAGAGTTTTCTTGTCCATAGTATGTTTTAAAATGAAGCATGTAATAGATAGAGTTTTGATAAGAGGGTAAATGAATAGATTTGCCTTTTTTGAGGTTGCCGCGATAGCGCTATATGATTTCAAAAAACACAAAAAATAACTGGTTTTAAGCGCGCACTTCTGAAAAAGAAAAAATTAAATAGCGTGAATGTAGAGATGCATTGAGTGAAAGGGGAGGAAAACTAGCCAAATAGGATCCCTTTGATGAGAATGTTGAGTTTTAAATTTTATTTGAGATCCTATTGAGAGTATCTTTGGAGACAATAATTAGAAGTCTCAAATATTTTGATCGCAGTAAAGTAGATTAATTTGTAATTTGACGAAGAGAAATCAGAAAAAGTTTATTTGAATAAAAGTATATGTTTAGATTTAGTTAGAAATGCAAACTAAATTTTTTTCTTCCTTTCAGAAAAGGTTTAATATTCAAATTATGAAATATTTGAAATTCAATGTCACCTTCAGACTTTGGAAGAATTCTAAAAATAAATAAGTTCTGCTTTTTTTAGACGTGAAAAAAATATTATAGACTTTTTGAGATAGAAAGGTAGGTGTTTGAGAATATAAAATGAATTGATAATATCCAGATTACAGGTTTGCTTTTTTTGGAAGTTGTGCTTGAGAGAATTCGTTCTTTCAATGAACGTTTTCATCAAAGCACCTTTGAAAAAAATTATACCATCTGTGAAAAAATTTTGATTTTAGAATGGATCTTAATGAGAAAATCTCGATCTCAAACCTGATTTGATGAGTAGAAAAAGGGTTTTGAATTCTTGTCTCAAAACATGTTGAATCATTTTTTCATTTCAAAAAAAAGAATCTCTTTGGTTTCCAACTCGTGATTCTTTTTTTTATCAGATTTTAGCCCCAAAAAAACATTGAGAGAGATTTAGTTAAAATGGTAAAAGGTAAAATGGTTTAAATTATCATAGATGATGTAACTAGATACACACTAAAATAATGCATAACTGTCAAAGGAATATACATACAACTAATCATAGTAATCCAGTTTACATTTATAAATGTTTCTGATAAAATGATAACTAACAATTGTTCTTTTCTTTTTTGTTTGTTTTGGCAAAAAATTTGAATGAGATGATTTTACTTTCTCATCAGCCAGGCACCAATTATTTGTTTTCTTCATTAGGATCCTTAAAAGATGATAAGGGAGCATGAAGAGGGTCAAACTCTTGTGAAGGATTTATTGAGGAATTTTGATCAGCATTTTGGACAACAGTTGCGATTTCAGTAGTGGCAGTAAATTCTGCTTGTTGAACTTGAGCTGGAACATTCTTGAGTTCATCAAAGAGACTCTTGGGGATCAACATTTTTCCTCCTTCTAATTTAGCACCTTTGATCAGTCCGACAAATTTATTGAGATCATCGTCGAGAGTGGCGTTGGGTTGGCCTTGATTGTTATTGTTGCCTCCTTTTTCTTTATTGAATTTACGGTTGTTTTTGTTGAATCTTTGATTATTTTTATTGCCACTTTTCTTTCCTGTATTGTTGAATTTGTTACCACCAAAGTTGCCCTTTTTATGGCCTTGCAATTGCCTGCTTGGAGTATTTATGTTGTCTTCTGCAAAACGGAAGGGCTGAGTATGTCTGAGGCCTGGATTTGGGTTCATGACAATAGGAAGGGTGGATTGAGGTGGCTCGTCAAAGAAATGGACTTGATTTTCAGGATTAAAGAGGAAGGGGAATCGATTTCTTGGTTTGGGTTCTTGAAGTTCAAAGAACTTTTGTTCTTGAATCAAGTTTTCAAGGGGATATCTGCTATCGATAGGGTTGACTTGAGCAGTTGGCTCAGGAGTTCTCGCTTCTTCGTCAGTATAATCTTGAGTTTCTGAAGGTTCAAGATCTTCACCTTCTTCTAAAGCCATAGCTCTAAGAGCATTCTTATAAGCGTCGCGCTCGTCATCATCAAGATCTCCAATAAATATCATGACTTCTTCAGGGTCCATTTCTCGAAGTTCATTCAAGATGTTTATGTCGACCTGGATTTTCTTTCTTGGTCTGTATTCATCCTCATCTTCAGAATATTCGACATACTCTCTCTTTCCATGTCTATTGACTCCAGGCTTTCTGGGTTTTTCATCATCTTCTCCACCACTTTCAATACTTGTTTGATCATAAGGGATATTTCTTGGTTCAACCAATTGCCCAAAGTCTGGTTCATAGTCTCCAATGGAAGAAGCTTGGGATAATTCTTCTTCCCAGTCTGCAAGAGAATCGAGAGAGTCAAGAGAATCAAAAGATCCTTTTCTGGGAGTTGTACCGAGTTGTTTTTCGACAATAGGAGTGATGTATCGGGTGTTTTTGGCTAATCTATCAGCTCTGGTAATGATGATAAAGCAAAGGATAGGATTGCTTGTTTTGGTGAGTTTCTTGGTTCTAAATCTAAGTTTAGATTTCCAAGTGCTATTGATTTGATCTTTGTGGAGGAAAAGGATTCTGGTGCTCTTGTGATCATAGGTAGTGGTCCCTATAGTCTCAGTCTGAAGGAAATCTTGAGCGATTTGTTCACAGCGACTTTGATAAATGGAGATACGGTTTTCAACCCAACCAGAAATGATTCTGATGCCAGAATCTTCATTCAGAACATTGTTGAAATAATCCTCGACTTTATTTTTATGTTTCTTGAATTTGATCTTCAAAGGGTCAGTCTCAGTAAATTGGGGGATTCTGGAGATTTTCTTGGCATCATCGCAAGTGAATAAAGCCATCTTGAGCTTTTGAGTTCCATCAACATTTTCCAAAGATCCTTCCAAAATCTAGATGAGTGAAGGTTAATGATATTTAAACAATTTAGAATTACCTTATAAATATTATCCTGATGAGGTTCAGGAGGTTCAGGAGTTTTATTTGTTGGCCTAATACTGTCGAGGATTTCATTGAATCTTCCTTCAAGTCTAGTAGGAACATCGTCATAATTAAATTCAGTTATGGGAGGCACATCAACAGCAGGAGGGAAATCTTCAGGTTCATGAATATCTCTAGGTTGACCCTTCTTTCTGATGGGCTGTTTCAGAGCTGATTCTCTGTAGAGGGGCTCTTCATGAACGATCCTTGTGTTGGAGCGAGAAGTTCTGGCTGTTGCTGCTGCTGGTTGACTATCGAAGGCATTGTAGCCACTGTCCACATATTCTTGAGAGGTTCTAATGTCATCACCTGAACGTTTTCTGTCATATTTTAATTGCGTTTGCTTTGCATCTGTGTGGACTTTGAATTTCTTTTCATTAACTGTTGGTCTAGCAGATTCAGGTCTATTTTTTTTGTCTTGAAGAATCACTGGTCTTCCTTTTCTGAGTCCACCTGGCAGAGGATCGCGAGTCTCTCTGAGATTTTCTTTTTCGAACTGAGGTTGTCTGTAAGCATGTTCGATGGGTCTGCCACTTTTAATAAGTCTTTGTTCTTCCCTTTTTTCTATTATTTCGAGTTCTTCATTAGATTTTTTGACGAAGTCCTTGAAATTCTTTTTTAGGATATTTCTATCTTTAAAGAGTCTTCTAGAAATAGCTCTGTATTTCAAGAGATTCTTGAGCTTTTTCTTCAAACCTTGTTGATATTTTCCTTCTTCAAGTACTATAGGATAAATCTTGAGGATTTCCTCTCCATTCTTGGAAGCGTCAGCCGGCTCCAAACGCAAATAAGCGCCATCCATTTCAAAGACTTGCTTGATGGTTCTGAGAATAGCCTCTTTGTTTGTTAAGCCAATATTCAGAACCATGTGATCCTTACTGGGGGGTCCAGTTTTTGCATAATAATGACCGAGAGTCTTCATTTCTTTGCGTGCAGCGAGAGATTTGCTCGAGGTTTGTTCTCTCTTTTTTCTCATGACATTGTCACTTTTTTCTCTGTTTCTACTTTTTTCTTTGGATTTTCTATCTCTTTCAGCTGTAGTTTCCTTTCTGGGATTCTTTTCTTCTCCCTTTCTAGGTCTTCCTCTCTTTCGCTTGACTGGCTCAGGAGCCTTTCTTTCCTCAGCTTCTGGAGCAAACCCAACGTATTGAAGGTTATATTTACTCGGTGGAATATTGTTACGTTTCGCAGCAAGTTTGGCTTTTTTTTCAATAATGATCTGGTCAATATCCACAATGCCTGAGACAATCTTTGAAAGTGCTGATAATTTCTCGGAATCTTGGATTTGTTCGATATCCTTGATTTTATCATCAACTTTTCTCCAAATATCGTTGATAAATCTGAAGGCTTCAATGAGTGCAGTATCTTGAGGGAATTTTTCTTTGAGGTCTCCTCCATCAATTCTGAGTGATCTGAGGTTGGAGAAGGTCAACTGGAAGTCACTTGTGCCTTCTTCTTTTTTGGTTTGAATGATTTTGCACTTCTTGATGAAGATGTACTTTTTAAGGGTATCTGAATAAGCTTCATCAATTTTATTTTCCAGATCAAATCTGATCTCATCGAGTTTTCCCAAGTCATTATAAGTCAGTTGATTATCAGAAAGATCTGCTAATTGCTC
>Ga0182738_1001094_pt1 | contig 34752 bp, 32 predicted proteins | sample eDN5th30CBELigMG_FD_128876 | JGI IMG/M metagenome (GOLD analysis project Ga0182738, IMG submission 128876) | Enriched Miracle-Growth compost microbial communities from Emeryville, California, USA - eDNA 5th pass 30_C BE-Lig MG (version 2)... ...
AAGGCCGCCGGCTTGATCGCCGGCTTCGGGCTTGGCGTCAACGAATGGCAGGTGATCCGCGACGCCATGCAGGAGGCCGATCTCGACATCTGCCTGCTCGCCGGCCGCTACACGCTGCTCGACGACGACGCGGCCGAGACCTTCCTGCCGCTGGCGCTGAAGCACGAGGTCGATCTCGTCATCGGCGGCGTGTTCAACTCGGGCATCCTGGCGTCCACCTCGGGCCGCAAGAAGTTCAACTATGTCGACGCCCCGGCCGAGGTTCTGGCCAAGGTGGAGAAGCTGGAGGCCGTGTGCAGCCGCTTCGACGTGCCGCTGCCCGCCGCCGCGATCCAGTATCCGCTGCGCCATCCGGCCGCGACCGTCGTCGCCATCGGCGCCAAAACGGCGGCGCAGGTGAAGGGCAATGTCGAATGGTTCGAGCGCGACATTCCCGCGGAACTCTGGACGACACTCGAGTCCGAAGGCCTCATCCCGGCGCTGCCATAGGCCGGAGCCGGCTCGGATCCCTCCGTTCCGAAGCGATACTCAAAAGAAGAACGGACCCGATCGGGTCCGTTTTTTTGTTTCGGGAAGAGCGTGTGCGCGTCAGACCCAGCCACCATCGACAATGAAACTCTGGTTGGTGCAGGCGCCGGCCTCGTCGGAGGCGAGGAACAGTACGGGCCGCGCAATGTCGTCGGCGTCGAGCTGCCGCTTCAGGCATTGCCGCTCCAGGATGCGCTTCTCGCCATCGGCGTTGAGCCAGAGCCGGCGCTGCCGTTCGGTGATGATCCAGCCGGGCAGCACGGAATTGACACGTATATTCTCTGGACCAAGCTCGCGAGCCAGCCCGCGCGTCAGGCCGATGACGGCGGATTTGGCGCTCAAATAGGCGTCATTGTCGGCGGCGCCCATCAGGTAGGAAATCGAGCTCATGTTGATGATGGCGCCGCCGCCGGCCGCCGCCATGTCCTTGTGCACGGCCTGGGCGCAGAAGAACTGGTGCTTCAGGTTCACACTGACAGCCCAGTCCCAGTATTCCGACGTCACGTCGTCGAGCTTGTGCCGATCGTCATTGGCGGCGTTGTTGACAAGGATGGTGATCGGCCCCAGCGCCTCTCGCACCCGGGCGATCGCCGCCTGGATCTCGTCGACCCGGGTGATGTCGACCTTCTCGAAATGGGCGCTGAGGCCATCCTTTGCCAGCGCGGCCACGAGCGCCCGCGAGGTATCCTCGGCGATGTCGAGGAAGGCGACGCGGCAGCCCTGTTCGGCAAAGCGGCGGACGATGGTCGCGCCGATGCCGCTGCCGCCGCCGGTGATCAGCGCGACGCGGCCTTTCAAGCTCGGATAGCTGGCGATGCCGGAAGGGCGGGCCGCGTGGTCGTCTGTCATGGCATCGTCTCGAGGGGATCAGGAGATGGGCCGGCCGCCCGAAGACGACCGGCCTATGGGAAGGCGGTCAGGCCTTGGCGGCTTCTTCGATGATCTTGTGGATGTCGTAGACCGGCTTGTAGCCGAGGATCGATTTGGCTTTCGCGATCTCGTGGCTGGCGCGGATCGCAGGACCCGGAATGCGGACCTCCACATAGGGGAAGCCGAAGGTCTTGTGCAGCGCCTCGACGGCGACCTTGTAGGAGAACGGGCTGGGGCCGCTCAGATTGAAGATCTCGCCAACCGCCGAGATGTCGCTCAGCATCAGATTGATGCCGCCGATCAGGTCGATCACGTCGCAGAAGTGGAATTCGTACGGGATACCGTCCTCGTCGAGCGCGAGAAGCAGCGTGTCTTCCGGACCGGTCTTGGCCGCATCGAGCGCCGCGACGGCATCGGGCCGGCCGAGCGCGGTGAACAGGTTGCGCATCGGCTCGACGAACAGGAAGCGACCCGACCAGCCGCTCGGCCGCCGGATTTCCTCGGAACGCGCGATCAGCGCGAAGCGGGCGATGGTGACGGGGACACCATGCGAGCGGTGGTAATAGAGCGCCAGTCGCTCGTCGATCTCCTTGGTCAGGCCATAGAAGCTGTAGGGCTGCTGGGGATGGCGCTCGTCGATCGGCGAATAGAGCGCCTTCAAGGACGGATAGACCTCGTCGCTGGACGCGATGAAGAAGCGCTGCAGCTTGACCTTCTGCGAGACGACGGCGTCGAACAGGTTGAACGTGCCGGCTATGTTCTGCTGGAACAGTTCGCGGTCGGCGCCCTGTTCCCACAGCATGGCGGCGGCGAGATGCACGATGATGTCGACGCCGGCCACCGCCTGCTCGACGGCTTCCTTGTCGGTCAGCGACCCGACAATCACCTCGACGCCGGCATCCTTCAAGCCCTCAAGGCCCGGATCGCCCGGCAACACCAGCGCGCGCACGCTGTCACCCAGCGCCTGGCGGCTCGCCACCATCTGTCGGCCCACCCGTCCGGAGGCCCCCGTGATCAACGTCTTCATGGTCTCATTCCTCTTTGAGCGGTCAAACTTCAGGGACTACGGGACGCGGATCGCCTCGCCGCTTTCGGCGGAGAAAAAGCGGAGCCGGTCCGGATTGACGGAGAAGGAGAGCCGGTCGCCGAGCCGGATCGGCGCGGCGTTCTCCGGCGACATGCGGGCGATGAAGGCGTTCTCGCCTTCCTTCACGCTCACCAGGGACTCATGGCCGAGCCCCTCGATGACGTCGGCCGAGCCGGTGACGCCATTCGCCGCGGCGCCCGGGTCCATGACGATGTCCTCGGGGCGGAAGCCGATCAGGAATTCGCCGTCCCCTACCTTGGGGCGCAGCACGGTCAGGCTTTCCAGGCGGATCGGGATGTTCACGCCCGCGCCGCGCGCGACGATCGCGCCATCCTGCGGTTCGAGCCGGCAGCGCAGCAGGTTCATGGGCGGCGTGCCGATGAACTGCGCGACGAACGTATTGGCCGGGTGCTGGTAGAGCTGCTGCGGCGTGTCGGCCTGCTGGATGCGGCCGCCATTCATGACGACGATCTTGTTGCCCATCGTCATCGCCTCGGTCTGGTCGTGCGTGACGTAGATCGTGGTGATGCCGAGCGAGCGCTGCAGGCGAGTGATCTCCGCGCGAGTCTGCACCCGCAGCTTGGCGTCGAGATTGGAAAGCGGCTCATCCATCAGGAAGAGCTTTGGCTCGCGGATGATGGCGCGGCCCAGCGCGACGCGCTGGCGCTGGCCGCCGGAAAGCTGCGATGGCTTGCGGTGGAGCAGGGGAGCGAGATCCAGCGAGCGCGCGACTTCCGTGACGCGCCGGTCGATATCGGCCCGCGACCAGTTGCGCAGGCGCAGCGCATAGGAGAGGTTCTGCGCCACGGTCATGTGCGGATAGAGCGCGTAGTTCTGAAATACCATGGCGATGTCGCGGTCGCGCGGCGAGACATGGTTGGCGGGCTTGCCGTCGATCCAGATCTCGCCGCCGGTGGCGCGTTCGAGACCGGCGATCATACGCAGCGTCGTGCTCTTGCCGCAGCCCGAGGGGCCGACGAAGACGACGAATTCGCCATCGGCGATGTCGAGATTGATGCGGTCGACAGCGAGGTGGCCGTCATATTGCTTGGAGAGTTGTTCCAGGCGGGCGGTGCTCATGAGGGTCTCCGATCAACCTTTGACGCCGCCGGCCGTCAGGCCGTGGACGAGGTATCGCTGCAGGAAAAGGAACACGATGGCGGCCGGCAGCGTGACGATGGTCGCCGCGGTCATGACCTGATCCCAGGGGGTGACGTATTCGCCGCTGAACGAGGCTAGGCCGACGGAAACCGTCCAGTTTCCCGGCTGGCGCACGAACATCTGGGCGAAGAGATATTCGTCCCAGGCGATGATGAAGCAGAACAGGAAGGTCGAGGCGAGGCCGGGCAGCGACAGCGGCAGCGTGATGCGGAAGAAGGTTCCGATCCGCGACGCGCCGTCGATCAGCGAGGCTTCCTCCAGCGCGACCGGGATGCCGTCGAAGAAGGTCTTCAGCAGCGAGGTCGCGACGGGAACCAGCAGCGCCAGGTAAGCGACCGTCAGGCCCGGCAGGCTGTTGAGCAGGCCGATCTTGCTGAACAGAACATACATCGGCATGGCGAGCAGGATGCCGGGGAACATCTGGGTCGCGAGCAGCAGGTATTCCGTGAAGCCGCGGCCCTGGAAGCGGAAGCGCGACAGGGAATAGGCCATCATCGCGCCGATGAAGGAGGCCAGGATCGCCGTGCCGAGTGCGACGCGGATGCTGTTCCAGAGCCAGGTCCCAAGCGCCGTATCCTGGAAGATCGTCACATAGGTCGAGAACACCGAGTTGGCGCTCGGCAGCATCTCCGGCGGATAGGCGAACAACTGGCCGGAGGGCCGGATCGAGGTCACGAACATCCAGTAAAACGGGAAGACCGCGATCGCGCAGAGGATCAGGATGAGGGCGGCGAGGGCCAACCGTCCCGCGATCCGCGAGAGGTTCGGCAGGAAGGCCTCGCCGTGGCGGGCGCTTGGGGCGTTACGCATCTTTACCTCTCCGCACGATGAAGGCGTAGGCCAGTGTCAGCAGCACCGCGACAAGCAGCAGCAGCGATCCCATGGCGAAGGCAGGACCGGCACGGAAGAAGCGGAACGCTTCGAAATAGACCTTCACGACCAATGTGTTGGTGGCGCCGGCCGGGCCGCCCTGGGTCATCAGGAAGATGAAGACGAAGTTGCCGAAGCTCCAGATCGTCAGCAGCAGCACGACGATGGCGAGCACATGCTTGAGGCCGGGCAGGGTGATGTCGAGGAAACGGCGCACGGGTCCGGCGCCGTCGATCTCGGACGCTTCGTAGAGTTCATCGGGGATCGACTGCAGGCCCGCGAGCAGGACGAGCGTTGCGAACGGATAGGTCTTCCAGATGTTCAGGATGATGATCGCGGGAAGCGCCAGGTTCGGATCGCTCAGCCAGTTCGGCTGGCTTGTCACGAAGGGGATCCAGCCAATGGCGTAGTTCACGACGCCGTAGTTCGGGTTGTACATCCACTGCCAGATCAGCGCCGCCACGACATGCGGCACGGCCCAGGGCAGGATGATCAGCGTGCGGACGATGCCGCGGCCGGGAAAGGCGCGGGTCAGCACCAGCGCGGTGACGAGGCCGAGGGCGATGCTGCCGATCACAGTGCCGAGCGAGAAAACGGCCGTGACATACAGCGAGTGCCATGTGTCGGGATCGGTCAGGACCGACTGGTAGTTGGCGAGCGTGAAGGCCTCTGTGAAGGCTCGGCCGATGATGCGGCTATTGGTGAAGCTGATGCGAATTCCCCAAAGCAGGGGAATGATCACCAACGCCGTTATGGCGAGGAGAAACGGAAGAACCATCACGGCAGGCAGCCAGCGATCCTGGCTGTCGGCATAATGAACGGTCCTCACGCCCGCGACGCGGGCGGATGTCTGGGTGAGGGCCATGGACCACGCTCGTCTGGAGAGGGGAAGGATCCGGGCGACGAGGCTTTCGCGCCGCCGCCCGGAAGGCGCTGCGTCAGTTCTTGACGAGGGCGACGACCTGGGCCTGGGCTTCGGCCATGGCTTCGGCGACGGGGCGGTTCTTGTAGAGGATCTCCTCGACCTTATCGGCGATGATCTTCAGGACCTCGTTGCCATAGAGCTCCAGGCCGGCCGGCATGATCGAGACGGCGTATTTGTCCGAGGCTTCCTGGAAGGTGGCGAACCACGGATTGGCTTCGAGATAGCCGTCCGGAATGCTGTTCAGGCGCGGCGACACGGCATTGGTGATGGCGACCATCTCCTTCTGCCACTTGGCGCTCTGCATGAACTCGATCAGCTTGAAGGCTTCGTCCGGATGCGGCGCATCCTTCGGGATCGCCCAGAGCTGGAACGCCGCCGCCGTGCGATGGCCAGGCCATGGCATCGGCGCCGTGCGCAGGTCCTTGACGATCTCGGGATTGCCGGCCTTGGCGAAGCCCATCATCCAGGAGCCGTCGAACAGCGTGCCGACCTTGCCCTGCCACCACATCTGCCGGTAGGTCGACTTGTCGACGTCGCGCGGCATCACGCCGGCATCGAAGAGCTCCTTGAACATGGAGATCGCCTCGATGTTGCGGGGATCGTCGACCGTCGGCTTACCGTCGATGGCGAAATGGCCGCCATTGGCGATCACCCACTGCGCCACGTCCATATAGGTCTGGATGTAGCTGCCCGGCTTGACCATCGCGGCGTAGCCGAACTGGTTCGGCGCCTTGGTGGTCTTCTTGGCGAGTTCGAGGAAGTCCTTCGGACTGTCCGGGAACTTGTCGTAGCCGGCCGCCTTCAGGATCGTCTCGTTGTAGAACGGCACGTAGTTCGCGACCATCTGGATGACGCCGTAGGTATGGCCATCCACCATCAGCGGCGATTCAAACTGCGCGGGGCTGTAGGTTTCCTTGCTGATGTCGCTCTTGGCGACGTAGCCGTCGAGCGGCAGCAGCAGGTCGTTGCGCAGGAAATCGCCGATATTCATGTTCAGCAGGTGGATGACGTCCGGCGGCGAGCCGGAGCCCATTTCCAGCAGCATCTGGTCGGCGTAGGCGCCATAGGCGACGTTGTAGCCTTCCACCTTGATGTCCGGATTTTCATCCATGAAGGCCTGCACGACCTTCTCCATCCAGACTTTGTTGCCGGGCTCTCCGAACCACCAGCTCGGCACGCGCAGCGTGATCTGCTCGGCGAAAGCGGTCATCGGCACCGATGCCAGCAGGGCGGCGGCCGCCCCGGCGAGTATCCCCTTGCGGATACCGGACAAGATTTTCATGGAACTTCCCTTTCCCTCTGATCGCAGTTCTGGAACGTCGCGTTCAATCGGGACCAGTTCTCTGGCTTCTTGCTTTTGGAGGTCGTGGCCTCGATCGATTCAGGCATGAACGGCCCGTCGTCCTGCCGGTGGGCAGGGCGGTCGTCCGTTGGCCGGGTTTGGGTCAGCGGCGGCCGAGGCCGCCGCCTGTCTTCAATGGCGGACGCGATGCAGCGACAGCAGGAACTCTGTCAGTTCGCTGAGGCTCAAGGCGCTCTTGGGCGTGTCGAGCGCGATCTCGCCGCGGTCGAGCACGATCAGCCGGTCGGCGACTTCATGCACATTGGCGAGCGTGTGCTCGATATAGATGCAGGAGCGTCCGCCGGCCTTGATCGACTGGATGAAGTCGAGCACCCGCCGCACTTCCTTGATGGCGAGCGCGACGGTCGGTTCGTCGAGGATGATCAGGTCGCTGTCGAAATGCATGGCGCGGCCGATGGCGACGCCCTGTCTCTCGCCGCCGGACAGCTTGCCCACGGTCGAGTCGACGCTGATGCCGCGCGACCGGAAGCCGATGGTCGACTTCATGATCTGCTCGGCGATCCGCTTCTCCGCCTTCACATCGATGAAGCCGAAGCGGTTGGTGATCGGCCGCCCGACGAAGAAGTTGCGCCACAGCGGCTGCTTCTCGCCGAGCGACTTGTCCTGGTAGACCGTCTCGATCCGGAAGTCCTGGGCCTGGCGGACCGAGTGGCCGCCGGCCTCGACTTCCTTGCCCTTGATGAAGAGCTGGCCGGCGGTCGGCGCCTCGACGCCCGTCATCACCTTGATGAGCGTCGATTTGCCGGCGCCGTTGTCGCCGATCAGGCCGACGATCTCGTTGCGCCCGATCGTCAGGTTTACGTTCTTGAGACTCTCAACCTTGCCGTAGTGCTTCTGGATGTTGACCATCCGCACCAGATCGGTCGCGCCGTTTTCGGCCTGCATGCTTGTCATCTCCTCAAGAGGGGCGGGGTCCGCTGCAACTCAGCGAACGCCTTCCTCGACCAGCGGCGCGATGGCCTCGACATTGTCCTTGGTGACGACGCCGCCGCCGGTGTTCAGCATCAGGCCGGCCAGGCCGTAGCGCTTCTGCAGCACCGCGGCGACCACGGGCATGAAGCCCTGCAGGTAGGGCTGCTGGTCGACGACGACGGTGACGTAACCCTTCTTCAGGCCATCGATCGATGCCGGCGAAATGTCGTAGCCGCCGGTGATGACGGAGCCCGGCGCCTTGCCGGCCGCATCCAGAACCTTGGCGAGGATGGCGGTGATGCCGCCATGGCCGGGAACCGCGATCGCCTTCACATCCGGATGGCTCTCGAGATAGGCGGCGAGAACCGGCACGGCGAGCGACGGGTCCTGCACGGCCTCGTTCGACCACTGAAGCTTGTCATAGGCCACCCCGGCCTTGTCGAATTCCTCGATCGTGCCGCGCGAGATGTCGGCATGTGCCGTCTGTTCGAACGTGCCGTAGATCACGGCCTTGTCGCCCTTCTTCAGGCCGGCGGCGACCATCTTCTCGCCCAGCACGCGGCCAGCCTCGTAGTTGTCGAGGCCGAAATAGCTGAGGTCGGTGCCCGGCAGGCGGGTATTGTTGGTGACGACGACAATGCCGGCTTCCTTGGCCTCGTTCAGGAAGCGCTTCATCGAGTCGGTGCCGGAATGGCCCATCACGACGATGGCGTCAGGCTGGGAGGCCAGCGCCTGGTTGGCCTGTTCCAGCATCTTCTGCTGGTCCCATCCAGCATACTGGTTGATGAGCTTGACCTTGAGCATGTCGGCGGCCGCCTTGGCGCCGAGTTCGCGGGCCAGGGTGGTCGGGTCGCCGGAATTGCCACCCATCTGGAAATAGATGGTCATGCCCTCGCCAGTCAGCACGGGCTCGGCGGCAAGCGCCGTGCCGGAGAGCATGCCGGTCATGCCGAGGGCGCAGGCCGCGCCGAGAAGGAAACGCCTTGTGATCATGTTGTGGTCCCTTTGTCTGTCAGGTGCTTGTTTTCTTTATTGAAACGCGTCGAGGTCGTTTTGCCTCAACGTCGCAGCCGCATCCGGATCTTCTTGAAGAGCGGAACGCGATCGGGATCCTCGAGCGCCATGTTGAGGGTGACGGAAACCAGGAAGACGACGCCGATCAGGAAGCGGGTCCAGAAGCCCTGCACGCCGCTGGCGACCAGCCCGGCCTCGATGATCGCGACGATCAGCGCGCCGACGACGGTGCCGACGATGGTGCCGGAGCCGCCGAAGATCGACGTGCCGCCGATGAACACGCTGGCCACGACGATCAGCAGATAGCCCATGCCCTGGGAGGAGAAGTAGGTGGTGGTCTCCAGCGTCAGCAGGATGCCGGCAAAGGCGGAGAGCAGGCCCATCAGCGTGAAGATCTTGAGCTTCTCGCGATCGACCCGGATCCCGACGACATGCGCGACCCGGGCATTGTCGCCGATGAACAGCACGTTCTCGCCGAAGCGGTGGCGGTTGAGGATGAACCAGAGCGCTACCGCGACGGCGAGCGCCCAGAGCGCCTGCACCGGCAGCACGCCGATCCGGCCGGCGAACACCGAGTGGATGACGGTGTCGGTCACGGACGGCACGGCGACGGTCAGGCCGTTGGAGACGATCACCACGAGGCCGCCATAGAGGAACAGCGTGGCGAGCGTGGTGATCATCGACGGGATGCCAAGCTGCGTGACGATCAACCCGTTCACGAAGCCGAGGATGACGCCGACTATCAGCGCCGCCGCGAAGGCGAGCCAGGTCAGTTCGTAATTCTTGAACAGGATGGCGAAGACATAGCTCGAGAAGGCGACGATCGAGGGGAAGGAGAGATCCATCTCTCCCGCCACCACGACGAAGGTGAGGCCGAGCGCCAGGATCATCGGCGGCGGCACGTTCGCGAGGAACGTCATGTAGATGCGGTAGCTGAGGAAGGTCTGCGGCGCCGTGACCATGAAGATCGCGATGAGCAGCGCGAAGACCGCGAGGATGGCCATGCCTTCGACGGCGAAGATACGCCGGCTCAGGGAAAGCCGCAGGCTGGCGGCAGATGGATCGTGCGAAGCTTGCATGGCCATGGTCTTTTTCCGCTTGGAGCGTTTTCGAGCGAAGTGGTTGCCGGTTCGCGTGGAGAAAATGCGACCCTCGACGACCTAGAGGACGCCGTGGCGTTCGTAGACGTCGCGCAGATATGCGCCGTTGCGGAGGTCGTCCATCGAGCTGTCCTCGCTGGCGATCTTGTCGAAGGCGATCCGCAGAACCTCGGCCTCGACCGCCTGCGGGATCACCACGACGCCATCGGCATCGCCGAACACCAGATCGCCGGTGCAGACGCGTACGCCGGCGCAGATGACGGGAACGTCGATTGCCGCGATCTGGCCGCGCCCCTTGGAATCGAGCGGCGCGATGCCGGCATGGAAGACGGGCAGCTTCAGGTCGCGGATCGTCTTGATGTCGCGCACGAAACCGTCCGTGATGCAGCCGGCTGCCTTGCGGCCGACCGCAGCGGTCGAGAGCAGGCTGCCCCAGGGCGCGATGCGGCCGGAACCGCCACAGGCGAGGATGGCCACGTCGTCCGGCTTCAGATCATCGATGAGCTTGATCTCCAGCTCATACGGGTTGACGTCCGGGTCGACATGGGCGGTTTCCATGTAGATGCCGGTGCGGGCGCGGCCGCAGAGCACCAGCGTGTCGTCGAGCGGCCGGATCCGGGACGGCATCGCCTGCGTCGTGACGCCGACGGCATCGAGCGCATCCGACAGAACGGCGGCGTAGAGCTTGTTCCAGCCTTCGGGCAGGGGGGCAGTAGACGTCATGAAAGATCCTGTAACTAGAGCGATCAGGCGGATTCGGCGGGCACGGGATGGCCGCTGCCGCCAACGAGAAAACCAAAGTCGACGCCACGGTCGGCCTGCTGGACGTTGTCGAGGAACATCCGGCCATAGCCGCGGTCGTAATGGGGAGGGGGAGGCGTCCATTCGGCCCGGCGCTGGGCGAGTTCGGCCTCGGAAACGTCGAGATGCAGGCTGCGCGCCTCGACATCCAGTTCGATGAAGTCGCCGTTTCGCACCAGGGCGAGCGGGCCACCGATCGCGGCCTCCGGCGCGACATGCAGCACGACGGTGCCGAAGGCCGTCCCACTCATGCGCGCGTCCGAGATGCGCACCATGTCGAGCACGCCGGCGGCGCGAAGCTTCTTCGGCAGCGGCATGTTGCCGATCTCCGGCATGCCGGGATAGCCGATCGGCCCCCCATGCTTCAGCACGAGGATGCTGTCGGCATCGACGTCCAGATCCGGATCATCAATGCGCTTCTTGAAGTCCGGCATGTTCTCGAAGACGACGGCGCGGCCGCGATGCTTCATCAGTTCGGGCGAGGCGGCCGACGGCTTGATGACGGCGCCGGAGGGAGCGAGGTTGCCCCGCAGCACGGCGATGCCGCCGAGCGGCTTGAACGGTTCTTCCAGCGTCCGGATGACGGTGCGGTCGAAGCACTCGGCCTCGTCCAGCCGGTCGGCGATGGTGGCGCCTTCGACGGTGATGCAGCCGCCATGCAGCAGCGGCTTCAATTCCTTCATCAGCGCCGGCAACCCGCCCGCATAGCAGAACTCTTCCATCAGGAACTGGCCGGACGGCATCAGGTCGAGAAGGCAGGGGACGACGCGGCCGAGGCGATCCCAATCGTCGAGGGTCAGCTCGAGGCCGAGCCGTCCGGCGAGCGCGATCAGATGCACGACCGCATTGGTCGAGCCGCCAATGCCGCCATTGACGACGATGGCGTTTTCCAGCGCCTCGCGCGTCACGATCTTCGACATCGGCACGTCGGTGCGGACGAGATCGACGATGTGGTGGCCGGACTTTTCGGCCAGCACCGCGCGGCGGCTGTCGACCGCCGGCCAGGTCGCATTGTAGGGGAGGGCGATGCCCATCGCTTCGGCGAGGCTTGCCATGGTCGAGGCCGTGCCCATGGTCATGCAGGAGCCGGGCGAGCGGCTCATGCTGGCTTCGGCCTCGTAGAATTCTTCCTGGCTCATCGTGCCGATCTGGACGGCTTCGGCGAAGCGGATGACGTCGGTTCCCGACCCAACCTGCTTGCCGCGCACGCGGCCATTCAGCATCGGCCCGCCGGAGACGAGGACGGTCGGAAGGTCGACGCTGGCCGCGCCCATCAGCAGCGCCGGCGTGGTCTTGTCGCAGCCGGCCAGCAGCACGACGCCGTCGATCGGATTGGCGCGGAGCGTCTCCTCGACGTCGATGCTGACCTGGTTGCGGTAGAGCATGGCGGTCGGTCGGACGAGCGTTTCGCCCAGGCTCATCACGGGGAATTCGAGCGGCAGGCCGCCGGCAACGAGGATGCCGCGCTTCACATGCTCGGCCAGCTGCCGCAGATGCGCGTTGCACGGGGTGAGTTCCGACCAGGTGTTGCAGATGCCGATCACGGGCCGGCCGTCGAACATCTCGGACGGAATGCCCTGGTTGCGCATCCAGCTACGGGCATAGAAGCCATATTTGTCGGGGCGGCCAAACCACCGCGCGCTCCGAAGCGGCTTGCGCTCGCTCATCGGACCATTCTCCTCTGCCCGAACCCTGCGGTCCGGTTTCCCTGGTTGGTTCAATTTTTGAACCATGTGGACACATTTATATGTATCGTTAAAGTGAATGCTAAGCGGCGAAGAGCCCGAGAGTCAATTTAGAAAATGCGGCAACTTTCGCTTTTCTGCAGCCACTTCCGATGGTGCCGCCGAGCGTTTAGTATGACGATAAAGGTCGCGGGGCAGCGACTCCCGCCCGGGCGGCACGGACGGGTCGACAGGCTTGAGCCCCGTGGATTCCGCCGGGCTCTAGTGCGATTCCCGTGGGACGTAGTCGCCGCTGCCGCCAACCAGGAAGTCGAAATCGACCCCGGAATCGGCCTGCATGACGTGGTCGACATAGAGCCGCTCATAGCCGCGCGCATAGGGCGACGCGAAGGGCTTGAGTTGGGCGCGACGACGCGCCAGTTCGGCGTCGTCGACTTCCAGGTGGATCGATCGGCCCGGCACATCGAGCGCGATCATGTCACCGTCTCGGACCAGGGCGAGGGGGCCGCCGGCGGCGGCTTCCGGCGCCACATGCAGCACGACGGTGCCGAAGGCGGTGCCGCTCATGCGCGCATCCGAGATGCGCACCATGTCGGTGATGCCCTCGCGCAGCAGCTTGGCCGGGATCGGCATGTTGCCGATCTCCGCCATGCCGGGATAGCCGCGCGGGCCGCAGTTCTGCAGCACCAGCATGCTGTCCTTGTCGACTGGTAGGTCGGGATCGTCGATGCGCGCCTTCAGATCGTCGGCCGAGGTGAACACGACGGCGCGGCCGCGATGGACGAGCAGTTCCGGCGTCGCGGCCGATGGCTTGATCACCGCGCCGGAGGGGGCGAGGTTGCCGCGCAGCACGGCGATGCCGGCCTTGGGCCGGAACGGCTTGTCGAGTGGCAGGATGACTCGTTCGTCATGGCGCACCGCGGCGGCATTGTTTTCCGATTGCGTTCGGCCGGTGACGGTGAGCGCGTCTCCGTTCAGCAGCGACGCGATCTCGTTCAGCACGGCCGGCACGCCACCGGCGCGGAAGAAGTCCTCCATCAGATATTCGCCCGATGGCATCAGGTTGAGCAGGCAGGGCACGTCGCCGCCGAGCCTGTCCCAGTCTTCCAGCGTGAACGGGACGCCGAGCCGCCCGGCGATCGCCAGCAGATGCACCACGGCATTGGTGGAGCCGCCGAGCGCCGCGTTGAGGACGACGGCATTCTCGAAGGCTTCGCGCGTCAGGATCCTGGAGAGGCGCAGGCCTTCACGTGTCATGGCGACGATGCGCTGGCCGGCCTCGAAGGAAATGGCGTGGCGACGCGCGTCGACGGCCGGGATGGCGCCATTGCCGGGGAGGGCGACGCCCAGCCCTTCACAGAGGCTCGCCATGGTCGAGGCGGTGCCCATGGTCATGCAGGAGCCGGTGCTGGGCGACATGGCGGTTTCCGCCGCCATGAAGTCCTGCAGCGACATGGTGCCGGCGCGCACCGCTTCCTTGAAGCGGATGACGTCGGTGCCCGAGCCGATGCGGCGTCCTTCCCAGGAGCCCGAAAGCATCGGCCCGCCGGAGACGACGATCGTCGGGACGTCGACGCTGGCCGCACCCATCAGCGCGGCCGGGGTGGTCTTGTCGCAGCCGACCAGCAGAACGACGCCATCGATCGGGTTGGCGCGGATCGAGGCCTCGACATCCATGCTGGCGAGATTGCGGAACAGCATGGCGGTCGGGCGCATCAGCGCTTCGCCGAGCGACGTCACGGGAAACTCCAGCGGGAAGCCGCCGGCGGCATAGACGCCGCGCTTCACATGCTCGGCCAGTTCCCGCAGATGGCCGTTGCAGGGGTTGAGGTCCGACCAGCTGTTGCAGATGCCGATGACCGGGCGGCCGTCGAACATCTCGGCCGTATGGCCCTGGTTGCGCAGCCAGCTTCGATAGATGAAGCCGTAGGAATCCTGCCGGCCGAACCATTCCCGGCTGCGGAAACCCTTCTTGTCCCTGCTGTCGTCTGCCATTTCGAATCCATCGGCCGCTGGAGGTCAGTTCAGGCGAGGGATGCTCGCTCAGACGGCGAGGCCGCCATGCCACCAATGCTCGAACGGGTTGGAATTCAGGATGTAGTCGATCGTCGTGTCGGCGACGCGCGGCAACGGCGTGCCCTCGACCTGGCTGTTGATGTTTTTCAGTCCTTCGACCGATTCCGCGACGCGGGCAAACGGAAAGTCCGTGCCCCAGAAGATCTTGTTGCGGTCGGTGATGGTGTATTCCTGGGCGCATACCAGGATGTTGTAGAACTGCCAGGGGCGGTAGTGCAGCGCCGATACCTCGCAATAGACGTTCGGCTGCTTGCGCGCGACGATGATGCACTCTTCGTACCAGGGGTGGCCCATATGGGCCATGATCATCTTCAGGTCCGGATAGCGCAGCGCGATCGTATCGACGTCGAGCGGGCGGCCATAGTTGACCGGCGCGTTGCGGCCATAGGTCGTGCCCATATGCATGGTAAGCGGCAGGTTGTTCTTCTGCAGATACTCGTAGACCGGCTCCAGCCGCGGATCGAGCAGCGAGACGCCATTGTAGATCGGGCCGAACTTGACGCCCTTGAGCTTCAGATCCTCCACGGCGTGGACCAGGAGATCCATGCAGTTGGGCATGCGGGGATCCACGGCGGCGAAACCGACGAACTTGTCGGGATACTTGGCAACCGCGGCAGCGGTGACCTCGTCATTGCCGTCGACGCCGATCGAATCCTTGTAGCGCAACGAGAAGATGATGGCCTTGTCGACATCGGCCATTTCGCGGGCCAGCGTATCCGCATCCGCCTTGGGGGCGAGGCCTGCCGCGCGGGCCAGGCCTGCCTGCTGGCCATAGAGCGGAGTAACCTGGTCATCGTTGTAGATATTGACGTGGCAGTCCACCAGCATGATCGGCCCCTCGTTTTTCCAGGATCTGCGTCTGTATTGTTTAACGTTAAATTACACCCCACTTGACCCTGTCAAGAGGCGGATCGTGAAATGGGGGATTGCTTCCGGCGGCAAAAGCCGCTGAATGATCCGTTAATTCGAAAGTTGAAGCGTTGAATCGCGGGCCGGGCTGGACAAACGAAGCCCAAGGGCCAAAAGAGGATGAACGAGTTCCATGTCGGACAATGATTCCGGCCGCGCCCCGCGAAAGCGTGTCACGATAAAGGATGTCGCCAAGGCGGCCGACGTTTCGCCGATGACCGTTTCCAACGTGGTCAACGGCAAGCATCAATTCGTCAGCGAGCGGACCCGCAAGGCCGTCGAGCGCGAGATCGCCCGCCTCAACTACCGCGTCCAGCACAGCGCCCGGAGCCTTCGCGTTTCGCGCCGCCGCTCTGTCGGCATGATCTTCGTCGATGAGTCGCCGTCCTTCCTGGTCGATCATTTCAACGCCCATGTCGTTGCCGGCCTCTGCAACGTGCTGAGCACCGCCGACCACACCGTTACCGTCCAGGGCATCCGCGCCGGCCAGTTCAACCAGTCGTCGATCATCCGCAATTTTGCGGTCGACGGCTTTTGCGTCGTGCTGTCCGGCCCGCCGGACGAGCGCAATGCTATCCTGAACAGCCTGATCAACCTGGATCAGCCTCTGGTCCTGATGCAGGAGCCAATCGCCTCGCCCAATCAGGAAACCTGCATTGTCCGCCAGGATGATGCCGGCGGCGGCAGGCTGCTTGCCGATCACCTGGCCGCCCGTCGCGTCGGGACCGTGCTGGTGGTTGTGCCGAGCCAGAACTGGCCGGCGATCGATCAGCGCGTTGCTGGCTTGCGCGAGGGGTTCCTGGCGGCGGGGGGCGATGTCCGCATCGATGTGGTGCACGCGGAAACCGAGGAGTTCGACAGCGCCCGGGCCGCCGTCATCGGCTATCTCGACCGCCACCCCCTGCCGGACGCGATCGTCGGCGGCAATGATCGCTTCGCCATCGCGGCAATGTCGATCCTGCTCGATCGGGGCATCGCCGTGCCGGAGCGGGTGAAGATAACCGGCTTCAACGGCTTCGAGCAGCGCCGCTACGCCAGGCCGCTCGTGACGACGGTCATTTCCTCGGCATATGAGCTCGGCGAGCGGGCAGGGCAGATGCTGCTGACCCGTTTCGAGGAGGGACGTTTCCCGACCCGTGAACTGGTGCTGCCCGTCTATTTCGAGCTGGGTGAAACGACCTGAGATCGCGGCGGCCGTCCGGAATGCCGTGGAAGGTTGGCTTGAGGGGGCAAGTCAGCGTATGAGGCCTTGTTGAGTTCCACCGGGCGTGTTCCGCCGGGTGGAACCGGATGAGGGAAGCGACGCCGCGATGGACATCAATCCGAACAAGGTCAGCCGACAGGGGCTTCCATCCCAGGTCGCCGCCTTTGTGCGCTTCGAGATCCTGCGCGGAACCCTGAAGCCCGGAGACCGGCTGCCGACCGAGCAGGAATTCTCGGCCCAGCATGGCGTCAGCCGCGCCGTGATCCGCGAGGCGATCGCCAAGCTCCGGCATGAGGGGCTGGTCGTCTCGCGCCAGGGCATCGGCGCCTTCGTGGCCTCGCCCGAGGCAGCCAATTCCCTCACGCTGGAGCCAAACAGCCTCGCGGTTCCGGAAGACTATCGTCACCTCTACGAGTTGCGGCTGATGCTGGAGACCGGCGCGGCCGAACTGGCCGCGATCCAGCGCACGGACGAAGATCTCGCGGAAATGGCCCGCTGCATCGACAATTTGGCCGAGGTCAAGGACCTGCACAGCGCCTATGTCGAGACGGACATCGCCTTCCACCGCGCCGTGGCCGGCGCGACGAAGAACCCGTTCGTCTCGTTGTTCATCGCCTTTGTCGACGTGAAGCTGAAGGAGAGCATTCTCATGGCGCTGCGCTCGCTCGACTTCACCAGGACGCAGGCGATCGCGCACGGTGAGCACCAGCGGATTTTCGAGGCGATCCAGGCGCGCGATCCCGCCGCCGCGGCCGCCGCGATGCGCTCGCACCTGACCAACTCGTCTCGCCGGCTGGGCCTGTAGAGCCAGCCTTGAAACGCCAATCGCCCCACCGGTTTCCCGGCAGGGCGATGGGGATCGTGGGGTGAACGAGCGAGGCTTAGGCGACGTCGGCCATCGTTCGGGTCTCGCCCGATTTCAGCATCGCTTCGACCACCTGCACCGAGCGCAGGCCGACCTGGGCGTTGCCGCAGTTTTCGGTCGGGATGCCGAGGCAGATGTCGACGAAGGCCTCCACCGGCGTGATGCAGGTATAGGCGCCCGCGCCGGGCTCGATCGCCATCGCCTCGTCCTGGCCGTCGAGACGGCGCAGCCAGAGCCGCTCGCGCTCGACGTCGAGCAGCAGCATGCCCTCCGTACCAAACAGGCGGATGTCGACCTGGAACGGCGATCCGGGCGGCACCGAGGCGGAGCCCGACAGCGAACCGGTGGCGCCGCCGGCAAAGGTCATGGCAAGCGCATTGTGGATGTCGGTGTCGATCGCCGACTTGCCGAGCAGCGCGAACACGCTCTCCGGCTCTAGATCCGTCACATAGAACAGGCCGCCCAGCATGTGGACCAATTGGCCCCAGCCATAACCGCCAGTGCCGGGATGGGCCCAGGTGGCGCGTTCGGGCCGGAACATCTCGTTCTCGGTGCCCTGCAGCTCGCCGCCCGAGACGAGGTCCTCGATCGGCGTCGCCATTTGTGCCGAGACATGGCGGATGCGGCCGATGCGGCCCGAGGCGACCAGTTCGTGCGCCTTCTTGAAATAGGGCTGGAAGCTCCAGCCATAGGGCACGAGGATCTCGCGGCCGGCGGCCTCGGCGGCCGCGATCAGCTTGCGCGCGTCGTCGGAATTGGTCGCCATTGGCTTCTCGACCATGACGTGGCTGCCCTTGGCCAGCGCCGCCATGGCCTGTTCGGCGTGCAGATGGTGCGGCGACGCGATGATGACGCCGTCCATCTCGACATTGGCGAGCAGTTCCTCATAGGTCTCGTAGGCGTGCGCAAAACCGAACGCCTCCTTGACCTTGGCCAGTTCCGCGGCGCCGGGCCGCGCGACGCCGACCAGCTCGACGCCCGGATGGCGCTTCAGGATCGGCAGGTGGTTGGCGACGGCCCAGGAGCCGGCGCCGATGATGCCGATGCGCGCCTTGCGCCCGGCCTGGGCTGTCTCAGCCATGTGTGCTCCTTCCGGTCGGACTAGCGGCGCTTGGCGCCGGGGACGAAGGGCTCGCGGTCGAGCCACTTGCGGTACATGTCCGGCACGGCGCATTCCGGGTCGTTGAAATAGGCCTTGTAGTCGACGCCGCCGACGAGCGCGATGTTGCCCCAGGGATCGAGCGCGCCGGAGCGGACGATGACCTTGGCCTTCTGCGCCAGCGGACCGACGGTATCCTCATAGGTGACGGGCTCGAAGTCGCGCTCGTCGAACCAGGTGGTGAGCGAGCGATAGAGCGGCTTGTTGTGCTCGGCGACCTGGGACGCGAACATCACCTTCTCGACGATCAGTTCCGGTGCGATCACCGAATAGAGCTGGTCGAGCGTCGGGAGGTCGGCGCTGATGGCGAGGTCGATGCGCCAGGCGTCGCTGGGGATCGGGAAGCCCGCATCGACGATCATCATGATGTCGCCATGGCCCATCGTGGCAATGGCTTCGGCGAGTTCGGCGTTGAGAATACCGGAGCGCTTCATGGGTTTCTTCCTCTGTTAAGCCGCGCTGATCGCACGGTCGAGTTCGGCATGGGTAACGTCCCGCACGATCTCGTCGACGATCTTGCCGCCGCGAAAAAGCAGGATGCGGTCGGACAGGCGCGCGAGTTCCAGCGAGTCCGACGAGGTGAAGACGACGGCGGCGCCGGAATCGGCGATGCCGCGCAGGATATGATAGATCTCCGACTTGGCGCCGATATCGACGCCGCGCGTCGGGTCATCGAGCATCAGCACCTTCGGATTCATCACCAGCCAGCGGGCGATCAGCGTCTTTTGCTGATTGCCGCCCGAGAGCGAGGTGATGCGGTTCAGGATCGACGACGTTCGGACCGAGAGGCGCTTGATGGCGGCCAGCGCCTTGCCCCGGCGCGTCGCCCCGTCGCTCGCGTGCATGGCTTCATCGGTCGCCTCGGCGTTCCGCAAGACGCTCATCAGCGGCAGGATGCCTTCGCGCAGCCGGTCGGCCGGCAGATAGGCGATACCGCTGCGGATGGCGGCGCGGGGCGTGGAGCGACCGATCGGGCGCCCCGAAATCGAGATCGTGCCCGAGGTGGCGTGGTCCATGCCGAAGATATGGCGCAGCAGCGAGGAGGGGCCGGAATCCGGCAGGCCGGCCAGGGCGACGATCTCGCCGGCGCGCACCTTCAGCGAGGCACCAGCCAGTTCGCGGCCATGCACGTCGGCGACGTCGAGCAGAACTTCCTTGGTCGGACGCGGCTTGACCTGGACCGGAAAGATCTCGGCCGGCTGGCGGCCCAGCATCGCGTCGACCACTTTCTCATGGTCGAACTCGGCAACCGGGCGGGTGGTGATCAGCGTGCCGTCGCGAATGACCGAAATGCGGTCGGCGATCGAGAAGATCTCGCCGAGCTTGTGCGAGACATAGATCACGGTGACGCCGACCGAGCGCAGGTGGCGGATGCGCTCCAGCAGGCGGGCGGCTTCGGCCGCGTTCAGCGCCGAGGTCGGCTCGTCGAAGATGATGACCTTCGCGTCCCAGGTCAGCACCTTGGCGACGGCAACCAGCTGCTTGTCGGACGAGGAAATGTCGCCGACTCGCATCGAGGGAAGGATTTTCTGTTCCTGGAGTTCGTCGAGCGCCTTGCGCGCCCGCGCCGCCATCTTGTCCTTGGACGGCTTGACGAAGCCGCTGTCGTCGATGCCGAGCGCGATATTCTCGGCCACTGTCAGATTGTCGAACAGGTCGAGTTCCTGGTGCACGACGCCAATGCCGCAGGAGAGCGCATCGCGCGGCGTCTTCATCTTCAGTTCGGTGCCGAGGGGGCCGATGATGGCCCCCTCGCTTGGCTGGTAGACGCCGGCGATCAGCTTGATCAGCGTCGACTTGCCCGCGCCGTTCTCTCCGACGAGTGCATGAACCTCGCCCTGCTTGAACTCAATGCTGACATTGCGCAGCGCCCAGAAGCTCCCGAAGGATTTTCCCAGGTCGCGAAGCTGAAGCATCGAAGTCATCGGCGAATACTCTCGTTCTGGATCAATTGGCAGGGCAGAAAGGCAGCGGGCCTTACTCGGCCTGGTGCTTTTCGACGTTGGACTTGTCGATGACTTCGACGCCGGTGTCGGTGTGGCTCGGAGGCATCTTGCCTTCGGCGTAGATCTGGTTGAGCACGAGCACGGCGTCGTGGCCCTGGCGCTGCGGGTTCTGCGTGATGGTCGAGGTCAGCGCGCCCGAGATGATCAGTTCACGCGTCTGCGGCAGCAGGTCGGAACCGACGACCGGGATCTTGCCGGCCATGCCGTTGCGCTCGAGATACTGGCCGATCGCGGGGAACGAGCAGCAATCGAGCGAGATGATGCCGGTGATATCCGGATTGGCCAGAACAGCGTTCTCGATCGCGGCGTAGATCTGCTGCGGCTCGTTGGTGGTGTTCACCAGGCTGGCGATGGTGATGCCGGGGTGCTTGGCGAGCGCCTGGCGGGCGCCGTTCTCGCGATCCTTCGACCACTGGGCAGCGGCATCGACCGTGAAGATCAGGATCTTGCCCTTTTCGCCCATCTCCTTGACCAGCGTCTCGCCCATGACGACGCCGGAATAGACGAGGTCCTGGCCGACGAAGGTCAGGCGCTGCGAAGCCGGATTGTCGGTGTTGAAGGTGACGACCGGGATGCCGGCGGCGAGCGCCTTGTTGATCACCGGCGCGAGCGCGTCGGTCGAGGAGGACGAGACGGCGAGGCCGTCGACGCCCTTGGTGATCCAGTTCTCGAGCTCGGCAACCTGCTTCTCGGCGCCGCCGCCAACCGGACCGGTGAACAGCGCGTTGACGTTGAACTCCTTGCCGGCAGCCTCGACACCGTTGCGCATCGGCACGGCGACCGAGAGCGCGGGGTCATGATAGGAAACGACGAAGGTCGGCTGTTCCTTGGCGGCCGCGCGGGCCTTGATCGCCTGCGACAGCGTGAAGTCGGCGGCCGCGGCCGGCACGAGCAGCGCGAGGGTCGCGAGGCCCGCAAAGAGTGTTGCGCGTAGCATGGTGGTATCCTCCCAGATGAAGTTCGTTCAGTTGATGGGTCGAATGGCTATTTCTTCGACGTCAGTCCGCCGATCAGCGCCGCGGTCAGCACAACCGCTCCGATCAGCGTGGTTTGCCAGAAGGGCGTCACACCCAGCAGGATAAGGCCGTTGCGCACGACGCCGATCAGCAGCACACCGAGCAGGGTTCCGGGGATGGAACCCTCGCCGCCTCCAAGCCGCGTGCCACCGATGATGACCGCGGCGATGACATCCAGCTCCAGGCCGATGCCCGTGACGGGCTGGACGTTTTCGAGAAATCCGAAATTGATGATGCCGGCGAAGGATGCGAGCAGGCCGGCGATCGCGAAGGCGATGATCTTGGTGCGCGAAACCGGCACGCCGACGATGCGGGCGGCGCGGTCATTGCCACCGACGGCGAAGATGTGGAAGCCGAAGGTCGTCTTGTGCAGCAGGAAGAAGCCGAGCACGGCGACGACGATCAGGACCAGCACCTGGTTCGACAGGTTGCCAAACAGGCTTCCCTGAGCCAGCCCGGTGAGGATCGGGGCGGCGCCCTGGCCGTGCGGCAGGGAAACCGGCATGCCGTTGCTCATCACCAGCGTGGCGCCGCGGATCAGATAGAGCGTGCCAAGCGTGGTGATGAAGGAGGGGATGCGGCCCGCGACCGTGATGGCGCCGTTCATCGCGCCGATCGCGAGACCCAGCGTCAGCGTGATCAGGATCGCGGCGACTTCCGGCACGCCACTGACGATCAGCAGGCCGCCGACCATGCCGGCGAAGCCATAGAGCGAGCCGACCGAGAGATCGACCTCGGAGATGATCAGGACATAGGTGGCGCCGATCGCCAGCACGCCGAGCAGTGAGATCTGGCGCAGCAGGTTGAGAATATTCTGGCCCGTCAGGAACACGGGACTCGCGATGGCGAAGACGATGCAGAGCGCCAGCAATGCCCCGAAGACACCCGCCTCCCGGGTCAGCAGCAGCCCTCGCGCCGATTGTAGCAGTCCACCCTGCGCGGGGTTGCCCGTTGCGACGTTCGTCATCATCCTATCTCCCTCGCATCGTCGCAACTCAGCGTGCGGACGATTCCGTATCCGTTGGTCCACGAGGCGGCGCGCGACGAGGCGGTCCGGCTCGCAGGGTGTTGATTTCTTGGAATGCAGTGGCCCATGGCCGTTTCGGGCAGGGCGTGCGGACGGGCCGGCGGCGCGAGGCCGCCGACCGGCCGACTACTTCAGTTCGCCGGCGAAAACGGTCAGCTTGATGTCCGGCAGGATGGTCGCAAGATTGTCCTTGCTGACGGTCAGGATCGGAAGCACGACTTCCTTCTCCGTCTTGCCGCCTTCCAGCTTGGCGATGACGCTTTCACCTGCCGTCCTGCCCATCAGGTAGGGCTGCTGCATGCCGCTGGCGACGATCGAGCCGTCTTCGATCATGGGCAGGAATTCCGGCACGCCGTCAAAGGCGCCGATCAGGGTTTCGCCGCCGCGACGCATGGCGTCGACGGCGCGCTTGGCGCCCAGTGTCGGCGAGTCGGTCTGGACGAAGATGCCACGCATGTCGGGGTGCGCCGTCAGCATGTCCTGAACGAAGCGATAGGTTTCGTCGGCCGTGTAGGTCTGCATCTCGTTGCGGGCCACGATCTTGTGGCCGGCTTCTTCCATCGCCTTGACGAAGCCGTTGGTCCGCTTGACGCCGTTCTGGCGGGCCTGGGAGATGGTGACCATGCCGACTTCGGCATTCTTCCAGCCCTTGGCGTCAAAAGCCTTGACCAGTGCCTTGCCGACATCATAGGCGCCCGCTTCGTCATTCGACGTGACGAAGGTGACGTATTCGCCCGAAGTCGTGCCGATGCCGGCGAAGCTCACCGGGATGTTCGCCTTCTGGGCGAGGCCGAGAACCGCCGGGGCGGTCGAGGAGTCGGTCGGCGACAGGACGATGCCGGTTGCACCCTTGACGATCGCGTCCTGCGTATTCTGCAACTGGGTCTGGGTGTTGTTGCGGGAATCGAGCGCGACGAAATCGTAGCCGTGCTCTTTCGCCGCCGCCTCGACGCCCTTCGACACATAGCGCCAGAACGGCGCGTCGAGGCCGGCCGAAAGATAGACGATCTGCTTGCCTGCGGCCTGTGCCGACGGCATCGCGACAGAAGCCAGCAGGCCGAACGCGCCTGCCAGAGCGATGAACTGACGCTTGGTATAGGTCATGGTATCCTCCCTCATCGACGGCGGCATTCGCCGCCCTTCCTCGCGCGCCTAGGGCGCGCCGATAACGCCTTCCGAGATCAGACGGTCGATCTCCTCAGCCTCGAAACCCGCGGCACCCAGAACCTCGCGACTATGCTCGCCGACCAGCGGCGCGCCTCTCTCCACCGTCGACGGGGTCTTGCTGAAGCGGATGGGAAAACCGGGGGTCTTCAGATGGCCCTCGGAGTGATGTTCGTATTCGACGAAGCTGCCATTGAACTTCACCTGCGGATCCTCGACCGTCTTGGCGAAGTCGTTGACTGGGCCGGCCCAGAGGCCAAGCGCCAGCATCGCCTCGATCAGGTCGACCTGCTTCCACTTCGCGCTGTGCTTGGCCACCAGCTGGTGGATCAGGTCGCGCTGCTCGAACGGATCGACGTCGTCATTCATCGCCAGGAAGGCGGGCTCGTCGAACAGTTCGCCGAGCTTGGCGAGTTGCGGGAAGGCGAGGGCGACATAGCCGTCCTGGGTCGCGAACACGCCATAGGGCGCGCGGATATAGACGTGGCCGTGCGGCTCCTGCGTGCGCTTCTGCGGCTTGCCATCGATGGTGAAGACGGAAAGCTCCTGCATCTGGAAGGAGATGGCCGCGTCGAGCATGTTGACCTCGACCAACTGGCCTTCGCCGGTGCGCTCGCGGTGCAGCAGCGCTGCCAGCGCGCCTTCGAAGGCGGCATAGGCGGTGGTGGCGTCGACGACATACTGGCCGATCGGCTGGGGCGGTCCATCCGCCTGGCCGGTCGAATACATCGCGCCGGAGAGCGCCTGCAGCAGCAGGTCCTGGCCGGGACGGGCAGAATAGGGGCCTTCGGCGCCATAGCCGGAGATCGAGACATAGATCAGGCGCGGATTGATCGCCTTCAGCGTGTCGTAGTCGACGCCGAGCTTCTTCGCCACATGCGGGCGATAGTTCTGCATGAAGACGTCGGCGTCCTTGACCAGCTTGTGCAGGGCGGCCTGGCCTTCCGGAGCCTTCAGATTGATCGCCAAGCTGCGCTTGTTGCGGTTCAGCGACAGGAACGAGGCGTTGATCTTGCGGTTTCCGCCGCCAGCCGGCATGCGCCGCTGCCACTCGCCCTCGACCGGCTCGATCTTGATCACGTCAGCGCCGATGTCGCCCATGCGCTGGGCCGCGAACGGACCCGACATCGCAACCGTGCAGTCCAGCACGCGGTAGCCCGAAAGGATCTGGGCCTTGTTCCGCTTTTCCTGGCTCATTGCCTCTCCCGCTCGAATTTTTTCGCCAATTGAAATATGGCGGCTGTGTTGATCGTTGTGATAGCGCTAACAAGTCGATATATTTGTTAGCGCCAACATGGGAGGCTGTCAATGCGTCGGAGACGATTTGGAAATGCTCCAGCCGGGTCGGGTGTCGTCACGATGTCGGACGTTGCCAGCCGGGCCGGAGTCTCGGCCCAGACCGTTTCCCGCGTCATCGGCCGGCCGGAGATGGTGACGGAGGAAACCCGCAAGCGCGTGCACGACGCGATTCGCGAGCTGAACTACATTCCCAACGAGGCGGCGCGGAACCTGGCCTCCAACAGCAGCCGCGTCGTGGCCGTCATCATCCCGACTCTGTCGAGTTCGGCCTTCTCGGCCCAGGTCAAGGCGACGATCGACACGCTGGAGATGCGCGGCATCTCGGTGGTCATCGGCAATAGCGAGTATTCGGCCGTGCGCGAGGAGCAGATCATCCAGACTCTGCTGGAACGGCGGCCGATGGGCTTCATCCTGACCGGCCTGCATCACACGCCGCGCGCCATGGACCTGCTGCGCCAGAGCGGTGTGCCGGTGGTCGAGACCTGGGATACCGACACCGCGCCGCTCGATTGCGCTGCCGGCTTCTCCAACATCGCGGCCGGCCATGACGTCGGCTCGCTACTGGCGGCCCGCGGCTCGCGTCGCATCGCCTTTGTCGGCGGCGCCGCGCACCAGGATTCGCGCGCGAACGGCCGTTTCATCGGCCTCTCGAAAGCGCTGGAGGAGGCGGACCTGCCGCCGCCGCTCCGGATCGAACTGGTGCTGCCGATGAGCACGCAGGACGGCATCAGCGGCCTCGACCAGGTGCTGCAGAAGGCGCCGATGACGGATGCGATCTTCTTCTCGGCCGACAGCCTGGCGCTCGCGGCGCTGCTCGAATGCAACCGGCGCGGCCTGCGGGTACCGGAGCAACTGGCGATCTGCGGCTTCGGCGATTTCGACCTCGCCTCGCTGGTGACGCCGGCGCTCACCACGGTGAAGATCCAGCCCGACGTGATGGGGCGCACCTCGGCGGAACTGCTTCTGGCGCGGCTTGATGGCGACGACAAACCCGCCAGCGTGGTGCTTCAACACCAGCTGATCCGTCGCGGCAGCGCCTGACGCCGCCGCGACCTTTTCATTTATCTCCAAGGAATAGCGGCGAACCGCTATTCCTTGGACATGCGCTAGATCCGGTACCAGCCTTCGGCCGTGGTGCGGAAAAGCTGGCGCTGCTCGTCGGCCGAATAGCCGGATACGATCTCGCGATAGGCGTTGACCACCGTCGGGTAATCGCTGAACAGGCCGTCCAGCGGCCAGTTGGTGCCGAACATGCAGCGCGACGGGCCGAAGGCCTCGATGCAGACCTCGATCCAGGGCCGGATCGTCTCCACGGTCCACTCATGGTCGACCATGGCGAGGCCGGACAGCTTGCAGGCGACGTTGGGCGCCTTGGCGAGATGCTGGATGCCTTTGCGCCACTCGTTGAAATAGGGAACCGTGCGCTGCTTCGGAAATCCGCAATGGCCGAGGATGATGGTCGAGCGCGGAAAATCGCGGGCGAGATCAAACGCCTTGCCCATCTGCGGCCAGCCGGCATCCATGTCGTAGATCAGGTCGCGCTTCTGCAATTCGTTGAAGCCGCGACGGAAAGCCGGGTCATCGAGGAAATCGAGGCCGATGAAGGAGAGCATGCGCACGCCGCGGAAATTGGCGTATTGCCGGTGGCGGTCCAGTTCCGAGGCCGCATTGTCGGCGGCGAGATCGACCCGCGCGATGATGCCGTTCGGCATGCCATGCTCGTCGGCGACCTTCTGCAGCCACTCGGTCTCGCGGACCGTGTCGACCTCGCCATCGGCGGTTTCGATATGCACGGACTTGATCAGGTTGACCGGCGCGCCTTCGCGCTGCAGGTCGGTGACCAGATAGTCCTTCATGATGGCGGAATAGTCGCCCGAGGGGTGGCCGACGAAGGGCTTGTCGGTCAGCCAGCCGTAGCGGATCCCGCTCTTCAGGTCCCACAAATGGTGGTGGGCGTCGACGAATTCGAATGGCTCGTTGGTCATTGTTTCCTCCCGTCAGTGTCAGGCCGGCCGCGCCAGGACCATGGTGGTAAACGCGCCCAGTTGCACGACCTCGTCATTCTGATTGTAGACGGCGATATCGCGCACGATGACGCCGCGATCGCCCTTGCTGGTCCGGCGCGTGCTGCCGACGGTCAGCTTCAGGCGGATCGTGTCGCCGAAGAATACCGGCTTCTTGAACTGCCAGTTGACGCCAAGCAAGGCCACGGCGGTGCCATCGAGGCCGCCATCCCGGTCGGCGAGGCCGGCCGAGACGATCAGCGCCAGCAATCCATGCGCGATCGGCTTGCCGAACGGTCCCTTGGACGCGAACTGGTAGTCGGTATGGGCGGGGTTGTAGTCGCCCGAGAGTCCGGCAAAGGCCATGACGTCGGATTCGGTGATGGTCCGGCCGGGCGACCAGAGCTCATCCCCCTCGTGAAAATCTTCGAAATAGCGGGCCATTGTCGTCCTCTAACAGCGCTTCTTGTTAGCCTCTTGTTAACCGGCGAGGCCATTTTCGCCGATTGGGGCCGATGTCAGGTTAGCGCTATCATTAACGCACTACAAGCGGCGACCGCCGGGCACCGCGCGGGCCTTTATGGCCTCGTGAACACGCCGGGCGAGGCTCCCCCTGCGGCATCCGGGTGACGCTGCGCCTTTCGGCCTGTTCCTTGATCTGGCGCAAGGTCGCCCATCGACCGGCGTGACAGGACTGGCTGGGCTGGAGCAATGGATGGAGTGACGATGTCTATCGGGACATTGATGGTTCATATCGATGATACGAGGTCGGCTGCCGCAAGGGTGGACGCTGCCTGCAATCTTGCCGAGCGTTTCGATGCGACGCTGATCGGCATCGCGGCCTGCGCCTCCGAGGCGTCGTTGCTCGACCCGCTCACGGTCGGCGCCATGGTCGGTGAATACTCGCTGTTGCAGCGCGACACGGCGGAGACGGGGCTGAGGAGCGCCGAGAGGCTGTTCCGCAATGCTGCCGATCGCAGCGCCGCGCGGATGGAATGGTGTTCGGCCATGACCTATCCGGCCGGCTTCATCGCCGAGCAGTCGCGTCGGGCCGATCTCATCGTGCTGGGGCGGCGCGGGGCGAGCGCGCCCAATAATTCGGTCGAGCCGGGCGATGTGCTCATTCGCGCCGGGCGGCCTATCCTGCTGCTCCCGCCGGATACGCAGGCTCCGACTGGCAAGAACATCGTCGTCGCCTGGAAAGACACACGGGAATCGCGCCGCAGCGTCACCGACGCGCTGCCCTTCCTGCGGCGGGCGAGCCGTGTCTCGATCCTGACCATGCCGTCGCCGGAAAGCGAGTCGCGATGGCGGCGGGGCGCGGAGGACGTCGTCGCCTTCCTGGGGCGGCACGGCATCGCCGCTACCTCTGTTGCGCTCGGGGAGAGCTCGGAGCCTTCCGCCACCCGGAGCTGCAACTTTGCCGGGGAGCAGGACGCCGATCTCGTCGTCATGGGCGGCTATGGCCGGGCCCGCGCGCGGGAATGGGTATTTGGCGGAACGACGCGCGGCATGCTGGAAACCGCCACCGTGGCCTGCCTGATGAGCCACTGAGCTCCAGCCGGGCGCAATCCGGCAAGGAAGGCCTACAGGCCCAACCGATAGAAGGCGCTGGCGTTGTCGCGATAGATTTTTCGCGTGTCGGCTTCCGAAAGGCCGAGATCGGCAAAGGCTCGGTCCAGCACCTCGACCCAGCGGGGCAGGGTGGTGGCCTGCAGGCAGACGGGATAGTCGCCGGCATAGATCACCCGGTCGAGGCCGAAGGTCTCGATCGTCGCCGCGATGAAGGGACGGAGATCCGCCTCGGTCCAGCTTCGGTGGTCGGCTTCGACCGGCAGGTCGGAGAGCTTGATCCAGAGATTGGGGTGGCGTGCCAGTTCGGCGATGTCGGCGCGGTACTGTTCGATCGCGCCGGCCCGGATGCCGGGCTTGCCGCAGTGATCGAGGATCAGCGGCACATCCGGGACATGCCTCACGAAGTCGCGGACGATGTCCATCTGGGTGTAGTTGACGTTGATCTCGAAATGCATGCCGAACCGGTCGAGCAAATTCACGCCGGTGATGAAGTCCGGGCTCAAGGTCAGCGCACGGGGATCGGCGTCGAACTCGACGATCCGGCGGATGCCCTTCACCATCGGATGCGTCTCGGCCATCTCGGCCAGGATCGGCTCTACCCCCGCGCCGCGTTCGAGCGGCGCCATCGGCACGATCGCCGTCAGGCGCGGATCGCGTCTTGCCTCGTCCTCGACGAAGCGGACTTCCTCCAGATATTGCCCGCGCTCGGCGTCGAAATCGGCGAAGCATTCGAGGAACACCATCGCCTCGACCGCGACCGATCCCAGATCGCGGGCGTAGTCCTCGACGTGATAGGGCCGGTCGAATAGCGGGTTGCCCTGGATCCAGGCGTAGTCGAGGCGGGCCGGATCCCAGAGATGCAGATGGGTGTCGACGATCGGAAAGGCGGGCATCGGCGGCTCTCTTTTTCGGGTTGCCTCAGGGCGTCGGCGCATCGGCTCGCAGCAGGCCCTCATGCTTCAACTCGGCCCAGAGCGCGTCGGGGATTTCGTGCTGCATCGAGGCGATGTTGCGGGTGACGTGATCCGGGCGGAAGCCGCCGGGGATCACCGAGGCGACGAGGGGGTGATGCAGCGGAAACTGCAGCGCGGCGGCGGCGAGCGGCACGCTGTGGCGGGCGCAGACGGCCTCGATTCCGCGCACATGCGCGGCCTCGGCCGGCGTCGGGGCGTGATAATTGTAGGTCGCGCCCGGGACGACGCCGGTCGCCAGGATGCCGGAGGCGAAGACGCCGCCGATGACGATGCCGACGCCGCGCTCTTCGCAGAGCGGGAATTCGTGGTCGAGCACCGGCTGCTCGGCGAGCGTATAGGGCAGCGCGACCAGGAAGAAGTCGAGGTCGAGCAATTCCAGGAAGCGCGGAATCGTGCCGAGCCGGTTGACGCCGGCGCCGATGGCGCCGATGCGGCCGGCCGCCTTCAACTCCTGCAAGGCCCGCATGCCGCCGGTCGCAAGCTGCGCCAGATGGGCGGATACCAGCGCCTCGGAACCGAGATTGGCGAGGTCGAGATCGTGGATCAGCAGCGCATCGACGCGGTTGAGCCCGAGCCGCTGCAGGCTGTCCTCATAAGCGCGCAGGACGCCGTCATAGCTGTAGTCGTGGCGGTGCTCGAAATGCAGCCCGTTCGGCCAGTCGCGCTTACTGGCAGCGAAAGCGTCGGGGTCGGCGGGTGCGGTGAAGACACGGCCGACCTTGGTGGTAAGCCAGAATTCCCCACGCGCCTGCCGGCGCAGGAAGCGGCCGATGCGGTGCTCGGAGAGCCCCCGTCCGTACCAGGGCGAGGTATCGAAATAGCGCAAGCCCTCGTCCCAGCCGGCCTGCAGCGTCGCCTCGGCCTCGTCGTCGCTGACGATGGTGAAGAGGTTGCCGAACGGCGCGCCGCCGAAGCCGAGTTGCGGCAGGCGGAGGGGAGTGCGCCCGAGCGTGCGCCGTGCAAACGGATCCATGATCAGGCCGCGAGCCGGCCGAAGGGCATGGCGGTCGGCACGATCTGTGCGATCAACTCCTCGATTTCGCGCGCCGTGATCGGGTCGATGGTCGTCGTCGGGCTACGGACGAAGGCGGTGCGGATGACGCCGCGGCGGACCAGGATCTGCTTGTGGATGAAATAGAAGATGTCGCCGCCCTGTATGGCGAGGCGGTTGATCGCCATGATCGTCGCGTCGAAGTGCTGGCGTGCCCTGGCCTCGTCGCCCTGGCGGAACGCGTCCCAGACGGCGACGAAGTCCGCCGGCTGGCTGCAGAACGGCATGGTTCCCAAGGCCCCGCGCCGCAGTTCCTCGATGAAATAGCTGCCGCCGGCGCCGCCGAAGATGGTCAGGTGGTCGCCGGCCTGCTGCGACATGGCGGCGACCTTGCTGGTGACCGGCAGGGTCTCGACCTTGATGTAGCGCACGTTCGGGCATTCGGCCGCGATCTTCAGCGCCAGGCCGGGCGATATCGGCGCCTGCGGTACGTCCTGCAGAATGATCGGGATGCCGACGGCGGCATCGATCGCCTTGTAGTAGTCGAAGATCTCCTCGGCGCTGATCGGCATGAAGGAGGGCGGGATCACCATCAGCATGTCGGCGCCCGCCGCCTCCGCCGCCTTCGAATAGAACACGGCGAGATCCGTGCCGGAGGCGCCGGAATTGATGACGATCGGCACGCGCTTGGCTGCTGCCTCGATCACCACGCGCGTCACCCGGGCGCGCTCGGCCTCGTTGAACTTGAACACCTCGCTGCCCAGCGCGACGCCGAGCCCATGCACCCCGGCTGCGATGTTGAACTCGACCAGGTTGACGAGGCTATCCTCGTCGATCCGGCCGTCTTCATGGAACGGCGTAACCAGGATCGGCACGACGCCGTGCAGCGCGGGGAGGGACATGATGTTCGTCTCGGCTCTTCGGAATGAATGCTTGTCTGGGTCTGGGGCGTGTCTTCATGCGAAGCGGTATCGGCTCGCGGGAACGCCCTAGGATTTGTGAAACATTTCTTCGAGGGGCGCCTGCCAGGGCGTGCCGTCGTCATTGTATTCCATGTAGGGCTCCATCATCTTCCACCAGCGCAGCGTGACCGGGTCGTGCGGCGCGCCGGGTGGCGGTTCGTGATCGCGTTCGAGATAGGCGAAGAGCAGCAGCCCGTAGCGATAGATCGAGAAGTTGCGGATGCCGTCGCGCTCCATGTTGGCCAGCATCTCCGGCCAGATCTCGTCGTGCTTCTGCTTGTAGATCGCCTCATGGCCTGGCTTCAGCTTCATCACCCATGCGACCCGCATGTCCGCTCCTCATTGTTTCGCTTCGCCGGCGGCGGCCGGCCAGGTGCCGCGAAAGCCCAGGCGGCGGCTGACATGGCCGCAGGCCTCGTTCAGCATCGCGACCAGCGGCAGGATTTCGGGGCCGGGCTGCTTGGGCGACGGTCCGGTGATGCTCATGGCCCCGACCGGTCGCGCCATGGCGTCGAAGATCGGCACCGAGACGCAATAGACGCCGAGCACCACTTCCTGGTCGTCGATCGAATAGCCGCGCTGGCGGATGCGCTTCAGTTCCGCCTCCAGCACACCGGCATCGGTGATCGTCTTCGCGGTATAGGCGGGAAGGGCACCGTCGAGCACCTCGCGCTGTTCGGCCTCGCTCATGAAGGCGAGCATCGCCTTGCCGGCGCCGCCGCAATGCAGCGAGCCGCGCGCGCCGATCCGCATGTCGAGCTGCATGCCGTCATTGCCGCGCACCTTGTCGATGCAGACGCCATGCTTGCCGCTCAATGCGTTGATGTTGACGGTTTCGCCCGTCGTCTCGGCGATCTTCTCGGCAAACGGGCGGGAGAGCGCCGGCAGGGCGATGCGCTCCAGTTGCAGTCCGCAGATTTCCAGCAGCCGGAACGACAGCTCCCATTCGCCCCCGGGCGTGCGCTCGGCAATGCCCTCCTGCTCGAGGTCGAGCAGGAGGCGATGCACCGATCCGAGCGGCAGGCTGAGCTGGGTGGCGACGGCGCGGACGCCGAGCGGGCTCTTGCGTGCCAGCAGCTCCATCACTTGCACGGATCGGCGGATGCTCGACATCGCGGCTACCAGAACTTCTTTTCGAGCGCCAACGGGTCGATCAGATTGTCGTCGATGTAGTCCCACTCGATCTCGTAGCCCATGCCGGGACCCTTGGGCATGTGGACATAGCCCTCGCTGTCGATCCGGTCGCAGGTGTTCTTCAGGTACGGATGCGGCGCGTCATAGTCGACGCCGGGCGCGAGCAGGCCCTTCTCGTAATATTCGGACGTATCCTCCGAGGTGGCGCCGAGCACCTGGAGGTTGCCCCAGCCGGCCATGTGCATCTCGCAGCGCAGGCCATAGGCCTCGGCGACGATGGCCGTCTTGCGAGCGCCGGTGATGCCGCCGCGCACGACGTCGATGCGGCTCATGTCGCCGGCGCCGCGAAGGATCCATTCGGCGCGGCTGAACACGCCGCCGGCGACGATTTCCGGCGACAGGATCGGGATCGACAGCTCGCGCGACAGGCGGACATAGCTCTCGACCCGGTATTCCGGCATCGGGTGCTCGTACCAGTAGAAGTTCAGCTTCTCCAGCTCGCGGCCGACCTGGATCGCCTCCTCCATGGTCATGTAGGTGCCCCAGGGGTCGAACATCAGCACATAGTCCGGGCCGACCGCCTCGCGCACGAGATGGCAGGTCTCGATATCCGCCTTGATGTTGGAGGGGCGTCCGGGCGTCGGTTGGCCGGTCTCCGGGTTCCAGAAATAATGCGGGTGGATCTTGTAAGCCTGGTAGCCTTCCTCCTTGCAGGCGAGCGCGTGCTCGGCATAGACGCGCGGCACGCCGATGTTCGGATAGGTCGAGGCATAGGCCTTGACCTTCTCGCGGCCGGCGCCGCCCATCAGCTTGTAGACCGGCGTGTTGAAGGCGCGGCCCGCGAGATCCCACAGCGCATTGTCGATGACGCTCGCGACGTTCTCCGGGATGTTGGCGACCCAGAGCCATTTCCACACCATCTCGCGGTCGAGCGGATCCTGGCCGCGCAGGAGCGGCAGGATGCGGCCGCGGATCATCTGCTGGTCGACGACGTTCAGCCCCTCGGCATCGCCATGCGAGCCGCCGCCGAAATAATAGCCGGTGACGCCCTCGTCGGTGTCGATCGCCAGCACGGTCTGCATCAGGTCGGCCTTGGGGACGGGCAGAGCGTGGCCCACGTCCCAGCGGTCGGCCCAGGTCTTGAACGTCTTGATCTTGATATCGGTGATTTTCACGGATGCAGTCCTCTGGCAGACGAAAGGGCGCGAGATGAAGGCGAGGGTCTATTCATAGGCGTCGCCCCCGCGCATCCGGTCGAGCAGCACGGCTGCGAGCAGCAGCAGGCCGACGATGATGTTGACGTAGTAGGGGCTGACCGCCTTCAGATCGAGAATGTTGGAAACGCCGGCGACGGCGAGCAGGCCGAGCGCGCCGCCGATCGGGTTGCCCACGCCGCCACGCAGGATCGAGTAGCCGCCGATCATCAGCGCGGCATAGACCTGGAATTCGAGACCGAAGCCGGTGGCGCGGGCGGCGCTGCCGAGCTGCGCCGTGAAGACGATGCCGCCAAGCCCGGCGCCGAACGCCGAGAGCAGCAGCGCCGCGACCCGGATCCGCTTGACCGGAATACCGGCGCGCGCGGCGGCCTTGTCGTCGCCGCCGACCGCCTGCACATGTCGTCCGAAGCGCGTCCTGGCGACGACGATGGCGGCGATCACGGTGAAGCCGATCGCGACCAGGAAGAACAGCGGCATTCCGAAAAGCGTCTGGTTGACCAGGTCGGAAAGGCCGGGATTGAAGGAGAAGATCGCGCCCTGCGGTCCGAGCAGCACCCAGGTGATGCCGCGCAGCGCCACCAGCATGCCCAGCGTCGCGGCGATCGCCTCGGCGCCGAAGCCGACGATGGCGATGGCGTTGATCGCGCCGAAGCCGAGGCAGGCGGCGAGCGTCACGGCCGCGGCCGCCCACGGGTTCCAGGCGAGCGTCAGCAACAGCGCGAACAGCGCCGAGGAAAAGCCGACCATCGAGCCGATCGAGAGATCGACGACGCCGGAGAGCAGGGCGAAGCCGGCGCAGGCGCCCACCACGAGCGGCACGATCAGGAACACGCCCATGATGCCGACATTGCCGAA